>Ga0308171_1001999_pt1 | contig 23411 bp, 20 predicted proteins | sample PhyGR1_FD_202135 | JGI IMG/M metagenome (GOLD analysis project Ga0308171, IMG submission 202135) | Phyllosphere microbial communities from UC Gill Tract Community Farm, Albany, California, United States - DLSLSG.R1 | ecosystem: Host-associated > Plants > Phyllosphere > Unclassified | place: USA... | reverse complement strand
TAATCTGCTTTCCTCCAGATTTCCCAAGCCTTCTCAGCTTGTTGCTCCAACATATAAAAACCATTTAAAGTAGTTGCTCCCTTCTCTGCTGATTTTCTGAGAAAGGCTGTTTCTGACGGATTGTAGATCAAATCGATGACATAATGTTTGTCCGTCATCGCATCAAATGGAAATGGAACAGAATCGTCAACATTCGGAAAAGTGCCGACCGGCGTGGTCTGGATGATCAATAATGAATCTTTTACAAGGTCTTCTGAAAGATTTTCGAAATTAATTTCTGACTTCCGGGAAACGGTCTTGTGCTCGATGTTGTGTTTGTCAAGAATATATCTTACCGCTTTTGCAGCACCGCCGTCGCCTATGATCAAAGCTTTGTTGTGGTATTCTTTTTTATTGATGAGAAGTGTTTTCTCGAATCCAAAAGCGTCTGTATTGTAACCGATCTTTTTGCCATTTTGGAAACTTACACAATTCACGGCTCCGATTTTAGAAGCTTCATCACTCAATTCGTCAAGGAAAGGAATAATGGCCTGTTTGTAAGGGATCGTGACATTCATCCCAACAAGATTTGGATTTTCTGTGATCGAGTTCAGACTTTCGATTTCAGGAATATCGAAAAAATTGTACGAATGATGTTTTAAAAATAATTTTTTGAATTTCTCCTCAAAATATTTTTTCGAAAATGAATAAGAAATGTTTTTTCCTAATAAGCCGAATTCCTGATTTTCCATAGGTCAAATTTATAAAATATCATCAGAATGTTCATCATTATTTTTTGATTCTTCTATCAGTTGAATTATTTTCACAACCAATTTCGATGGCGTAATTTTGGCTTTTAGATTCAAAAATATTATAAAATGAAACAAGTTATTCTAAATAATGGCACCGAGATCCCTGAAATCGGTTTTGGAACGTGGCAAACGACAGAAGGTGTTCAGAAAACTGTAAAATCTGCTTTGGAAGTTGGATACACGCATATTGACACCGCAGACATTTATGGAAACGAAGCTGAAATAGGAGAGGCGATCGCGGAATCTCGCATTGATAGAAAAGATCTTTACCTGACGACCAAGATATGGAACAGCAACAGAAATGCGGCTGGTGTAAAACAATCTGTGGAACAGTCTCTAAAAAAACTAAAGACGGATTATCTTGATCTGCTCTTAATCCACTGGCCGGCAAACTCGAAACAATTTGACAATTGGAAAGCGATCAACGCTGAAACGTGGAAAGCAATGGAAGAATTGAATCGATCAGGCGTTGTGAAAACAATTGGCGTGAGCAATTTTATGCTGCCACAATTAAAGGCTTTGTTGGAAACGGCAGAAGTTATTCCAGCAGTTAATCAAATTGAATTTCATCCCGGATATACGCAGGAAGAAACGGTCAATTATTCCAAGGAAAAAGGAATTGTGATCGAAGCCTGGAGTCCAATCGGTTCCGGAAGATTGTTGAAAGATGATGAGCTGAAAACTATTGCAGATCAGTATGGTGTTTCTCCGGCGATTCTTTGTATTCAGTTTTGTTTGCAATCTGGCGTTGTGGTCTTGCCGAAATCTGAAAATCCTGAGAATATCAAGAATAATCTTCATTTTGAAAGATTTAAAATTTCAGAAAGTGATATGAAAGCTTTGAAAACTCTAAAAGAAACAGGATTTTCCGGACTTGATCCCGAAACAGTTGATTTCTAATAAGCAGAATATTAAAATGAAAAAGCAGTTTGGTAAAAGTCTAAACTGCTTTTTTTATGTCTAATTCTATCCAGCTTTTTCTGAATAGTATCTTATTTTTTCAACAATCTCGCCAAGATCAAATGGCTTAGGTATAAAATCCACAGCGCCACTTTCTATAGCAGTATCACCCAAACCGCGACTGGCCGACATGATCACAACTGGAATGTTTTTGAAGTCTTGATGTGCCTTTATCATTTTGCAGATGTCGCGACCGTCTTCGCCAGAAAGCCACATATCCATCAGTATCACATCGGGTTTCGAAGAAGTGGAGAGTGCGTTGAACATCTCGGAACCTCTTTCGTAATTATCAACTTCATAGCCTTCCATATTTAGCATTAGTTTAACTGAATCTAAAATGGCTGGACTATCATCCACAACATATATTTTTTTTGACATTTGTAAAGTTTTGTAAATATTAAAATAGGTTATAAATTTTCGGAATCTCAAAACAAAAATCAGACCCTTTCCCTTCAACTGAATTTACAAAAATCTTGCCACCGCTTCTTTTTATGATCTCAGAAGAGATATAAAGTCCAAGGCCAAGACCTGGAAAGGTGTGTTCCTTGCTTCCGCTGACTCTGTAGTACTGTTCAAAAACTTTGTCTTTTTTGTTTTCAGGAATCCCGATCCCGTAGTCTTTTACAGAGAAAAGTACGGTTTTGTTTTCTTTTAATTTGGTTGTTATCAGTATTTTATCAGATTCTGGGGAATATTTTATTGCATTGTTGATCAGGTTGCTCATCACTTGAGATATCCTATTTCTATCGCCAGAGACTACTCCGATATTTTCGGTTTCAAGGTCTATTTTTTGTTTGGTACTCATCTGCTGTTCTGCCACCACTTCGTGTACAAGAGCGTCAAAATCAAACTCCGAATGATTGAGTAGGATCTTTCCATTCTGGATCTTTGTGACATCCAGCAGGTCATTGATAAGATTATTAAGTTTATTGATCTGATCATCCATTTTCAGCGCAACCATTGCATTTTTATGATCTTCCTGTTTCCGGAGATTTTTTTCCAGAAATTGAGAGTACAGTTTTAGGCTTGTTAATGGTGTTTTTAGTTCGTGACTCGCAATTCCCAAGAAGTTGTCTTTTTGTTGCTGGAACTGTTTGAATTCGTCGATGTCAGTACAAGTTCCAATCCATTGGATGACCTCGCCATTCTCATCTTTGATGGGAACTGCTCTCCCAAGAAACCAACGGTAACCATTTTCCTTGCTTTTATCTCGAAATTGATATTCTATCTCGTAGGCACTTTTATTTTTTTGACTGGTTTTCCAGATGGCCATTGCTTTTGGGAAGTCATCGGGATGAAGGATCTTTTGGGAGGCATTTTTGCGATTGTCAATGCCTTCAAAACCAGTATAATCATACCACTTTTTGTTGTAATAATCTATATTGCCATCTTTATCAGCGGTCCAAATGATGATTGGGAGACTGTCGGCAAGATTTCTATATTTATCTTCGTTCTCCTGTAATCTCTTTTTTGTTAGAACAACATCTGTTACGTCTACAGCAACATTTGCAATAGCATAAACTTCACCATTGTGATTTTTAAGCGGTTGATAAGAAAAGTTGTAATAAAAAGTCTGTAATTTCCCATCGACCACTAGATCTGCACGATCCTCGTTTGCAGCATAGGTCTCTCCAGATTCATAAACCTTTTTCAAAAGTCCTAAAAATGATTGTCCCACCAATTCGGGAATGCCTTGTTCTATTTTTTTTCCAATGATGGATTTATCTTTTCCCCAAGTCTTCAGCATTTTGTCATTCGCCATATCTATGACGAGGTCTTCTCCTTTGTAAATTGCAATGGCGTAATCTGATTCCTTGATAAGGTTTTCGAATTTGTATTCTGTTTCCGCAACTTTTCTTTCGGCCAAAACCTGTTCTGTTGTTTCCGTTGCAACGACGCTTACTCCAATGATCTCACTCTCGTCATCATTATAGATCGGAGCATAGATAAAATCGAAATAGCATTCCTTGGTATTTCCGTTTCGGACAATGTAGGCCAGCTGTTTGTAGCCTTTGTAAGGAGTTCCTGTTTTTTTTACATTATTCAGCAAGTCTATAAAGGGTTGGTCCTTGATCTCTGGAAGCGCGTCTAGAAGTTTTAGACCTATGATCTCCTGCTTTTTGCCCCAAAGTTCCAAGATCTGTGGATTAGCTACTTGGATTGTAAAATCATCGCCCATCAACATAGATAATGCAATAGGAGCTTGGGTTAATAGCAGAGCCAGCGATTCCTGAGAAATATTACTTTTAAGAAAGTTTTTCATCGATGATAATTCGAAAAATAATTTTTAAGAATTTGAGTTTCTAGCTTCTTTATTCAGTTTGCTGTTTTTGTAACCATAAAGGAAATAAAATACCAATCCGATAACAAGCCAAATACCAAACCATTTCCAGTTTGAAACTGCCATTCCGGTAAGAAGATAACAGCAAGAGACCAATCCCAACAACGGAATCAAAGACAGGTTTTTCACGAATGCAAGAAACGACATCACGATACAAAGGATGAAAAATACTACCATAGAAATGTTGGTCGCAAAATGCTCTTTGGAAAATCTGAAAGTATCTGAGAAAAATGTTGGAAACAAATATTGGATCAATCCTGCGGAGATTACTAACAGAGCAGGAAATATGAATTTTGAATTGATATAAGGAATTCTGAATTTGCCTCTTGTCGCACGTTCTGCTAATTCGGCTTCACTCTGTGGAGAGAGCATCAGAACACCGCCGCAGACCAATACAAATGCGAACAAAGTCCCAATACTGGTGAAATCTAAAACTAAGTTTTCATTCGTAAAAAATATTGGAAGCCCAACTACAAGTCCGGTCACAATGGTTGCAAATCCAGGCGTCTTAAATTTTGGGTGGATCTCTGCAAATTTTTTAGGCATCAATCCATCTCTTGCCATTGTCATCCAGATTCTTGGTTGTCCCAGTTGGAAAACTAACATCACACTTGTCATCGCCACTACAGCCGCAATAGAGACAATGAAGAGCATCCATTTTACACCTTTCAACGCGAAAATCTCTGCCAAAGGATCACTTACACCTAGTAATTGATAAGAGACCATTCCGGTTAAGACCAGCGCTAAAATGATATAAACAACGGTACAGATCACCAAAGAATAGATCATCCCTTTTGGAAGATCGCGTTGCGGATTCTTGCTTTCTTCAGCCAAAGTTGAAACGGCGTCAAAACCAATATAGGCAAAGAAAACAGCCGAAACACCGCCCATGACACCACCAAAACCATTCGGCATAAATGGTGTCCAATTTTCAATATCAACGTAAAAAGCTCCAACAACTATCACCAAAGCAATGATTGCTAATTTGATGTAAACCATCACGTTGCTGAAGTTTCTGGATTCTTTTGCACCTCTGTAAACCAAATACGTGATCAAAACATTGATGATGACGGCAGGCAGATCGAAGATGATTCTGAGGTTTCCAATTATGGGTGCATTCTTCCAAGCTGCAAGACCTTCTGCACCTTTGTTCATTGTAAAAGCTTCTTTCGCAGACAAATAATTGATTGTCAACCATTCAGGTAGGTGGATGTGAAAGGTTTCCAGCAAATTGGTAAAATAACCACTCCAGGAAAAGGCGATGTAGATATTCCCGATAGAGTATTCCATGATCAAAGCCCAGCCGATGATCCACGCAAAAATTTCTCCAAAAGAGACGTAGGCATAAGTATAAGCACTACCAGAAACAGGAACACGCGACGCAAATTCCGCATAACACATTGCTGTAAATCCACAGGCTATTGCGCAGATCACATAAAGAATAACAACTCCAGGACCACCGGAAAAGCAAGCGTTTCCAATGGCACTAAATGTTCCTCCACCGATAATTGCCGCAATTCCAAAGAATGTTAAATCCTTTACTGTAAGAACTTTATTAAGTGCAGCGTGTTCGCCGTCGCCGCCTTGGTTGAGAATCGCATTAGTAGATTTTCTTCTGAAAAGTGAGTTTATCAAAGCTTAAGATTTTTATGAAAGAAACAAATGTAATGAAAAATGATGATTTCGTTAAAAAATTGTTAAACTAAAGTTGTTTTTAGTTCAAATGACTCTGATGTTTGTCATAATAATTGTAAGATTGAATTCCTAATAAGTTATTGCTCTGAAATTATAATTAATTCCCAATTGATGCCCTTTAAATAATATCTTTTCGCTATTTTCGTTGAAAAGGAATAGACTTTGCTGCAGACGATTCTTCAATTATGATTTTGTCAGTCTGAGGCTCTCGAAGACTATAATTAAGATTTTAAGAAAATTCAATTTTAAATGAATTCAAAAAAAATAATACTTGCTTCCATGATCTCTCTTTACGGGATTTCCGAGGCGCAACAATCTCAATATTTTACAAAGAACGAAGATTATCATTTCGGTTTGGCAGATAATCTCTATCAAACCAAGATCTACAACGCTTCGCAATACGAATATTCCAAACAATATTTTTACAACAAGAATCTCAGCAATTCCAGAAAGGAGGCTTCAGCATTTTTCAGCAACGTGATTGGCGTGATTCTTCAGCAACAATATGCAGAGGAAGGCCTGAACGCTTTTATGAAAGAATATCCGAATTCGGCTTATTTTGCTCAGGCGAATGGACCTTTGGCTGATTATTATTTGGCAAAAAAAGATTTTGAGAAAGCGTTGGAAACTTTACAGAAAGTCAATCAATACCAATTGAGCAAAGAGGAAAACACGCAACATATTATGAAATTGGGTTACGCCAAGTTTATGACTGGCGATTCCGCTGGCGCAATAGAGGCTTTGGAAGAATCTTTCAAATCTGCGGATGAAACTAGCAAACCTGCAATTTCTTATATGCTCGGACATTTGTATTACGCTGACAAACAGAATGATAATGCATTCATCTATTTTGACCAGATCAAAAATAATGAGGAATATGCACATCTTGTAAAGCCTTATTATGTTCAGATGTACTATAATCAAAAAAATTATGACCTGGCAATTTCGGAAGGAAATGAACTTATTAATAATGGAAAATCAACAAGTTACGATACAGAAATCCATAAAATAGTTGGCGAAAGTTATTTTATGAAAGGCGATTATCAGTCGGCTTATCCGCATCTGAAATTGTTTTTGGATAAGGAACAAACGCCTTCAGAATCTGACCTTTACGAGATGGGATTTGTTTCTGCTCAGCTGAAGAAAAATGACGAAGCGGTTGGTTATTACAACCAATTGATCAACAGCAATTCTCCTTTGGCGCAGAACGCTTACTACCAATTGGGAAATGCGTATTTGGAAACCGGAAAAAAACAGGAAGCTTTGTCGGCCTATCGTAATTCATCACAGATGAATTATGACCCGAAAGTTCAACAATTGGCTTTGGAACAATATGCGAAATTGAGTTACGAGCTGGGAAATCCGTTTGAGAATTCATCAAAAGTGATCCAAAGATATATTGATAAATATCCGAGCGGTTCAAAAACTCAGGAAATGAGATCGCTTTTGGTTAAATCCTACTTGTATTCCGGAGATTACAAAGCGACTTTGGAAGCACTCGGAAAGCTTGACCAGAAAACGAACGAGACCAATAAAATAGAGCAGGAGGTTTCCTATCTTTTGGGTTCTGAGGAATTCAACAAAGGGAATTTTGATGTGGCTGAAAAATATTTCAAGCAAAGTCTTCAATCTAATTTAAACAAAGAATTTTACAAGAAAGCGCAATATTGGTTGGGTCAAACTTACTATCAAAAAGGTGACTACAAATCAGCGATCGCAACTTACACAAAACTTGAGAACGAAACGGCAGAAGGCTTTCCAGAGCGTGAGCAATTGGATTACGACTTAGGTTACGCTTATTTCAAGGCTAAGGATTTTGCTTCGGCTCAGGAATATTTCAAGGAATATTTGAGATTCCCGAAACAGGAATTCAAGGCCGATGCGGAATTGCGTTTGGCTGATACTTATTATGCTAATAACCAGTTGAATGAAGCTTTAGAGATTTATAATAAAACCGAAAACGCCAGCGATTATACTTTGTATCAAAAATCTTTGGCTTTAGGTTTCAAAGGCGACACGGTTGCGAAAATTTCTGAACTGAAAACCTTGATCTCAAAATATCCAAACTCAGAATATGTTGATGACGCGAATTACGAGATAGGAACAGCTTATGCGCAGAATGATGATTTCAATAATTCAAATTCATACTTTGATAAAGTCATTAAATCTAGTCCAGACAAAGATCTTGTAGCAAATTCCCAGATCTACCGAGCTCAGAATTACATCGATCAAGATCAAACGGATAAAGCAATTGCCGAGTTCCAGCTTTTGGCTAATCAATATAAAAATACAGCGTTTGCAGAGAAAATCGTTTTGGCTTCGAAGCCTGCATTCGTAAAAAAAGGTGACGTTGCTGGTTACGAACAATTTGCAAAAGGCCTTAATATAAAAGTAGACAGTTCGGAGATCAATGAAATTAATTTCAACCTCGCGCAGGAAAGTTTTGCCAAGAAAGATTATACGAAAGCTATTTCTTACTACGAGAAATATCTTGATCAAAGTCCGAGTGGCGACAATCTTTTCAAATCTCAATATGAGTTGGGCGAAAGTTATTATCAATTAAAACAAATTGACAAAGCAATGTTGCCGTTGCAGAATGTTGCGGATTTCCAGAATGATTATCAGCAAGATGCGCAGGTTCGATTGGCGCAGATCTACATTTCGCAGGACAAAATTGCGGAGGCGAAAAAATATCTGGAACAAGTTGCCAACTCCACGAATGTGAATATCAAGAATTTCGCTGCGATTGAATTAATGAAAATTTATGCCGACGAGAAGAACTTTGCTGAAGCTGAGAAATTTGCCAATGCAGTGATCTCAAACTCGAAAAACTCTGCAGCGACATTGGAACAAGCGAAAGTGATCAAAGCAAGAAGTCTGATGCAACAGTCTAAAGATAAAGAGGCACAAACGGCTTACACAGCTTTGGAAAAATCCTCTAATACAGAAGTTGCAGCGGAAGCTCTTTACGCAAAAGCTTTCTATCAAAACAAAGGAAAAGCCTTCAAGTCGTCCAACGAAACGATTTTCAAATTGGCAAATAATTACGCTTCCGAAGAATATTGGGGCGCAAAAGCTTTGGTCATCATGGCGAAAAATTATTTGGCTTTGAAAGATAATTATCAAGCGAGTTACACCTTGGACGAGATCATCAATAATTACGGCGATTTCCCAGAAGTTGTGGAGGAAGCGAAGGAAGTGAAAGCGCAGATCAAGAAGTAAATACAATTAAAAAATTAAATGATTAAACGATTCAAAAATTACTACTGCTAATATTTTAATTTTTAATCATTTAATCTTTAAATATAAAAAAATGAACAAACTGAAATATATCGCCGTTCTGGCATTTTTAGGAACTTTCGGAATTTCGGAAATCGGAGCTCAGATCAAAGAAGAGCAATTGATCCTGAACAGAAAACGTGAACCTGAAGTCAAGAAGATCGAGAAGAAGAAAACGTCTGTGATCCAGGAAAAAAATTATCCGCCGGAAAATAAAAAGAAGGAGGATTCTCTTAATCTGAAATATGATATTGTGAATGTTCCGCCGGTTTCTGACTTCAAAACGACCGAAATCCAAAGCGAAGATATTTCTCCGAAATTCAATAATGATTTTCAGTCCAATTATTTCAGATTGGGTTATGGGAATTATGGAAAGTTCTTGGCAGATGCGAATATCTCGGGAAAAGTTCAGGACAATGTGGAAGTGGGAGCGGATGTTCATTATTTATCTACGACTGGACTGAAGAAAGATTACGATTGGGATTCCAAAAGCAGTCAGGCGAAGATTGGTGCTTATGCGAATATCTATGCAGAAAAAGGCAAGTTTAATCTAGACGCGAATTATGGTTTCAATAATTATAATTACTACGGAATCTATGCTTTTACGCCTGAAAATTCTAATCTGGATCTACAGCAAAAGGTCAATAAATTCAGTGTGAATGCTTCTTATGACCATTATTCTAACGAGATCTTGAATAATGTAAAAGTGAGATCGTACTTCTTAAGCGATCATTTTGATGCGAAAGAAAGTTATGCTGACATTGAACTTAATTTGTCAAAGCACGATTTTGAAATTAGCAGCGACATCACGGCAAACGCAGATCTGGGCGTTGATTTGGAAACGGTCAATTCAAAATTCGAATTGCTGAATCAAAATAATTCCAACCAACTGAATTTCACTTTATCGCCGAAAGTCACGTTCTACAAAGGTGAATCTTATTTGTTGATCGGGTCGGATTTTAGTTTTCTAAATTCTAAATTATCGGATTTTACAGGAGAAAATAAAGGAAGCAAATTCTATTGGTTTCCAAGAGCCGAAGTTTTGGTTGCTGCCGCAGATGAATTCAAATTCTATGGTGGAATCGACGGCGGTTTGAAGCTGAATACCTATGGTAATCTGTTGGAAGAAAATCCATTTCTAATCTCAGACTTGCTTTTGACACCAACTGAAAATAAATACCATTTCTATTTTGGTTTGAAAGGTGACATCAATCAAATGTTCAAATACGATGTGAACGCAGGTTTCAGCAAAGTGAACAATGCGCAGTTCTTTGTGAATAACGGTTTGTTCAATAATTCAATTGCTGTGGACAGACCTGGGTTTGATTATGCCAACACTTTTAATTCAATCTATGACAATGGAACTTTGATGGAAATCAAGGGAGATTTGCAGGCTTTTCCAATGGAAAATCTGACTGTTGATGCAGGTTTGCATTTTATGAAGTACAAATTGGACAATCTTGAGGAAGTTTATTACAAGCCTTTGGTCCAATTCAATCTTGGTGCAAAATACACAATGTTGGAGAAAAAACTAGCACTTGGTTTCAAAGGATATTTCGTAACCGACAGAACCTCAAATTCTCATTCTGTAGTTACAGCTTTCCCTTCATTTTCGATGCAGGAGAATATAAATGAGAAAGTTGGCGGTTATGCAGATTTAAATCTTTCAGCAGAGTACAAACTTCACAAAAATTTCAGTATTTTCGCACTCGGAAATAATCTTCTTGGCGCCAAATATCAGAATTATGTAGGCTACAAAGTTTTGGGAGCACAGTTTTTGGGTGGTGTGAAGATCACGTTCTAAACATAATTGATAGATGATAATCGATAAATGATCATTCATCACTTATCGATTATCATTAATAAAAAAGGCTGCGTAGTTCAACTGGATAGAATATCAGATTTCGGCTCTGAGGGTTGGGGGTTCGAATCCCTTCGCGGTCACTTGGCGGGAAAAATCACTTTTAGGAGTGATTTTTCCTTTTTTTTTACTTTGTAATTGATTGTTAATTAATAAGATAGAAGAAAGAGCGGAATTGATCTGGGGTGTTCGAAAAGTTGTTTCGTGAAATTCGAGTTTTTGAGCAAAAATCGAACACATTATCGTTTTTTTAGTCTCAGAATCTCCTGTAGTATAGAGTTGAGAGAGATTTGGTAAGACTTTTAGCACCTGATCAAGTTTTGTTCTGATATCGGTATTTTTACCAGTCAGCTTTTGATTTTGGAGATCCATTTCCAATGCATCAATTTTCCTTTTACTTTCATTTTTAATCAACTGATAATCTTCAAAATCCAATTTGTCCTCTAAATATTTTTCTCTGGCACTATTTAGACGATTATTCAAGTTTATAATTTTTGAAGAAATTTCTTTTCTCTTCACGTCGATACATTGATGAATATTTTTAAAATTGATTAAAAGTATTTCCTTAATAAGTTGACTAAATCCGATATGACACTCATATTTTTTTAACTCTTTTATAAATGCATCATTAACGATGTCAGAGCCATATCTGTATCCACATCTGGATTTGCAGTGATAATAATAGTAGACATTCTTTTTACCTTTCGATCCGCTGCCGGTAATGTGACCTCCGCATTTTGGACATTTTAAAAAACCTCTTAACGGAAAATGGTTATGAGCAATTATTTTTCCTTGTGGTCTTTCTTCCCAAGTTTTTCCACTTATTACTTTCTGTACTTTATTAAACAGTGATTCCGAAATTAAACTTTCATGGGTAGCCTCAACAAGACAGGCTTCTTCGTCTTTGTAAGCTTTAATAAATATTTTACCATAGTACATAGGATTTTTGATTGCCCTGTAGAATGATGTACTGCTAATGTTTGCTCCCAATTTTAACTCCAATATAACTAATTGAATTTAGGCTGTTTCTATAAACCAATTACCAAACTGACAGTCGAATTGTTTCATAATATATATAATCTGTCATAGATCTACGAAATATAGTAAATCAAATAGTATGATGACAAAGTGTAAAGTGTTGATAATTAATATTTTAAATATTTGATTGTTGTTTATCTATTGGTAGTTAATTGGAATATCAAATATTTAGCTTCAATTATTTATAATACTTACTCAGAGGACATTTTTGCCTATCTGAAGAATATTGAGAAATAATGACGTGAATTCTTATAGGTTTACATAATGCTGTGACTGAAGCTTTTTTAAGTTCTTAAAAACTGAGTTGATTTATGGCAACAGACACATGACAAAAGAAAAGATGGAATTGGAAATCTTTGGATACATTGATGGAAAATAGAGATGATTTTACGAATTTATGGAATCTGTTGCAGCTACATTTTAACTCATCAATCTGATGCTTATTGTACAAATTTTATCTAAATTGTAATTATTATTTTCTAGATGTTATGAATGATTTTATTTACTTGGATTACAATGCAACAACACCAGTCGATCAGAGAGTTGTCGATACGATGCTTCCTTTCTTCAATTCTCTGTATGCAAATGCGGGAAGTTCCCATCTTTTCGGTCTTACGGTAAAAGAGGCGATTGACGAAGCTGGAGAAAAAATTGCAGAATTGATCACGGCAGATCCTAAAGAAATCATCTATACATCGGGCGCAACAGAGGCCGTCAATTTGGCTCTAAAAGGTATTGAAAAAGCAAACGGTAAAAATCACATCATCACGGTAAAAACTGAACACAAAGCAGTGTTAGACACTTGTATGTATTTGGAAAAACAAGGATTCTCGGTGACATATCTCGATGTTGGAAAAGATGGCCTGATCGATTTGGATGAATTGAAAAATGTGATTACTGATAAAACTTTATTGGTTTGCGTAATGTTTGTCAACAACGAAACCGGAGTGATCCAGCCAATCAAAGAAATTGCCGAGATCGCCCATGATAAGAATTGTCTTGTTTTTTGTGATGCAACGCAGGCGGTCGGGAAAGTTCCTGTCAATGTGAAAGATCTTGGAATTGACCTGATGGCTTTTTCCGCTCACAAATTCTATGGACCAAAGGGAATTGGTGCGTTGTATGTTTCTTCAGAACTAAAAAAAACGATAGTTGCCCAGATCCACGGCGGAGGTCAACAATTCAACATAAGAAGTGGCACTCTGAATGTTCCCGGAATCATCGGAATGGGAAAAGCGGCAGAGATCGCGATTGAAGAAATGGATTCAAATTCAAGAAAAATTAAAGACCTAAGAGATCATCTCGAAAATTCATTACTGAAAATCGCGAACACATTTATCAATGGTAATAAAGAACATCGGATCTTCAATACTTCCAATATTTGCTTTTCTGATGTCAATTCCGAGAAGATGATCTTATCATTGGGAAATATTAGTGTATCAAGCGGTTCGGCTTGTAATGCGACAACTTCCGAACCGTCTCACGTTTTGAAGGCGATGGGAATGAATGATCTGGATGCGCTTTCCTCGATCAGGTTTAGTTTAGGCAAGTTTACTACCAAGTCTGAGATTGAAATGACAGTACAAAAGATCGAGAAAATAGCACTTCAATTACGAAAATAGAATTAATGTCCGTCTCCATTTTTCACCGAAAAAACGTGCAAGATCTGTGGGAACAAGGCTTGTACATATTCCTTCACAGCGCCCACAGATCCAGGTAAGGTTAAGATCAGCATATCATCAGAAAAACCTGCAACTCCACGCGAAAGCATTGCTGTTTTCACGCGGTCTTGTCCATAATTTCTGGCAGTTTCCATAATTCCTGGAATTTCCTTTGTGATGAATGGCTTCACGGCTTCTGGCGTCACATCACGTTCTGACAAACCTGTGCCGCCTGTAAATAATAGTAGATCACAGCCTTTGTTTTTATACAATTCAATTTGTTTGCGAATGGCCAGAATATCATCGGGAACAATAAAGTAATCAATATGATTGATTCCTTGATTGTTAAGCGATTCCACCAAGAATTTACCTGAAGTATCCTCTTTAACTCCTTGAGAAACTGAATCACTGCAAACAACAACCGCAGCCTTTAAATTTTCCGTCTCCAAATTTTTCTGACTGCTTTTTCCACCCTGCTTTTCCAAAAGTTTGATATTGGAGATCTCAACATTTTTATCAATAGGTTTCAACATATCATAGATCACCAATGCCGCTACAGAAGCGCCGTGCATGGCTTCAACTTCAACGCCGGTTTTGTAAATCGTGTGAACTTCAACGGTGATATTGATATTCAGATCGGTCATTTCGTAATTGATGGAGGCAAATTCAACCGGCAAAGGATGACAATCGGGAATCACATCGCTGGTTTTTTTGATGGCCAACAATGCGGAAGCCCTTGCAAACTCGAGCACATTACCTTTCGGAACAGTTCCATTTCTGACAGCTTCAACAGTTGCGATATTTGAAGTTTTTATCGTGGCCGAAGCGATTGCTTTTCTAAGTGTGAAGGTTTTAAAAGTAATATCTACCATTGCTTATTGGTTTATTTTCCATTGATGTGTTTCATCCTCAAAGATCTCTTTGCCCCAAATTGGAAGTTCGTTCTTGATACGTTCCACCACCTCATTACAGGCCAAGGTCGCCTCTTTTCGATGCTTGGAAGATGTGAAGACAAAAAGGCAAATTTCCCCGGCATTCACAATACCAAGACTGTGATGAATGTGCATACAGGTGATGTCATATTTCGCAAAGATCTCTTCTCGGATCGCTGTCATTTGGTTCGATGCCAGATCTTCATAAGCTGTATATTCAATGGCTTTTACCGTTTTATCGTCAATCTCATCAGCACGGATCTGTCCCAAGAAGATCTGATGCGCTCCGATATCGGTCTTCGAAGAATGTTTTGTAATACTTTCCGCGATGAATAAAGGTGAAATAGGCGAATGTTGGAATATATTTTTGATCTTACTCATTGATCTCTGTATTTAATTGATTGATACCGCCTTCCAAATGGCTGATATTGTAATCCGAACCCAGAATTTCATTTAAAACTTGAGCGCCTGCAAGACTTCTTTTACCTGACTGACAAACCAAGATGACATTCTTTTGCTTAATTTGTTTCGAATTTTCTTTTAATTGAGATAAAGGTATCGATAAATAGGGAATTTCAAGCTTTGGACTTTCATCAGGTTCACGAACATCAATGACAATAGTGTCAGGCAATTCAGCAATTTTGTTAAATTCTAAAGCAGACATATTTGTAATCCCTTTCAGGTCGATTCCGCAATGTAGTTCGTAATTCATTTTTTCAAATTCCGTTATCGTGGAAGGAAAGTTTTGGTCTTTTAGATTCTCTGCAGGAATTTCGAAGATAGCCGTTTGATAATCCAAAACGTTGATGGTCATTAATCTATTGATCAATGGTTCACCGATTCCCGTGATCAGTTTAATAGCTTCTGTAGCCAGAATTGTTCCAATGATTCCAGGCAAAACTCCAAGAACGCCTGCATCATTACAATCAGGAACTTCGTCAGGTTTTGGAGGTTGAGGAAAAAGATTTCTATAATGCGTTGCAGATCCTTCCTTATCTGGAACATTGAAAACAGCAACCTGACCTTCGTATTGATAGATCGCTCCGAATATCAAAGGTTTTTTCAAAATCCTGCAGGCGTCATCTAGCAAATAACGTGTTGGGAAATTATCTGTACAATCTATTATCATATTGTAATCAGATAAAATTTGAACGGCATTTTTTATAGTGATCCTTTCAGAGATCATATCGATCTTCACTTCCGGATTCATTGCATTAAGCCTTTCAAATGCGGCTTCGGTCTTTAGTTTTGCGATGTCATTTGTTGTATAGAGGATCTGTCTGTGCAAATTGCTGGGCGAAACTCGATCATCATCTACAATACCAATGTTTCCAACGCCCGCCGCGGTCAGATATTGAAGAACAGGACAGCCCAAACCACCAGCACCGATAACAAGGACCTTTGCTGAGGCCAATTTTTCCTGAGCTTCGATTCCGAAACCTTGCAGTTTGATCTGTCTGTCGTATCGTTCCAAATTCAACATAATTTATCCGCCTGAGTAGGGTGGCATCAAGGCTACCACATCGTTATTTTTTAATTCTATATTTTCTGAAATGATCTTTTGATTAACAGCTATTCTTAATTTTAAATCTTTTAACTGATGAAATTTTTCATTAAGCTGATTCAACAGATCATCTGAATTTTCAGCTTCCAACTCTAGATCTGAGTCTAAAATTTCTTTTAATCTGCCAAAGCTTATGATCTTAACAATTGCCATTAATTTATTTTTTTAAGTTGGATCGTTTTCAGCGTTTTCACATATCGTCTTCCCGTCGCAAAATCGGTTGGCGACAATGTGGAGATGCCGTCTTTTGGTCTTCCATCGATTTTAGGAATGATCAAAACGTTGTCACCAACAGAAGTGTTGAAGATCTCGTTCCAGGAAAAAACGACTTTATAACCATCTTCTGCAATACAGACAATGTAATATTCGCTTAAAATTTTAGGTGATTTTTCCTTAAATGACACTTTGGAAAGAACATCTCGGAGCAAAACACCTTTCACATTTTTAATTGTTGAGCGGTATTCCTTCAAATGATTGGTGATCTGAATACTGTCGATCGTATGTTCTGAATATTTTGATAAGTCTGTGTCTGTAACTATTGTTTTTTCATTGTCAGGATCAATGATCTCAAAGCTTTTGGATTGGGAAAAGCTTAAGGTAGTGACAAGAAGTGCTATGAGTAAAAGAAAATTTTTCATTTATAATTTTTTAGATCGTGCTTGATATCAATTTGTATGAGGCCATCAAAAGTACGACTGCGAGTACATATTTCAATCCGTTTTGATCCAGTTTCTTGGAAGCCAGATAAGACCCTAGCAATCCGCCGGCAAATGCACAGGCAATATACATCCACATGTCATTCGTAAAGGAAATTTCCTTAGTGAACATTCCTCCCAGACCTGCGATAGAATTTACGAAAATAAAAGCTGCACTAATGGCTGCCGTTTGTTTTTGGTTGGTCCATTTCAATAAAATAAGAACGGGAGAAAGTAAGATTCCGCCGCCAATGCCGATCATTCCCGAAAGTAAACCAATAATTCCTCCAAATATCAATGATAAATAGATTTGAGGATCTTTGAGTTCGCTGTCCTCGGGACTTTTAAAAAAGAAAAACCGGATGACAGGAAAAAGTAATAAAATACCTAAAATGCGCTTGTACAAATGGTCTTCAATATGGATCATTCCGCCAACAAAAGCCAATGGAATAGACGCAATAGCAATTGGAATAAAAGTCCGAAGTTTGAAATGTCCGCCTCTGTAATATTGTATAAAAGCAGTCAATGATACGAACAAATTCAAAACGAGAGCGGTCGGTTTCATCTCGTTTGGAGCTACGCCGTATAAAGCCATCAAAGCCAGATAACCACTGGCGCCGCCGTGTCCGACGGCCGCATACAAAGCTGCGATGACAAATAAAATTAAATAAAATATTTCTACATTCATTCTTTGATCTCTACTTTAATAATATGATCTCTACCACCTCATCATTGTCACAACCTTCTGAATTTTCCGGCAAAATCATCAAACAATTGGCTTCTGCAAAGGATTGCAGACGGTATGATTCCTGCGCATGAAGCGGCGTGACTTTTCCGTCCGTATAAGTTGCTTTGAGAAAATGCGTCAGGCCAGCTTTTTTCTTGTAGGAAGATGTTGTAGTTGCGTTGATCTTTTCAGTGATTGTCGGACGTTTCGTTATTTTTGAAAGCAAAGGTGCGATGTACAAATAAAAACACGTCAGTGCTGATGATGGATTTCCAGGTAATCCAAAGACCAGTTTTTCATCTTTAGTTCCAAAGTAGAAAGGTTTGCCTGGCTTTTGTCTGATCTTGTGAAACTGCTGTTCGATTCCACATTTCTTTGTGGCATCAATGACATGATCATAATCGCCAACGCTCACGCCGCCAACCAAGATCACAATGTCTGTTTTTGAAATCGCGAAGTTCAAGGTTTTTTCAACTTCCAGAGGATCATCTTTGACCCAGAATGTTTCAATGTTAATAATTCCACATTGGCTCAAAACACTTTGCAACTGATAGGAATTGGACTCGAAAACCTGACCAAATTCCAAATTGTTTCCTGGTTGCACCAATTCATTACCAGTTAAAATCAATGAAACAGATGGTGGTGCATAAACCGTAACTTCCGTACATCCGATTCCAGCCAGATAACCGATCGCTGCAGCCGAAAGATAGCTGTCTTTGCTTATGGCGATGCTGTCTTTTATAGCGTCGCTTCCCGAATCTCTTACATTTAAACCTTTTTCGAGGTAAATATCTTCAATGGTCAGATAATCATTGTTTTCAATTTTAACTTTTTCCTGCATCACCACTGTGTCTGCACCACTGGGAAGTGGCGCTCCAGTGAAGATCCTGCAAGCTGTTCTGTTTTCAAGATGAAACGGTTCTGTAGTTCCAGCAGACATTTCACCTGCAATTTTCAACTTTAAATCCCTATCTTCAAAACGGATTGCATAGCCATCCATGGAAGATTGTGAAAAATTTGGAATATTATATTTGGAATAGATATCCTCCGCGGTCGTATAGCCAAACGCTTCTTTTAAGGGAAGGATGTGATGTTTTCTTTTTGGAATATTTTGATCGATGATCTCCTGAGCTTCCTGTACGCTTATCATTCTTTTGATTTTAAATTTTCATAATCCACTTTCGTATCGATATCGATGGCTCCCTTTTCAAATTCGAAAGTTTCGACATCATCCTTATTTTGTTGAATGATTTTTTTTGCACCTTGTTCGCCTTCAAGAGCCATTAATGTTGTAAAATATTTTTTAGAGAATAAAGCTGGAACGCCCATCGTATCAGCATATTTCGCCACAACAATTTCTTTTTGTAAATTTTCTTTTAATTGCAACATCTGCGAAAAAATATCGCTTGTCAGATAAGGCTGATCGCAAACCGAGATAAAACAATGCTCCATATCCGGAAACTGCTTTAGTAAGGCTTCGAGTCCCGCTTTTATTGATGAAGCCATTCCAGATTGCCAATCATTATTGACTGAAATCTGTATGTTTTTATTCTCGATTTTCGAAGCTATCTCATTGTGATCAGCACCTAGAACCAAAATGATCTGGTCTTGGTCGAAAACTTCTTTTGCTGTGTCGATGGTTCTATCAAGTAATGTTTTCCCTTGATAGGAGAGGAGCTGTTTTGCCGTTCCCATTCTCGAGGAATTTCCTGCTGCCAATAATATAATTCCAGTATTTTTCATTTATCCACCAATTGTGATCATACTTCTGTTCTCGATGATCGAGGCATTGATCTTTTCAAATTGTTCATTCAATTGTCCGCCTTGTGTTTTTGCTTTTGACCAGATCGTACTTTCTATGATTGGTAAAATATCCTGACCATTTCGCAAAGGCGTCAGGAGGTCGGTTTCCTGTTTTGAGAACAGACAGTTTTTCAATTTGCCATCGGCAGTGAGCCTGATTCTGTTGCATCCGCTACAAAACGGTTCGCTCATTGTGCTGATGATGGAAAAACTTCCTTTGTGACCATTGATGCTGTAGCTTTTTGCTGTATCGTGTGGACCAATTGGTAAGGGAACGAAATCATAATTTTCATTGATGATATCAAGGGTCTCTCTATGCGTCATCACTTGGTTGCTGCTCCATTGGTTCCCACTGAATGGCATAAATTCGATAAAACGAATGTCAACAGGATTGTTTTTTGTAAACGCGATGAAATCCGAGATCTCATCATCATTGACACCTTTCATTGCCACAACATTGATCTTGGTCTTGATGTCATTCTGTAATAGAAGATCGATATTTCTAAACACCCGCTCAAAGTAATCCCGACGGGTGATCTTCAGGAATTTATCTTTTTTTAAAGTATCAAGGCTGATGTTGATGCTGTGGAAATTAGCTTTGATAATTTCGGGAAGCATATCGTCGATACGGATACCGTTTGTGGTGCAGGTCAATTGTACAGGTAATTTTCCCAAATTGCTGATGATCTTTGAAGCATCTTTCCTCACGAAAGGTTCTCCACCAGTTAGCCTGATCTTATTGACGCCGTGCTGAACAAATAGTTTTGCGATTGCATCGATCTCATCCACCTGCATCAGTTTTGAATTTGGCGTAAAATCATAACTTTCCTCTGGCATGCAGTAGAAGCAGCGCAGGTTGCAATTATCGGTCAAGGATATCCGCAGGTAATTATGGGTTCGTCCAAATTGATCGGTCAGCATTATTTTTCTATTTATTTACTGACAATATCAGTATGAATTTTTTCCTTTTTATCTCTCAGAGAAAGACCTTTTCTTTGATTCAAAACAGCTTGGATCTCCGCTATGATGGAAATCGCAATCTCCTCTGAAGTTTCAGCTCCAATATCCAAACCTACTGGTCCGTAAAGTTTATTCAGCTCATCATCACCAATCACCATACCAGAATTCGTCATATCGTCGATCATTCTGTGAAGTTTTGTCTTTGGACCTAGTAGACCGATATATTTTAAGGGTTTATAAATGATCAGTTTTAACAAAGCCAGATCATAATTGTAATTGTGCGTCATCAAAACAAAGATGCTTGATTCGTCGATTTCGATTTTGTTGATGATCTCTTCTGGCGTGGCAAGTAGAACCTCGTCAGCTTTTGGGAACCGCTTTTTTTGTGCGTGTGTTGCTCTTCCATCTGCTACAACTATTTTCCAGCCAAGAATTGACGCTGTCTCTACCAAAGGTTTGACATCGTTTCCTGCTCCCGCGATGATCAATGTGGTTTGCGGCGGAATGTATTGGAATAAGATCTCATTGGATGAAACTTTTCTGATCACATTTTGTTTCTCTTCGAAAACTTGTGAATAGTTCACTAATTCATCTTCTGAAATGATATTGGAAGCCAAAAGTGTTACTTCTTCGTTGATGATCGATGCAACGGTTCCGATTTGACTGTTTTTTTTATCCAATGAAAATAGGGTCGTGATGACAGATGCATTTCTATTTTCTGTCGTTTTTTCTAAAAGAGAGATTGGATTTTGAGCAGTATTTTCATCAATATATTCAAACAAGATATGGACGATCCCATTACAGCCTAATTGAACACCAAATTCTACATCATCTGGATTGCTTGTATCGTAAGTAATAAGTTTGTTATTCTTCTGATGAATGGCAAGCACCGCTCTTTTCAGGGCATCACCTTCCAGACATCCGCCGCTGATGGCGCCAGTAAGTTGTCCATCCTCAGTAACCAGCATTCTTGCTCCAGGTTGACGGTAAGAGGAACCTTCCACCTTCACAACAGTTGCCAGGGCAGTCTTCAAGCCATCGGCCTTTGCTTCTCGATAAGCTTTTACAATATCATTGATCTCTTTCATTATTGGACATTGGTGGATTAATTACTTTCAAACCTAATTTAGAAATGTTCTATGGAAAAATATGACTAAATTTATTTCTGTGTATTCAAATTTACATAAATAATACATTTTAATAGATCTAAGTTTTTAAAATCAGTAATAATGGTAAGTAAAACGGTGATCTGTATAAGCTCGTTAGGATTTAATTAATTGATATTTGTAAGGATCATCAGAATTGATCTCAAGGCTTAAAGTTTGATGCAAAAAATAAGTAAACGATTTAATTAGTTACAACTAAATATGGAACATAAAGAACAATACAGCAGGAGGAGTTTCCTCAAGATATCGGGTTTGTTGGCAGCATTTGCCGCAGTTCCATCATCGGTGAAGGCATTCTATCAGGATGTAAAACAATATCTGATCCCGAAGAAAAATGTATCGAGACTCACATTGAATATCAATAAAACAAGCCACACATTATATGTTGACACGCGCACAACCTTATTAGATCTTGTTCGTGAACAACTCAATCTCACAGGTTCAAAAAAAGGCTGTGACCACGGCCAATGCGGCGCGTGTACAGTTCACATCAATGGTGAAAGAGCGCTAAGTTGCTTGACGCTTGCTTCGATGTCTCAGGGAAAGGAAATCACCACAATTGAAGGTCTGGCCAATGGCAAAGAACTTCATCCGATGCAGAAAGCGTTTATCGAATGTGATGGTTTTCAATGCGGCTATTGTACGCCTGGACAGATCATGTCCGCAGTCGCGTGCGTCAACGAGGGTCATACAGGTTCTGTAGAAGAGATCAAAGAATATATGAGCGGCAATCTTTGCAGATGTGGCGCGTACAACGGTATTGTTCAATCCATCCAAAAAGTAGCAGCACAATGAGACCATTTAATTTTGAAAAAGTAAATTCAGCTCCAGAGGCACTTGCCCTGAAATCTGCCAAAAGCCAATATATCTCTGGTGGTACAAACCTGGTGGACCTGATGAAGAAAAATATTACTCAGCCTGAAGCATTGATCGATGTCACTTCAGCAATTTCTAATAGTGTTGAGAAAAAAAATACGAAACTTACCATTGGCGCTATGGCTAGTAATAATAAGGTAGCGAAGGACAACTATGTTCTTGACAAGTTTCCTTTAATTTCTAAATCAATTTTGGCTGGAGCTTCTCCTCAAATCAGAAATATGGCAAGTTCTGCGGGAAATCTTCTGCAACGTACACGATGTCCTTATTTCTACGATATCACCACGCCTTGCAACAAGAGAAAACCGAACAGCGGTTGCAGCGCAATAGACGGCGGAAATAGAATGAGCGCAATTGCTGGATATAACGACCAATGTGTCGCAGTCCATCCTTCTGATTTTTGTATTTCTTTAGCTGCTTTGGATGCTACCGTAACTGCAGTCATTCCTGACAATAAAGAGATAGTAATTCCATTCAAAGATTTTCATAAGCTACCAGAAACAACACCTTGGCTGGACAACCATCTGCCCAAAGATGCGATCATTACCAAAATAGATGTTGCTGAGAATAGATTCAATAAAAATTACAGCTACGTCAAAGTGAGGGACAGAACTTCTTACGCTTTTGCGTTGGTGTCCGTCGCTGCAGCATTGGACTTAAATGGAAAAAAAATCAATGACGTGCGTCTAGCTTCTGGCGGAGTAGCGCACAAGCCATGGCGCTGGTACGATGCAGAGGAATTTCTGAAAGGTAAAAGCGCTACGGAAGATAATTTTGTCGAAGCAGCGAAACTGGCAACTAAGGATTTAAAGCCATTATCTGAAAACGCCTACAAAATACAAATGCTAGAGGGAGCGATTGTCACTGCTTTACAAGATTGTTTGAATCAATAAGTTTTATATCATATTAAAAATTAAGAAATTATGGGATTTATTGACGTCATTACAAATAGATTTAAAAAACCGGAAGGTCGGGTATAAGGTGTAGAAAAAGTAACCGGACGAGGAAAATATGCCGCAGAATATGAGGTGAAGAATATTTGTTACGCCGTACTAGTCAACA
>Ga0308171_1001996_pt1 | contig 23460 bp, 19 predicted proteins | sample PhyGR1_FD_202135 | JGI IMG/M metagenome (GOLD analysis project Ga0308171, IMG submission 202135) | Phyllosphere microbial communities from UC Gill Tract Community Farm, Albany, California, United States - DLSLSG.R1 | ecosystem: Host-associated > Plants > Phyllosphere > Unclassified | place: USA... | reverse complement strand
CCTATTATGTCAGGCTTTTCGTTTCCGTCAACACCTTCTTTCGAAGAAGTTGAAGTCCTGTTCCTTCGCGGTTGCCGCCTTGCGGTGGCCCCTGCGTCGGGGGAGGGAAAGTATGTCCCTATCGGGGCCATTTGTGAAGGGGGTACGTGACATTTTTTCACGTTGCCGCCCTCCCATTCATGCTGAAAGGGGTCCGGATCGCCCGAACCCCTTGTGCCACTTAGGCGGCGACCAGCAGCACGCGTGCAAAGGTGCGCTTGCCGACCTGCAGCAGGCCCTCGAAACCAGGCACGAACACCTGCTGGGCGTCGTCCACCACTTCGCCGTCCACCTTCACCGCACGCTCTTTGAGCTTGCGCGAGGCCTCGGAGTTGCTCGGGGTGAGGCCGGCAGCCGTCAGTAGTGCACCAATACGCAGGCCCTCGGCCGGAATGACCACTTCCTGCAGCGGCAGCAGGGTCACATCGCCCTGCCCGGTGACGGCGGCGTTCCAGCCGGCAATGGCCTGCTCGGCCGCGGCGGCGTCATGGAAGCGCGTGGTCAGCTCACGGGCCAGGCGCAGTTTCACCTCGCGCGGGTTCAAGCCGCCGGCGTCGACCTGCTCGCGCAGGGCCTTGGCTTCGGCCTGGCTGATATCAAAGGAGAGCAGCTCGATCCAGCGCCACATCAGGTCGTCGCCGATCTTCATGGTCTTGGTGACGATGTCGATGGCCGGTTCGCTGATACCAATATAGTTGTTGAGCGACTTGGACATCTTGGCCACGCCGTCCAGGCCTTCCAGCAGCGGCATGGTCAGCACGATCTGCGGCTTCTGCCCGTAGTGCTCCTGCAGGCCACGGCCCATCAGCAGGTTGAACTTCTGGTCGGTGCCGCCGAGTTCGACGTCCGCTTCCAGCGCGACCGAGTCGTAGCCCTGCACCAGCGGGTACAGGAACTCATGCAGCGCGATGGACTGCTGGGCGGCATAGCGCTTGGCGAAGTCGTCGCGCTCGAGCATGCGCGCCACGGTGTGCTGGCCGGCCAGGCGGATCATGTCGGCCGCGGCCATCTTGCCGAACCACTCCGAGTTGAAGCGCACTTCGGTCTTCTCGCGATCCAGCACCTTGAAGACCTGGTCTTCATAGGTACGCGCATTGGCCAGCACATCTTCCTTGGTGAGCGGCTTGCGGGTGACGTTCTTGCCCGAGGGGTCGCCGATCATCCCGGTGAAGTCGCCGATCAGGAAGATCACCTGGTGGCCGAGGTTCTGGAACTGGCGCAGCTTGTTCAGCAGCACGGTATGGCCCAGGTGCAGGTCCGGGGCGGTGGGGTCGAAGCCGGCCTTGACCCGCAGCGGGCGGCCGCTTTCCAGACGCTGGCGCAGCTCGTCGGATTTGAGGATCTCATCGGCGCCCCGCCCGATCAGGGCGATGGCTTCTTCAATCGAGGACACGTGACAACTCCCGGCAATGCCTTATTTATATGAATGACGTTAAGTACAAGTTAACCGCAGGTGCTTCACAAAAGCCAATAGGCACAAGGGTTTGACGCGGTATTTATACCTGTCTATGTTACCGACGTTTGGGCCCGCGCTCCCGGGCCAGCCAGGAACAGACCCACGATGCTCAATTCCGATCAAGGCCGCGCGCGCAGGCAGCGCTTCAAGGAACGCCTGCACGTTCTCCACGACACCGCCCTGCATCGGAAGCTTCGACAGCATCTGCCCGCGGCCTTCAACGAACGCTGGACCCGGCGCCACTGGGTGCATGCCAGCCTGTTCGCCACGATCGGCGCGCTGGTGGCCACGATCGTGCCGGGGTTCTCGCACACCATCGATTCGCCCTACTCGGCCAGCCACGCCACCCTGGCGCTGCCGTTGCCGCCGCTGGCGCTTGAGCGCCAGCAGCAGACCCCGGGTGACAGCTGGCAGGTGCTGCGCGTGCAGCGCGGCCAGACCCTGAGCAATCTGTTCGACCAGGCCGGCATCCCGGCCACGGTGATGCACCAGGTGCTGGAGCACCCGGGCGTGCGCGAGGCGCTGACCAAGCTGCGCCCCGGTGCGGAGATCGCCTTCGACCTGCCGCTGTCCGGGCAGCTGCGCACGATCCGCTTCGACCGTGACGCCGACAACCGCGTGGAGCTGGCCCTGGCCGGCGACAAGATCACCGAAACCGTCAGCAAGCGCGAGACCTCGACCCGGCGCGTGGTCGCCAGCGGCGAGATCACCAGTTCGCTGTATGCCGCCGCGCGCAAGGCCGGCCTGTCGCCGTCGGCAATCGCGACGATGACCGACGAGATCTTCAAGTACGACATCGACTTCTCCAAGGACCTGCAGCCGGGCGACCGCTTCAGCGTGGTGCTGGATGAAACCTGGCGCGAGGGCGAGAAGGTGGACACCAGCAAGATCCTGGCGGCGACCTTCAGCTCCGGCGGCAAGACCTACAGCGGCTTCCGCTTCGACCGCAACGGCAAATCCGAATACTTCGATGCCAGCGGCCGCCCGCTGAAGAAGAGCTTCATCCGCATGCCGATCCCGTTCGCGCGGTTGAGCTCGAGCTTCGGCGCGCGCAAGCACCCGGTGCTGGGCAAGATGCGCATGCACAAGGGCGTGGACTACGCCGCGCGCACCGGTACCCCGATCATGGCCGCCGGCGATGCCCGCGTGCAGTTCGCCGGCACCCAGCGCGGCTACGGCAACGTGGTGATCCTCGACCACGGCCGTGGCCACACCACGCTGTACGGGCACATGTCGCGGTTCGGCAAGATCAAGACCGGCCAGCGCGTGGCGCAGGGTACGGTGATCGGTTATGTCGGCTCGACCGGCCTGGCCACCGGCCCGCACCTGCACTACGAATTCCGCGTCAACGGCGTGCACCGCAACCCGCTCTCGGTGACGATGCCGCCGCCGGAGCCGCTGCAGGGCAGCGAGCTGGCCGCGTTCCGCGCGCAGACCGCCCCGGCACTGGCCCGCATCCAGGGCATGGAAAAGCTGATCTACGCCGATGCCAGCCCGGCACCGGCTGCCAAGGCGACCCAGACCGCCAGCGCCGCCAAGCCGGCCAAGCCCAACCGCGGCTGAGCCCGGCGGGCGCATTGACGGCGGCAACAGGTTGCGTCGAAGCTGGACGCATCCTGTTGACCGCCCTGCCCCGATGCCCGCTTTCGATCCGACCACTCCGCTTTATCTTGGCCTGATGTCCGGCACCAGTGCCGATGGCATCGATGCCGCGCTGGTGCAGTTTCCCGAGGCGGGCGGCTGCCGGTTCGTGCACGGCCTGACCCATGCCTGGGACCCTGCGCTGCGCGCTGAACTGATCGCGCTCGGCGAGGGTGGCGGGCTGGACTCACTCGATGCGCTGGGCCGGATCGATGCCCGGATCGGCATCACCTTCGCCGCGGCGGCCAACCAGCTGCTGGCCGAGGCGGGGATCACCGCTTCGCAGGTGCAGGCGATCGGCTCGCATGGCCAGACCGTGCGCCACCGGCCGCTGGCCGACCCGGCCTTCACGCTGCAATTGGGCGACGCCCACCGCATCGCCGAGCTGACCGGGATCACCACGGTGGCCGATTTCCGCCGCCGCGACGTGGCCGCCGGCGGCCAGGGTGCGCCGCTGATGCCGGCCTTCCATCTGGCCATGCTCGGCACCGCCACGGAGGACCGCGCGATCCTCAACCTGGGCGGGATCGCCAACCTGACCCTGATCCCGCGCGAGGGCACGCCGCGCGGCTTCGATACCGGCCCGGCCAACGCGCTGATGGATGCCTGGTGCCAACGCCACCGCGGCGAGCCCTTCGATGCGCAGGGCGCGTTCGCGGCCAGCGGGCAGGTGGACGGGGCGCTGCTGGCGCGCTGGCTGTCCGAACCGTGGTTCGCCCTGCCCCCGCCCAAGAGCACCGGGCGCGAACAGTTCCACCTGGCGTGGGCCGAGGCCGCGCTGGGCGACGGCCAGCTTTCCGCGGCCGATGTGCAGGCCACCTTGCTGGAACTGACGGCGGCGACCGTGGCCAATGCGCTGCTGGCGCACCTGCCGACGGTGAAGCGGGTGCTGGTGTGCGGCGGCGGCGTACGCAATCCGCCGCTGCTGCGCCGGTTGGGCGCGCGCCTGCCCGGCGTGGTGGTCGAATCCAGCGCCGTGCATGGCCTGGACCCGGATTACATGGAGGCGATGGGGTTTGCCTGGCTGGCCCAGCGTACGCTGGCCGGATTGCCGGGCAATCTGCCGGCGGTGACCGGTGCGGCGGGGCCGCGCATTCTGGGCGCGATCCATCCGGCGTGAGGGAGCGGCGCTGCGCCCGCGCGCGATGGCGCGCGGTCCGGCGGCACGGGGCAGCAGCGCGCCGGGGTCAGAAGCCGTGGCCGGCCGGCAGCGCCTGCAGCGCGGCGATGGCTTCGGAGAGCGCTTCCACTTCCGGATTCTGGAAACCGCCACGCACTTCCAGTTCGCTGGCGAACAGGCCCTGTTCCAGCAATGCCACGCAGGTTTCTTCACGGGTCCAGCCGCGCGCCACGGCCACCCGTCGGATACGTTCGTTCAACAGCGGGTCCAGATCCCGCAGCAGCAGATCAACCATGCAGTTCCCCCAAGTGGTGCGGCGTCGCCCCCACGGCACCTGCGGGCATGATCCATCAGGGGCCGCCGGGGCGCAAACGCTTCATGCCTGGCTGCGGTCGCGGATCCGCGGCCACAGCCAGATCAGCAGCAGCAGGGTCGGGATCACGGTGACCGCGCTGAGCAGGAAGAACGTACTGTAGGACGTCGCCTCGACGATGTACCCGGACGCGCCACCGACGAACTTGCCCGGCAGGTTGGCCAGCGAGACCAGCAGGGCGTACTGGGTCGCGGTGAAATTGCGGTCGGTCAGCGAGGACATGAAGGCCACCAGCACGGTGCCGGCAAAGCCCTGGAACAGGTTGTCCGCGCTCAACGCGGCGTAGAACGCCCACAGCTGGCCGGGGTTGTGGGCCATAAGCAGGAACGCCAGGTTGGACAGGGCCACGCCGAGCGCGGCGACCAGCAGCATCCGGCGGAAGCCGAACGCGGCCACCGCGATGCCACCGATGAAGGCCCCGCCGATCCCCATCCAGACCCCGAACAGCTTGGAGACGGTGGCGATGTCGGCCTTGGTGAAGCCCGAATCCAGGTAGAACGGACCGGCCATCACGCCGATCACCTGGTCCGGGAATTTGTACAGCCCGACGAAGGCCAGCAGTACCAGGGCGAGCACCACGCCGTTGGTGGTGAAGAAGCTGGCGATCGGCTGCCAGAACGCACCGAAGAAATCGATCCGGCGCTGGATCCGCACTTCCGGCTGTTCCGGCTCGCGGCACAGCAGCGTGGTGATGATCGGCAGCAGCATCAGCGAGGCCATGGCCAGGTAGGCCACGATCCAGCCTTCGAACTGGGCCAGGTACAGCGCACCGGCGCCGGCCAGGATCAGGCCGATGCGGTAACCCAGCGTGTAGGTTGCCGCCAGCGCAGCCTGCGCGCTCTCCGGGGCGATCTCGATCCGGTAGGCATCCACCACCGAATCCTGGGTGGCGCCGGCGAACGAGGCCACCAGCACCCACAGCACCAGCGGGGTCACGCCCAGTTCCGGGCGCACGAAGGCCAGCGCGAACAGGCCGCCGGTGACGCCGATCTGCGAGGCCAGCAGCCAGGAGCGGCGGCGGCCCAGGAAGCCGATCAGCGGGAACGCGTAGCGGTCGATCAGCGGCGCCCAGACGAACTTGAGCAGGTAGAAGAAGCTGGCCAGGCTGATCAGGCCGATGCTGCCCAGGTCCAGGCCGACATCGCGCAGGCGGGTGGACAGGGTCTGCGAGGCGATCAGCAGGAACGGCAGGCCGCTGCCGAAGCCGAGGAAGGCCATCGTCAGCGCCGAGGGCGTGCCGAAGGCGCGCTTGATCCCGGCCCAGCCCTTGTAGGACACCGGCGCGGCCGCTTCACTCATGGGGCGTAGTCCACCGTGAACGGGGCATGGTCGGAGAAGCGCTCCTCGCGGTAGATCGAGCAGCTGCGCAGCCGGTCACGCAGTCCCGGGCTGACGAACTGGTAATCGATGCGCCACCCGACATTGTTGGCCCGCGCCGCGCCGCGGTTGCTCCACCAGGTGTAGTCCTCGCCCTGCGGGTGCAGAAGCCGGTAGGCATCGGTCCAGCCCTGGCCGGCCGCGATGTCCAGCGCCTGGTCGGTGTCCACGCACTGGCCGTTGAGCCAGTCGCGCTCGGGCGGCAGGCAGCCGGAATTCTTCTGGTTGGATTTCCAGTTCTTGATGTCCAGCGCCGAGCGCACGATGTTCCAGTCGCCGCACAGCACGTAATCGCGGCCACTGGCCAACCACTGCGCCAGGATCGGGCGCAGCCACTCCATCACTTCGTACTTGAAGCCCTGGCGCAGGTCGCCCGAGCTGCCCGACGGGATGTAGAACGAGACCACGCTGAGGTTGCCGAAACGGGCTTCGATGTAACGGCCTTCTTCGTCGAACGGCGCCCAGCCCAGCGAGGTGATCACCTGGTCCGGCTCGCGCTTGCTGTAGATCGCCACGCCGCTGTAGCCCTTCTTGGTGCTGGCATCGCGGTAGAAGCAGTGGTGGCCGTCCGGGCGGAACATCGGGTCGGTCAGCTGGCTTTCCTGGGCCTTGGTTTCCTGGATGCACAGGACATCGGCGTCCTGGGCGCGGAACCACTCCAGGAAGCCCTTGGTGGCGGCGGAACGGATGCCGTTGGCGTTGAAACTGATGATGCGCATGCTGACCCGGGTCTGGAACGGTAACCGGGAGAGCATACCGGGTCCGCCCGCCGCCCGGCTTGCCTGAACGCGGCGCGTGGAGCGCCCCGACGAAGGCGAAAACGCTGTCTCACCGCCCTATGCGATGGCCCTGAACCGCCCCGGGCGAGCGTGACACAGCACCCATGCATTAGGATTTGCGCTCCAAATGAATTGAATAGAGTCTTGATGAGCGACCATCGCCACCGTTTTCTGCAACTGGCCCTGACCGCCGATGCCCTGCGTTTCGGCCAGTTCACCCTCAAGTCGGGCCGCCTGAGCCCGTACTTCTTCAACGCCGGCCGTTTTGATTCCGGTGCCCGCATGGCCCAGCTGGCGACCTGCTATGCCGATGCCGTGGAAGCCACCGGCCTGAAGTTCGATGTCGTGTTCGGCCCGGCCTACAAGGGTATCCCGCTGGCCACCGCGACCGCCTGCGAGTTCGCCCAGCGCGGCCGCGATCTGCCGCTGTCCTTCAACCGCAAAGAGGCCAAGGCCCACGGTGAAGGGGGCAACCTGATCGGCGCGGACATGAACAACAAGCGCGTGCTGATCGTCGATGACGTGATCACCGCCGGCACCGCGATCCGCGAAGCCCTGGGGATCATCAAGGACGCCGGTGGCACCCCGGCCGGGATCGTGGTGGCGCTGGACCGCCAGGAGATCGCCTCGGAAACCGACCGCCGTTCGGCCGCCCAGGCCGTGGCCGAAGAAGCCGGCATTCCGGTGGTCGCCGTGGCGACGTTGGCCGACCTGCTTGATTTTGCCTCCGGAAATCCGGAACTTGTCGGGTACCGGCAGCCGCTGGAGGACTATCGTTCCCGCTATGGCAGCCGGCCCACACGCTGACAGCACAGGGGCTGCCATGTCCAGGATGTCCACGATCGCCTTCATCGGCCTGCTGCTGGCCGTGCCGCTGTTGCCGGCACAGGCGCAGAAACGCAGCGACCCGGCAAAGCCGAAGAAGCTGTATTGCTGGAACCAGGGCAGCGAGCGCATCTGCAGCGATGCGCTGCCGCAGGAAGCGGTCAACGCCGCGCGCGAGGAATTCAGTGCCAGCAGCGGCCTGCGCCGTGGCGAGGTGCAGCGCGCGTTGACCGACGAGGAACGCACGGCGGCCGCGGCGGTATCGGCCCAGCAGCGGCTGGACCTGGCGGCCGAGCAGACCCGCCAGCGCACCGAGCAGGCGATGCTGTCCACCTACGAAAACGAGGACGATCTGCGCCGCGTGTTCGTCGAGCGCAGCGGAATCCTGGACAACAACGTGCAGACGGCCGCCTACAACGTGGCCAGCCTGCGCGATGCGCTGGTCTCGCTGCTGGCCAGTGCCGGCGACCGCGAGCTGGCCGGCCAGCCCGTGCCGGAGAAGCAGGTGCTCAGCATCCGCGAGCGGCACAACCAGCTGGTCGCGCAGAAGCGCATGCAGGCCTCCTTCGAACAGCAGCGCACTGCGCTGGATGTGGAGATCGAGGAAACGCTGCAGCGCTTCCGGCTGCTCAAGGGCGTGGCGACCGACCCGCGCGGGTAAGCGCTGCACACCGATGACGATGGAGGCGACCTGCGGGTCGCCTTTTTTTTGTTCCTGCGCGGCGTGCTGCGGAATTTACGCACTCTTTACGCCGCGCACCGCTGCCGTGCGTGGCGCGTTTATGCGGCTCGGATCGACCATGCACGCCTGATGTGGAGTGTTTCCACCTGGACGTCCCATGCGCCTGAATCCCCGTGTTCCCGCTTCCGCCACGGCCGCCTTCGCCGTGTGCTTCCTTTGCCACTGAGACCGCGACCATGCCTGCCTGGCTATCCCTGCTGTGCGGCGTGCTGGTGCTCGTTGCCGCCGCCTATCTGCTGTACGTCGTGCTTCGGCCCGAAACCTTCTGACCGGAGCCGACCATGACCGAGATCCTGTTGATCCTGCTGGCCAGTATCGTGCTGGCATTCCCACTGGGGCTGTACCTGGCCCGGGTGATGCGCGGTGCCCCGATGCGCGGCGACGCGCTGTTCGGATGGATTGAAAAACCGCTGTACCGGCTGCTCGGGGTCAACCCGGCGCGCGGCATGTCCTGGCGTGGTTACGTGGGCGCCTTCCTGCTCAGCAACGTGGTGATCGCGGTGCTGGTGCAGGCGGTCTTCATGACCCAGGCCTGGCTGCCGTTCAACCCCGACCAGATCCCCAACCTGCGCTGGGACACCGCGCTGCACACGATGGTGTCGTTCCTGACCAACACCAACCAGCAGCATTATTCGGGCCAGGCGCAGCTGTCCTATTTCTCGCAGATGACCGCGATCACCGGGCTGCAGGTGGTGACGCCGATGATGGGCCTGGCGCTGGTGGTGGCCACCCTGCGTGCGCTGTTCGGTGCGCGCCCCGAGGAGGTGCCGGCCGAGCAGGCCGCGCTGCTGAGTGCGGACCGCCGCGTCGATGTGGGTAATTACTACGCCGATGTGGTGCGCGCCTGCGTGCGCTTCATGCTGCCGCTGTGCCTGCTGTGGGCGGTGCTGTTGACCAGCCAGGGGGTGCCCTCGACGCTGGCCGGGGGCCCGCAGGCGACGCCGATCGATGCCGCCGCCGGCATGGAGACGCAGAAGATTCCGCTCGGCCCCGTGGCGGCGATGGTCGCGGCCAAGCAGCTGGGCACCAACGGCGGTGGCTGGTACGGTCCCAACAGCGCGATGCCGCTGGAGAACCCGACCCCGCTGTCCAACGCGCTGGAACTGATCGGCATCCTGCTGATCCCGATCGCGGTGGTCTTCATGCTCGGCGCGTTCACCGGGCGCAAGCGCCTGGCCGGGCTGGTGTTCGGCTGCATGCTGGCGATGTCCAGCGTGTCGATCGCCGCCACCGTGTGGCTGGAAGGTCACTCGGCGACGGCGGCCAGCCCGCTGCTGATGGAAGGCAAGGAAGTGCGCTTCGGTGCCGATGGCACGGGCCTGTGGGCTGCGATCACCACGCAGGTATCCAACGGGTCGGTCAACGGCATGCATGACTCGCTCAGCCCGCTGGCCGGCGCCGTGCCGATGATCAACATGCTGGTCAATGCGATCTGGGGCGGTATCGGTTGCGGCCTGCAGCAGTTCATCGTGTACCTGCTGCTGGGCGTGTTCCTGGCCGGCCTGATGACCGGCCGTACCCCGGAACTGTTCGGTCGCAAGCTGGAGACGCCGCAGGTGCGCCTGCTCGCGCTGCTGGTGCTGCTGCAGCCGATCACCATCCTGGGCTTCACCGCGCTGACCCTGGCGATCCCCTCGATCACCGGCACCTCCAACCCCGGCTTCCACGGCATCAGCCAGGTGTTCTACGAGTACACCTCGGCGTTCGCCAACAACGGCTCGGGCTTTGAAGGCCTCGGCGATGCCACGGTGTGGTGGAACCTGAGCTGCGCCCTGGTGCTGCTGCTGGGCCGCTACCCGGTGCTGGTGATCCCGCTGATCGTAGCCGCGCAGCTGGCGGCCAAGCGGCGTGCACCGGAATCGGCCGGCACGCTGCAGATCGAAACTCCGACCTTCGCGCTGACCCTGATCGCACTGATCGTGATCCTGACCGTCCTGCAGTTCATGCCGGCGCTGGTGCTGGGCCCGGTCGCCGACCACCTGTCGCTGACGCAGCACTGAGACCTCCTGCCATGAGTACGTATCCGTTGAACGTTTCTTCCCACCGCCGCCAGCGCCTGCTGGATGGCGCCGGCTGGCGCCGTGCCCTGCGCGATGCCGTGATCAAGCTTTCGCCGCGGCATCTGCTGCACAGCCCGGTGATGGCCGTGGTGATGGTCGGCACCGTGGTCAGCGCGCTGGTCACGCTGACCGGCAACGCGCCGCTGGGCTTCGGCCTGGCGGTCACCGCGATCCTGTTGCTGACCGTGCTGTTCGGCAACTTCGCCGAGGCGGTGGCCGAAGCGCGTGGCCGTGGCCAGGCCGCGTCGCTGCGGCGTGCCCGCCAGGACCTCAGCGCGCGCCGGTTGGCCGCTGCGCATGCCGGGGCCAGCGAGACCCAGGTGCCGGCCGCCGAACTGCGCCCGGGCGACCATGTGATCGTCAGTGCCGGGGAGTTGATCCCGGCCGATGGCGAGATCGTGCAGGGCCTGGCCACCATCAACGAGGCCGCAGTGACCGGTGAATCGGCGCCCGTGCTGCGCGAAGCGGGCACCGACCGCAGCGGCGTGATCGGGGGCACCAAGGTGCTCTCCGACCAGATCATCGTGCGCATCACCGCCGAGCCGGGCCACAGCTTCCTGGACCGGATGATCGCGCTGGTGGAAGGCGCGAACCGCCAGAAGACCCCGAACGAGGTCGCCCTGACCCTGCTGCTGGCGGCGATGACGCTGACCTTCCTGGTGGTGGTGGCCACGCTGCCGGCGATCGGGGCGTTCGTGGGCGTGCAGGTCGATCCGCTGCTGCTGATCGCGCTGCTGGTGTGCCTGATCCCGACCACCATCGGTGGGCTGCTGCCGGCCATCGGCATCGCCGGCATGAACCGTGCGCTGGCCGCCAACGTGCTGGCCAAGTCGGGCAAGGCAGTGGAAGTGGCTGGCGATGTGGACGTGCTGCTGCTTGACAAGACCGGCACCATCACCTACGGCGACCGCCAGGCCACGCATTTCCATGCCCTGGCCGGTATCGATGCCAGCCAGCTGCGCGAGGCGGCGCTGCTGTCCTCGCTGGCCGACCCGACCCCGGAAGGTAAATCGGTGGTGCGGCTGGCGCGTGAGCAGGGCTGCAGCACGGCCGAGCCGGACCGCGCGGACTACCTTGCCTTCAGTGCGCAGACCCGCATGTCCGGCGTGGATCTGGACGGCGGCCGCCGCATCCGCAAGGGCGCCTCCGATGCGATCACCGCGTATGTGCGTGCGCTGGGCGGCACGGTGCCGTCGGAGCTGCCGGGCCGCGTGGAACAGGTGGCGCGCAACGGTGCGACGCCGCTGGTGGTCTGCGAAGGCCGCCATGTGCTGGGCGTGATCGAGCTGTCGGACGTGGTCAAGCACGGCATGCGCGAGAAGTTCGCGCAGCTGCGCGCGATGGGCATCCGCACGGTGATGATCACTGGCGACAACCCGCTGACCGCCGCGGCGATCGCCGCCGAGGCCGGCGTGGACGATTACATCGCCGAGGCCCGCCCCGAAGACAAGCTGGCCCGCATCCGCGCCGAGCAGGCCGGTGGGCGGCTGGTGGCGATGGTCGGCGACGGCACCAACGATGCACCCGCGCTGGCCCAGGCCGACATCGGGCTGGCCATGAACTCCGGTACGCAGGCGGCCAAGGAGGCCGGCAACATGGTCGATCTGGATTCGGATCCGGCCAAGCTGCTGGCAGTGGTGGAAGTGGGCAAGCAGCAGCTGATCACGCGCGGTGCGCTGACCACCTTCTCGCTGGCCAACGATGTCTCCAAGTACTTCGCGATCCTGCCGGCGTTGTTCGCCGCCGCGCTGCCGTCCATGGCCGCGTTGAACGTGATGCAGCTGTCCAGCCCGCGCAATGCGGTGCTGGCGGCGCTGATCTTCAATGCGCTGGTGATTCCGGCGCTGATCCCGCTGGCGCTGCGCGGGGTGCGCTTCCGCCCGGCCACGGCCACCGCGCTGCTGCGCCGGAACATGCTCGTGTACGGGCTCGGCGGTGTGCTGCTGCCGTTCGCGGCCATCAAAGTGATCGACCTCTTCCTTGTCTCGGTATTCGGCGCATGAACCGCTCGCTTGCTACTCCCGTTTCCCGCGCGGCACGCCCTCGCGTTGCCACTTCCACCCCGCTGCAGCAGGACAGCGCTTGGCGCCCTGCCCTCGTGCTCGGCGTGAGCAGCCTGCTGCTGCTCGGCCTGGCCTACGCGGTGGCCACCACCAGTGTGAGCCGGCTGCTGTTCCCTGCCCAGGCCGAGGGCAGCCTGCTGATCCGCGATGGGCAGGTGCGCGGTTCGCAGCTGATCGCCCAGCCGTTCCTTGGCGAGGGCTACTTCCAGGCGCGGCCCTCGGCGGCCAGCTACGACCCGATGGCCGCGGCCGGCAGCAACCTGGCGCGCAGCAATCCCGCGTTGCGCGAGCGCGTGCAGGCCGCCATCGCCACGGTGGCCGCACGCGAGGGCGTGCCCGCCGCACAGGTGCCCGGCGATCTGGTCACCCAGTCCGGCGCCGGCATGGACCCGGAGATTTCGCCGGCCGCCGCGCAGCTGCAGATCGCCCGGGTGGCGCGCAGCCGTGGCCTGCCGCTGGAGCGCGTCGCCGCGCTGGTGCAGGCCGCTACCCTGGGCCCGCAATGGGGGGTGTTCGGCGCGTCGCGGGTGAACGTGATGACGTTGAACCTGGCGCTGGATGATCTCCCGGCACGACCGTGATGCCGGGATCGCGCGAACCGGCGCACAATCCCCGCCCATGAGCGACTCCCGTACCCGCCAGGCCGATGCCCTGGTCGACAGCCTGCAGCGCGAAGCCGGCGGCAAGCTGACCGTGTTCCTGGGCGCGGCTCCTGGCGTCGGCAAGACCTTCAGCATGCTCACCCGCGCGCACGAACAACTGCGCCGCGGCGTGGACGTGGTGATCGGGCTGGTGGAAACCCACGGCCGCGCCGAGACCTCGGCGCTGCTGGCGGGCCTGCCGCAGGTACCGCTGCTGCAGCGCGAGTACCAGCAGCACGCACTGGATGAAATGGACCTGGATGCGGTGTTGGCGCGTCGCCCGGCGCTGGTGCTGGTGGACGAACTGGCGCACCGCAACGTACCCGGCAGCCGCCACGAGCGGCGCTGGCAGGACGTGATGGAGCTGCTGGATGCCGGCATCGACGTATGGACCACGGTCAACATCCAACACCTGGAAAGCCTCAACGACGTGGTGATGCGGATCACCGGCGTGCGCGTCAGCGAGACCGTGCCCGATGCGGTGCTCGACCGCCTGCACGACATCGTGCTGGTGGACCTGCCGCCGCGCGAGCTGATCGAGCGGCTGCAGCAGGGCAAGGTCTATGTGCCCGAACAGGCCGCGCAGGCCCTGCAGGCGTTCTTCTCGCCGGCCAACCTGACCGCGCTGCGCGAACTGGCGATGCAGGAAGCGGCCGACCGCGTGGACAGCAGCCTGCGCGAGACCCGTGCCGCGCGTGGCGAGGGCAACCTCCCGCTGCGCCGGCGGGTGCTGGTGGCGATCGATGGCGGCGGCCAGAGCGAATACCTGGTGCGGGTCGGCCGGCGCATCGCCGAGCGGCGCGATGCGCCGTGGACGGTGGTGACGGTGCAGGCGCGTGCGCATGACGAGCAGACCCGGCGCGAGATCGACGCCGCCTTCGCCCTCGCCCGCCGCCTGGGTGGCGAGGCCGAACTGCTGTATGGCTCCAGCATCGCCGATGCGCTGCTCGACCATGCCGCCCACAACGGTGTGTCCACCCTGGTCCTGGGCCGCACGCGCGAGCGGCCGCTGGCGCGCATGCTCAACCGCACGCTGACCCAGCAGCTGATCCGGCGCGGTGCGCACCTGGAGATCACCATCATCGGCACGCCGCAGGCGCGGGCGCGGGCGCGCCGGTCCGGGCTGTCCATTCCAGGCCGCAGCGCCGGCAAGGATGCGCTGCTGGCGCTGGGTGCCACCGCGGCAGCCTGCCTGGTGGCGCTGCTCGCCGAACGCTGGATCGGGCTGTACGACCTGTCGATGGTGTTCATCGTGGCGGTGGTGATGGTCGCTGCGCGCAGCCGCACCAGTGCGGCGGTGATCGCCGCCGCGCTGTGTTTCCTGGCCTACAACTTCTTCTTCATCGCGCCGCGCTTCACCTTCGCGATCACCGCGCGCCAGGGCGTGATCACGGTCTTCCTGTTCCTGGCCGCCGCGTTGGTGGCGGGGCGGCTGGCCTCGCGCCTGCGCATGCAGGTGGTGGCGTTGCGCGCGGCCAACCGGCACGCACATGCGCGCCAGGTGCTGGGCCGGCAGCTGGCCAGTGCGCCGAACAACGAGCAGGTCGCGCAGGCCGGCCGCGAAGCGCTGGAACAGGCGATGGATGCCCCGGCGTGGCTGCGCATCGGGCCGTTCACCAGTGCCAGCGGCAGCGCCGCACCGGGCGATACCGATCTGGCCGCGGCCGACTGGGCGCACCGGCACGGCCAGCCCAGCGGACGCTTCACCGATACCCTGGCCGGCGCAGGCTGGTGGTTCCTGCCGCTGCTGGACGGCGATGACCGCGCGATCGGCGTGGCCGGCATGCGCTTCCCGCGCGAGGCCGCGCGGCTGACACCGGAGCAGCGGCAGCTGGCCGAGGCGATGGTGGACGACATCGCCCAGGCCGCACTGCGCACCCAGCTGGTGGCCGATCTGGAAAAGGCGCACGTAAGCAACGAGACCGAGCGGCTGCGCTCGGCGTTGCTTTCCTCGGTCTCGCATGACCTGCGCTCGCCGCTGGCGGCGATGATCGGCTCGGCCGACAGCCTCTCCAGCTATGCCGATGCGATGGATGCCAGCGACCGGCGCGCCCTGCTGGACACCATCCTGGTCGAAGGCGAGCGCCTGGACCGCTATATCCAGAACCTGCTGGACATGACCCGGCTCGGCCATGACGGGCTGCAGATCAACCGCGACTGGATCGGCGTGGACGAGCTGGTCGGCTCGGCCGCGCGCCGCCTGCAGCGCTATCAGCCGGATGTACGGCTGAAACTGGATATTCCCGCTGCGCTGGCACCGATCTGGGTGCATCCGGCGCTGGTCGAGCAGGCGGTGTTCAACGTGATGGAGAACGCGGCCAAGTTCTCGCCGCCCGGCGCCGCCGTGGAGGTGCAGGCGCGACTGGTCGAGGGTGAGCTGCACATCGACGTGCTCGACGCCGGCCCGGGCATTCCCGACGACGAGCGGGCGCGTATCTTCGACATGTTCTACAGCGTGGAGCGCGGCGACCGCGGCCGGCATGGGACCGGGCTGGGCCTGACCATCTGCCAGGGCATGATCGGCGCGCATGGCGGCAGCGTGCAGGCGCTGCCGGGCCGCGATGGACGCGGTACCCTGATCCGCATCACGCTGCCCCTGCTGCACCCCCACCCTGCCGATGACACCGATGATTCCTGAGGCTTCCCACGGCGTGCCCCCGGCGCGCGTGCTGGTGATCGACGATGAAGCGCAGATCCGGCGCTTCCTGGAGATCAGCCTGCGCGCGCAGGGTTACCGCGTGTCCCAGGCCGCGACCGGCCAGGCCGGGCTGGAAGCGCTGGTCGGCGAAGGGGCCGACCTGGTGATCCTGGATATCGGCCTGCCCGACATGGAAGGCCATCAGGTGCTGGGCGAGCTGCGCCAGTGGAGCCAGGTGCCGGTGATCATGCTGACCGTGCGCGCCAGCGAGACCGAGAAGGTGCGGGCGCTGGATGCCGGCGCGAACGACTACGTGACCAAGCCGTTCGGCACGCAGGAACTGATGGCGCGCGTGCGGGCGCTGCTGCGCTCGCGCACGGTCTCCAGCGAGGGCGTGCTGCCGCAGTTCGATGACGGGCACCTGCATATCGACCTGGTGCGGCGCGAGGTAACGCTGGACGATGTGCCGGTCGCGCTGACGCGCAAGGAGTACGCGCTGTTGTCGCTGTTGCTGCGCAATGCCGGGCGGGTGGTGACCCAGCCGCAGATCCTGCAGGAGATCTGGGGGCCGACCCACCAGCACGACACGCATTACCTGCGCATCCTGGTCGGCAAGCTGCGCCACAAGCTGGGCGATTCGGCGCTGGATTCGCGCTACCTGTTCACCGAGCCGGGCGTGGGCCTGCGCTTCAAGGGGTGATCCCCCGCTGACAGGCCGCAGGCGGATCCACGCCCTGCGTGGACCCACCCCGCCGGGCTCAGAAGCCGAGCTCCACACCCGGCAGCATCGGCTGCAGCTGCTCGCGGAACAGCGTCTTGATGCGCTCCAGCGCGGCCTCGTCGTTGCCTTCGAAACGCAGCACCAGCACCGGGGTGGTGTTGGAGGCGCGCAGCAGGCCCCAGCCATCGGGGAAATCCGCGCGCAGGCCGTCGATGGTGGACAGGCGTGCGCCGAAGAACGGCGAATCCTCGCCCTGCGCGGCCGAGACGAACAACGAGACCAGCGCATGCGGCGTGCCCGATTCGACCGCGATGTTGAGCTCCGGCGTGGAGATGCTGTCGGGCAGTTCGTCCAGGACCTCCGACGGGGTCTCATCGCGCTGGGCCAGGATTTCCAGCAGGCGCGCGGCGGCATACAGGCCGTCATCGAAACCGAACCAGCGCTCCTTGAAGAAGAAGTGCCCGCTCATCTCGCCGGCCAGCTCCGCATCGGTTTCGCGCATCTTCGCCTTCATCAGCGAATGCCCGGTCTTCCACATCAACGGGCTGCCGCCGTGGCGCAGCACGTAATCGGAGAGCTTGCCGCTGCACTTCACGTCGTAGATCACCAGCGCGCCGGGGTTGCGCATCAGCACATCGGCGGCAAACAGCATCAGCAGGCGATCGGCGTAGATGATCTTCCCTTCGCGGGTGACCACGCCGAGGCGGTCGCCATCGCCATCGAAGGCCAGGCCGATATCCGCATCGAACCGCTTCACGGTCTGGATCAGGTCTTCCAGATTGCGCGGGTCGCTCGGGTCGGGATGATGGTTCGGGAAGGTCCCATCCACATCGCAGTACAGCGGAATGACCTCGGCACCGATGGCTTCCAGCAGCGGCTGCGCCAGTTCGCCGGCCACGCCATTGCCGGCATCGGCCACGACCTTGAGCGGGCGGTCCAGCTGCACGTCATCGGCGATGCGCTGGATGTAATCGGCATTGACCTCGCGCTGCTCGAAACTGCCCGGCTCGGCCGCCACGTGCAGCTCGCCCGTGCTGATGCGCTGGTAAAGCTCGGTGATCGCATCGCCGGAGAGGGTCTCGCCGCCGACCACGATCTTGAAGCCGTTGTAGTCCGGCGGATTGTGGCTGCCGGTCACCGCCACGCAGCTGCCCGCGCGCAGGTGGTAGCTGGCGAAATACACGACCGGGGTCGGTGCCAGGCCGATATCGATGACGTTGCAGCCGGCGCGGCGCAGGCCTTCGATCAGGCCGGCACTGAGTTCCGGGCCGGACAGGCGGCCATCGCGGCCGACCACGATCTCGCGCAGGCCCTGGACCTGCAGCACCGAGCCGATCGCCTGCCCGATCAGGGCGGCCACGCGCGGGGTCAGTTCGCGGCCGACCACGCCGCGGATGTCATAGGCGCGGAAGATCCCGGCCGGCACATTTTCCGGCGGGGCCGACGGCACCGGCGGCGGCGCCGAGCCGGTGGCCCCGGCATCGTTGGCCTCGGCCACCTGGGCCAGGCTTTCGCGCAGGGTCGGACCTTCTTCGCCACCGTGATCGGCCGCAGCGGCACGGCGGCGCGGCAGCGGGACCTTGCCCTTGCCCAGCACCGCCAGCGCGGCGATGACCAGCAGCAGCACCGCCACCACCAGGCTGGAGATCGCGCCCAGGCCCAGCGGACCGGGTTCGATGTCCGGCACCGCGGCCGCCAGACGCAGGCCGCTCTTGCCGATCGGCCGGGCCAGCGCTTCGGCGCCGCCGGCCAGGCTGTTGCTGCCCTGCTCGACGATGTTGTGGTTGCCCTGGCGCAGGGCCAGGTAGCCGGCACCCGGCACCCGGACCTGATCGAAGATGCCGGTCAGGCGCAGCAGCGGCTGGCGCACGTAGACCACGGCCGGGCCCTGCGGGCCGAGATCCACCGCAACGGCCAGGCCCAGGCGCTGGCCACCGGCGTCGCGCACCACGCGCGCGACGGGCGTGCGTTCGGCGGTGGCGTTGGCCGCTTCCAGCAGGGCCAGGCGCGAATAGCCGAAGGCCTTCGGATCGGCGTAGGCGGCGTCCAGGTCGTCGGTGAGGATCTGGACGTCTTCCACGCCCGGCCAGCCCTCACGGATCGCCACCGAGGCGGCCGCGGCATTGCCGCTGGCCAGCGCACTGGCGACGCGTTCGCTCTTGAGCACCTTGCCGAACTGGCCGAGCTGGCCGGTCAACGCGGCCTGCAGGCCCTCCACCACGCGGTCGCGCGACTCTTCCAGCGCAGACCCGACCGAGGCCTGCCGCCATTGCGCCACGCCACTCCAGCCAAACCAGGCTGCCAACAGCACCAGTGCGGCGGCCAGCAACGGCGCAGAGCGCCCTGTCACCAACCGCTGCGTTCCATCCGCCTTCGCCTTGCTCATGCATCGTCCCCTGTCAGCGCACCCCGGTATGGCCGAATCCACCCGTTCCCCTGGCGCTGTCGGTGAAAGTATCCACTACCTGCAGGCCCACGCGGGCGATCGGCAGCACGACCAGCTGTGCGATGCGATCGCCGGGCTGCAGGGTGAAGGGCTCGCGGCCGCGGTTCCAGGCGCTGATCAGCAGCGGGCCCTGGTAATCGGCGTCGATCAGGCCGGTGCCGTTGCCCAGCACGATGCCGTGCCGGTGGCCCAGCCCGGAACGCGGCAGCACCACGGCCGCCAGGTTCGGATCGGCGATGTGGATGGCGATGCCGCTGGGAATCAGCGCGGTATCGCCTGGCTGCAGCGTGAGCTCGGTTTCCAGCGCGGCGCGCAGGTCCAGCCCGGCGCTGGCTTCGGTGGCATAGGCCGGCAGCGGCCAGGTATCGCCGAAGCGCGGGTCCAGCAGCTTGACCTGCAGCGGCTGGAGGGTGGGATCAATGCTCATGCGTGCAACCTCTCGGCAATCAGGGACAACAGTTGTTCGGCCAGGCGCGACTTCGACGTGCCGGGGAACACCTGTTCGCCGCCCTGCCAGTAGGCCGTGGCCGCGTTTTCATCGCTTTCGAACCCGCCGGTGGCGATCCCCACCTGATTGGCGATCACCAGATCCAGGCGTTTGTCGACCAGCTTGCCGCGCGCGTACTTCTCCACATCGTGGGTTTCGGCGGCGAAGCCGACCACCAGCTTGAGCGCCTGGGTCTGTGCGGCGACCTCGGCCAGGATGTCCGGGGTCCGCACCAGTTCGAGGGTCAGGGCCTGGGTGTCGGCGGTCTTCTTGAGTTTCTGCGGGGCGATCTGGCGCGGCGTGTAATCGGAGACCGCGGCCGCCCCGATATAGATGTCGGCCGGCAACGCCCCCAGCACCGCCTCGCGCATCTGCGCGGCCGAGCGCACATCGATGCGCTGCACGCCGGCCGGCGTGGCCAGCTGGACCGGGCCGCTGACCAGCACCACCTGGGCGCCCAGACGGGCGGCCGCGGCGGCCAGGGCATAGCCCATCTTGCCGCTGCTGCGGTTGCCGACGTAGCGCACCGGATCGATGTCTTCATAGGTGGGGCCGGCGCTGATCAGCACGCGCAGGCCCTGCAGTTCGGCCGAAGGGCCCTCGGGCGCGGCCGCGGCCGTGGCGTTCAGCGCGGCCAGCGCGGCGACGATCGCGTGCGGTTCGGTGAGCCGGCCCGGGCCGGATTCGCCCTCGGCCAGCGGGCCGTCTTCCGGGCCGATCACCTGGGCGCCGCGCTCGCGCAGCAGGCCGATGTTGGCCTGGGTGGCCGGGTGCAGCCACATGCGGTGGTTCATCGCCGGGCACACGGTGAGCGGCGCGGTGGTGGCCAGGCACAGGGTGGTGACCAGATCATCGGCGTGGCCGTTGGCCAGGCGCGCGAGCAGATCGGCGGTCGCCGGCGCCACGATGACGCGGTCGGCCCAGCGGGCCAGCTCGATGTGGCCCATGGCCTGCTCGGCCGCGCTGTCCCACAGGGTGGTGCGGGTGGGCTGGCCGGACAGGGCCTGGAAGCTCAGCGGGGTGACGAACTGCTGGGCCCCGGCGGTCATCGCGACCTGCACCTGGGCCCCGGCATCGCGCAGGCGACGCACCAGTTCCAGCGACTTGTAGGCGGCGATGCCGCCCCCTACGCACAACAACAGCTTCTGGCCTTGCAGCGGGCGCGCGGACGCCGGAGAAGCCTGGGGGGAGTCAGCCACCTGCGGATTTCCTGTCGAACTGAGGCGATTAGCTTACCTGATGGGGTGTCCGCGGCTCATGCCCCAGGGGCATGAGAGGGGTGTTTTTGGTCATGAGGGGACGCGGAACTCGCTGCGTTCCATGACACCGGAGTGTGCGCCTGCGGAGGCAGTGAACGGCCGCTGCGCCCCCAGCTGTTGCACGCGATCTGCTGTTTCCCCACCCCGGGCTGCGACAGTGCCCGATAGCCGCGCGCCGGCGGCGTGGGCACGCTGATCCGCATGGCGATCAAAGACTGGCCCAAGGACGAGCAACCGCGTGAAAAGCTGCTGACCCGGGGTGCGGCGGCGCTGTCGGATGCCGAACTGCTCGCCATCTTCCTGGGCTCGGGGCTGCGCGGGCGCGACGCGGTGGAAACCGCGCGCGATCTGCTGCACCTGCATGGTCCGCTGCGGTGCCTGCTGGATCTGTCGGCGTCCGCCTTGGCCGGGCTGCCCGGGCTCGGCCCGGCACGCAGCTGCAAGCTGGTGGCCGCGCTGGAACTGGCGCACCGGCATCTGGCCGCCGAGCTCGCGCGCGGCGAGAGCCTGCGCGATCCGAGCGCGGCCGGGCGCTACTTCAAGCAGCGCCTGCGCGGCCGGCCCAACGAGGTGTTCGCGGCCCTGTTCCTGGACAACCGCCACCGCACCCTCGCCTGCGAGGAACTGTTCAGCGGTACGCTCGACGCGGCCGCCGTGTACCCCCGGGAGGTGGTCCGGCGCGCCCTGCTGCACAACGCCGCGGCGGTGATCGTCAGCCACAACCACCCCTCCGGCAGCGCGGAGCCCTCCGCGGCCGATCGCCATATCACCCAGCGCCTGCTGGAGGCCCTGGCGCTGGTGGACATCCGGCTGCTGGACCACGTGGTGATCGGCGATGGCGCCCCGGTCTCGATGGCCGCGCGGGGCCTGATGGGCCCGGCGGGCGGATGACGCGTGCCGCCGCCCCCTGCCCCCGGCCGCGCGCCCTCCGGAGCGGTCCGTCGCGCCCGGGCGGGCCTCGCTGGGCATCGGTTCAATGGATCGGGGTGGCATCTAGGCTAAAATTACCGATTCCGCCGCTCCAGTCCCAAAGCAGGCCTTGTGAAAAATCTCCTCCGCGCCCTGATCAGCCAAGGCATCGAAGCCTTGCGCGCCAACGGCACTCTGCCGGCCGATACCCTGACCCCGGAATTCGTGGTCGAACGCCCGAAGACCCGCGAGCACGGTGATTTCGCCACCAATGCCGCCATGCTGCTGTCCAAGGCTGCGCGCAGCAATCCGCGCGCCGTGGCCCAGGCCCTGCTGGATGCGCTGCCCAAGAGCGCCGATGTGCTGCGTGTCGAGATCGCCGGCCCGGGCTTCATCAACTTCCACCTCGCCCCCAGCGCCTACCAGCGTGAAGCGGCCAGCGTGCTCAAGGACGGCGCCGAATACGGCCGCAACCTGAGCGGCAACGGCCGCACCGTGGGCGTGGAATACGTGTCGGCCAACCCGACCGGCCCGCTGCATGTCGGCCACGGCCGCGCGGCGGCGATCGGCGACTGCCTGGCGCGCCTGCTGGATGTGAACGGCTGGGCCGCCAAGCGCGAGTTCTACTACAACGACGCCGGCGTGCAGATCGAGAACCTGGCGCTGTCCACCCAGGCGCGCGCCAAGGGCCTCAAGCCCGATGACGCCGGCTGGCCGGAAGCGGGCTACCGCGGCGATTACATCGAGGATGTAGCCAAGGCCTACCTGGCCGGCGCCACGGTGGAGCTGGAAGGCCATTCGGTGGTCGGCGAGCGCGACCCGGACAACCTCGATGCGATCCGCCGCTTCGCGGTGGCCTACCTGCGCAACGAGCAGAACCAGGACCTGGCCGCGTTCGGCGTGGATTTCGACATCTACTTCCTGGAAAGCTCGCTGTACAAGGACGGCAAGGTCGAGGAAACCGTCGCCCAGCTCAACGCCTCCGGCCATACCTACGAGGAAGGCGGCGCGCTGTGGCTGCGTTCGACCGATTTCGGTGACGACAAGGACCGCGTGATGCGCAAGTCCGACGGCACCTACACCTACTTCCTGCCGGACGTGGCCTACCACCTCTCCAAGTGGCAGCGCGGCTACGAGCGCGCGATCACCGAACTGGGTGCCGATCACCACGGCTCGCTGGCGCGCGTGCGCGCCGGCCTGCAGGCGCTGGACGTGGGCATCCCCAAGGGCTGGCCGGAATACGTGCTGCACCAGATGGTGACGGTGATGCGCGGCGGCGAGGAAGTGAAGCTCTCCAAGCGCGCCGGCAGCTACCTGACCCTGCGCGACCTGATCGACGAAGCCGGCCGCGATGCGACCCGCTGGTTCCTGATCGCGCGCAAGCCCGATTCGCAGCTGACCTTCGATATCGACCTGGCCCGCCAGCAGAGCAATGACAATCCGGTCTTCTACGTGCAGTATGCGCACGCCCGCGTGTGCAGCCTGCTGCGCCAGGCGCAGGAAAAGGGCCTGGGCTACACGCCGGTCGAGGGGCTGACCGGGCTGGCCTCGCTGGATGACGAGGCCTCGCTGTGGCTGATGATCGAAATGTCGCGTTTCCCGGAAGTGGTGGAAGCGGCCGGCATTGCGCTCGAACCGCACCTGATCGCGCAGTACCTGCGTGAATTGGCGCACGCCTTCCACACGTGGTATCACGGCACGCAGGTCCTGGTGGCCGACGAAAACGAACGCAACGCCAAGCTGACGCTGGCCTGCGCGGCGCGCCAGGTCCTGGCCAATGGTCTGAACATCCTGGGCGTTTCCGCCCCGGAAAAAATGTAAGCAGTGGAGAAGCAGTAAATGGCAGCACGACGCGGCAAGAGCCAGGCACGGCGCAACAGCAAC
>Ga0308171_1001995_pt1 | contig 23472 bp, 20 predicted proteins | sample PhyGR1_FD_202135 | JGI IMG/M metagenome (GOLD analysis project Ga0308171, IMG submission 202135) | Phyllosphere microbial communities from UC Gill Tract Community Farm, Albany, California, United States - DLSLSG.R1 | ecosystem: Host-associated > Plants > Phyllosphere > Unclassified | place: USA... | reverse complement strand
GTTTTTACGATGTTTTAGAAAAATTGGCCATTATTTTAGGAACTTTCATCTTCGCAACATTGATTGAACATTACAATAATATGCGTTACGCTGCATTGTCGATGACCATTTTCTTCGCCATTGGTTTGATATTGATTCGTTTTATGAAAGTAAAAAATAATATAAAATAATTATCATTTTGAGAGTATTAGGTTTTCTATTTTTATTGATTTTTGCAACATTCAATGCTCAGACTTCGGTTTCAGAGGATTTGATTATAGGGAAGAAAGTTACGTTGGATTCTAAGATTCTTAATGAAAAAAGGACTTTGAATATCTATCTTCCACAGACTTATGACAAGACCAAAAGTTATCCTGTCATTTATATTCTGGACGGAAGTATGAATGAGGATTTCCTTCATTTGGTCGGACTTCAGCAGTTTTTCAATATGCAGTTCAAAATGCCGGATTTCATAATCGTTGGTATTGCGAATGTTGATAGAAAAAGGGATTTCACGTTTCATACAGATTTGAAAGATTTGCAGAAAGATTATCCTACAACGGGACATTCGGACAAATTTATTCGTTTTCTAGGAGAAGAGTTGCAGCCTTTTATCGATAAAAATTACAAAACTGATAAAACAAAATATATCATTGGTCAGTCGCTTGGTGGACTTTTGGCAACTGAGGTTTTATTGAATAAACCAAATCTTTTTACCCATTATTTTATCATCAGTCCAAGCCTATGGTGGGATGATGAGAGTCTTTTGAACAAAGCCAATGCATTGCTATCAGCGCAGAAAGATGATGAAAGGTTTGTGTATGTTTCTGTCGGAAAAAATGAACACAAGACAATGGTGAAAGATGCAGATGCACTTTATCAGGTTCTTAAAAACTCCGGAAAAAAGAATCTCAAGGTAGAATATAATCTGATGACCGACGATAACCACGCAACTATTTTGCACAAAAGTGTTTATGAAGGTTTTCTGAAATTATTTCCATACAAAGATTAATTTTGGATAATTAATAAAAATTTAAAATCGCGGTTCATTTTTTGATAATAGTTGAATAGTTTATTTTTTGTAAATTTGCATCATCAAAACACATTATGACAAACCCTTTATTTTACGCTAAGATTCTTCTCTTCGGTGAGTATGGCATTATTGAGGATTCTCAAGGGCTTACTTTACCGTACAGTTTTTATAAAGGAACGCTCAAATTTTCTGATTTGGACAATGATTTCGAAAAGAAATCCAACCAATCTCTGGAAAAATATTCCAATTATCTTCTTGATTTAGAATTGCCTGCAGAATACAAATTGGATGTCAATTCTTTTAAAAATGACATTGCTAAAGGTTTGTTCTTCGATTCCAATATTCCGCAAGGTTATGGAGTAGGTAGTTCAGGTGCTTTGGTTGCGGCGATTTTCGAAAAATATTCTTTCACAAAAAGAGAACCCGATGCAATTTCCAAAAACGAACTGAAAGATTTAAAGATGATTTTCGGTCAGTTGGAAAGTTATTTCCACGGAAAAAGTTCTGGAATCGACCCATTGATTTGCTTTATGAATCTTCCGATTTTGATTGAAAGCAAAGATAGTGTTGACAAAGTTTCTATTCCGGCAGAAGAATTGGGCAAAGGTGCAATCTTCCTGATTGATTCTGGAACGATTGGCGAAACCGGACCAATGATTCAAATCTTCTTTGAAAAGTTGAAAAACGAAGGTTTCCGTAAAACTTTGAAAGAAGAATTCATCCGTTACAACAACGCTTGCATCGATGCTTTCCTTAGAAAAGATATGAATCCGTTTTTCAAAAACCTGAAGAAATTATCGGTTTGGGCGTACGAACATTTCCGTCCGATGATTCCGGAAAATCTTTTTAACGTTTGGAAAAAAGGAATCGATTCCAATGCTTATTACCTGAAACTTTGTGGTAGTGGAGGCGGAGGTTACATTCTTGGTTTCACAAAGGATTATGAAAAGGCAGACAAAATGCTGGAAGGTTTTCATAAAGAAGTCATTTACAGATTCTAAAATCGAAATATAAAAATAAAAATACCCTTCTAGAGTGACTAATTCTGGAAGGGTTTTTAAAATAGAAAAAAAAATGACCAACGAAACAAAACCAACTTCCCGAAATGCCCTTTACCGTGTTTCTCAGTTGATGGGTTTTCTGTTGGGCGCTCGTTTTTTCGTGGCGGTTTTGCTGACTTTTGCACTTTACGTTTCAACATTTTTCTTATTCAATCGAGAAGAAAGTTTTAGGAATTTTGTTTTCGATTATAAGGTTCACTTTATCATTATTTGTTCCGTTCTGAGCATTTTAGCTGGTGGAATTATCAATCGATTTTACGATAAGGAAAAAGACCAAGTGGTCAAACCTTTTCGTTCCAGATTACAGAATTTCCTCAAGGAAAAATATTTTCTGACAGCTTATGTTATGCTCAACGCATTGTCGCTTGGATTGGCGTTTTTTGTGTCGCACCGGGTTTTTATTTTCTTCTTGATTTACCAGTTTTTGATGTGGTTTTACAGTCACAAACTTAGTAAAATCATTGTTCTTAATAATTTTACTTTTGTGGCGTTAACGCTTTATCCATTCTTCGGAATGTTGATTTATTATCGGACGTTTTCGCTCAAGATTTTATTTCTTGCAATATTCCTTTTTCTAATGCTTTTCATCATCGATGTTACAAAAGATACGTTGACGAGAAATGCCGATAAAATGTTTGGTTATGAAACGATAGCGAACCGATTAGGATTCCAAAATACAAGGTCAATTTTATTAATTTTATTAATTATAACTTTAATTGTTTCATTAATTTTAAGCGTTGGAATTGGTTTCAAAAATATTATTGCGTGGTATTTTCTATTGACAATTATTGTGATCTTGGGAACAGTTTATATGTTGTTCAGAAATCAAAAAAATGATAAGTTTAAAGCTTTGAATCTTCTAAGACTTTGGATTTTCTTCGGAATTCTGGCAATGCTTTTTGATGGAATCTATCACAAATATCCTTGGTTAATTTAAAATATTTTCAAAAAAATGTCAGTAATCATTAGAGAAAATAAAGTTGAAGACAACGAGATTCTTGCAAAGGTTATCAGAACTTCATTTCACGATTTCGAAGTAAGTTGTACCGATGGAACCGTTTATTCCGACCCGACTACAGATGATTTATATTCATTATTTCAAACTGAGAAATCAGCATTGTTTGTGGCAGAAGAAGATGGTTTGATTTTAGGTTGTTGCGGAATTTTTCCAACAAATAATTTGCCTGACGACACAACTGAACTTGCCAAATTTTATCTTTCGAAAGAGGCGAGAGGAAAAGGAATTGGAAAATTATTACTAGAAAAATGTCTGGAAAAAGCTAAAGACTTAGATTATAAAAACGTTTATCTCGAAAGTATTCCAGAGTTCAGCAAAGCAGTTTCTATTTATGAAAAACAAGGATTTCACTATTTAGAAAAACCTTTGGGCAACTCAGGGCATTCTGGTTGTAATCTTTGGATGATTAAAGATCTTGAGTAATATCTGAGAATAGAAAAAACATTATCGAATAAGAAATAAAAAAGTCCAAAACCTTCTGGAATTGGACTTTTTAAAGAATTGATTTAAAGTTTTATTTACCCAAAAACATCATTTAGCACTTTCGCCAAACGTAATCCGCCGTACAACAATTGTCTTTCAACGGTAGATTCAAAACGGTAATTGTATGCGTAACTCAATTTGGACTCTTTCGGCGTGTGAAAATAGATAGAGTTGGCGATTTTCTGACTGTCATACAACCAATCCTGCAAAGTTCCACCTTGAATGCTCTTCACATCATCTTTCGATTTGATGTCCAAAAGATTAGCAAATTCTGTGTAAGAATATTTTCTGTCTTCCACCATTTTCGAATCCCAAAGTGAATGCAGGTTGGTGTTTTGACCAAAGTAGGTCACATTGATTTTATTTCCTCCTAAATCCTCGTATCTACCAACGTGAAGTGGCTGATGTAGGTCACCCATCAAATGAACCAGGAAGATCAAAGAATTTTTCTTATCAGATTCGGAAGTATTTTTGTCTTTAATCTTCTTCGCTAAATTTTCAATTTGAGTATAAAGATTCGGGCTTTTTTGCGCTTCCAAAGAATCTTTGAATTGCTGGAAATTCTTTTGTGCATTGATGTTCACATAATGCCAAGACGACGTTTCCTTCCAGACGCCAGTCGTATCAGACTTGATGAAATCCGGCCAGTTGGCATAGTAAGCCAATTTCTGATTTTGCAGTAGTTTTTTGATGTTTCTTTCAGCTTTGGAACTCAAATGATGTTGAGCGATTTCTGCAATCACGCGGTGGCCCGTCAATCCCCAAGCAAAGCAATAGAAAGATGAGAACATTAAAACGGCAAACGTGAATTTTGATAAAATACTTTTCATTTTTTTAAATTATTTCAAGCGGCAAAGATAAGCCTATCAAAAATTTATTTAAGGCCAAATCTCTGTTAAATATTATTAAACTTGAATTAAGGTAAAGTGCAATCGTCAATTAAATTCCGTAAATTTGCGTTTTCCCAGAATTGGACTTTTCAATGAAATCGCTGTCATTAACAAGTGAAGAAGATATTGAAAATTAGCGATTCCATTTGACCTTTAAAAAAGAAATGAATATCTATAAATGAAAGATAATCAGGAATTTATCGAAATTTACGGCGCTCGAGAGCACAACCTCAAGAACATCACCGTCAAAATCCCACGCAACGAATTGGTGGTCATTACAGGACTTTCCGGAAGCGGAAAATCTTCCCTAGCATTTGATACGATTTTTGCAGAAGGGCAAAGGCGTTACATCGAGACGTTTTCTGCTTATGCAAGGCAGTTTCTTGGTGGCTTGGAACGTCCGGATGTTGACAAGATCGAAGGACTTTCTCCCGTTATCGCCATCGAACAAAAAACGACCAACAAAAATCCACGTTCAACCGTTGGAACGATTACCGAACTTTATGATTATCTGAGACTTTTGTTCGCAAGAGTTTCCGATGCTTATTCGATGAGCTCCGGGAAACGTTTGGTGAGTTATACGGAAGACCAGATTCTTGAGACGATTAAGGAAAACTTCAAAGGAAAAAAAGTCTATTTGATGGCGCCGGTTGTGCGTTCCAGAAAAGGACATTACCACGAATTGTTCATTCATCTTTCCAAAAAAGGTTATTCGCAAGCCAGAATCGACGGTGTTTTACAGGACATCGAATATGATTTGAAACTCGACCGTTACAAAACCCACGATGTGGAAGTAGTGGTTGACAGATGGATTATCGGAGAATCGGCGACGGAACTGAGAATGCAAAAATCTCTGAAAACCGCTTCCGATATGGGCGAAGGTTTGATTGCGATTCAGGAAATGGGAAGTGAGGAAATCCATTTTTTCAGTAAGAATTTGATGGACGATATCACGGGAGATTCAATGGCTTTGCCGGAACCGAATACATTTTCATTCAACTCGCCGAAAGGAAGTTGCGAAACTTGTAAAGGTCTTGGAACTGTTAAAAAAGTGAACACCGACTATTTTGTCGAAAACGATAAACTGTCAATCAATCAAGGTGCATTATTGCCTTTGGAGCAAATTAAGTCTAATAAATGGATTCTTTCTCAAATCAAATTAATCTTGGAAGTTTTCGATTTAAGTTTGACAACTCCGTTTAAAGATATTCCGAAAGAAGCTTTGGAATACATCTATTACGGTCATAATAAAGACATTACGAAAGAACTGAAACACGCCGGAATCTCGAAAAAGATTAAAATCAACTTCGAAGGTTTGGTTCATATTCTTGAAGAAATTGTGGACGAACGTGAAAATTACGATGCCGTTTTGGTGGAAAGAAATTTCACAACGGAAGAAGTTTGCCCGACTTGTAAAGGCGCCCGTCTGCGTCAGGAAAGTTTGAGTTTCAAGATTGATGGAAAAAATATTGCAGAAATCAACGGCCTTTCTTTACTAGATTTGAAAGAATGGTTGGCTGATGTGAAAGATACTTTCAGCGACAAAAATAAAATCATCGCTTACGAAATCCTTAGAGAAATCGAAACCAGATTGCAATTCCTTTTGGATGTCGGTTTGGATTATCTTAGTTTGAGCAGAAGCTCGAAAACCCTTTCCGGAGGTGAATCTCAGCGAATCCGCTTGGCGACGCAAATCGGTTCTCAACTCGTCAACGTGCTTTATATTTTGGATGAGCCATCAATTGGTCTTCACCAACGTGACAACGAAAGATTGATAAATTCCCTGAAACATCTTCGTGATATCGGGAATTCGGTTTTGGTGGTGGAGCACGATAAAGATATGATTCTGGAAGCCGACCACGTTTTGGATATTGGTCCAAGAGCCGGGAAATTCGGTGGAGAAATTCTATGGCAAGGTCATCCGAAAGACATCAAAAAAGCAAATACAATCACCGCGGATTATCTGACTGGAAAACGAAAAATCGAGATTCCTGCAGAACGTAGAGCCGGAAATGGAAAGTCTATTATTCTGAAAGGTGCGACGGGAAATAACCTTAAAAATGTAAACCTCGAAATTCCATTAGGAAAATTGGTGGTCGTTTCAGGGATTTCCGGAAGTGGAAAATCATCTTTGATCAATGGAACACTTTATCCAATTTTGAACCGCCATTTTTACAGAGCGATTCAGGAACCTTTGCCGTACAAAAGCATCGATGGGATTGATAATATCGACAAAATCGTAGATGTTGACCAAAGTCCAATTGGTAGAACGCCACGTTCCAATCCAGCGACTTACACCGGAATGTTTACGGATATTCGTAATCTTTTTGCCGAATTGCCAGAGAGTAAAATCCGAGGTTACAAAGCCGGAAGATTCTCTTTCAATGTGAAAGGCGGACGTTGCGAAACTTGCCAAGGTGGCGGTTTGAAGGTGATTGAAATGAATTTCCTACCCGATGTTTACGTTCATTGCGAAACATGCCACGGAAAACGTTTCAATCGTGAAACTTTGGAAGTCCGTTACAAAGGAAAATCGATTTCTGATATTTTGGAAATGACAATCAATGAAGCGGTAGAATTCTTCCAGCCAATTCCTAAAATTTTCATCCGAGTGAAAACTTTGCAGGATGTTGGTTTGGGTTACATCACCATCGGTCAGCAATCCACAACTTTGAGTGGAGGAGAAGCGCAACGTGTGAAACTGGCAACGGAACTTTCCAAAAGACAAACCGGAAACACTTTATATATTCTTGATGAGCCGACAACCGGACTTCACTTCGAAGATGTAAAAGTTTTAATGGAAGCCATCAATCAATTGGTGGAATTAGGAAATTCCTTCATCATCATCGAACATAATATGGACGTTATCAAACTCGCAGACCACATTATCGATGTTGGACCAGAAGGTGGAAAACACGGCGGACAAATCATTGCGGAAGGAACACCTGAGCAGATTATCAAGTCTAAGAAAAGTTTGACGGCGAAGTTCTTGAAAAAGGAAATGTAGAAATAAATATCAAATTATAATAGAAAAAGAATTTGCGAAAGCAGATTCTTTTTTATTTTTATAAACCTTAAAAGCTACAAATGAAAAACTGTCTCCATCTCTTAATCATCTTTTCCATATTTTTATCTTGCAAAAAGGAAAAACCTGTTGCTGTTGTAGCGATTAAAAATCGCGACACCATCAAGCAAAAAGTAGAGTATGAGTTTAATAAGAATTCAATTTTTGGAGTGTATCAGTTGACAGATAAAGATTTTGCGATTTGTATTCCAGTGCAATTTGATAATGATAACCTTCCACTTTCTAAGGACTATCAAACGTTTTTGGTTAAGGATTCTCTTCCGTGGATTTACGGAAAAGATATGAAGGATTACAAATATTACGATACGCTTTTTGTAGACAAATTAATCTACAACAAGAGATTTGAAGATGTTTTCAAAAAGAAAATGAAAGAAAAGTTCTTTGTTTACGGAACCAAATCTTCCCAAGAATGTAGCGTAAAAAGAGTCGTTTTTCAATCCAACGAATGTTCGAATGACTACATCGCCTACATTTTGAACGTCGATAAAAATACCGTGGGAAATCCTCTGATAGCTTCAGAAAAGGATATTCCATTGGACTATGGAAAAGACTATTCTGAACTTAATAAATCAATCAAAAAGAGTGCATCCAAGGAGAGTACAGAGATGATGTATGGTCTTGGAAACTACAATCCCAAAGTTTTTTCCCATTACAAGAACTTGCACTTCACGTATTACGATGATTTCAAATGGTTTGATAAGACTTCGACTTCAAATGTTCAGTTTCCAGAAAGAGCCATTTTTGATGTCAATTCTAATGGAAAAATAAAGTTACTCTGGAGTTCGGAAATGGACCTTCTGGGTTTGCCTTGTCTTTAAATTTCGAGATTAATATTAATTATAAATTCCATTCGCTTCCGTCAGAATCATTGGTTTCCCGTCAGTTACAGCAATTGTATGTTCGTGTTGCGCCATAAAACCGCCTTTGTTTCCAACCATTGTCCAGCCATCTTTTTGAGTGTCGGCAATCGTGGAAGTTGTGGAAATGAAAGTCTCAATCGCCACCACCGAATTTTTCTTGAATCTTTGCGTGTTGAATCGGTCTCTATAATTTGCAATCTCGTGCGGTTCCTCGTGCAGACTTCTGCCAACGCCGTGACCGGTCAGGTTTTTGATGACTTTGTAACCTCGTTTCTTGGCTTCGGTTTCCATCAGATGACCGATGTCCGAGATTCTGACGCCACCTTTGATATTTGAAATTGCTTTTTTCAGGATTTCTTTGGAAGCATCAATCAGTTTTTGATGGTGGTTGATATCTTCGCCAATCACAAACGAACCGCCATTATCTGACCAATAACCATCCAGTTCTGCAGAAACATCAATGTTGATCAGGTCGCCTTCTTTCAGAATAGTTTTCTCAGACGGAATTCCGTGGCAGAACTCATTATTCACGCTGATGCAAGTGTAACCAGGAAAACCATAAGTCAAATATGGGGCAGATTTTGCGCCCATCTGTTCCATGATCTTACCACCGAAATCATCTAATTCCTTGGTTGAAATTCCCGCTTTGGCGAAGTTTCTCATTTCCTTCAAAGCGTAAGCTACAGCCTCGCTTGCCTTTTGCATTCCGATTAATTCTGATTCGTTGGTGATGGACATAATGATATTTTTTAATTCGGTAAGATTCAAATTTATCGATTTGGATCAGGAAAAACAAATGTTGGTCTATCATTTATAAAGAAAGATTTGATATTGGTATCAATTTTGTCATCAATCAAAAAAATGAAATATGAAATCAATTAAAATTTATCTAGCAACTGGTATATTTTTATTAAGCTTATCCTCTTGTGTCCCACCGAGAAGACCACACAGACCGCCACATCCTAGAGGTGCGAAACCAATGCCGCCAGGACAGGCCAAAAAGGTTTTCGGAACCAAATCTGCAAGGCCGTTTGCACCAGGACAACGGAAGTAGTTGTTAAAATAAACGATATTAATTCCAAGTGATTCAGTTCTCTTGGAATTTTTTTTGAAATCCCAATGTTAAATTTTCACACTCAATGTTAATTTAATATGAACGGAATATTAAAATGTTGTAACTTTGTCTGTAGATAAGATAAATATTAACTTAAAATCAATTGATTATGGAAATGAAAATGATTAGTAAAATGGTTGCATTATCAATATTTGTATTTGCAGGTTTGTTCAGTGTAGCTCAAGCTCAGGAGTCTGAGAAAAATATACAGGAAGTAGTGCTTCGTTCCGGCGATGCGTTTGGGGAACTTAGGAAACTCGTAAAAGATAATTTCGACTTCACAAATTCAAATTATAAAGAAGGCGTGATCAATTCAGACGTCAGATTCAGTCTGGCTGAGAACGGAAAAATCACAAATATCCGCGCCAATGGCGACTGCAAGAATGTCAGCAAAGAATTAGAAAATGTTCTCGCAAATCTGCTTTACAAAGTGGACGTCAACAAACTGAACCAAAATATGATGGCTGCAACTTATGTGATGCCAGTGAGCGTGACGATAGATAATAGATAAATAAATGTTTAAATTGTTAGTAAGGAAACCACGCATCTCATAATTGTGTGGTTTTCTTTTTTTAGGGCAGCTTTTCCGTCCTCCGTTCCCGCTTTTTTGTGCCTATGCTTTTCCATTGCTTACAAAAAGAGCTCCACTCAGGCCGGGCTGCATTAGATTCAACGTTTCAAATTTACTTTTTAGTAAGCACTTCGATTCCGCTCAATCTGACAAATCTAATATTAAAAGCCAATCTGATACATTGTAAGGCTGAGCGAAGTCGAAGCTTTTTCGTTACAAATAATTTTTTCTCTATTTTCTTTCCGCTACTCAAGCGGATTTTTTTATATTTATGAACTTAGAAACTGAAAGACAAAAACTCAATTTTATGATTGATAAAAGAGTGAAAAACGCCCAAGAAGCGGTAAAAGATATAGAAAACGGAATGACCATAATGCTCGGCGGATTCGGACTTTGCGGAATTCCTGAGAATTGCATCACAGAATTGGTCAACAAAAACGTGACAGATTTGACCTGCATTTCCAACAATGCCGGCGTTGACGACTTCGGATTGGGATTATTATTACAGAAAAAACAAATCAAAAAAATGATTTCGTCCTACGTTGGCGAAAACGCAGAATTCGAGCGCCAAATGCTTTCTGGAGAATTGGAAGTAGAACTCACGCCACAAGGCACACTTGCCGAAAAATGCAGAGCAGCACAAGCCGGAATTCCTGCATTCTACACGCCAGCAGGATTTGGGACAGAAATTGCGGAAGGCAAAGAAGTGAAAGATTTTGACGGGAAACCGCATATTTTGGAACACGCCTACAAAGCAGAATTCTCCATCGTAAAAGCCTGGAAAGGCGACCACGCAGGAAACTTGATTTTCAAAGGTTCAGCCCGTAATTTTAATTTTCCAATGGCAGGCGCCGGAAAAATCACGATTGCAGAAGTGGAAGAGTTGGTAGAACCGGGACAATTGGACCCGAACGAAATCCACATCCCCGGAATTATGGTTCAAAGGATTTTCCAGGGCGAGAATTATGAGAAGAGGATAGAGCAGAGGACTGTGAGGAAGAAAGCTTAAAAAGTAAAACCGTTTCATTTTATATGAAGCGGTTTTTTATTTTAATCCAGCTACAAATCAAAACCTGATTTGTTTAATTTGCTGAAACTAAGTATTGATGAGGGTTGAACCTAAACGCTTACGTTGCGGACGTAAAATTTTAGGCCTACTAGGGTAAAAGTTTAGGTTGCAGACCCAAAATTTTACGTCTTATGAGGTAAAATTTTACGCTATTTACCTAAAATTTTACGTCATTAGGGTAAACGTTTGGGTTGTGAACATAAAATTTTGGGTTTCTAATTATGGAAATCCACATTCCCAGAATTATAGTTCAAAAAAGTATTTTCCAAGGCGAGAATTATGAGAAAAGGATAGAGCAGAGGACTGTGAGGAAGAGAGATTAAAAACTAAAACCGTTTCATTTAAAAATGAGACGGTTTTCTATTTATCGTTGTAATGACCTAAAGATTGGATGAGGGTTACAGAAACTTCTTCCTCAAAAATTTCATATACAAATCGGTCTTTTTTATTTACCTCTCTGCTCCAGACTTCGCCATCGTGATATTTCAATTGTTCTGGCGAGCCTGCTCCAGTGCGTGGATGCTCTTCTAGTTCGATGAGAAAAGTTTGTACCTTTTCCATATCCAATTTTCTGCCGGATTTTTTTATGGCTTTTAAATCCTTCAAAGCTCTTTTTGAAAGTTGAACTATATACTTTCCCATATATTTTTTGGGTCAACGGTCAATAGTTTTCCTTCTTTCTTTTCTTTACGGGCTTCGTTGATTTTCTTTTCGAGCTCAGTATTTATGGGTTCAGTTTCATCTTTTTCATATCTGAACTGAATTTTCATTTCTTCCAGCAATAATTTTAGCAAATGCAATTGCTTTTCATTTTTAGGCGTGATTAAAATGTTGTCCATAATACTATTTTTTACAAAGTTATTGATTTTTGAAAATCTTTAAATTTAAAATTACAAAATAATTATCAGAATTAGATGACTAGACGGCTAAAATCCACATTCCTTTAATTATGGTTCAAAGGATTTTTCAAGGCGAGAATTATGAGAAAAGGATAGAGCAGAGGACTGTTAGAAAAACATAATAAAAAAGCGTTGAAATTTTCAGCGCTTTTTTTATTATAAATAATTATTGAATTTTAGTTTTAAAATAACCGCTACCTTTATGTGACAATTTCTGATTTTCCGCAATTTCTAAAGACGAAAAGTCAATAAATCCAAAGATACTATCTCCTTTTTTATAAATAGTTTTATCCAATATAAGTTTTTGCCTATTGAAAAAATGTTTCGGAGATTGTTCAACTACTTCTTTTCCATTATCATCGACAACGATTTCTCTAATGTCTGTTCCTGTATATGGTTCTATGTTATATTTTTTGCCATAGTATAATATTTTAAATCCATGTGATGTGTATCCCGTTAAATACCCAATGTTGATATGTAAAGTATCGTTTATAATTTTTGCTTTGCATATATTCTTGTTATAATCATTATCATAGACTACAAAAGATGTTTTTTTGTTGCTCGAAATAGAATCATCATACAATTCTTCTGGGTCATAAAACTTATTCATTAGTTTCATACTATCATTATTAGAAATTTTTTCATCAAAAATTGATTGTTTCCAATCTTGTTTTTTATGACAAGATATAATAATTGACAGGATACCGAATGTAATAACTTTATGTAAATTATTCATTTTGTTATGTATGTTACAATTAAAAGCTAAATATCTAAATATGACGTCGAATAATAATCGGTCTTAAGATTTCCTCTCCCCAATCTGCTGTCTCCACATCGCGTAATACAAACCTTTTTCGGCAATCAGATTTTGGTGGGAACCCATTTCTATGACTTGTCCGCGTTCCAAAACGTAGATTCTGTCGGCGTGCATGATGGTGCTCAATCGGTGGGCGATGAGAACAGTGATTTGTTCTTTTTGTTCAGAAATATCTTTGATAGTTGTCGTGATTTCCTCTTCCGTAATGCTGTCTAAGGCAGAAGTTGCTTCATCAAAAATCAGTAAATGCGGTTTTCTCAACAAAGCTCTGGCAATGGCAATTCTCTGTTTTTCACCGCCACTTAATTTCAATCCACCTTCGCCAATCACGGTTTCGATTCCTTTTTCGGCACGTTCCAATAAGCCTGTACAACTTGATTTTTTCAAAGCCATTTGAATGTCTTCTTCAGTCGCATCTGGATTTACAAAAAGTAAATTCTCTCGGATGGTTCCTGCAAAAAGCTGTGTGTCTTGGGTCACAAAACCAATTTGATTTCTCAATTCATCAAAATCGAACTCTTTTCCGTTGATTTCATTATAAAAAATATTCCCTTCCTGAGCGCGATAAAGTCCAACCAAAAGTTTCACCAACGTACTTTTCCCGGAGCCACTTGGTCCGACAAACGCAATTGTTTCGCCATTTTTGACATCAAACGAAATATTATTCAAAGCTTTGTATTGCGCCGATTGATGCTTAAAAGAAACGTGCTTGAATTCCAGTTCTTCAATCGCACCAATTTGTTTTGGGGTCAAAGGTTTTTCTTCGACTGGCTTTTTCATTAGGTTATCGAAGTTTTTCAGGGATGCTTCGGCTTCACGATAAGAAATAATGATGTTTCCAATCTCCTGCATCGGACCGAAAATAAAGAAGCCGTAGAACATCAACGACAGATATTGTCCAGGCGTCACGATGTTTCTGAAAATCAAATACAAAAGCGTCAACGTAATCAATTGCTGAAGAAAATTGACCATCGTTCCTTGGATGAAACTTAATGAACGGATGCTTTTGACTTTTTTCAGTTCAAGTCCGAGGATTTTGTAAGTGTTGTTATTTAGTCGTCTGACTTCTTGTTTCGTTAATCCTAAACTCTTTACGATTTCGATATTCCTTAAACTTTCCGTCGTACTTCCAGCCAAACTCGTGGTTTCGGAAACAATCGTTTTTTGAATATTTTTAATTCTTTTGCTTAATAAATTCGTGATAAAAGCTATTAGAAATATTCCAACGACATAAACCGGCATTATCGACCAGTGCAGACGAATTGCATAAACGGAAACGAAAATTATACTCACCAAAATCCCAAAGAATATGTTGATGAAATTGGTAATGAACTTCACGGAATCTTCTCTGACCTTAGTTAAAATTGATAAAGTTTCGCCACTTCTCTGGTCTTCAAATTCCTGATAAGGCAACGCCATCGAATGTTGCAAACCATCTGTGAAAATATTCGCTCCAAATTTCTGCGTAATCACACTCACCACATAATCCTGAAAAGCTTTGGCAATCCTGCTTATCATCGCAGTTCCAATCAATAAACCAAGGAAATAAAATGCGCCGTGGAAAATATCATTCCCATAAAGAAACTGATTGAGGTTTCTGGGCATTAATTTTTCTTTATCAAAAAAATTGGGATGAGTTACTAATTGGTCAAGAATATTCCCTGTGATAGCGGGCGCAAACAAAGAAAAAACCTGGTTGATGGTCGCTAAAAATAGTGAGGTAAAAAGCAACCATTTATGTGGTTTGAGATAATGTAATAATGTCTTCATAATAATTGGTACAAAAATACTGATATAAATCTGAAGCATTTCTCTGTAAACCTAATTTTATATATATTGCAGTAATAAGTTTTTACTATGTTGACCAAAGAACAAATCGCACAGCGCATCTCCAGAGAAGTCAAGGACGGCTACTACGTAAACCTCGGAATCGGAATTCCCACATTGGTGGCAAACTACGTCCCAGACAATCTTTCCGTAGAATTTCAAAGTGAAAATGGTGTCTTAGGAATGGGACCTTTTCCTTTCGAAGGAGAGGAAGATGCAGACTTGATAAACGCAGGAAAGCAAACCATCACGATTCTTCCCGGCGGTTCTTTTTTTGATTCGGCTTTCAGTTTTGGGATGATTAGAAGTCAAAAAGTGGATTTGACAATCCTTGGCGCAATGGAAGTTTCTGAGAACGGCGATATTGCCAACTGGAAAATCCCAGGCAAAATGGTAAAAGGAATGGGTGGCGCAATGGATCTGGTAGCCTCGGCTGAAAATATTATTGTTGCAATGATGCACGTGAACAAAGCTGGAGAATCCAAGATCTTAAAGCAATGTACGCTTCCTTTGACTGGCGTCAATTGTGTCAAAAAAGTAGTAACAGAATTAGCGGTTTTGGAAGTAACCGACAAAGGTTTCAAACTTCTGGAAAGAGCTCCTGGAATTTCTGTGGAAGCTATCATCAAAGCAACAGAAGCAGAGTTGATAATCGAAGGTGAGATTCCTGAAATGCAGTTTTAGTTAATTAATAATGAAGAATTAATAAATAAAAAAAATTCGCAAAGTGAAAACTCTGCGAATTTTTAATTTGTCTAAATTCTAAATTTACTTCTTCACCGCTCCAAAAACCTTTTGCAGAATAGAAGTGGTTCTCATCGCTGCATTGTTTCTGATTCCGGTTTCTTTCTCTGCTACCATTTTGAAAACACCGTTGATGGTTTCTGTGGTTACATATTCGTTTAGGTCTGTGGTAACCGCTTGTCCTGTGAATGCGTTGTATTTTGAAATCATATTTTTCCAAACCGTGTCTGCTCCAACTTTACTTAATGATGCTTGAACTTTTGGCTGAAAGGCTGTAAAAAGTTGTGTCTGGGTTTTGGTCTGAAGATAATTGGTCGCTGAATTGTTGCTTCCCAAAAGAATATTTTTTGCATCAGTAATTGTCATTGATGTAATCGCATTTGCAAAAATCGGTGTGGCTTCTGTTACTGCGTCTTCTGCCGCTCTGTTGAGCAATTTCACACCTTGGTCTGCCAGACTACCTAAACCAATACTTCTAAGTGTGGTGTCTATCTTTCTCAGTTTTTCAGGCATTAAGATTTTTACAGCTTCGTTTTTTAAAAAACCATCCGTTACACCTAATTTTTGTACGCCTTCTTTTACGCCAAGATTCAAAGCTTCCTTCAAACCTGATGAGATTTGGGTAGAAGTCAAACTGCCGAGATTAATATTGGAATTTGAGTTCGTAGTCGTGTTGGTTGAACCAGTCGTAGTTGTACTCGTTGGTTTTTGTATCTTCGTATTATTCAAATCAACGCCTGTTTTAGTCTTAACGGCAGATTTCAGAATATCAAAAATCTGTGTTTGTGTTTGAGCTTGAGAAGAAACTGAAAATATCAAACCAGCAGCTAAGAAAATCGTTTTTTTCATTATTTATAATTTTATACAAATTTAGATGATTAATTTGAAGCGTTGTTAAATCTACTCACAAAGTAATTTTTGAAAAAATGTTATTTTATACACAATCCCGCAGCCCGACTTGAGTGGAGCTCTTTTTTGGATTGGGAAAAGTCTTGGCAAAAAAAGCGGGAACGGAAGGCGGAAAAGCTGCCCAAATAAGTTTTACGTTAACTCTGATTTCTTAAAATCACATCGTACAAATCCTGTCTTCTGTCCGTCAAAGTTTTCACAGCACCGTTGTAATGTAGCTCTTTTAATAAATTCAAATCGACATCTACAATGATGGTCATCTCAGTGTTTGGCGTAGCTTCTCCCTTGATGGCATTGGAAGGAAATGCAAAATCCGAAGGCGTAAAAACGGTGGCTTGACCATATTGGATATCCATATTGTTCACGCCTGGCAAATTCCCGACGCAACCTGCAATCGCGACATAACATTCATTCTCGATAGCTCTTGCAGCTGCACAATGGCGAACGCGCGTGTAAGCATTCTGAGTATCTGTAAGATAAGGGACGAATAGAATCTTCATTCCCTGGTCCGCTAATAATCTTGGCAATTCTGGAAATTCCACGTCATAGCAAATGATGACACCCACTTTTCCACAATCTGTATCGAAGACCTTGATCTCATTTCCGCCCGTCATTCCGTAATATTTCTTTTCGTTTGGCGTGATGTGGACTTTTCTATATTCATCAATTTTTCCGTCTCTGTGAAGCAGATAACTCACGTTGAACAGTTGACCTTCCTCCAAGATCGGCATACTTCCGGAGATGATGTTGACATTGTAACTGATGGCCATTTCAGATATTTTTTCCTTGATCTCTTCCGTCAGTTCAGAGAGTTTTTCCATCGATTCTCTTTCGTTCAAATGATTGAAAGGAGCGAGTAGAGGTGTATTGAACAATTCCGGGAACAGACAGAAGTCTGATTGGTAACCAGCAACTGCATCTACAAAAAACTCAACTTGCTTGTAAAACTCCTCAATATCTTTCAGAGGACGCATTTGCCATTGGATCAGCCCAAGACGGATGACGCTGTCCTGCATCGTGTTTTTCTTCGCTGTGTAATAGATGTTGTTCCATTGCAGAAGAACGGCATATTCTTCGGATTCTGTGTCGCCTTTGAGGTAACCTTTTAAGATTTTTACTGGAGAGAAATTATTCCCGATCTGGAAGCTCAAAACAGGGTCAAATATTTCCTTGTTTCTGACCTTTGTGATGTATTCTCTTGGTGATAATTCTGAGCTGTAAAGGTGATAATTTGGGATTCTTCCACCAACGATGATTGATTTTAAATTAAGGATCTCGCAAAGTTCTTTTCTGGCGTCATACAATCTTCTGCCCAACCTCAACGCTCTGAAATCCGGATCAACAAAAACCTCGATGCCATAAAGAACGTTTCCAACATTGCTGTGCGTGTTAAAGGACTCATTACCAGTGATCTCATTATAGGTGTGCTGATCGCTGTAAAGTTCATAATTCACAACAATCGATAGAGCCGCGGCGGCCAATTTCCCATCAACGATGATGCATATCTGGCCTTCTGCAAAAATAGAGGTCAGTTTTTGGATGTTCCGTTTGCTCCAGACGTTGTCATCAATATCTGGATAGGCTTTTTGCATCGCTTCTGCCAGTTCATCATAATCATCAACGGTCAATTTTCTAATTTCTACCTGCATTATTTATACTTTTCTATTAATATTTGTTGTAATGTTTTCATTCCTTCCGTGGCCGAGGTTTTGAAATAATTCTCATTTCGGGTGAATGAATTTGGATTTTCGAGGTTTGGGTCAATGACAAAAACTTCGCAGTGACTTGGAACATATCTAATGACAGAAGCCGCGGGATAAACCTGCATCGAAGTTCCGATGACCAAAAAAAGGTCGGCTCGGGAAGCAATTTTAATTGCATTGTCCATCTCTGGAACCATCTCGCCAAACCAAACAATATGTGGCCGAAGTTGCGAGCCATCCGTATGAAGGTCACCTAAATGGATATCGTTTTCCCAATCCAATATTTCATTTTCATTATCCATAGATTTTGCTTTCTTGAGTTCGCCATGAAGATGAATGATCTTGGAAGAACCGCCGCGCTCGTGAAGGTCGTCTACATTCTGCGTGATGATATGGACATCGAAGTGATCCTCCAATTCTGCAAGCAATTTGTGAGCCGAATTAGGTTCAACCTCTTTCAATTGTTTCCTTCTGGCATTGTAAAAATCCAAAACCAACTTTGGATTCTTCGCAAAACCTTCCGGCGAAGCCACGTCTTCCACGCGGTGATTTTCCCAAAGACCATTGGAATCTCGAAAGGTTTTGATGCCACTTTCTGCTGAGATGCCTGCGCCGGAGAGCACGACCAGTTTCTTTTTCATAGTAATGTTGTTTTCTCAAATTTAAACATTTACAACGAATTGCTTATTCCAAGATCATTGATTTTTGATTGATTCTAATATTATTTGATGAAATTGATATTAACTAAAAATCTGAAAACAAAACAATCTAATTGTCGTTTCTTCGGGTCTTGTTCGACAATCCTTCGGGTCGTCTTCGGAAAAAAGATGTTTTTTCCGAAGACGACCCGAAGGAAACCCGAAGATGATCCGAAGGATTGTACTATGAAATAGTCAAAATTATTCGATTGCAGTCATAAAAACGCCTCAAAAATAATTTTGTAAAATTGATAATATATCTTGATTATGACTTGAGAATTTGTTTTATACTTAATGAATTTTCAATGGCTGCGATTCCCCAAGTATTATTGAATATCAGGTAAAAATCCTTTCCGGTCGCTTTGATCTTCTCTGCCAAATCATTCAAAAAGTCTTCCGAATAAGGCGATTTGTAAAGCGTTGGCTTTCCGTGGAGGCGATAATATCCGATTTTAGGATTGGTGACAATAATATCTTCTGGTAAATTACCTGGAAAACTGGTTCCGCTGAAAATCCATTTTTTGTCTTTGAATATCTTAAAAACTTCATCATTCCACCAAGAAATATGGCGAAATTCTACCACAATTAGAAAGTCATGGGGCAGATTTTCATTAAGCCAAATTATATTTTCTGATGTGTTATGAAAGGAAGGCGGAAATTGAAAAAGAAAGCCTGCCAACTTTTCTCCAAGATGAGATTTTATGTAACTGCAAAATTCTAATATTTCTTCTGTCTTATTTTCAAAAGGTTTCTGATGCGAGATTGTTTTTGGTATTTTGATGAAGAATTTGAAATCATCTGTTGTCTCAGCTACCCATTTTTGAAGTGTTTTTGCTGTTGGCTTCCTGTAAAATGTGCTGTTGATTTCCACAATATCAAAAGTCTTAGAATAGAGTTTCAGGAAATCTTTGTTCTGAGAATCCGCAGGATAGAGTGAACCTTTCCAGGCCGCATTGTAAAATCCGGAACAGCCAATGTGGTATTTTGTCTTCGATGTTTTCATATTTATTGATGATTCATTTCTGTGCCAATCAGCATCAAATCAATCAATTAAATCTAATATGATATTTATCATACCAAATTAGTAGGAAATAAATTTGGATGCATAAAACTTTTGCAACTACTTTTGCAAAGTGATTACGAATTGCTGTCATACTTATTAAGAAAGACCGAGGGAACTGACCTAATGACGTCTTAACAACCTGCCGAGAGGAAAGGTGTTGCATTCAGCCTTTGAAAAAAGGAAAGATAAGTTTAAAAGTTTTTATTATTGGACCAAACACATCCTTATATAACTTCTTCTAGACTTGTCTGGGGGAAGTTTTTTTTATTTATAGAACGTAAAATTTAGAATATATGAACAAAGTAACTATTATTAATTCAAGGAAAGGAATTGCGCTCACAGCGGCGGTTATCTTCTTTTCTGGAATTACATTTGCGCAAGCTCAGGAAACAAAACCTGCAAAAGATACCGTGTCCGACAAACAGATCGAGGAAGTGGTTTTGGTAGGATCCAGAAGTGGTGGACGTTCCAAAGCGGACAGTCCCGTTCCTGTAGATGTTTTCAACCTGAAAGAGATTCAGCAGAGTTTGCCACAGACGAATATCAATCAAATCCTTAATACGATTGCGCCGTCTTTTACATCAACCATTCAGACCAATGCAGATGGATCAGATCACTCAGATCCTGCACAGTTGAGAGGTCTAGGACCTGACCAGACTTTGATCTTGATCAATGGGAAAAGAAGACATACTTCCGCATTAGTGAATGTAAATGGGGCTCCGGGAAGAGGAACTGTGGGAACTGACCTGAATGCAATTCCAGCTTTTGCACTTTCCAGAATCGAGGTTTTGAGAGACGGTGCGTCTGCGCAATATGGTTCTGACGCGATTGCCGGTGTGATGAACCTTCAGTTGAAAAGAGATACCGGAAAACTGACAGGGCAATTGAACTACGGTGGTTATCTTACGAATGCAGCGAAGGACCACACCGGAAACTATGATGGTCTTTATAATATAACGTGGTCTTCCCAATTCCGTGATCCTACGAGAAGAGCTGGGACAGAAAGTGCTCCTATTTACAACGCATACAATGCAATCGAGAAAAGAGCGGCGGAAAATGGGGTAAATCTTTCGTCTTATTTTAACAATATTGGAAATCTTAAAGGGACACCGGGTGAACAGGATTTCGTGAGTCTCATTCATCAGTATTCTCAAGGTGTGGGTTATTTCTCTTCTGAGCTTCAAAATAAAATTCAATCTGCCAATTCTATCACAGATTTGCAAAATGTTTTAGATCCAACAAAGAATAAATTAGATTTTTCTACTGCACAGCTGAACGATTTAACAGATCAAGAATTAGCTTACAGAGGACAAACCAGAAAAGACTTCAACATGCAAGTTGGGCAGTCCAAACTGAATAACCACCAATTATTTTTAAATGTTGAAGTGCCTGTCAGCGATGATTGGAAAGTTTATACTTTTGGAGGTTACTCTATCAGAGATGGTGCGTCAGGTGGTTTCTACAGAAGACCAAACCAAGCGAGAACTTTCACAGGACTCAACATTGACGGTTATTTGCCAGAAATTCACACAAGAATTCAAGATGTTTCATTGTCTGCAGGGATCAAAGGTAAATGGGACGGCTGGAATGTTGATCTAAGTAATACTTTCGGACAAAACAGTTTTGATTACACCATTGAGAATACAGGAAATACAAGTTTAAGATTTAACTCTCCTGATACTTTCAAAGCGGGTGGATTGCAGTTTTTGCAAAACACCATCAACTTGGATTTCAGTAAATCGTTTGATGTTTTCCAAGGAATCAATGTCGCTTTCGGAGCAGAGCAGCGTCATGAGAATTTTAGGATCAATCCAGGTGAGGAAGCTTCTTACACAGCTTATGATATCAATGGAAATGTACAGACGCCAACGACGCCAAGCTCGTTGAAACCAACTGACTTTTTTGGAGCACAATTAGCAGGAAGTTCTCAGGTTTTCTCAGGCTTCAGAGCAGAGAATGCTACCAACAAAAATAGAAATTCCTACGCCGGATATGCAGATGTAGAATTCAATTTTACCAATTGGTTTTTGGTAGATGCAGCGGTTCGTTTTGAGGATTATTCAGATTTTGGTTCTACTTTCAATTACAAATTGGCTTCAAGGATCAAACTTTCAAACGATCTTAATTTCCGTTTTGCAGGATCCACAGGTTTCCGCGCGCCATCGATCCACCAGATCTACTACAACACGACATCAACATTATTCACAACACTTCCTGGAGGAACAGCGCCATCTTTGGTAGAAGTAGGAACTTTCAGTAATGATTCTGCGGTTGCAAAAGGTTTGGGAATTAATAAATTAAAACAAGAGACTTCAAAGTCTGTAAGCACAGGATTTACCTACAAAATTCCTGCGTTGAATTTGAATATTACAGCAGACGCTTATTTCATCAGAATTGATGACAGAATCGTTTTGACTGACCAATTTAGCAGACCAACCGATGCACAAATCACAGCAAATCCTAACTTACAAGGCGTTAGAGACGAACTAGATAGAAATAATGTAAATGCAGCTCAGTTTTTTGCCAACTCAATTGATACAGAAACAAAAGGTTTGGACTTGGTTATCAGCCATTCTTACAAGAGAGAAAGTTTGAGATTCAATAATGATTTTGCAATCAACTTCAACAAAACGAAAAAAGTAGGTGATATCCACGTTTCGGATTTGTTGAAAAGTGCAGGATTGGAGAACACTTACTTTGGAGAAAGATCCAGAGTTTATCTAGAAGATTCAGTTCCAAAAGTGAAAGCGAGTTTGTCTCACAGCTTAACTTGGAATGACTTCAGTGTTTATTTGAGAAATACTTACTACGGAAAAGTGTATGGTGCAGACAATGTGGATGCGAACTTTGACGGCATCCTTTTGCCAAACGAGCATCAATTGGTGTCAGATAAGATCATTACCGACCTATCAATCGGATATAATATTAGCAAAAACTTCAACCTGACTGTTGGGACGAATAACTTGTTCGATATCTATCCTACGAAGAACGTGACGGCTTCTACCAACAATGACCAGTTTATCTATTCGCGTTCTTCGTCTCAGTTTGGACAGAACGGAAGATACGTTTTCAGTAAGCTGACCGTATCATTTTAATTAGACGATTTTTTAAGGTTTTATATTTGTTTTGAAATGGCATCGGGGATTTCCTCGATGTCATTTTGTTTTTTGAACCACAATCACAATAGTCACAAAAGTTTTTAGTTTTATTTTTACGAAAACAAGAAGTTCAAAAAAGGACTAAGAGTTTCTTTTTTGAACTTTTTAGATTGATTTTCAGAATCTTCTTTTGTAACTTAAATCAAACATCTAATTTCGCATTATTCAGTCTCAAAGAATTCAGGATCACAGAAACCGAACTGAAACTCATCGCCGCGGCGGCAATCATTGGACTTAGCAAAATTCCGAAGAAAGGGTAGAGCAATCCAGCAGCTAGCGGAATTCCCAAAACGTTGTAAATAAAGGCGAAGAACAGATTTTCTTTGATGTTTCTCAATAACTTTTCACTTAGGATTTTCGCTTTCGCAACGCCGAGGATATCGCCTTTTAACAAAGTGATTTCTGCACTTTCAATGGCGACATCCGTTCCTGTTCCCATGGCGATGCCGATGTTGGCTTGTGCTAGAGCTGGCGCGTCATTGATTCCGTCA
>Ga0308171_1001993_pt1 | contig 23499 bp, 18 predicted proteins | sample PhyGR1_FD_202135 | JGI IMG/M metagenome (GOLD analysis project Ga0308171, IMG submission 202135) | Phyllosphere microbial communities from UC Gill Tract Community Farm, Albany, California, United States - DLSLSG.R1 | ecosystem: Host-associated > Plants > Phyllosphere > Unclassified | place: USA... | reverse complement strand
GCTTCTTCCACCGCGATCTCGTCGAAGGGGTTCATGCTCATCTTGACGTTGGCGATGTCCACGCCCGTGCCGTCCGACTTCACGCGGACCTTCACGTTGTAGTCCACCACGCGCTTGACCGGGACCAAAATCTTCATTGCTGCGGCTCCTTCATTCCTGCTGGTTGAATTGACGTTACGTAAACCGAACCATTCTAGGGTCCGCCGGCGCGGCGCCCGGCCCGAAGCGGCACTGCCGCCGTCAAGGCCATAAAAAAGAACGATCGTGCTTTTTCTGGATTATAGCCCTGGCCGCGGCCGCTCAGGCTGTCGCCTGCGGCTCAGCGGCGGGGCCCTTGATCTGCACGACGCGCTGCGGATAGGGAATGTCGATGCCGGCCGCGCGCAGGCCGTCCAGGATGGCGATGTTGATGTCCGAGCGCAGGTTGACCGTGCCGGCCGAGGGGTCGCTGACCCAGAAGTTGAGGCTGAACTCCAGCCCGTCGGGCGCGAAGTTGACCAGGTAGGCCACCGGCTGCGGCTCCTTGAGCACCCGGGGCTGGGCGGCGGCGGCGCCGCACAGGATCTGCTGCACCTGCGCCACCTGGCTGTCGTAGCCCACGACGATGTTGGTGGTCACGTTGAACTTGCGGTCGGCGTCCGAGAGGTTCTCCACCCGCTGCGTGATGAGGGTTTCGTTGGGCACGATGGATTCGCGCCCGCTGCCGGCGCGGATGAGCGTGTAGCGGGTCTTGATGTCGGTGATGCGCCCCTCGAAGCCATCGACGCGCACGTTGTCGCCGATGCGGAGGGACCGCTCCAGCAGGATGACGAAGCCGCTCACGTAGTTGGATGCGAGCTTCTGCAGCCCGAAGCCGAGGCCCACGCCCACCGCGCCCCCCAGCACGGAGAGGGCCGTCAGGTCCACGCCCACCGCCGAGAGCGCGAACAGCAGGCCGATGAGGAGCAGCAGCGCGCGCGTCGCGTTCACCGCCACCTTGCGCATGGACAGGTCGGCGACGGCGTTGCTCAGCACCCGCCGCTCGAAGGTGGACGAGGCCCAGAGCGCCAGCACCATCACCGCGCCGGCCGACAGCACGCCCTGCAGCAGCATCAGCAGGTTGGTCTGGGTCTTGCCGAACGAGAGGCTGACGCCGGCCAGCTCGTCCCGCACGACGGGCAGCAGCCCGACGATCCAGAGCACCGCCACGCCCCAGGCCACCCAGGAGATCATGCGTTCGACCAGCCGCATCAGCGACGAGCGCGGAAAGGCCGTGGCCAGCACGCGGGCGAAGAAGCGGATGAGCACCAGCGAGGTGAGTACCGGCACCGCCACGCGCAGCAGGAAGACGGGCTGGTAGTGCGCCACGCCCACCCGCGCCGCATAGACCAGCGCCAGCGCCAGCAGCGGGAACATCAGCCCATCGACGGTGCTGCGGCCGAACCACACCGAATCGGGCGGCTGGTTGCGCCCCACCGTGCGGCTGACACCGAAGGCGAGCGCCAGGCAGGCCGCCAGCACGGCCAGCTCCAGCCAGGTGCTGGCGTTGTTGAAGTCGCGCAGCAGCGTGTCGAAAAGCTCCATCACCGCGTCCTCCGCCCCGCCAGCCCCATCAAGGCCGCGCCTTCCAGGCCGGCGCGCGCTTCTCGGCGAAGGCGCGGGCGCCCTCTTGCGCGGCTTCGTCCATCATGTTCAGCGCCATGGCCTGGCCGGCCAGCTGGTAGGCGGCGTCGATGCCCAGTTCGCGCTGCTGATGGACCAGCGCCTTGCCCATCGCAACGGCGGCGCGGGGCTTTTCCAGGATGGAGGCGACCAGCGATTCGACCTCCGCATCCAGCGCGTCGGGCGTCGCCACGCGGTTGACCAGCCCCTGCGCTTTGGCGGTGCGGGCGTCGATGAAGTCGCCCGTGAGCAGCATCTCCATGGCCTGCTTGGCGGGCATGTTGCGCACCAGCGGCACGCTGGGCGTGGCGCAAAAGAGGCCGTAGTGGATGCCGCTGGTGGCGAAGCGCGCCGTCTCGCTGGCCACGGCCAGGTCGCACTGCGCCACCAGCTGGCAGCCGGCGGCCGTGGCGATGCCCTGCACGCGGGCGATCACCGGCACCGGCAGGCGGTGGATGGACAGCATCACCCGGCTGCACTGCGCGAAGAGCTTTTGGTAGTAGGCCTGCTCGGGCCGCTGCGCCATGGCCTTCAGGTCGTGCCCGGCGCAGAAGGCCTTGCCTTCCGCGGCCAGCACCACCACGCGGGCGCTTTCGTCGCGGGCGATGGCGTCCAGCGCCTGCTGCAGCGCGGCCAGCATGGGCTCGCCCAGCGCATTGAAGCGGGCGGGGTCGGCCAGCGTCAGGGTCACGACGCCGCGAGCGTCGCGGTCGTTACGCAGCGGTGAATGGGCGGTAGTGGTGGTGGTGGTGGTGGTCGTCATGGCAGGCGATGAGAGAGTCGGCCGGTCGGCTGGCCGAGAAGCGTCAGAGATCGGCCAGCACGCGGATGTGCGCCTCGACGCTACGCGCCAGCGGGTCCATCATGTAGCCGCCCTCCAGGCAGGAGACGATGCGCCCTTTGCCGTAGCGCTTGGCCACGTCCTTGATGCGCTGGGTGATCCAGGTGTAGTCCTGCTCGGTCAGGCCCAGCTGGCCCATGTCGTCCTCGCGGTGGGCGTCGAAGCCGGCGGACACGAAGATCATCTCGGGCTTGAACGCCTCCAGGCGCGGCATCCACATCATCTCGATGATCTCGCGCACGTCCATGCCACGGGTGTAGGCCGGCACGGGCACGTTGAGCATGTTGGGGGCCGGGTCCACGTCGCCGCTGTACGGATAGAAGGGGTGCTGGAAGATGCTGACCATCAGGGCTCGCGGGTCGCCCGAGAGGATGTCCTCGGTGCCGTTGCCGTGGTGCACGTCGAAATCGACCACCGCCACCCGCTTGAGCTGGTAGCGCTCCAGCGCATAGCGCGCCGCCACCGCCACGTTGTTGAAGAAGCAAAAGCCCATGGCCTGCCCGCGCGTGGCGTGGTGGCCGGGCGGGCGCACACTGCAGAAGGCGTTCTCGATATCGCCCGCCATCACCGCGTCGGTGGCGGCCAGCGCGGCGCCGGCGGCGCGCAGCGATGCGGCCCAGGTGTGGGCGTTGATGGAGGTGTCGGTGTCGATCTGCGCATGCGCCGGGCCGCCGGCCTGCTGCTCCTCGACCAGGCGGTCGGTGAGGCCGCGCAGCGAGGCCACGTACATGCGGTCGTGCGCCAGTTCGATGTCGGCGAGCGACGCCTGCGGTGCCTCGTAGCGCTCCAGCGCGTCGGCCACGCCGGTGATCAGCAGGCGGTCTTCGATGGCGTCCAGCCGGGCGGGGCATTCCGGGTGGCCGGCGCCCATTTCGTGCTTCCAGCAATCGCGGTGAGTGAAATAGCCCGTTTTGCCCACAGTCATTGGCTCGTCTCGTTTCTTTTTCGGATAACGTCAGTGCCATGCACGCACAGCCCAAGATCCAGTCGCTTTTGAACCAGCTTAACACGGTGATCGTGGGCAAATCGGCCCAGATCCAGGACTGCGTGGCCTGCCTGCTGGCCGGCGGCCACCTGCTGATCGAAGACGTTCCGGGCGTCGGCAAGACCACCCTGGCGCATGCCTTGTCGCGCACCTTCGGGCTGCAGTTCTCGCGCGTGCAGTTCACCGCCGACCTGATGCCGAGCGACCTGACCGGCGTGTCGGTCTACGAGCGCGGCCGCGAGTCGTTCGTCTTCCACCCGGGGCCGGTGTTCGCCCAGGTGCTGCTGGCCGACGAGATCAACCGCGCCAGCCCCAAGACCCAGAGCGCGCTGCTGGAGGCCATGGAGGAGAAGCAGGTGTCGGTGGAAGGCGAGACCCGCGCCCTGCCCCACCCCTTCTTCGTCATCGCCACGCAGAACCCGCACGACCAGCTGGGCACCTTCGCGCTGCCCGAATCGCAGCTCGACCGGTTCCTGATGCGCATCTCCATCGGCTACCCCGACCGGGCGGCCGAGCGCCTGCTGCTGGCCGGCAGCGACCGGCGAGAGATGGTGGACACCCTGCTGCCGCTCTTGTCGCAGGACGAGCTGGCCGAGCTGCAGCGCCAGGTGCTGGCCGTGCACGCCGCCGAGCCGCTGCTCACCTATGTGCAGGACCTGATCGCCGCCACGCGCTCGGGCCGCTGGTTCCTGCAGGGCCTGTCGCCGCGCGCGGGCATCGCGCTCATGCGCGCCGCCAAGGCGCAGGCGCTGATCGCCGGGCGCGACTACGTGGCGCCGGACGACGTGCAGGCCATCCTGCCGCAGACGGTGGCGCACCGGCTGGTGCCGGTGGGCGACGCGGGGCGCGGCGCGGTCGAGCAGGTCCGGGCCATGGTCGATGCGGTGCCGCTGCCCTGACCGAGCGAGCGACCGCACACCCCGACGACCCACCCCTTCGCATGCCGCCTTCGCTAGAAGCCCACCCGTACGCGCCCCCCGGCGGCGCCCCGGCACGCCCGCGACGCGCAGGCCCTCTCGCGCCCCTCGCCCGCCGCTGGCAGCAGTGGTGGCACAGCCGCCTGCCGCGCACCGACACCGTCACGCTGACGCAGCGCAACGTCTACATCCTGCCCACGGGGGCAGGCTGGATGCTGGCGCTGACGCTGCTGGTGCTGCTGGTGGCGTCGATCAACTTCCAGCTCAACCTGGGCTATCTGCTCACCTTCCTGCTGGCGGGCAGCGCGGTGGCCGGCATGCACATCTGCCACGGCACGCTGCGCGGGCTGACGCTGCATCTGGCGGCGCCCGAGCCGCAGTTCCTGGGCACCAGCGCCACGTTCGAGGTGCAGCTGAGCAGCGAGCGGGCCACGCCGCGCCATGGCATCGCCGTGGCGGTGCACGGCAGCGGCCAGCGGGTGTGGACCGACGTGCCGGCGGCCGGCCGCGCCACCGTGCAGGTGGCCTTCCGCCCCACGCGGCGCGGCCTGCACGAGGTGCCCGCGCTGACGGCGGAGACCCGCTTTCCGCTGGGCACCTTCCGCGTCTGGACGATCTGGCGGCCGGCCGCGCAGGTGCTGGTCTATCCGCAGCCCGAAGTGCCGCCGCCCCCGCTGCCGGCCGGGGAGCCACGCGCGGGCGGCGCGGGCAGCGCGCCGGCTCAGGGCATCGGCGAATTCGACGGCGTGCGCGCCTACCGCCGGGGCGACCCGCTCAAACTGGTCGTCTGGAAGAAGGCCGCCAAGTCGCTGGCCACCGGCACCGACGACCTGGTGAGCCGCGACGCGCAGCAGGCCCAGCGGCAGGAGCTGTGGCTAGACCCGGCCGTCACCAGCCTGGCCGACCCCGAGGCGCGCCTGTCGCGGCTGGCGGCCTGGGTGATTCAGGCGGACCGGCTGGGCGTGGAGTACGGCCTGCGCCTGGCCGGCGTGGAACTGGCGCCCGACACCGGCGCCGCCCACCGCCGCCGCTGCCTGGAGGCGCTGGCGCTGTCATGAACGCCCTCGCACTGCATGCGAAATCTGGCTCCAGCGCCGTCGGAATAAGCGCGGATAGCTATGAATTCAATAGCAAAAGCCGTACGGACCCGGCCGGGGCGCGCCCATGAGCCTGCGCCAGACCCTTGCCAGCCTGCCGCGCGACACCCGCGACACGCTCTTCCTGCTGGCCGTCATCGCCTGGGTGATCTCCGCGCAGCTGCCCACCCTGCCCGGCTGGACCACCGCCCTGGCCGCCGGCGTGCTGGCCTGGCGCGGCTGGCTGACCTGGCATGGCCGGCCGCTGCCCAGCCGCTGGCTGACCGGCGCGCTGCTGTCGCTGGGCGTGGGACTCACGCTCCTCACGTTTCGCACCATCATCGGGCGCGAGGCGGGGGTGACGCTCATCATCGTCCTGCTGTCGCTCAAGACGCTGGAGCTGCGCGCCCGGCGCGATGCGATGGTGATCTTCTTCCTGGGCTTCTTCACCCTGCTCAGCAGCTTCTTCGTGTCGCAGTCGCTGGTCACGGCGGCGATGATGCTGATCGCCCTGCTCGGCCTGCTCACCGCCCTGGTGAACGCGCACCTGCCGGTGGGCCGGCCGCCGCTCGCACAGTCGATGCGCATGGCGGCGCGCATGGCGCTGCTGGGCGCGCCGATCATGCTGGCGCTCTTCCTGCTGTTTCCGCGCATGGCGCCGCTCTGGGGCATGCCGGCCGACGAAGCGCGCGGGCGCAGCGGCCTGTCGGGTGAGATGAGCATCGGCAACATCGCCAGCCTGGTGCTGGACGAAGGCGTGGCCATGCGCGTGCGTTTCGACACGCCCGGCGGCCAGCCGCCGCAGCAGCGCGACCTGTACTTTCGCGGCCCGGTGCTGACGGTGTTCGACGGGCGGGACTGGTCGTCGCTGATGCAGCCGCGCATGGCGGGCGTCATGCCGGCCTCGCCCGCCCCGGCGCAGCTGGAGGTGCGCGGCGAGCCGGTGCGCTACGAGGTCACGCTGGAGCCCACCCGCCAGCCCTGGCTGCTGACGCTGGACGCCGCGCAGGACGCGCCCGAGCTGCCGCCGGGCACCCGCGCCTTCATGACGCCCGAGCTGAACTGGATGGCCAACCGGGCCATCGGCGAGGTGCTGCGCTACCGCGCTGAAAGCCACGTCGACTTCAGCCATGGCCCGCGGCAGCGCACGCGCCAGATGCAGCCCTATGTGCAGCTGCCTGCCGGCCTGAACCCGCGCACGCTGGCGCTGGCCGCGCAGATGCGCGCCGACCCGGCCCTGGCCGGCGGGGGCACGCAGGCCTTCGTCGACGCGGCGATGGAGCGGCTGCGCACCGGCGGCTACACCTACACGCTGGAGCCGGGCGTCTACGGCCAGCACACGGCCGACGAATTCTGGTTCGACGCGAAGGCGGGTTTCTGCGAGCACATCGCTTCGGCCTTCGTCGTGCTGATGCGTGCGCTGGACGTGCCCGCCCGCATCGTCACCGGCTACCAGGGCGGCGAGCTCAACGGCTTCGACAACTACTGGACCGTGCGCCAGGCCGACGCCCACGCCTGGAGCGAGGTCTGGCTGGAAGGCCGCGGCTGGGTGCGGGTCGACCCGACGGGCGCCGTCTCGCCCGGCCGGGTGGGCGCCTTCCAGCGGCTGCAGGCGCCGCGGGGCGCGCTCGGCAGCGCGTTCGACGCGGTGATCGCGCCGGGCTTCGCCCAGAACCTGCGCGCCGCGTGGGAGGCCGTCAACAACCGCTGGAACCAGTGGGTGCTGAACTACACCCAGGGCCGCCAGCTCGACCTGCTGCGGGCCCTGGGCGTGGAATCGCCCAGCTGGCAAGACCTGGGGCGCGTGCTGGCCGGACTGGTGGCGACCGTGGCGCTGGCGGGCGTCGCCTGGAGCTGGTGGGACCGCAGCCAGCACGACCCCTGGCTGCGCCTGCTGGCCCGCGCCCGCCGCCGGCTGGCCCGCGCCGGGCTCGCGCTGCCCGCGCACCTGCCGCCCCGCGCCATGGCGGGCCAGGTGCGCGCCCGTTTCGGCGCGCCGGCCGCGCCGATCGCCGACTGGCTGCTGCGCATGGAGCAGGTGCGCTATGCGGCGCAACCGGCGGGCGCGCTGGCCACCCTGCAACGCGACTTCCGCACCCTGCCCTGGCCGCGCGCGGCGGCCGGCCTCGCCCCGCATCCTTCATGACCCCCGCCCCCAGGAACGCTCTTCTTTTCATAGCTGCTTGCGCAATATCCATCGGCGCCGCAGCCCAAAACAACCCGCAACCCCGGCAGAAGAAGGCCGCCGCTGCCGCCGCCCCCGTGCTCTACGGCAGCCGGGCCGACGCGATGGCCCTGGCCGACGACATCGCCGCGCGCCGCAACCTCGACCGCGAATGGGTGCGGCAGGCCATCGGCCAGGCCCGGCTGCTGCCGCAGGTGCCCAAGCTGATGCTGCCCGCGCCCGGCGGCGCCACCGCCAAGAACTGGCGCGCCTACCGCAGCCGCTTCGTGGAGCCTATCCGCATCCGGGCCGGCGTGCGCTTCTGGCAGGACAACGCCGCCACCCTGGCCCGGGCCGAGCAGGAATACGGCGTGCCGGCCGAGGTCATCGTCGGCATCATCGGCGTGGAAACCATCTACGGCCAGCAGATGGGCGGCTTCCGCGTGATGGACGCGCTGGCCACGCTGTCGTTCGACTTCCCCGACGCCCATCCACGCGCAGCCGACCGCCGGGCCTTCTTCCGGGGCGAGCTGGAGCAGTTCCTGAGCCTGATGGACCGCACCGGCACCGACCCGTTCGCGCCCCGCGGTAGCTACGCCGGCGCGATGGGCCTGGGCCAGTTCATGCCGTCCAGCTGGGTGCGCTATGCCGTCGACTACGACGGCGACGGCCGCATCGACCTCTGGAACAGCGCGGCCGACGCCATCGGCTCGGTCGCCCATTACTTCAAGGGCCACGGCTGGCAGACCGGCATGCCCGTCTGGTACGACGTGCGCTTCGAGCCGGACCGGCTGCAGCTGCCCGCACTGCTCGCGCCCGACATCCTGCCCACCTTCACCGCCGCGCGCATGGCCGAGCTGGGCGCCACGCCGCTGGGCGCGGGCGCGGCGCACGCCGGGCCGCTGGCCCTGGTCGAGCTGCAGAACGGCGGCGACACACCCACCTATGTGATCGGCACCGAGAACTTCTACGCCATTACGCGCTACAACTGGTCGAGTTACTACGCGCTGGCGGTGGATGCGCTGGGGCGCGAGGTGGCGGCGGCACGGGGCCGTTAAACAACGTCAACAACGTCGGGCACCTCAGGCGCCGACGCGGCGGCTTCCTGCCGGCCTACAGCGGTGGCGGCATGCCATCGGTAGAAACAAGGCGTATCGGTCCACCGGGCTTCTTGCATGCAGCTCCCGCTGCATCTCTTGGCCCCTGACGCGTTTGTTGCCTGCCTGCCTGCCATGAAGCCTTCCACCATCTACGAAATCGCCCGCAAATCCATCTCGGCCTGGGTGGACGACTACGCGCCCAGCATGGGCGCGGCCATCTCCTACTACACCGCGTTTTCCATCGCGCCGCTGCTGGTCATCGTCATCGCCGTGGCGGGCTATGTCTTCGGCGACGAGGCCGTGCGCGGCTCGCTGCAGGGCCAGATCTCCGGCCTGGTGGGTGCCGACGGCGCGCAGGCCATCCAGGGCCTGATCAGCAGCGCCCGCGAACCGACCGAAGGCCTGGTGGCGACCAGCCTCAGCATCGCGCTGCTGATCGTCGGCGCCACCACGGTGTTCGCCGAAATCCAGAGCGCGCTCGACCGCATCTGGCACGTGCCGGAAAAAGCCAAGCCCAGCGGCATCTGGGGCCTGCTGCGCGCCCGCTTCCTGTCGTTCGGGCTCATCCTGGGCCTGGCCTTCATGTTGATGGCCTCGCTCACGATCAGCGCGGCCATGGCGGCCATCGGGACGTACTTCTCGTCGCTGCTGCCCGGCTGGGACGTGGTGCTGTTCGTGCTGAACATCTGCATCTCGCTGGCGGTGGAGACCGTGCTTTTCGCCATGATCTTCAAGTTCATGCCCTCCACCAGAATCGCGTGGAGCGACGTCTGGGTGGGCGCCATCGTCACCGGCGTGCTGTTCGAGCTGGGCAAGGTGCTCATCGGGCTCTACGTGGGCAAGGCGGGCGTGAGTTCGACGTACGCGGCTGCCGGCTCCATCGCCGTGATCCTGATCTGGGTGTACTACGCCGCGCAGATCTTTCTGCTGGGGGCGGAATTCACCAAGGTCTACGCAACGGAATACGGGTCGCACCGCTTGAAGACCACGCCGGCGGCAGCAGAACGCCCTGCGCGGCTTGGGGCCGAAGACACCGCCCTGGACGGCGCCGCCGAGTCGGCCCAGCCCCCGGCTGCCCTGCCGGCCCGCATCAGCCAGCGGGTGGACGAAGCGCTGCCCGCCGCGCCGGTGGTACGGCACTCCGACTTCCCTCCGCCCAGCCAGGTGGCGATGGGCGCGGCGTTGCTGGCAGGGCAATGGCTGTTTGCCCGGTGGCTGGAAAAGGAAATGCGGCGGTCCAGGCACGCCAAGCCCGACGCACGGCGGATCCGCAACGCGACAGGGCGTCGGTAGCAACAGGCCGCCGGGGCAGCACCGAAGCGCTGCGCCGATCAAGCCGGCCGCTGCATCCGGCAGATGTGCGGCTGCTCCGCCTGCTCTGCCGCAATCCGTCGTATGACACGGAACCCATACCCCGACCCCTCCACGTCGAACCGCACGCCCGGCGCACCCTGTTTGTCCATCACCCCCACCACCAGCCCCTGCTGGAACTGATGGTCGGCCGCGCGCATGCGGCCGGACTGGCCCGCCAGTTGCACCTGGGCGTACTCCATCTGGCGAGCCACGGCCAGGGCATCCACAGAGCCGGCGCGCTCGATGGACTGGGCGAGCGCCTCCACCATGAGCTGCATGCGCATGTGCACGTAGTCGTCGGCGGCGCGGGGAAAGCGCTCGCGGAATGCGCGGTAGAAGGCTTCGCTTTGCGGCGTGGGCACGTTGGGCAGCCAGTCGGCCACGGCCACGACCTTGCCGACGCCGGCATCGCCCAGCGCGGCTGGGGCGCCCAGGGCGTTGCCGTAGAAGGTGTAGAACATGCCGTCGAAGCCGACCTCGCGGGCGGCCTTCACCAGCAGGGTGAGGTCGTTGCCCCAGTTGCCGGTGATGACGGCCTGCGCGCCGCTGGCCTTGATCTTCACGGCGTAGGGCGCGAAGTCCTTCACGCGGCCGACGGGGTGCAGTTCCTCGCCCACCAAGGCGACGTCGGGGCGCTGGGCGGCGAGCTGCTTTTTGGCCTCGCGCAGCACGGCCTGGCCGAAGCTGTAGTCCTGGCCGATGAGGTAGGCGCCCTTGAGCGCCTTGTCGTCGCGGATGACTTCCATCAGCGCGGCCATGCGCATGTCGGCATGGGCGTCGAAGCGGAAGTGCCAGAAGCTGCATTTCTCGTTGGTCAGGATCGGGTCGCCCGCCGAGTAGTTGAGGAACACGACGCGACGCGCCGGGTCGCGGTCGTTGTGCTTGCCGATGGCGTCGATCAGCACGGCGGCGGTGGCCGACGAGTTGCCCTGCATGACGAAGCGCGCACCATCGTCGATGGCCGCGCGCAGCGCCGATAGGGCCTCTTCGTTCTGGCCCTTGCTGTCGTAGCGGGTGACGACCAGCGGGCGCGCCCCGCCCGGCAGCGGCACGCCGCCGCGGGCGTTCACGCGCTCGGTGGCCCAGAGCACGTTGCGAAACACCGCTTCGCCGGTGTTGGCGAAGGGGCCGGACAGGCTTTCGATCAGCGCGACCTGGATGGGCGCGGCCTGCGGGCCTGCGGGAGATGCGGCCGACCACCCGGGAAAGGCGGCGCATGCCAGGACGAAGGCGCTGGCGCGCAGGCCCTGGCGACGGGACATAGGGAACATGGCAGAGGAATCCGACAGCGAGACGAGGGCAGCCGGCGCAGGGCGCGGGCCGGGGCGGCGCAGTGTAGCCGCGCCCGTGGCGCTGCGCGGGCGGCGCCGCGAGCCGCCGGCCCCGGGGCCGCGCAGCGACGGGGCTGCACGTGCGCCCGGGTCAGTGGGCGGTGTCCGCCGCTGCCGGTGCCGGGGCCGAATCGGGCGGCAGGCGTTCCTCGGGCAGCGGCTCGGGGCGCGCCACCATGGGCGTGACGCCGGTGGCGGTGGCCGCCGGCGGCGGCGCCGGGCGCACATAGCGGTCGAACAGCTGGAAGAAGCGTTCGTAGAAGCGCTTGTCGGTCACGGTTTCACTGCCGACCTTGACCAGCGTGTCGTCCGATGCGGACACGGGCAGCGACAGCGAACCCAGCGCCCCCACGCCGAGAGACGCCGAGTTGTTGATCTTCTTGATGACGTAGCGGTCCTGCAGCGCGCTGGCGAAGGCGGCGGTGCGCCCCATGTCGGGGCCTTCGGGCGCGCAGACCACGCGCATCTCGACTTCGTAGTGGATGTCGTTGGAGGGCTGGAAATACTTGCGGCCCGCCACCACTTCATCGGAGGCGGTGTTGACCAGATAGCCCTGGCTGAGCAAGGCACGGCGCGCGGCTTCGCACGCCTGCTTTTGGGGGGCGTTGATGTGGCGGGTGTGCACGCTGACGCTGTCGAAATCGTCCGGATCGAAGCGGGTGGCGCCATTCAGGCCAGGCATGGCGTCGGGGATATTGGCGCACCCCGCCAGCACCGCGCACGCGATGGCTGCGAGGACCGTACCGGGGCGGGAGTGGGGGCGACGAATCAGTTGACGGGGACGGTGCGAAAGGGTCATGGGCAAGGGTTCCTGTCAGAGCGAGCATTGTGCCGGTGGGTGCAACGGTGGCGCGCCGCGTCGACGTGTAAGGACTGCGGCAATTTCCGTCAGAGCGGTCTGACGCGCACAGGTTCACCGGACTGCTTGCAACGACCGAATGGTCCGCACACCGGCCCTCTTGAAAAGCCTGAACCCGATCGCATGTTCGATGCAAGCGGCAGTCAATACCAACGATCACACATCAACTGAGATCAACGGCCGCGAACATTCACCATCAGGAGTCAGTCATGATTTTTGCACCCGTCGTACGCCGCGCCAGTTTTCACCCCTCCCGTCAGGCCGACCAGGCGCTGCAGCGCTTTCTTCACACCGCGCTGGCAACGCCGGCATCCGCTGGCGTGCAAATCAGCCAGGATGACAAGTCCGTCACCCTGCAGATCGACGTGCCCGGCCTGGCACGCGAGCAGCTTTCCATCACCATCGAAGGCAACCAGGTGCGCCTGGCCAGCGTGGAAGGCGCGCCCCGCCAGGTGCAGCGCGCCTGGGAGCTGGCCGACGAGATCGATGCCGCAGCCAGTTCCGCCAAGCTGGAGAACGGCGTGCTGACGCTGGTGCTGGCCAAGGTGGTGCCGGTGAGCCGCGCCACCCAGCTGGCCATCGGCTGACGCGCGAGCGCGGCGGCGCGGGCGCTGCCTGCCGCCTCGCCCGGCGGCGGCGGCAGCGCAACGGGTCGCTGCATGGTCTTGCAAGGGCTGGCAAAGGGGTGGCTTCGGTCACCCCTTTTTCGTGGGCGAGGAGGCGGCCGACGCACCTGGGCGGTGCAGTCGCCTCGTGCACCGGGCGGTGCGGCTTCGCTTGATTTGCTATGCAATCGATAGCTATTCGCGCTTGATCGACCAGCGATGGAGGCACTTTCCACCACGGTAATGTGCTCTCGCATCACCACTGGCACACCCATTGCTTGAAACCCGCCGTGGCCTCGGTGGCCACACCGCCAGCCCCCTCCGATGCAGGAGGGATGGCCGGCAGGACGAAGGCGTCCCCACGGGCATCCGGCCAGCCAGGCCGGGCGTCCCGTGCGGGGCGCCTTTTTTTTGGCCTGACGTGGGACGCACAAGCGATGTCGATGACGAAGAAACCCCGGTTGGTGTTGGTGGGCAATGGCATGGCCGGCGTGCGCACGCTCGAGGAGCTGCTGCGGATCGCGCCGGACCTCTACGACATCACCGTCTTCGGCGCCGAGCCCCACCCCAACTACAACCGCATCCTGCTCTCGCCGGTGCTGGCGGGCGAGCAGACGCTGGGCGAGATTGTGCTCAACGACTGGAGCTGGTATGCCGAACACGGCATCACCCTGCACAGCGGCTGCTCGGTCACCGAGGTGGACCGCGTGCGCCGCGTGGTGCACGCCAGCGACGCGGCGGGCCAGCCGGTCACGGCCGCTTACGACCGGCTGATTCTGGCGACCGGCTCCAACCCGTTCATCCTGCCCGTGCCTGGCCACCAGCTGGAGGGCGTGCTCGCCTACCGCGACATCGCCGACACCGAGGCCATGATCGCCGCCGCGTCCCGCTACCGCCAGGCCGTCGTGATCGGTGGCGGCCTGCTGGGCCTGGAGGCTGCCAACGGCCTGATGAAGCGCGGCATGGACGTGACCGTGGTGCACGTGGGCGACTGGCTGCTGGACCGGCAACTGGATCATGCCGCCGCCGGCCTGCTGCAGCAGGCGCTGGAGCAGCGCGGCCTGCGCTTCGTGCTCAATGCGCAGACCCAGGCGCTGCTGGGTGACGGTGATGGCGGCGCCTCCGCGGGCGACGGCGGCGCATCCGCGGGCGACGGCCCGTCGGGCCGCGTGCGCGCCGTGCGCTTTCAGGACGGCCGCGAGATCCCTGCCCAGCTGGTGGTGATGGCCGTCGGCATCCGCCCCAACACGCGGCTGGCCGAAAAGATGCGCCTGCACGTGGCCCGGGGCATCGTCGTCAGCGACACGCTCCAGACCGTGACCGACCCGCGCATCTACGCCGTGGGCGAGTGCGCCGCGCACCGGGGCGTGGCCTACGGGCTGGTGGCGCCGCTGTTCGAGCAGGGCAAGGTGCTGGCCAACCACCTGGCGCAGCACGGCATCGGCCGCTACCAGGGCTCGCGGGTTTCCACCAAGCTGAAGGTGACCGGCATCGACCTGTTCAGCGCGGGTGACTTCCAGGGCGGCGACGGCACCGAGGAGATCGTGATGAGCGACCCGGCCGGCGGCATCTACAAGAAGCTCGTGGTCAAGGACGACAAGCTGGTCGGCGCCTGCCTCTACGGCGATACGGTCGACGGCAGCTGGTACTGGAACCTGCTGCGCGAAGGCCAGACGATCGACGAGATCCGCGATGCGCTGATGTTCGGCGAGCCCGTGGCCCAGGCGCTGCGGGCAGCGGCGCAGCCGTGCCCGGCCCCGGTCGCACCGCACCGGGCCTGACACGCGCACAGCTACAAAAAACATAGCATCAGGCCCTTGATCGACGAGCGCCAGAGCCCGAAAACACCCTCAACACAGCCCCACGCCGTATGCAAGCCACCCGTTCCACCTGCCCCTACTGCGGCGTCGGCTGCGGCGTCATCATCGAGTCGGACGGCCAGGCCATCACCGGCGTGCGGGGCGACCCGGACCACCCGGCCAACTTCGGCCGGCTCTGCACCAAGGGCTCGACCCTGCACCTCACGGCCAGCACCGCCGTCACGCTGCAGACGCGGCTGCTGCGTCCGCAATGGCGCGCGCGGCGAGGCGGCGCGCTGCAGGCCGTGGGCTGGGACGCGGCGCTGGACACGGCCGCACGCGCATTCGGCGACGTGATCGAAAGGCACGGCCCCGACGCGGTGGGCTTCTACGTCTCGGGCCAGTTGCTGACCGAGGACTACTACGTCTTCAACAAGCTGGCCAAGGGCCTGATCGGCACCAACAACATCGACACCAATTCGCGCCTGTGCATGAGCAGCGCGGTCGCCGGCTACAAGGCCACGCTGGGCGCCGATGCGCCGCCCGCCTGCTACGGCGACGTGGACCATGCCGAATGCCTGTTCATCGCCGGCAGCAACGCGGCCTGGGCGCACCCCATCCTCTTTCGGCGCATCGAGGACGCGCGCGCCGCCAACCCTGGCATGAAGGTCATCGTGGCCGACCCCCGCCGCACCGACACGGCCGGCACGGCCGACCTCTTTTTGCCGCTGCTGCCCGGCACCGACGTGATGCTGTTCAACGCCATGCTGCACGTGATGCTGCGCGAAGGCTGGGTGGACGCGGACTACATCGCCCGGCACACCAGCGGCTTCGACGCGCTGCGCGCGCTGGTGCAGGACTGCACGCCCGCCCGGGCGGCCGAGGTCTGCGGCCTGCCGGCCGAGGACATCGTCACCGCGGCGCGCTGGTTCGCGGGCGTGGACGGCGCGGCCCCTGGCGCACGCCGGCCCACGCTCAGCCTCTACTGCCAGGGCCTGAACCAGAGCAGCAGCGGCACGGCCAAGAACGCCGCGCTCATCAACCTGCACCTGGCCTGCGGGCAGATCGGCCGCCCGGGCGCGGGGCCGTTCTCGCTCACCGGCCAGCCCAATGCGATGGGCGGGCGCGAGGTGGGGGGGCTGGCCAACCTGCTTTCGGCCCACCGCGACCTGGGCAACGCCGGCCACCGCGCCGAGGTCGCCGCCCATTGGGGCGTGGCCGACGTGCCCGCCCAGCCCGGCAGGACGGCGGTGGAGATGTTCCAGGCCGCGGCCGACGGTGAAATCCGCGCCCTCTGGATCGCCTGCACCAACCCCGCGCAGAGCATGCCCGACCAGGCCACCGTGCGCCGCGCGCTGGAGCGCGCCGAGTTCGTCGTGGTGCAGGAAGCCTTTGCCACCACCGCCACCTGCGAATACGCCGACCTGCTGCTGCCCGCCAGCAGCTGGGGCGAGAAGATCGGCACGGTCACCAACAGCGAGCGCCGCATCTCCCGCGTGCGCCCGGCCGTGCCCGCGCCCGGCGAGGCACGCCACGACTGGGTCGCCGCCGTGCAGTTCGCGCAGCGGCTCGAGGAGCGCCTGCGCCCGGGCGCCGCCACGCTGTTCCCGTACGACACGGCCGATGCGGCGGCGGGCGCGCAGGCCATCTGGAACGAACACCGCGAGAGCACGCGGGGGCGCGACCTCGACATCACCGGCCTGTCGTGGGATCTGCTGGAGGCCCGCGGCCCGCAGCAATGGCCGCTGCCCGAGGGCGCGGCCACCGGCCGCGAACGCCTGTACGAGGACGGCGTTTTCCCCACGGCCGACGGCCGCGCCCGCTTCGCCGCCCACGCCTGGCAGCCCCTGGCCGAGCCGCGTGAGTCGCGCTACCCGTTCAGCCTGACCACTGGCCGGCTGCGCGACCAGTGGCATGGCATGAGCCGCACCGGCACGCTGGGGCGCCTGTTCGGCCATGCGGCCGAGCCCAGCCTGCAGATGCATCCGGACGACATGGCCCAGCGCGGCTGGCAGGGCGGCGATCTGGTGCAGGTGGCATCCAAGCGCGGCGCCATCGTGGTGCCGGTGCAGCCCGACGCCACGCTGGCGCCGCAGCAGGTGTTCATGGCGATGCACTGGGGCAGCGAAGCGCTCAGCGGGCGCTCGGCCACCGGCGAGCCGCTCGCCGGCGTGAACGCGCTCACCACCTCGCAGTTCTGCCCGGGCTCCAAGCAGCCCGAACTCAAGCACGCCGCCGTGCAGGTGGCCAAGGCCGAACTGCCCTGGAACCTGCTGGCGATGGCCTGGCTGCCGCAGGCGCAGGCCCTGTCCGTGCGCCAGCAACTGGCGGGGCTGATGCGCGAGCTGCCCTTCGCCAGCTGCGTGCCCTTCTCCAGCGCCGGCAGCGGCGACGCCGGGCCACGCACCGGCGTGCTGCTGCGCGGCGCGGGGCACGAGGCGCCGGCCGGCGATCTGCTCGCGCGCATCGAGAGCCTGCTGGGCCTGGCCGTGCCCGATGCGGTGCGCTACGTGGATCGCGGGCGCGGCCAGTACCGTGCGGCGAAGCTGTCGCGCCCCACGGCCGGCGCCGACACCGCCACCACGCTGCAAGCCGTGCTGCTCGGGGGCGACACCCGCTCTGCCGGCTGGATGCGCACGCTGCTGCAGGAAGAACTGCCCGCCGACGCCTACCGCCGCCTGCTGCTGGTGCCCAGCACCCTGCCGCCGGTGGCGGTGCAGTCGCGCGGCAAGCCGGTGTGCGTGTGCCTCAACGTGACCGACGTCGCCATCACCCAACGGCTGGCGGCCTGCCACGGCAGCGATGCCGAGCGGCTCGGGCAGCTGCAGGGGGCGCTGCGCTGCGGCACGCAGTGCGGCTCTTGCGTGCCCGAACTCAAGCGCATGGTGCGGGCCATCGAGCCGGCGCCGGCCCCGCAGCCCCCCGCCGCGGCAGCCGCGGCGACCGTGCTGCAACCGGCCTGATCGCCTGCCCGCCAGGCCGCCCCGACCCCACCCGACGACCACCAGCAAAGGGCGACATATAACGAACGGTTATCTGACCTGCGGGACAATCCGGTCCTCGCTCCGTCGCCCCGTCTTTCGCTGTCGCCCTCTTCCACCTCCCCTCACTGCTCTTCAGCCAGTCCGTCATGGGCATCAGCCACTATCTCAAGGAAATCGGCCGCGGCGCGCGCGGCGCCAAGCCGCTGGGCCGCGCCCAGGCCGCCGACCTGTTCGGCCAGGTGCTCGACGGCCAGGTCACCGACCTGGAGGTCGGCGCTTTCTGCATCGCCATGCGCATCAAGGGCGAGACCACCGAAGAGATGTGCGGCTTCCTCGACGCGGTGCATGCCCGGCTGGCGCGCCTGCCGGGCAGCGGCGCCCCGGTCGTCGTGCTGCCCAGCTACAACGGCGCGCGCAAGCTGCCGGTGCTGACGCCGCTGCTCGCGCTGCTGCTGGCGCGCGAGGGACTGCCGGTGCTGCTGCACGGCATGCGCACCGAGGCGCGCCGCGTCCTGGCATCCGACGTGCTGCTGGCGCTGGGTATTCCTGCGCTGGATGCTCCTGAAAAGATAGCAATCGGCACGGTGGCGCACATCCACACCGAGCGCCTGCACCCGGGCCTGGCGCGCCTGCTGGCCGCCCGCGAAGTGGTCGGCCTGCGCAACCCCGGCCACAGCGTCACCAAGCTGATGAACCCCTGCGCCGGCCCGGCGCTGGTGGTGGCCAGCTACACGCACCCCGAGTACTTCGACATGCTCTGCGCCACATTCACCACGATGGGCATGAACGCACTGCTCTCGCGCGGGCTGGAGGGCGAGGTCGCCGCCGACCCGCGCCGCACGCCGCGCTACGACGCCTTCGTCGGCGGCGCGCACCAGTTGCTGGACGAGCAGCAGCCCGGCACCGCGTCGGAGGTCGCCGGATTGCCGCTGGAGATCGACGTGCAGACCACCGCCGACTACACCCGCCGCGTGCTGGCGGGCGAGCTGCCGGTGCCCCCCGCGCTGGTGCGGCAGGTGGAACACATATTGCGTACCAGCCGCCAAATCCTTTCGGAGACATATCCATGAACCGCACCACTCCACCCCGAGACGCTGCAGGCCCAGGCGCTGCGCGCGGCAAGTCCCCACTGGGGGGCGCCCACGCCGTTCGCGGCAGCTGCACGCTGGTGGGCGCCGGCCCGGGCGATCCGGAGCTGCTCACGCTCAAGGCGCTCAAGGCCATCCAGGCGGCCACGGTGCTGCTGGTGGACGATCTCGTCAGCGACGAAGTGGTGGCGCACGCCGCGCCCACCGCGCGCATCGTGCACGTGGGCAAGCGCGGCGGCTGCAAGAGCACGCCGCAGGCCTTCATCGAAAAGCTGATGGTGATGGCCGTGAACGAGGGCGAGAACGTGGTGCGGCTCAAGGGCGGCGACCCGTTCATCTTCGGCCGGGGCGGCGAGGAGGTCGAGCACCTGCGCGCCGCCGGCATCCACGTGACGGTGATCAACGGCATCACCGCGGGCCTGGCCGGCATGACGCTGCTGGGCACCCCGCTCACGCACCGCGAGCATGCGCACGGCGTGATCTTCGTCACCGGCCATGCCAAGCCGGGCGACACGGGCACCGACTGGCGCCAACTGGCCCTCACCGCGCGCGAGGCGCGCCTCACCCTGGTGATCTACATGGGCGTGAGCAGCGCGCAGCACATCCAGGACGAGCTGCTCACCGGCCTGCCGGCCAGCACGCCCGTGGTGGTGATCCAGCACGTGAGCCTGCCCTGCCAGCGCCACGCCCTGACGACGCTGGGCGAGCTGCACGCCACCATCGAACGCGAGCAACTCGCGAGCCCCTCGGTGATCGTGATCGGCGACGTGGTGAGCGGCGTGGCGGCCGCGCAAGGCACGGAAGTGGACGCAGGCCTGCTGCCGGCCGCGCCGCAGCCGATGCGCCACGTGCGCTGACGCACGAGGGCGGACTGCAGCGGCACGCGGCGGGCGACCGGCGGCGCCCCAGGGCATTCATGCGGATGCGCCTTCAACCGCCTGACGTCGTGGTTTGCCTCGCCTAGAGCCCCGTCCTGGGCTACCCCCCCTGGTTATCCGGTAGAAGGCGAACCCGTATCAGCCCGCCGCGTGGCCCGCGGCCGCCAGCCGCACCTGCTCGAAACGGGAGGCCTGTTCGCGCCGCAGTTCCTTGCGCAGCAGCGCTGCGGCCCAGCGGCGGCGCTCGTCCGGCGTGGAGGGCGATAGCGGCGGCACCGCCGTCGGCTTGCGCGCCTGGTCGACCGCCACCATCGTGAGGAAACAGCTGTTCACGTGCCGCACGACCTGGGTGCGGATGTTCTCGGCCACCACCTTCACACCCACCTCCATCGACGAGGTGCCCGTGTAGTTGATGCTGGCCAGGAAGGTCACCAGCTCGCCCACGTGGATGGGCTGCAGGAACATGACCTGGTCCACGCTGAGCGTGACCGTGTAGCAGCCCGAATAGCGAGAGGCGCAGGCGTATGCGACCTGGTCCAGCAGCTTGAGCACGGCGCCACCGTGCACATTGCCCGAGAAATTGGCCATGTCGGGCGACATCAGCACCGTCATGCTGAGCTGGTGCGCGGGGATCTTCGTGGTCATCGTTCGATTGTAGGAGCCGGCTTACATTTTGAGCGGATGGCTGAGGCGGCTTCGCTACACTCGCGCCCATTCTTTTCTCGAAGGTGGCTTCAGAGACATGCTGGGCAAACTGAACGACTTCACCCAAAGCCACGGCGCGCTGCGCCCGGGCAAGGGCATCATCACCGGCGTGATCGCGCTGTCGCTGGGCATCCTGTGCCTCCTGGGCGTGATCGCGTTCCACTTTCCGCAGTACCTCACCACGCCGCAGTTGCGCAAGAGCTACGACGTGGACGTGATCCGCACCATCCTCTTCGTGGCGCTGGTGGTGGCGGGCGGGCTCTCGCTGGTCAACATCCTCTTCAACCGCTCGCGCTGGCTGTCGTCGGCGGCGTTTCTGCTGGTGGTGTCGGCCACCATGCTGGGCGGTCACAAGGTGCCGGTGCAGGACTTCGCCGATGGCACGCCTTACATCGGCCTGGACTGGTTCATCCTGGACCTGCTGGGCAGCGCTCTCATCTTCATCTTCATCGAAAAGCTGTTCGCGCTGCGGCGGGACCAGCCGATCTTCCGGCCCGAGTGGCAGACCGATTTTCACCATTTCATCGTGAACCACATGGTGGTCGGCTTCGTGCTGCTGGCCACCAACCTGATGGTGCACAAGTTCTTCGGCTGGGCGGCCAGCGACGGCGTGCGCGGCTGGGTGCAGGGCCTCAACTTCTGGGTGGCCCTCTTTCTCATCGTGCTGGTGGCCGACCTGGTGCAGTACTGGACGCACCGCGCCTACCACGAGGTGCCGGTGCTCTGGCGCCTGCATGCCGTGCACCACAGCGTGAAAAGCATGGACTGGATGGCGGGCTCCCGCCAGCACATCCTGGAGCTGCTCATCACCCGCACGCTGGTGCTGGCGCCGATCTACGTGCTGGGCTTTTCCAAGGAAGTGATCGACGCCTACATCGTCATCGTCGGCTTCCAGGCGGTGTTCAACCATGCCAACGTCAGCGTGCGGCTGGGTCCGCTGCGCTACATCCTGGTCACGCCCAACTTCCACCACTGGCACCACAGCCAGGACCAGGAGGCGCTGGACCGCAACTATGCGGCCCACTTCGCGTTCATCGACTACGCCTTCGGCACCGCGGTGAAGAGCACCAAGCTCTGGCCCGAGCAGTACGGCGTGCTGGGCGACTACGTGCCCAACGGCTTCGTGAAGCAGCTGAAATTCCCGTTCACGTGGAAGGGCTGATGGACGGCGTTCATACATTCGACGCCGTCGTCATCGGCGCTGGCGCGGCGGGCCTCTTTTGCGCAGCGCAGGCGGGCCAGCGCGGCCTGAAGGTGCTGCTGATCGACCACGCAGAGAAGGTGGCGGAGAAGATCCGCATCTCCGGCGGCGGCCGCTGCAACTTCACCAACCGCGACCTCGACGTGCGCGCGCCCCACAGGCACTTCGTCGGCCAGAACCCGCAGTTCGCGCGCTCGGCGCTGTCCCGCTACACGCCCGCCGACTTCATCGCGCTGATGGACCGGCACGGCATCGCCCACCACGAAAAGCACAAGGGCCAGCTCTTCGCCGACCGCTCGGCAGAGGACATCATCCAGATGCTGCTGGCCGAGTGCGCGGCGGGTGGCGTGGAGCGCTGGCAGCCGTGCAGCGTGAAAGAAGTTGCCTTTTTGGCCGCCAGCGCCGATGGAACCAGCGCGGGCAGCTACCAAATCAATAGCATCCGGGGCCGCGTCTGCGCCCGCAGCCTGGTGGTGGCGACGGGCGGGCTGTCGATACCGAAGATCGGCGCCACCGACTTCGGCTACCGGCTGGCGCAGCAGTTCGGCATCGAACTGGTGGAGCGGCGGCCGGGCCTGGTGCCGCTCACCTTCGATGGCGACGCCTGGGCGCCCTATGCGCAGCTGGCCGGGCTGGCACTGCCGGTGGAGATCGCAACGGGCTCCAGGAAGCTGCGCACCGCCTTCCTCGAAGACCTGCTCTTCACGCACCGGGGCCTGTCCGGACCGGCGGTGCTGCAGATCTCCAGCTACTGGCAGCCGGGCACGCCGCTCGCCATCGACCTGGCGCCGGGCACCGACCTGGCCGAGGCCCTGGCCGCCGGCAAGGCGCGCTCGAAAAAGCTCATCGCCAACGAACTGGCCACGATGGTGCCCAGCCGGCTGGCCGACACCTGGGCCCAGCAGAGCCCGGACTGGCAGCGACCCATCAACGAGGCCGCCGACAAGGCGCTGGCACGCCTGGCCGACCAACTGGCGCACTGGGAGCTGGTGCCGACCGGCACCGAGGGCTACAAGAAGGCGGAAGTGACGCTGGGCGGCATCGACACCCGGGCGCTCTCGCAGCAGACCATGGAGACGAAGGCCCAGCCCGGCCTCTACTTCATCGGCGAGGTGGTGGACATCACCGGCTGGCTGGGCGGCTACAACTTCCAGTGGGCCTGGGCCAGCGCCCACGCCTGCGCGCAGGCGCTGCCGGCCGGCTGAGCGGGCATCAATCTCCGACCACCTCGCTCCAGCGCGCGTGGCCGAGCCAGTTCCGCAGCGCGGCGGCGCCCGGTGGCGTGATGGAGAGGGAACGGGACCCTTGGCTGCGAACGAGCCAGCCAGCCCCCATGCAGTGCGCGCACAGCATGGCGCCGAGCCGCCCCGCCACGTGCAGGCGGCGCTCGCTCCAGTCCAGGCACGGACGGCACAGCGGGCGACGGCTCGCCCCTGCAGGCGCGCCGGCCGCAACATCCAGCCCGATCAGGCCCAGCACCATCACGGCCCGGTCGGTGACATGGCTGCCCTCCTGCCCCTCGAACACGACTGCGCCTTCGGCCAGCAGATGACCGGCCATGGCCACGGCCAGCCTGCCTGCCAGGTGGTCGTAGCAGGTACGGGCTCTGCGCAACGCCGCATCGCGTGGCCCCACCACCGGGCTGCGCGCAGCCGGGGCCTGGTGCGCCGCCAGTTGCATCAGCCCTTCCACCCAACGCGCCACGTTGGCGCAGGCCAGGCGATGGTATCGGTGGCGTCCCTGGCTGTGCACGGCCAGCAGGCCCGCCTGCACCATCAGGGCCAGGTGCCGGCTGGCGGTGGCCGGCGTGATGTGCGCGGCATCGGCCAGCTCGCGCGCGGTCAGGGAGCGACCGTCCATCAGCGCCAGCAGCATGCCCGTGCGGGCGGGCTCTCCGGCGAGGGCTGCGATGTGAGCGATCTGGTTCGTGTTCATGCCGCCCAGTGTGCTGCAGTGGCCGGCCGCGATGCGT
>Ga0308171_1001992_pt1 | contig 23509 bp, 33 predicted proteins | sample PhyGR1_FD_202135 | JGI IMG/M metagenome (GOLD analysis project Ga0308171, IMG submission 202135) | Phyllosphere microbial communities from UC Gill Tract Community Farm, Albany, California, United States - DLSLSG.R1 | ecosystem: Host-associated > Plants > Phyllosphere > Unclassified | place: USA... | reverse complement strand
GCGCGCGCCTTCCGCGTTTTCGATGACCTTGGGCTTGCCGCCCTCCATGACAGCGACGCAGCTGTTGGTGGTGCCGAGGTCGATGCCGATCACTTTTGCCATAAGTCTCTAAATGCCCCTCAAGAACATAGTCTGGAAGTTCGATGCCGGGGTCCGTCGGTCCCGAAAGCGGCAACCGAAAACCCCGTTCACGAGGCGGATATAGGTGGGCGTTTTGTTGCCGCAAGATTGGATGGAACCTAGGGTCGTCTCAGGATTTGCCGAAATGGGAGGGTTTGCCATGCGTCGCGCGATTTTTTGGGGGCTCTGCCTGGCGTCGAGCCCGGCGTTGCTGACGGGGTGCAGCGGCAAGCCGACGCTGGAGAGCGCGGACGGCTGGGTCCGCCTGCCGGCCGTGCCGGGACGCCCGGCGGCTGCCTATTTAACCATCCATGGCGGCCCGAAGCCCTTGAAACTGATCGACGTCAGCAGCGATGTCGCGATCGGCAGCGAGATGCACGAGGGCGGCATGGCGATGAAGAAGGTCGATGCCGTCGAGATTCCGGCGGGCGGCACCGTCGCCTTCCAGCCGGGCGGGCGGCATGTGATGCTCTATAACATCAATCCGGGCGTGAAGCCGGGACGCATCTTGTCGCTGCTCCTCACCTTTTCCGACGGCACCCGGTTGCGCCAGGGCGCGCGGGTGATCGCAGCGGGCGATCCCGCCCCGACGGCTTCGTGACGAAACGCCCCCTCACCCCGGCCGAGACAGCCCTGGCGCGCGGCGTCTTCGGCGATGCGATCGACTATGCCCAGGTCCGGCTATCGCCCACCAAATGGGCCTTTTTCCAGCCGCGCGACACGGTGATGGCGCCCAGCGGCTGCATCCATTTCCATCCCAAGGGCGGGCTGTGGCGCGAGGATTTCGGGGCCTGTCCCTTACACGAACAGGGTCTTTTCGTGCATGAGATGGTGCATATCTGGCAGCATCAGCGGGGTATATTCCTGCCGCTGAAACGCCATCCCTTCTGCCGATATGGCTATGCGCTGAAACCGGGGCAGGCCTTCACCCGCTATGGCATCGAGCAGCAGGCGGAGATCGTCCGCCATGCGTTCCTGTTGCGGCGGGGGGCGGTGGTGGCGGGGGCGCCGCCGGTGGCGCAATATGAGACGTTGGTGCCGTTTCGGGGGGCTTAGCGAGGGCGGATCGCTTGGGGCGAAGGCCCTCCCCCATCCCCTCCCGCTTGCGGGAGGGGCGTGTCCGGGGCCGCCGCATGCGTGCCATCGAGAACAGGGCGTACCCCCGCCGCGCATCGCACCCCTCCCGCAGGCGGGAGGGAAAGCCCGAACTCCGATACAAAAAGGGCGGACCCACCGGCCCGCCCCCTTCGTTATGCATCACACAAAGACAGGATCAATCCGGCTTCTTCGCCACCGCCACCAGCGCCGGGCGCAGCAGGCGGTCCTTGATCATGTAGCCCGACTGCATCTCCTGCACGATCGTACCGGGCTCCTGGTCGGAGGGCATTTCGATCATCGCCTGATGCTTGTTGGGGTCCAGCGGCTGGCCCATGGCGTCGATCTTGGTGATGCCGTGACGGCCCAGCACGCTGTCCATCTCACGGCCGGTGGCGTCCAGGCCGGTCACCAGCCCCTTCCACTTGTCATCCTCGCGCAGGTCGGCGGGGATGGTCGCCAGAGCGCGCTGGAGATTGTCCGCGACCGACAGGATGTCGCGCGCGAAGGACGTCGCGGCATAGTTGCGCGCGTCCGCCGATTCCTTTTCGGCGCGGCGGCGGACATTCTGGATCTCGGCCTGGGCATAAAGATATTGCTGCTTGGCCTCGGCCAACTGGTTCTCCAGCTCGGCCAGACGGTCCTGCCCCGCCACTTCGGGCGCGGCCTCCGCCGTTTCCTCGCGAAGATCGGTCTGGGTCTCGTTCGTCTTGTTGTCGCTCATCATAATCCCTGTTCAGCCCATCATCCGGGCAAGCGTTGCCGCCGTGAAATCCACCATGGGCACGACGCGGGCATAGTTCAACCGCGTGGGGCCAATTACGCCGACCACACCGACCACCTGGCCGTCCAGCCCGCGAAACGGCCGCGCGATCACCGACGATCCGGACAGCGCGAACAATTTGTTCTCCGCGCCGATGAAGATGCGTGTCGAATCCCCGGCGCGCGCGGAATCCAGCAGGTGCGCGATCTCCTGCTTGCCCTCCAGATCGTCGAGCAAATCGCGGACCCGCTCCAGATCGGCGGCGGCGGCGGCATCGATCAGGCGCCCCTGCCCCCGCACGATCAGGATGGGACGGCGTTCGCCGTCCTCGCTCCAGACGGCCAGCCCCTGTTCGACCAGCGCCCGCGCCGCGCCGTCCAGCGCCGCGCGGCCAGCCGCCAGTTCCCGCTCCAGCCGCTCGCGCGCCTGGCCCAGCGTCAGCCCAGCGAGCGTGGCGGACAGGTAATTGCCCGCCTCGATCAGCGTCGACCCCGTCATGCCCGGCGGCAGTTCCAGCACCCGGTTCTCGACCGCGCCGTCCTCGGCGACGAGCACGGCCAGCGCCTGAGTCGCCGAAATCGGCACGAAGCCGATCGAGCGCAGCTTCATCTCGCGCTTGGGCACCATCACCAGCCCCGCACAGGCCGACAGGCCGGACAGCACCGCCGTGGTCGCCGCCAGCGCCTCCTCGACCGGGCCGGACCGCGCCGCCCGCGCCTCGATCGCGGCGCGTTCCTCGATGCTGGGCTCCATCGCGTGCATCATGCCGTCGACGAACAGCCGCAGCCCCATATCGGTCGGCATCCGCCCCGCACTGGTATGCGGCGCGGCGAGCAATCCCCGCTCCTCCAGTTCCTGCAACACGTTGCGGATCGAGGCGGGCGACAGGTTGATCCCCGACAGCGCGATGGTCTTCGACCCAACCGGCTGTCCGCTGGTCAGATAGCTGTCGACCACCACACGAAAAATATCGCGCGCCCGGTCGGTCAGCTCGGTGATCGGAAGTGTGACCATGACGGAAATGTAGGCATTAGCCCCACACCACTCAACCGCGATCGGAAGACCTCTCTTCTTCTCCGCGCCCTCTGCGCCTCTGCGCGCAAAAAGAAGAATGGTTCACGCGGAGGCGCGGAGACGCGGAGGAGAAACCGAACAATCTCCGCTGCTCCGCGTCTCCGCGTGAGAAATTTCGCGCAGAGGCGCAGAGAGAAGAAGAGTGTCTTCCGATCGCCACCTTGGTCTCTGGCGCATCGCGCGGGGGCCGGTTAGGGCTGGTGCCAAGGAACAAGGAGAAGACTATGCGCCCGTCCGGCCGGATGCCCGACCAGATGCGTCCCATCACCATCGAGCCGAATTTCACCCGCCACGCCGAAGGATCGGTGCTGATCGGGTTCGGCGATACCAAGGTGCTCGTCACCGCCAGCATCGAGGAACGCGTCCCCCCCTTCCTGCGCGGCAAGGGCGAAGGCTGGGTCACGGCCGAGTACGGCATGCTCCCCCGCGCCACCCATACGCGCGGTAGCCGTGAGGCCGCCAAGGGCAAGCAGTCGGGCCGTACCCAGGAAATCCAGCGGCTGATCGGACGCTCCCTGCGCGCCGTCTGTGACCTGAAGGCGCTGGGCGAGCGGCAGATCACCATCGACTGCGACGTGATCCAGGCCGATGGCGGCACCCGCACCGCCGCCATTTCGGGCGCATGGGTCGCGCTGCGCATGGCGGTCAACAAGCTCCTCGCCGAGGGCAAGCTGACCAGCGATCCGATCCGCCACAAGGTCGCCGCCGTGTCGTGCGGCATCCATCAGGGCACGCCTGTGCTCGACCTCGACTATATCGAGGACTCGAATGCCGATGCGGATGCCAATTTCGTGCTGATCGAGAACGGCCATATCGCCGAGGTCCAGGCGACCGCCGAGCACGCCACCTATGACGAAGAGGCTTTGCTCCGCCTGCTCCGCCTGGCGCGCATGGGCTGCACCGAGATCTTTGCCGCGCAGGATCGGGCGATCCGCGCATGAGCGGCGAGGGCAATGGCCGCCAGGCGATCCGCAAGCTGACACCCGGCAAGCTGGTCCTCGCCAGCCACAACAAGGGCAAGATCATTGAATTCCGCGAACTGCTCGCGCCGTACGGCATGGAGGTGATCGCGGCCGGGGAACTGGACCTGCCCGAACCCGAGGAGACGGGCACGACCTTCGTCGCCAATGCCGAGTTGAAGGCGCTGGCGGCGGCGGACCTGTCGGGCCTGCCCGCCCTGTCCGACGACAGCGGCCTGTGCGTCGATGCGCTGGGCGGCGATCCGGGGCTGTTCTCGGCGCGCTGGGCCGGGCCGACCAAGGATTTCGCGATGGCGATGCGCTCGGTCGAGGATCGGTTGAACGAGGAGCCGGACATGAGCCGCAGCGCGCATTTCGTCTGCGCGCTGGCGGTCGGCTGGCCCGACGGCCATGTCGAGTGGTTCGAGGGGCGAGTCGACGGCACCATCGTCTGGCCGCCGCGCGGCGACAAGGGCCATGGCTATGATCCGATCTTCCAGCCGATCGGCTATACCGAAACCTTCGCCGAGATGGACCAGGACGAAAAGAACCGCATCAGCCACCGCGCCGATGCTTTCGGGCAGTTGGTGAAGGCAGTGTTCTGAACAGTGGCGGGCGGCCTGACGCTCAGGGCGCCCGCCTTATGCCAACCCACACCATCAAATGCCAAGCCGAGCCCCTCCCCTGAAGAGGAGGGGTGAAGCAACCTGACGTTATTCCGCTCTACCCCTTGGCCAGCCGCTTCTGGTTGGCGGTCACCGCGCGGTGCACCGGCGCCATCGCCTGGAGCGGCATCGACGCGCCGATCAGCATGGCGCGCGCCATCGTCTCCCACGCATCCAGCATCCCGCCGCGCGGATCGTGGCGCGACAGTTTCGACAAGGCCGCCTGATCGCGGTTCCAGACCTTGGCCGACTGGTCGAAGGCCTTCACCTTCTCGCTGACCATCAGCGTCATTTCGGCCGCCGAGGAGGTGCCGGTCGCCATCGCGCCCATGCGGGTCGCCATCACGCTCTGCGCGCTCAGCATCGATTCGCCCGCCATCACCGCAAAACGCGCGGGCGCGGTCCAGAAGGTCAGCCAGGCCATCGGATCATAGGGATTCGCCATTGCACATTGCCTTCCCGCCGTTCCGCGCGAGTCAGAAGCTCCGCTCGCCGACGACGTTACCGGTGGGGCTATAGCGGCAAACGAGGAAGTCGTCGCGCCTGTTGCTCGCCATCGCGCAACCGACCGCCGTGGATCGGGCCCAGATGATCTGGGTATAATGCGCGACATCGCCGAACTGGCCGGTGCGGCTGGCCTGGGGGATGGGCAGGTTCACGAAGTCGCGCTTCTCCGCGACCCAATGCCCCATCATCTCGTCATAGCGATAGGCGCCGCGCGTGCCGGTCCACAGATTCTCGCCCTGCCGGGTCGGCCCCATCGGCTGCTCGGCATGTTGGAAGCGCCCAGTCCTCGCCATTTCCTGTGCATAGGCCAAGGCGCTCGCCGCCAGTCGGTCGTCCCAGACCAGCGGCGGCAAGCCCACCTCGGCCCGCGCCGCGCGGTGCCCGTCCAGCATCGCCTGACGGAGCAGCCCCAGCCCGCGCGCGGCGGGCGCGTCGGAGGCGCGTTCCTCCACCACCCGCGCCGGGGGGCGCTCGGTCGAGCCGCCCTGAGCGGACACCTTGGGCGCCGACACCATGGGACCGCATCCCGCCAGCAGGGCGGCGAGGACGGGCAGCGATAAGAGATGGCGAAGTGCGACCATCGCCGCCATATCGGGGCGCATCATGTCCTCCGCAATATCGACCGTTTCATCCTTGGCCCCCGCCCCGCTGGCGCTTTACGTCCATTGGCCCTTCTGCGTCTCCAAATGCCCCTATTGCGACTTCAACAGCCATGTCCGCGAGTCGGTGGACCAGGCGGCGTGGCAAAAGGCGCTGCTCGCCGACCTGGCGCATGAGGCGGCGGCGCTGCCGGGGCGGCGGCTGACATCGATCTTCTTCGGCGGCGGCACCCCCTCGCTGATGCCGCCGTCGACGGTCGCCGCCATCCTGGACGCGGCCGAACGTCATTGGGGCTTTGCCGAGGGGATCGAGATCACATTGGAGGCCAACCCCTCCTCGGTCGAAGCGGCGCGCTTCGCCGATCTCGCCGCCGCCGGGGTCAATCGCGCCTCGCTGGGCGTGCAGGCGCTGGATGATCAGGCGCTGCATTTCCTGGGCCGCGCGCACGGCGTGGACGAGGCGCTGCGCGCGCTCCAGACGGCACAAGACTTGTTCGGCCGGGTCAGCTTCGACCTGATCTATGCCCGCCCCGGCCAGCCTTTGCCCGACTGGGAGGCCGAACTGACCCGCGCGCTTCGGTACGGGACCGAGCATCTGTCGCTCTATCAGTTGACGATCGAACCCGGGACACGCTTCCATACCGAGGCGGCGGCGGGACGGCTGACCATCCCCGATGGCGATGCCGCCGCCGACCTGTTCGAGACGACGCGCGCGATCACCGCCGCCGCAGGGCTGCCCGCCTATGAAACCTCCAATCATGCCCGGATCGGGGCGGAGAGCCGCCACAACCTGACCTATTGGCGCTATGGGGATTATGCCGGGATCGGCCCCGGCGCGCATGGCCGCCGCGAGGGTGTAGCCACCGTACGCCGCAAGAAGCCCGAAAACTGGATGGCGGCGGTCGACCGCAACGGCCATGGCATCGAGGTGGAGGAAACCCTCTCCCCCATCACCCGGGCGACCGAGGCGCTGGTCATGGGCCTGCGCCTGGCCGAGGGCGTGGATCTGGCGCGCGTGACGGCGCTGGCCGAGGGACGCGATATGGTGGACTGGGATGCGGTGGCGACACTGTCACGACAGGGGCTGGTGCGAATGGAGGACGAGCGGCTGATCGTCACCGGTGCGGGCGCGTTGCTGCTCGATGCGATCCTGCGCGAAGTGGTGATGACCGACGAACCCGATGCGCGATGAGGTAAGTCCGCCGCTCCCCTCCCCTTCAGGGGTGGGGCGTTGCCGCAAGCGCAACCCTCGAGACAAGGCCCCACCCCAACCCCTCCCCTGAAGGGGAGGGGCTTTGCCCGGCTCGATACGGTGCGACCGTTCCCCTGACGTGCACCGTCATTGCACCGCCTCGCGCAACCACGCCAGATAGCGCGGCGAAGCGTCGGTGATCGGCACGGCGACGATCTCCGGCACGTCATAGCTGTGCAGCGCCTCGATCGCCTCGCACAACGGGGCGAAGCGGGCCCGGACCGTCTTGATGTGCAGCATCACCTCGGGCTCGTGCTGCACGGCCCCGTTCCAGCGATACCAGCTTTCGATCGGCATCGTCTGGACACAGGCCGCCAGGCGCCGTTCGACCAGTGCCTGGGCCATCACGGCGGCCTCTTCGCGGGAGGCCGCCGCGCACATCACGACGATGGCGTCGTCGCTCAATCCCCGAACCCGGTCGGTGCGGGCGACACCGTCACCGCCGTACCGCCACGGATCTCCTGCACCTCCAGCGCGCGCTCCGCCACGCCGTCGCGACCGAAGCGGAAAGCGCCGTCGATCCCCGAAAAGCCATCCGCCGCGCGCAGCCGTGCTTCCGGGAAGGCCGCGTTGACCTTCCAGTCGCGCGCGATCCGCACGGTCAGCAGCACCGCATCATAGCCCAGGCTCGACAGGCGATAGGGCGCGGCCCGGAACCGGGCGCGATATTTGGTCGCATATTGGCGGTAGAGGTTGTTCGACACGCTGGCGAACCATGCCCCGTTCAGCGGCGCGCGCGCGGCGATGCCCGATTCGGAATTCCACAATTCGGTGCCCAGCAGCCGCGTCGTCGCGCCCGATCCACGTTTCAGGATCGGGGCCGCCGCCGCCGCCGCCGCGCCGCCATCGGCGATCAGCACCGCGTCATAGGGCGCCTTGGCGCTCAGCCGCTGCGCCGCCCCCGCGATGCCGCCCGCGACCCGGCCATAGGGCTGGAGCGAGACGACCTGTCCCCCCGCCCCTTCGACCGCGCGAAGAAAGGCGGTCGAGGCGCGCTCGCCATAAAGCCCGTTGGGCACCAGCCCTGCAAAGCTGGTGACGCCGCGCCCGCGCGCATAGCCGACCACCCGGTCGATCGACTGGGCGGGGGTATAGCCCATCAGATAGGTGCCGTTCCCGGCCACCCCCGCATCGTTGGAAAAGCTGATCACCGGCACCTTCGCCGCACGCGCGACGGGCGCAACGGCGCGGACATCCTCGGACAGCAAGGGCCCCAGGATCAGTTGCGCGCCCTCCGCGATCGCCTTCTGCGCCGCCGCCGCCGCGCCGGGCGTGGTGTCGTAATTGGTGATTCGGATCGTGTCCGCCTGCGCATCCAGCAGCGCCATCATCGTCGCATTGGCGATCGACTGGCCCACCCCGGCATTGCTGCCCGAAAGCGGTACGAGCAGCGCGATGCGGTGCCGCGCCGTATCGCGCGGCAGGCCGGGCTCGACCTCGGTCGAGGGGCGCGGGCTGGTCTGTTCGGGGCGCGCCGGGGGCTGTTCGACCGGCCCGCGCGGCACGATCGTCTGACACGCCGCCAGAAACAGCGTCGCGGCCAGCGCCACCGCGCGGCCCAGCCGCCCCACGCCCCATTTTCCGGAGTCCGGAATGACGACCCCCGGTTGTACGAACAGCCCTGCCTCTGTCATGACGATCCCCGTGACCCAATCCGAACCTATTCTCGAACCCGGCCTGTACATCGTCGCGACCCCTATCGGCAATCTCGGCGATCTGTCCCCTCGCGCGGCCAACATATTGACGAAGGCCGATGTCATCGCGGTGGAGGACAGCCGCGTGACCGCCGGGTTGCTCCGCCATATCGGCGTGAAGCGGCCGATGCAGCCCTATCACGACCATAATGCCGAGCATGTCCGCCCCGGCCTGATCGCGCGGATGGCGACCCAGGCGGTGGCGCTGGTGTCGGATGCGGGGACGCCGCTGATCTCCGATCCGGGGTACAAGCTGGTCCGCGATGCGCGCGCGGCGGGCCACATGGTCGTGACGATCCCCGGCCCCTGCGCCGCCATCGCCGCATTGACGCTGGCGGGCCTGCCGACCGACCGGTTCCTGTTCGCGGGCTTCCTGCCCCCCAAGGAGAAGGCGCGCGCCGACGCCATCGCCGAGATCGCGGGCATCCGGGCGACTTTGGTCCTCTATGAATCGGGGCCACGCCTCGCCGCGACGCTGACCGCGCTGGCGCAAGGATTGGGCGACCGCGAGGCGGCCGTGACGCGCGAGATCACCAAGAAGTTCGAGGAGGCGGTGACCGGCACCCTCTCCACCCTCGCCGCCCGCTATGCCGAAGGGGGCCCCAAGGGCGAAATCGCGATCGTCGTCGCGCCACCGGGCGAAGCGCCCTCCGCTACCGAACAGGACGCCGACGCGGCGCTGGCCGAAGCGCTGACCCGCCTGCCCGTCGGTCGCGCGGCGAGCGAGGTGGCCAAGGCGTTGGGGCTCGACCGCAAGACGCTTTATGCCCGCGCGCTGGCGATGAAGGACGGCAATTCAGGCGATTAGGGTCCGGCATTAGCGATTCGGCAAGGATCGGGCGCGCAGGGAGAGGTCAGGAGCCGCTCCCCATGTACGCCTTCCAATTTCGTCACGACCTCAACCTGCTCGACATCCAGTGGACCGGACATTTCACGCCCGAAATCGCCATGCGCTATGCCCGGGAATTGCTGGACGCCTTCCGGCGCAGCGGCTTCCGCCCCGGCTATCGGCTGCGCATCGACATGTCGGCGATCAACGTCCAGCCCAAGGATGCGATCATGACGGTGCACGAAGCGCTGCGCGACTTCCCCCGTGCCAGCCGGATCGCGATGATCAACGGCAGCGCGATCGGGCGCCAGCAGATCCGGCGACTGATGACCCAGCCCTATCTCCGGGTGTTCGATCCCACCGAGGACAGCTTGGCGTGGCTGACCGGGCCGGAGGAAGTGGCGGCTTGAGGGCCGAAACGAAACCGGATCGATACGGGCTTGCGCCCATCGATTCCGCTTCGCACCATATGGCATGGCATCCGATCATGTCCGCATACGACCCCGTATCCGTTCTCTGACAGCGAGCGAGGGCGGGCGTTCCATCTCCAAAGGACCGACACCCGAACGCCAGCGTGCCGAAGCAGCAGGCCGACGCGGTGAACGCCTCGCCGCCTGGTGGTTGCGCCTGAAGGGCTGGACCATCCTCGCCCGCCGCGTTCGCACGCCTGCGGGCGAGGTCGACCTGATCGCGCGGCGCGGGTCGCTGGTCGCGTTCGTGGAGGTGAAGACGCGCAAGACCGCCGCAGAACTGGACTTCGCGATCGACGAGCGGCGGCTCGCGCGGGTGGCCGCCGCCGCCGAGGTGCTGATGCCGACTTACGCCGGGCCAGGCGACGATATCCGGGTCGACGTGATCCTGCTCGCGCCGGGCACCCGGCCGCGTCACATCGAAAATGCCTGGTGCGGGTGACAGCGGACGAGCGAAGGATTACCTCCCCTCCCGAAAGACCCGCCCGAACGAAGGAACGTCCCCATGTCCAAGCCACTGACCGTCGCCGTCCAGATGGACCCGATGGACCAGATCAACATCGCGGGCGATTCGACCTTCGCACTGATGCTCTCCGCCCAGACGCGTGGGCACAGGCTGTTTCATTACGATGCGGGCGACCTCAACTGGTCGGACGGGCATCTCTGGACCAGGGCTCACCCCGTCACCGTCCAGCGGGTCGCGGGCGACCATTACGACTTCGGCGATCCCGTGAAACTCGATCTGGGCGATGAGGCCGATGTCGTGCTGATGCGGCAGGACCCGCCCTTCGACCTGGGCTATATCACCGCGACCCATTTGCTGGAGCGGGTCGCCGAGAAGACGCTGGTGGTCAACAATCCGCGCAGCGTGCGCAACGCGCCGGAAAAGGTCTTCGTCCTCGACTATCCGCAGTTCATGCCGCCGACGCTGGTCACCCGCTCGCTCGACGAAGCGCGTGCGTTCCTGGCCCAGCATGGCGAGATCGTCATCAAGCCTCTCCACGGCAATGGCGGCAAGGCGATCTTCAAGGTCGGGCGCGACGGCGCGAACCTGTCCGCGCTGATCGAGGTGTTCAACACCGCCTATCGCGAGCCGCACATGGTCCAGGCGTTCCTCCCCGCCGTGGCCAAGGGCGACAAGCGCATCGTCCTGATCGACGGCGAAGTGGCGGGCGCGATCAACCGCCTGCCGGGCGAAGGCGAGATTCGCTCCAACCTGGCGGTCGGCGGTTCGGCGCAGAAGACCGAGCTGACGGAGCGCGAGCGCGAGATCTGCGCGGTGCTCGGGCCGGAACTCAAGCGGCGCGGGCTGCTGTTCGTCGGGATCGACGTGATCGGCGGCGAATGGCTGACCGAGATCAACGTCACCTCCCCCACGGGCATCGTCGCGATCGAGAAATTCGACGGCACCGATGTCGCCGGGCTGATCTGGGACGCGATCGAGGCCAAGGTCGCCGCGAAGGGTTAACTTATTCCTCCCCTGCAAGGGGAGGTGGCAGGCCGCCAGGCCTGACGGAGGGGTGTCGCCCTCTCGATAGCGGGACACCCCTCCACCATGCTGCGCATGGTCCCCCTCCCCTGTAAGGGGAGGAAGATTACGCTGACGGAACCCATCCCCCGTCCCATGCTTTTCCTGTCCCAAGCAACGAAGGGCATGAGCATGGGTGCAACGACAATCGGCGCGCTGGTCGGCGCCGCCATCGACGGGATGTCGGGCGACGACGGGGTCGGCGACGGCGCGGTGATCGGTGCCGTCACCGCCAATGTCCTGAAGGTCGTGCTGCCGCTCGCCATCACCTATGCGGTGGGTTGGGCGGTGCTGCGCGGCGCGGGTGAACTCAAGGACCGTGTTTTCGGAGAGGTGCAATGATTGGACGGATCGTGGGAGCGCTGGTCGGGCGCGAAGTCAGCCGCCGTGACGGCAATAGCGGCCTGAAGGGCGCGGCGCTGGGCGCACTCGCGGTCGGCGGAATGCGGCGCCTGGGTCCGCTCGGCCTGCTGCTCGGCGGCGGCTATGCGGCCAAAAAGGCCTATGACCGGCACAAAGCCAGCAAGATCGCGGGCGACCGCTACTAAGGGCGGTTTCGTCCCGCTCCACTTGTCGCAGCGCGTCAAGCATGTCTTGACGCGCTGCGACTGCGTGCGTCAAAGGCAGGCATGTCCAATTCGCCTGCCCATCCCGACGATCCCCACAAGCTGAAGCGCCGCGGCATGCTGTTCGTGCTGTCCTCCCCCTCGGGCGCGGGCAAGTCGACCATCGCGCGCAAGCTGCTGGCCGATGATGACGGCCTGCAAATGTCGGTGTCGGCGACGACGCGCGGCATGCGGCCCGGCGAGGTCGATGGGAAGGACTATCACTTCGTCGATCTGGAAGAATTTCGCCGGATGGTGGCGAATGACGAATTCCTCGAATGGGCGCATGTCTTCGACAATCGCTACGGCACCCCCCGCGCGCAAGTCGAGGCGATGCTGGCGGCGGGCAAGGACGTGCTGTTCGACATCGACTGGCAGGGCGCGCAGCAGCTTTTCCAGATCGCGGGTGGCGACGTGGTTCGCGTCTTTATCTTCCCCCCGTCGATGGAGGAACTCCGCCAGCGGCTCGAACGCCGCGCGACCGATTCGGTCGAGGTGATCGACGCCCGCATGGCCCGCGCGACCAATGAGGTCAGTCACTGGGACGGATACGACTATGTCCTGGTCAATGACGATGTCGAAAAATGCTTCCAGGGGGTCAAAACCATCCTGCAAGCCGAACGGCTGAAGCGTTCGCGCCAGACCGGGTTGATCGGGTTCATCCGAAAGCTGACGACGAAGTAAGAGGTTCGTCGCTCCGGGGTGACGGTGTCGTTTGCACTTCGACTTCGCTCAGTGCGAACGCAGGGGCGGCCGCCAAAAACGAAGCGGGCATCCACCACCCCCGTTCAGGCTAAGCGAAGTCGAAGCCCACGCCCTGCCCTGTCCGCCAGCGGAATCCCGTGCGCTTCGACTTCGCTCAGCGCGAACGGAGGGCGGGGTTGGTCAAAGAGCGCACCACACTCCGACCGCGCAGATCATCCCCCGAGCGCCTTCAGGAACCCGACCGCCGCATCGAATTCCCGCCGCTTCGCCTCGCGCGCTTCCAGGGCGAGATAATCCTCGCCCCATTGCTCGGCCTGGAAATCCTCGTCGACATGAGCCGCCGTCCACACGGCATCGGGATCCGCCGCCCCCTCCAGCAGCGCCAGCGCCAGGATCAGCGACCCGGTGATCGTTACCACCGGCGACAGCGCGGCCAGTTGAAACGCCCCCAGCGCCGCCACCGCCTGCGCCAGTCGCGCGACGGTCGCCTCGGGCTGCGGCTGGTGCATGATCCCCGTCACCAGCGTGAAGTGAACGTCATAGCGGTCGCGCGCCCAGTCGAGCAGCGGGTTCCACACCGCATCCTGCCGCGCGATCAGCTCCGGCGGCGAATCGGCGCGGTAACAGAGCAGATCGCTCTCGGCATAGCGCGCCAGCCCGGCGGCGAAGGGCGCGGGGTCGACCGCGATCCGGTCGATCGCCGCATTGGCCAGCCCGGTCAGCGGCATGGCCCGCGGATCGACCGTCTCGCCGACCGAGCGCCACTCCTCCGCCACCGCCTGCGCCAATGCGGGCGTCGGCAGGGCCAGCGGGGTACGGCCCGGTGTCCGCACCGGGCGATCGTCCAGCCGCACGACGCGATCGGCATCGACGTCGACCTGCTTCCAGAAACGCTTCACTCGCCACCACTCCGCCAGCGATGCGCCAGCCCGGCGGGCACGATTGCGATCATCGCCAGCGCCGACAGGACGATCGCCACGCCCAGCACCTTGTGCGGCCAGGCCACCCCGCGCGACGCCAATACGATGCCGAACACTGCACCCGCCACGCCGATCAGCCGCACCGCGACGATCACCAGCCAGCGCCGCCGGGCGCGTGCGATATCCTCGCTCATGGCCGCACCAGCAGGGCGGGCAGGTCAGCCACCTCTTGCGCGACGACTTCGGCCCCCGCCTTCACCAGTTCGTGCACGTCATGATATCCCCAGGCGACACCGACCGCGAAGGCGCCCGCCGCCTTGCCCATCGCCATGTCGAAGCTCGTATCCCCGATCATCGCCACGTCTTCGGCGGCCACCCCGGTCTCGGCCATGGCGGCGAGGACCATCGAGGGGTCGGGCTTGGACGGGTGACGGTCGGCGGTCTGCAACGTGACGAAATGATGCGCCAGGCCATGTTCGGCCAGCACCCGCGCCAGCCCACGGTCGGACTTGCCGGTCGCCACGCCCATCAGCCAGCCCTGTTCGGCCAGATGATCGAGCAGCGCCGCTATCCCCTCGAACAAGGGCTCGGGCTCCATCGCGCCCTCGGTGCGCAGCCGGAAAAAGGCGGCCTTATAGTCGGCGGCGAGGCGATGATGCGCCGCCTCCGGCTGGTCGGGGGCGAGCACCCGCATCGCCTCGACCAGGCTCAACCCGACGATTCGGCGAATCGCGGAGGCGGGCGGCGGGGTCAGGCCGGACAGGGCGAACGCCTCGACCGCCGCGAGGCAGATATTGGCCTGGCTATCGACAAGGGTGCCGTCGCAATCGAACAGGGCAAGGCGCGGTCGCGTCATCCGCCCTCTCCTATCGGCATGGGGGCGATGGGGGAAGCATGACGTTTCGCATGAACAACAGCTAACAACCGCATTCAGCATCGGAACATCGCGAATCGGGCAGAAGAGCATCAACGACGACGGGAATCCCCGCCGCCGCCGGATCGAAGATCAAGGGAGATTGTGATGTTCAAGAAGCTTTCGCTCGCTGCTGCCGCCCTTGCCGTCGGCGCCACGGCCATGGTTCCCACCGCTGCTTCGGCGCAGCGTTATTATGACCGCTACGACCGCGCCTATGGCGGGGCCTATTCGGACGGTTACAACCGTGGCCCGGGCTATGACCGTGGCTATTATGACCGTCGCGGCGGCTATGATCGCGGCTATTACAATCGCGGCCCGCAGCGCTGCAACAGCGGCACCACGGGCACCATCGTCGGCGCGATTGCCGGTGGCCTGCTGGGCCGCACCATCGACAGCCGGGGCGATCGTACCCTCGGCACGATCCTGGGCGGTGGCGCCGGTGCGCTGGCCGGTCATGCGATCGAAAAGTCGAACAACCCCGACTATTGCCGCTAACGCCCGGTTTTCAAGGGGGTTCGTCCCCCTCCGCCGGTTTCGTCGGAGCCCCGTCGACCTTCTGGTCGGCGGGGTTTTCCGTATTCGTCACTCTCAAAATGCGCGCCAGTCATGCGGAACCTTGCATAGCAAGGTATATAGCATTACAGCCAAGCCCATGGATATCGCGGGTTGGCAGTCACAATTGCGCAAAGGGGCGGCCGAGCTGGTGCTGCTTTGCGTACTCGCACGCGGCGAGGCTTATGGCGTCGAAATCCTGGCGCGCATCCGCGAAGGCGGTGACCTGGTCAGCGAGGGCACGCTCTATCCGTTGCTCAGCCGGTTGGAGAAATCGGGCCGCATCGCCGCACGCTGGGAATTGCCGGTCGAGGGCGGCAATCCGCGCAAATATTATCGCCTGACCGAGGAAGGGGCCGCACTCGCCACCGCGATGCGCGCCGCCTGGATCGACTTTCGCACCACCATCACGACCCTAGTGGAGGATCAGCCATGACCGAGTCCACCCGAATGATCGCCGACTATGTGCGCCGTCTCCGCTGGTCGCTCCAGGCGATCCCCAGCGAGGATCGGACGGGCATCGTCCGGGAGATCGAGAGCCATCTGACCGACAGCCTTGCCGCCGGACCGGACAGGCTGGACGCCAGCCTCTCGGCGCTGGGATCGCCGCACGCGCTGGCGGCGCGGTTCGTTCAGGAATATCGGCTGGCGGGGGCGCTGGCGGAGGATCGCCCGGCCCCGCTGATCGGCGCGATGCTGGTCCGGTCGGGGCGCAGCGTCGCGGCGTTCGGCGCGGTGCTGGCCGCGATGCTGCTGTATCTGTTCGCCTTCTGCTTCGCCGCCGTTGCGGTGACGAAGCCGCTATTCCCCGCCCATGTCGGGCTGTGGTCCCTGCCCCAAGGCGGGGCCTTCGGCATCCTGACCGACCCGCCCGCCGCGCCGGAGGTCATGGGCCTGTGGATCCTGCCGGTCGCGCTGGCCGGGGCGCTGGGTTGCTATGCGCTGGCGACGCTGGTGCTGCGCGGGACCGGGCGGCATCTGTTGGGGCGGGCCGCCTGACGATCCTCCCCGGCACGGGGAGGTGGCAGGGCGAAGCCTTGGCGGAAGGGGGCTTCCACATCGGACGCACCCTTGCGGTCCTCCCTCTGCCACGGCAGGAATAGGGGTCAGCGCGCGCCCCGGCCCCGCCGTTCGCCGCGACGTTCCTTGCGATATTGCTTGGCGTGCGCCTTGGCACGCTGCTTCAGCACGTCCTTGGGCGGCGGGCCGCGATCCTCGTCCTGGGGCAGAACGTCGCCGCGAATCTCGTCGAAGCCGAGCTGGTTCATCGATTCGGCGAAATGGCTGGGCAGTTCGGCGGTCTGGTCGATCCGCCCGCCATCGGGGTGATCGACCCGGATGCGCCGCGCGTGCAGGTGCATCTTGCGGCTGATCCCGCCGGTCAGGAACGCCGCCGCGCCGCCATATTTGCCGTCACCGACGATCGGGTGGCCGATCGCCGCCATGTGCACGCGCAACTGATGGGTGCGGCCCGTGAACGGCTGCAACTCGACCCAGCAGCAGCGATTGCCCGCCCGCTCGATCACCCGGTAGCGCGAGCGCGCGGCCTGGCCGTTTTCCTCGTCGACATGCATCTTCTCACCGCCGGTGCCCGGCTGCTTGCCGATGGGCAGTTCGATCGTGCCGTCCTCGATCGAGGGCACGCCGACGACCAGCGCCCAATAGATCTTCTTGGCGGTGCGCCCCGAAAACGCCTTGGCGAAGAAGGCCGCCGCCCGCGCGTTGCGCGCGACGAGCAGCGCGCCCGAGGTGTCCTTGTCGAGCCGATGGACCAGCTTGGGCCGCCCCTCCGCCTCGAACTGCAACGCGTCGAGCAGGCCGTCGACATGGGTGGTCGTCTTGGTCCCCCCCTGCGTCGCCAGGCCCGGCGGCTTGTTGAGGACCAGCGCGTCGCGATCCTTATGGATCACCATCTCGCGCGCAAAGGCCTCTTCATCCTCGGACAGGATGTTGCGCGGCCGCATCGTCGGCTTGCTGTTCTCGACCAGCGCGGGCTCGGCGGGGGGCACCCGCAGCACCTGGCCCGCGATGATGCGGTCGCCCGGCGTCGCGCGCGCACCATCGACGCGCAACTGCCCGGTGCGGGCCCATTTGGCGACCGTCGTGAAGCTGGTTTCGGGCAGATGACGCTTGAACCAGCGATCCAGCCGGATGCCGTCATCGTCATAGCCGACCGTGAATTGGCGGACAGAGTCCGTCATGCGAAAATCCTCGTCAACGAAAGCCCGGCCCACAAGGCGACCAGTGAACCCAATACAGATAGCGCGACGTAAGCGAGCGCCACCGCCCCCTGCCCCCGCTCGATCAGCGTGATGGTGTCCAGCGAAAAGGCGGAGAAGGTTGTATACCCCCCCAGCACCCCGACGCCAATGAACAGCCGCCACCCCTCATGCCCACCGATCCGCGCCAGCGTGCCCGCGAGCAGGCCCATGGCGAAACAGCCGATCCAGTTGACCGCCAGCGTACCGAACGGAAAGCCGGGACCGAGTGCATCGGTCAGCACCCGCCCCGTCCAATACCGTCCCCCCGAGCCCAGCGCGCCGCCCAGCATCACGAGTAGAAGCGGTGACATAATCCCGTCCCCCTAGCGCAACCGCGCGTCCGGCGCAAAGGACAAGCGTTTCGGGCCTTAGTGTCAGTCCACGCCCCCCTTTCCTCCCCTTGCGGGGGAGGAATGAGATCATGCCCTACCCGCCCTTCACCACCAGATCGACATCGGTGCCGCCACCCGCCCGCGCAGTGGCGTAGATCATATAGGCCGCATTCCCCCGCGTGCCGCCCAGCACATGCTGCGCGCCGTCCATCTTGTGCTCGGCGGAATATCCCGCACCCGAGGCGCGGGTGTAATAATAGTCGATGACCTTCGCCGCCGGGGCCGAGGTGCGGATGCTGACGATCCGCAAGGCACAGCCCTGTGCGTCATTGCCCGCCGCCTCCGCCACCTGGCTTCCCGGATAAACGGAGAACGCGGCCGGCAGGCGCCCTGCCCAGCCCGCCGAATAGCGCAGCCCCCCCATGCAGGCGGCATTGCCCGCCTGCTGCCCCGCCTTCGCGGCGAGCGTGAAGGCCGCGGCGGATGCACGACATTCGGGACAGTCGCGCGCGGCCAGCGGCGCGGATTTCAGCGTCTTGGCATCGACCGGATCGGCGGGCAGCGGCAGCGAGGGCAGCGTGTCGCTGGCGGGCTGGTTGGGCGGGCGCACCGCATTGGCGTTGGCGCTCTGGGTCAGGCCGGGATCGACCATGATCTGCCCGGCCAGCGCCTCGCGCAATTGCGGGTCGCGCGTCGGGCTGCCGTCGTTCATCTCGGCCAGTTCCTTGTCGAGCGCATTGAGTTGCGCATCGTCATCCTGCCTGCCTCCGCAACCGGCGAGCAGGAGACACCCCAGGGACACAAGGATTCGTCGCGACATGACCATCATCCGCCGTTCCTAGCATGAGGAAGCGACGCGATCCTTAATCGCGAACGCGCCTGGCCAGCCCGGCGTCCCGGTGCGGGATCGTCCAAGCGCCGCTTGTGCATCGGCAAGAGCGACGCCATCTTGCCGCCATGCTGAACCTGTTCTCGATCCTTATCGGCTTTGTCGCGCTTATGCTCGGCATCGTGCCGTTCCTGCCCTTTTTCGCCTGGGGCTATTGGTTCGTCATTCCCATCGCGATCGTCGGCGCGGCGGTGGGCGCGCTGTCGTCGCGGAACAGCGGGCGCAATCTCAACCTGATCCTCATCCTGATCTTCGGCCTTCGCCTGATGCTGGGTGGCGGTCTGATCTGAACGAGGGACGGCCCGGCGAGTCTCCCCGCCGGGCCGTCCCGATCCTCCGGCCTGACGGATCAGCGGCAGCGCACCTGGCCGCGATCGATCTGCTGACCCAGCAGCGCGCCGCCGCCCGCGCCGATCACGGTGCCCAGCAGCCGCGAACCGCCGCCCGCGATGATATTGCCCAGCGCACCGCCCGCCAGACCGCCGATCACCAGCCCCGTGGTGCCGTCGTTGCGACGGCAATAATAGCGCCCGTTCATCCCGCGATAGATGCGATCGTTCCGCCCCAGCGCGCGGGGCTGGTAGTAGCGGCCATCGCGATAATAGCGCTCGGGATAGTAACCGCGCTGGCCCGGCTCGAACCGGTTATAGTCGTAATTGCGCCAACGGACGTTACGCGTGTCGCGCCGATAGTCCTTGCGCGCGTCGCGCATGTCTTCGCGATATTCCTGACGCGCCTCGCGAACGTCGCGGCGCGAATCGGCATTGCGGACATCGCGGCGATAATCGCGGCGGGCATCGCGAACGTCCTCACGATATTCCTGGCGTGCTTCCCATCCGTTGCGCTGGGCGACGGCGGGCATGGCGGTAAAGGCGGTGGCGGCAATCGTGGCCGACAAGAGAGCGATACGCATGACTGGACTCCCGATGATGATGCGGATTTAACGCGCATCTTCGCCGGCCTGTTGCGTGAACCGAAAACTACGTGCCGTTCACGATCGGGACAGCGTTAATTGTTGTTTTCGTTCAACAAAAAAGACGCCACCCGAAGGTGACGTCCTTTTCGTCATTCCGGCGAACCGGCCTGTGGATATTTAGCGGCAGCGACGGTTGCTGGTGCTCCGCTCGACTTCGCGACCCGCCAGCGCGCCGACGGCGGCACCGCCCAGCGTGCCCAGCGTACGGTCGCCGCGCGTATCGATCGTGCGGCCCAGCAGCGCACCCGCGACGCCGCCGACGACCAGACCGGTCGTCCCATCGGGCTTGCGGCAGCGGACGCGACCACGATCGTCACGCCATTCGCGATACTTGTACCGGCGCTGCGCATCGGCGGCGGTGACGGGCACGATCAGCGAGGGGACGACCATCGCCGTGCAACCCAAAGCGAGCATCAATTTCCGCATGACATTGTTCCTTTCAAAATGATCTGACGCCGTAACGTCCATATTCTACTGTCCGTTGCATGAACGCGAGATAACGTCGCATTCATCTTGCGGACGGCCTTTCCGGGGCGGGACAGGGGCTCTAGGATCGCTGGCGATGCTGCCCGAACCCACCGCCATGCTGCCCGCCGTGATGCCCTGGCTCGACCTCGCCGGGCTGGCGGTGTTCGCGGTGTCGGGCGCGCTGGTCGCCGCCAAGCATCGCCAGACCATGGTGACGCTGGTCTTCTTCGCGCTGATCACCGGTGTCGGCGGGGGGACGCTGCGCGACCTGTTGATCGATGCGCCGGTCTTCTGGGTGCATGACCCGCGCGTGCCGCTGGTCTGCCTGATCGCGGCGATCGCGGTATGGGCGACGCCCGGGCGCTGGTGGCGGGGCAGCGCGCTCGACTGGTTCGATGCGGTGGGGCTGGCGGCCTATGCGGTCTATGGCGCGGCCAAGGCGAGCGGCTATGGCATCTCGCCCATCCCGGCGGCGATGCTGGGGGTGGTGTCGGCCTGTGTCGGCGGGATCATCCGCGACGTGATCGCGGGCGAGCCGTCGATTCTGATGCGACCCGAGCTGTACGTCACCGCCGCCGCGCTGGCCTCGACCAGCTATGTCATCCTGACCTTGCTGGGCGTGCCCCTGGCCGGGCCGATCGCGGCGCTGGCAGGGTTCGTGTTGCGCGGGGCGGCGATCCATTACCGGATCGCCCTGCCCGCCTATCCGGCCAAGGGTTGGGATCGGGAGTGAGCCCGTCGGGATACCCCACCTTCCGTTCGCGCTGAGCGAGGTCGAAGCGCACGCTTTGCCATTTGCGGCTTGGCCGGCGGATTCCCTTGGCCTTCGACTTCGCTCAGGCTGAACGGAGAGAGGGATTTGCCCTCACAGCCGTTCAGTCTGAGCGACGTCGAAGCCTATGGGCATTACCGCCCGAGCATCAATTCCGGCCGCACCACCCGGTCGAAGGTGGCCTCGTCCACCAGTCCCAGTTCCAGCCCGGCCTCCTTCAGCGTCTGCCCCTTGTGATGCGCGTGCTTCGCGATCTTGGCGGCATTGTCATAGCCGATCTCGGGCGCCAGCGCCGTCACCAGCATCAGCGAACGGTCGAGCAATTCGGTGATCCGGTCGCGATTGACCGTCATCCCCTCGACCGTCCGTTCCGCGAAACTCTCCATGCCGACCGCCAGCAGATGGATCGAGCGCAACACATTCGCACCGATCAGCGGCTTGAAGACATTCAGTTCCAGATGCCCCTGCAAGCCCCCGACCGTGACGGCGGCGTTGTTGCCGATCACCTGCGCGGCGACCATAGTCAGCATCTCGCACTGGGTCGGATTGACCTTGCCGGGCATGATCGAGCTGCCCGGCTCATTGGCGGGCAGTTCCAGCTCGCCCAGCCCCGAGCGCGGGCCGGAGCCCAGCAAGCGGATGTCGTTGGCAATCTTGGTCAGCGCCACCGCGAGGACGTTCAGCGTCCCGTGCAGGTCGACCAGCCCGTCATTGCTGGCCAGCGCCTCGAACTTGTTGGGCGCGGTCACGAAGGCGAGCCCGGTCGCCTCGGCGATCTCTGCGGCAATGGCCTCGGCAAAACCGTTGGGCGCGTTCAGCCCGGTGCCGACCGCCGTGCCCCCTTGCGCCAAAGGCAGGATGTTGCGGTGGAGCGTCCCCTCGATCCGGTCGCGGGCATTGGCGAGCTGCTGCACATAGCCGGAAAATTCCTGACCGAGCGTCAGCGGGGTCGCGTCCTGCAAATGGGTGCGACCGATCTTGACGATCGAATCCCATTCCTTCGCCTTGGCATCCAGCGCGACGTGGAGCCGGTCGAGCGCGGGGAAGAGCTGCTTCGTTACCGCCAGCGCGGCGGCGACGTGAAGCGCGGTCGGGAAGGTGTCGTTGGACGACTGGCCGCGATTGACGTCGTCATTCGGATGGACCGGCGACTTGCCGCCACGTGTCCCGGTCAGCATCTCGTTGGCGCGGCCCGCGATCACCTCATTGGCGTTCATGTTGGACTGGGTGCCGGAGCCGGTCTGCCAGATGACCAGCGGGAACTGGTCGTCATGCCGCCCGTCGATCACCTCCTGCGCCGCCGCCTCGATCGCATCGGCCTTTTCTACCGCCAAGCCATGGCCACGATTGATTCGCGCGGCGGCCTTTTTGACGATGGCCAGCGCGTGGACGATGCCGATGGGCATCTGCTCGCGCGCGCCGAAGGGGAAATTCTCCAGGCTGCGTTCGGTCTGCGCGCCCCAATAGGCGGTAGCAGGAACTTCGATCGGACCGATCGAATCGGTTTCGGTGCGGGTGGCTTCGGTGGGGGTCTGGGTCATGGCTGAGGGACTCACCGGATGGGGATTGGGTTCCCGATCAGTTTAAGAGCCCGCGCCGCCGCCTGAAAGGCCCACCCCGGCGGAAGCCGGGGTCCAGTTGCGGCGCACTTTTGACAGGGTCTGGCGTTCGCCTCCCACGCCATCGCGTGGCGCGCCACATTCCTGAAGGAAACTGGGCCCCGGCCTTCGCCGGGGAACAAGGAAGATTTCTGGTTCGCGCGGAGGCGCGGAGAGGTAAGGCGCCCGGCAAAGGCATCCCGCCTCACCAAGATTGTGGCAGCAGATTTACCGACATTCGCGGGCGAGCCGCCTCTGCGTCCTCCGCGCCTCCGCGCGACACTACTTCTTCCGCTTGAAATCCACCGCAACGACATTGCTGCCGTCCTCGACGGGCTTGCCGACGGGTTCGTCATTCTCGGCCGAATCATGCGGATCGGGATCGCCTTCGGGATCGTCGGCGACGTGGAAGCCCAGCTCGAACTGGACCTCGGGATCGTGGAATCGGGTGATCGCCGAATAGGGGATGACCAGCTTCGACGGCACCTGGTTGAAGCTCAGCCCCACCGAGAAGCGATTCTCGTCCACCGTCAGGTCCCAGAATCGATTCTGCAGGACGATGGTCATCTCGTCGGGGAAACGCTCGATCAGCCGCTGCGGAATGTCGACGCCGGGCGCCTGGGTCTTGAAAGTGATATAGAAATGGTGGGTGCCGGGCAGGTGCCCCGTCTCCGCCACCGGGCCGAGCACACGCCCCACCACGGCGCGCAGGGCCTCCTGCACGATCTCGTCATAGGGGATGAGGCTGTCGGGCAATCCTTCGGTCATGCGCCATGGACTAGCGGCCTTTGTTCGCGGGTCAAGATTGCATGGGACGGATAGGTGTTTAAGGGAGAGGCCATGCGCACCGCCACCGTCCACCGCGCCACCGCGGAAACCGTCATCGACGTCACCGTCAATCTCGACGGCACCGGCGTCTATCAGAACGCCACCGGCATCGGGTTTCTCGACCATATGCTC
>Ga0308171_1001991_pt1 | contig 23522 bp, 21 predicted proteins | sample PhyGR1_FD_202135 | JGI IMG/M metagenome (GOLD analysis project Ga0308171, IMG submission 202135) | Phyllosphere microbial communities from UC Gill Tract Community Farm, Albany, California, United States - DLSLSG.R1 | ecosystem: Host-associated > Plants > Phyllosphere > Unclassified | place: USA... | reverse complement strand
GGTCCGGGGAATTCTTTCCCCGGTCTTCCCGCCACACGTCGAATGTCGGCCAGCCCGCGCCCGCCCGCCTCCGCCGCCGTCAGCCGGCCCGGCCAAACCCCTGCGGGTTGGCGGCACGCCACGCCCAGGCGGTGCGGACAATCTCTTCCAGCGAATCATGCTGCGGGCTCCACCCCGTCTCCCGCCGCAGCAAGGCGTTGGAGGCGATGAGCACCGCCGGGTCACCCGCCCGCCTCGGCCCCTCGCTATACGGCACCGCGCGGCCGCTGACCGCGCTGATCGTGTCGATTACCTGCCGCACCGAATAGCCGGTGCCGTTGCCGACATTGTAGCGGACGCTCGGCCCGCTCCCCAGCCGGTCCAGCACCCGCAGATGTGCGTCCGCCAGGTCGGTCACGTGCACATAGTCGCGGATGCAGGTGCCGTCCGGCGTGTCGTAGTCGGTGCCGTACACCGTCAGGGCGGGGCCGCTGCCCAGGGCGGCGTTGATGGCCAGCGGGATCAGGTGGGTCTCCGGGTCGTGGTCCTCGCCCAGCCGCCCCTGCGGATCGGCGCCGGCGGCATTGAAGTAGCGCAGGCTGGCGGAGCGCAGGCCATGCACCCGGTCCGCCCATTCCAGCCCCCGTTCCGCCATCAGCTTGGACTCGCCATAGGCCGAGACCGGCGCGAACCCCGCCGTCTCGTCGATCGGGATGCTCTCCGGCAGCCCGAACAGCGCGGCGGTGGAGGACAGCACGAAGCGCCGGCAATCCGCCTTCACCGCCGCCTCCGCCAGCCACAGCGTGTTGGAGAGGTTCTCGGCGATGTAGCGCAGCGGCTCCCGCATGGATTCGCCGACTAGGGAGAGCGCGGCGAAATGCAGCACGCCATCGAAGCGCCAGCGGCCGAACACCTCGGCCACCTTGGCGCGGTCGGCCAGGTCGGCCACCACCAGCTCGGCGCCCGGGGCCACGGCCTGCCTATGCCCCTGGCGCAGGTCGTCGATCACCACGACCTCGTCGCCGCGTTCCCGCAACGCCAGGACGACATGGCTGCCGACATAACCAGCGCCGCCCGTCACCAGAAATCGTGCCATCGTACCGACCTCGCCTGGACCCGGTGGCTGGAGCGCCAGCCGGGTCACCATCCCCATTGCACCCACAACTGCGGCCATACCGCGGCGGGGGCGGGCCCCTGTTAGCCGTGAAGCCCCCGCCCGGCAAACGCCTGGACCCGCGGGAAGACCCCATCACGCGCCATCTTGCTGCGGCGCACCGTGGCGGGCATGGGCCGGTTGCCACGGTGAACACCGCGTGGCCCAGGCCGCCTTCGCAGCCAGCCGGGACCCGTCAGTGCCCGACCGTGGCCCTAGCCTGCCTCCACACCGCGCCGCTGCATGCCCGGGCCCCGCCAGCCAGCAAAGAGCCAAGGCGCCCCCGCTACGCCCATGCGCTAGTGAGACGGCGCCCCTTTCCCCGCACCCTCTCGCATCGGCGGCAGGAACCACGCCAGCAGGCCGATGGCCGGCAGGAAGGCGCAGATCCGGTACACCGCCTCGATACCCACGCGGTCGGCGAACTCACCCAGGATGGCCGCCGCCACCCCGCCCAGGCCGAAGGACAGCCCGTAGAACAACCCGCCGATCAGCCCGATCCGCCCCGGCAGCAACTCCATCGCGTAGATCAGGATGGCGGCGAAGGCGCTGGACATGATCAGGTTGATCACCACCGTCAGCACCCCGGTCCAGAACAGGTTGGCGAAGGGCAGCATCAGCGTGAAGGGCAGGGCGCCCAGGATGGAGAACCAGATGATCTTGTTGCGGCCGATCCGGTCGCCCAGGATGCCGCCACCCAGCGCCCCCGCCGCCGAAGCGCCCAGGAACAGGAACAGCATGACCTGCGAGGCCTGCACGGACACGCCGAATTTCTCGATCAGGTAGAAGGTGTAGAACGAGCTGAAGCTGGACGTGTACGCGTTCTTGGAAAACAGCAGCACCACCAGGATAGAGATCGAGACGACGATGGTCCCGGTCGGGTAGGCCGAGCGCGTGACGGGCGCGAACCCCGCCGCGCGCGGCTTCGCCGCCTGCTGCCGCTGGAAGCGGGCATAGCGCCCGGCGGTCCACACCATCAGTATCATCGCCAGCAGCGCGGCCAGCGAGAACCACGCCAGGCTGCCCTGACCGCGCGGCACGATAATGAAAGCGGCCAGCAATGGCCCCATCGCCCCGCCGGTCTGCCCGCCCACCTGGAAGATGCCCTGCGCCAGCCCGTGTTGCCCGCCGGAGGCATTGCGCGCCATCCGCGTCGCCTCCGGGTGGAAGATCGAGGACCCCAGCCCGACGCAGCCCGCCGCCGCCAGCAGCAGCCCATAGCTGCCCGCGTAAGCCAGTCCGATCAGCCCGGCCAGGGTGAAGCCCATGCCGACCACCATGGAGTACGGCATCGGCCGCTTGTCCGTGTAGTACCCCACCGCCGGCTGCAGCAGGGACGCGGTGATCTGGAAGGTCAGCGTGATCAGCCCGATCTGCCGGAAATCCAGCGCATAGGCATCCTTGATGATCGGGTAGATCGCCGGGATCAGCGACTGGATCATGTCGTTCAGCAGATGTGTCGTACTGAGCGCGATCAGGACCGGCATCACGGCACGCTGGGCGGCAGGGCTGTTCAGGTTCATGGACGTGCTCTCATCCCGCCCCCTGTGCACGGCACGGCGGCGGCCACTGGCTTGTTACGCTTGCCGCCACAAGCGGCCAGTCCGGCCGATTCCGCAAGCCCCCACGCCGCATGGCCGCCCCACGCCCTGCAAGGGCATAGCCGCCTGTGGCCAACGCCGCCGCGTCGTGCTGCGATGCCGGCCTCACCCCGGCGCATGATGCGTTCGCATCGTTCACGCACCATGCTCGCCGTCTTTGTTCGATCGCGTGGCCCAGGCTTCGAGCTGACACGCTTCGAGCCAGCACGCTTCAAGGGACTCGGCCCATGCATCCTCACGCGCTCAACCTGCCCCAGGGCCGCATGCTGCCAGGGGCCGTCGGCCACAACCGCGGCGTCGTGCGGCCCAACTACGCCTTCCTGCCACCGGAAGGCGTGCTGAAAAGCCGCCTGCCGCACTACGAGGCCACCGCCGCCCGCTTCCTGGCGGCCCCGGCGCTCGGCGCCCGCTTCGCCCAGTTCGTACTGGAGATCGAACCCGGCGGCGGCACCCGCGCCCCCACGGCCGAGCCCGGCATCCAGCAATTCCACTACGTCCTTTCCGGCAGCGTGGTCGCGCAGGTGGGCGACTCCGCCGCGGCCGAACTGACCGCCGGCGGCTTCCTCTACGCCCCGCCCGGCGTGCCGGTCTCGCTCCGCAACCAGGGCAGCAAGCAGGCGCGGGTGCTGGGCCTGCGCAAGCGCTACGAGTCCATCGGCCTGCCACCGCCCCAGCCCATCCTCTCCCACCAGGACCAGGTGCCCCGCACCAACCACACCGGGCTGGAAGGGCGCGGCTTCCAACACCTGCTTCCCTTCGGCGACCTCGCCTTCGATTTTGAGATGAACCTGATGTGGTTCGCCCCCGGTACCTTCTTCCCCGCCATCGAAACCCACATCATGGAACACGGGCTCTACATGCTGCACGGCCAGGGCCTGTACCTGCTCGGCACCGAATGGCACGAGATCTGGGCGGAAGACTTAATCTGGATGGGCGCCTACTGCCCGCAGCAATTCTACCCGACCGGGCCGGATGAAGCGGCCTACCTGCTGTACAAGGACGTCAACCGCGACGTGGCGCTCTGACGGAGCTCGCTGACCGTTGCACGCAGTTCAGGGAAGGCCGGGGAAAGGATTCCCCGGACCCCTTCTTTTTCTTTTTCGAGTTCTTCTGGGTGTGGCTGCTGAGGGCGTGGCCCTGAGAGACGGCTGGCTGCGCCGGAAGTCCTAGACCTCCGGCGACTGAAGGTTCAGCCCGCGCGGCCTGTATTTAAAATCATCACGGAGCATCCGCTCTCAGCCTTGAAGCGCCACGCCAAACTCGAAGAAAAAAGGAGGGGTCTGGGGAATTCATTCCCCAGCCTTCCCGCTTCGCCACACCCGCCATCACCCCGGAATGAACGCCTCGTGGGTCGAGGTCTGGATGCCGCCGCCCACCACTGGTCCGCCGCCGGCCACGTAGATGCGTTCGCCGATGGCCACGGCGCCCAGCCCGTGCCGTGGCGTCGGCATCGGGGCGTGGCTTTGCCAACGGTCGGTGGCCGGGTCGTAGCTTTCCAGCTGGCCGTGCACGGTGCCGGTCAGGGTGTTGTTCTCGAAGCGCCCGGTCTCGCCGCCCATGGCCCAGAAGCGGCCGGCCAGCAGCACCATGCCGTGGCCGGAGCGTGTGGTCGGCATCGGCGCGCGTTCCAGCCAGATGTCGCGCCCGGGCACGTAGAAATGGTGCAGGGGCGTGTTGTACTCGAAGGTGTTGAAGCGGCCACCGACGATGTGGATGCCGCCGCCATAGGCCAGCACCCCGGCATGGTCCCGCGCGCCGGGCAGCGGCTTGCGGCGTTCCCAGCGGTCGGTGCGCGGGTCGTACACCTCGTGCCAGCCGACGCTGGCGCGCTCGCCGGACGGGTCCGTCGCGCCGCCGATCAGGTAGACCAGGCCATCCAGCACCGCCACCGCGGCGGCGCCACGGGCGCGGGGCAGCGGCGCGATCTCCTGCCAGCGGTCGGTCGCCACGTCATAGACATAGGCGCCGTCATGCGCCGCGCGGTTCTGCTCGGTGAAGCCGCCGAGCGCGTAGATGCGCCCGGCATCGGCCACCACGGCCACATGGTTGGCGCCGCGCGGCAGCGGTGCCGCCGTGCTCCAGCGGTCGGCGGCGGCGTCGTAGACATGGTGGTAGGGACGGTCCACCCGTTGCTCGGCATAGCCGCCCAGCACATGCATCTTGCCGTCCCAGGCGGTAGCCCAGGCCATCTCGCTACGCGGCAGCGGCAGCGGCGCGCGGGGTTCCCAGCGGCCGGGCGCACCGGCCGGGGCGGGGCTGTCGACGGATCGTTGCGCCAGTTGCTCCGGCGTCAGCGTCACCGGCCCGGCGCCGCGCAGGGGTGACATCTGCTCGGACGGCACGGGCATGCCGTGATGCGGCATCTGGGCAAGGGCCGGCGCCGACAACAACGCGGCGGCCGAGCCGGACAGAACAGAGCGGCGGCGCATGGGCTGGATTCCTCCCAGGGATTGACCCGATCTTGCCCGTCATCGCCACGCCCGGCCAAGCGCAAGTTGCAGGCGCCGCCGGTGGCTTCGGGCACGCGCACCGGCCCCTGGCGCGGGTCGCATGCCGTCGGTCCATGCCCGCGTGACTGCCGCCGCCTCAGGCGGCCGTGACGCCCGCCACTGGCCCGCCTGCCGCCGCCCGCCCGGCGGCACGCACCCCATCCGCCATCTTCTCGGCGATCATGATGACCGGCACGTTCAGGTTGGCGCAGGGAATGGTCGGCATGACGGAGGCATCGCACACCATCAGCCCCTCCACCCCGATCACGCGGCCATCGGGGTCGCACACCGCCATCGGGTCATCCGCCGCGCCCAGGCGGCAGGTACCGCAGGGGTGCCAGACACCGCCGACATGCCGCCGCAGGTGCAGCCGCAGCGCCTCCTCATCCTGGCACAGCACGTCCAGCGGCGCGTTGCCCTCCTGCGCCATGGCCAGGATGCGGGACCGCACCATCGGCACCCGGTCCATCACCGGTCCGGCCAGCGCCGTCAGCACGCCGTTCTGCCAGGATGGCTGCAGCAGCTTCTTCACCTGGGCGGAGTAGGTGGAGGGAAACGCCTCCAGCACCACACCCGCCATGGCGGGGGCGCGCAGCACGCCCGCCGCCAGCCGGAAGGCCTGGGCCAGCCGCACCAGGTCCCGCTCATCCGACAGCATGCGGAAATCCACCGCCGGCCGCACGCCCGGGTCGGGCGAGGCGAGGGTGACGCTGCCCTGCGAGTAGGATTTGTTCACCCAGTTGAACAGCGTGGCGATGCGGTGCCCCACCGCGTGCCAGCCGGAGCGTGTGTTGACCGCCAGGTGCATGTCCCCCGGCGGCGTTCCCTCCAGCCCCGAGGACCAGCGCAGGATGGATTGGATATGGTAGTGCTCGCCGCCCGGCAGCCGCGTATCCGGCCGGATGAAGGCGGAAACGCCGATGGAGGGATGTTCCAGCAGGTTCCGCCCCACGCCCTCCCGCGCCGCCACCACCGGAATGCCCAGCTGCTGCAACGCCCGCCCGGGCCCGACGCCGCTGCGCAACAGCAACGCCGGCGAATGCAGCGCGCCGTTGCTGACGATCACCAGCCCCGCCGCCACGTCGATGACGCGGCCATCCCGCCGCAGCCGCGCGCCCACGGCGCGCCGGCCCTGGAACAGCACCCGCTCGGCTTCCGTGCCGGTCCACAGTGTCAGGTTCGGCCGCGCCCGCACCGAAGTGGTCAGGTACACGGTGGCGGTGGAGGTGCGCCGGCCTTCCCGGTCCAGGTTGACGGTGATGGGGAAGACGCCGTCCTCCCACCGCCCGTTCTGGTCCTCGCGCGAGGCATGGCCCTGCCGGCCCAGCTCCGCCTCCACCTGGCGGGCGAAGGGCGTGTGCCGGGCGCGCGGCACGCGCTGGATCGGCAGCGGGCCGTCCTGCCCGTGCAGGTCGGTCTCCGCGCCCAGCTCCAGATCGTGTTCCAGCTTGCGGAAGTAAGGCAGCACATCCGCCCAGCCCCAGCCTGTCGCCCCCTCCGCCGCCCACTCCGCGTAATCATGCGGGGAGCCTCGGTTGGCGCCGATGCCGTTGATGGAGGAACCGCCGCCCAGGATGCGCGCCTGCTCATACGGCCGGATGGTGGCGTCGCCGGTATTGGAAGGGTCCTTGCCCATGCCGACGCGCAGCCCCGGCCAGGTCCAGTCCGTGTTGAAATACGCCCGGCCGGGATAAGGAGAGGCGATATCCGCCGGCATTTCCCCCGGGCGCAGGTCCTGCCCGGCCTCCACCAGCAGCACGCTGCGGGATGCGTCCTCGCTCAGCCGCGCCGCCAGCACGCACCCGGCCGAGCCGCCGCCCAGGATCACCACGTCGAAACGGGCGGCATCGGCGGCGAGGGATGGTTGCTCCGTCATCTCTCAGCCCTTCCGCACATTCCAGAAGAACGCAGCGGAACCCGGCAGCACGCCCGTCACATTCTCCCGGAACGCGGTGCGGGAGAAATACTGGCCCAGCGGCAGGCTCGGCACGTCGTCGAACGCCACGCGCTGGATCTGGTCCATCAGGCGCCGGTTATCCTCGGGCGTCGCCGCGTCCAGCCATTGCAGGGTCAGGCGCTCCATCTCCGCGCTCTCATACCACCCGGTCCAGCCGGTGCTGCCCTGGCCGCGGATGGTGGCGTTCATCGCCGGGTTGGCGATGGACACGCTCGGCCAGTTGGTGTGGTAGACGCTCCAGCCACCCTTCTCCACCGGCTCGCGGGAGAGGCGCCGCTGCAGCACGGTGCCCCAGTCCATCTCCTGCAGATCCACTTTCAGGCCGAGCTGCCGCAGCAGCTCCGCCGTCAGCAGCCCGTGCGGGGAGATGGAGGGATAATCGGCCGGGTTCAGCACCACCGCCAACTCGCCGTTGTAGCCGGAGGCCTTCACCGCCGCGCGGGCGGCATCCAGGTTGGTCGGCTGCGGCATGTCCGCCGCCCCGGCCTCGGTCACGTCCGGCAGGCCGCAGGGGAACATCGCCCGGCACAGCTTCCAGGAAGCGGCATCCCCTCCGACGATCGACTGCATGTAATCCTCCTGCCGCAGGGCGGAGAGGACGGCGCGGCGCAGCTTCACATTGTTGAAGGGCGGCTGCAAATGGTTGAAGCGCGCGTGGGAGATGAAGCCATACGGGTCCTGCCGCTGCACCGTGATGCCGCGCCGCCGCGTCAGCGTCGGCACCAGGTCCGGCAGCGCCTGTTCCCACCAATCGATCTCGCCAGCCTGCAACGCGCCCGCAGCCGTCGCCGGGTCCGGCATCACGATCCATTCCAGCCGGTCCAGATGCACCTGCTTGCCGCCGGCGGTCCATTCCGGCGCGCCCTCTCGCGGCTGGTAGCCATCGAAGCGCGCATAGACGGCGCGGCTGCCGGAGACGAACTCATCCGCCACGAAGCGGAAGGGGCCGGAGCCGACCATCTCTGTCACCGGCTTGTTCGGGTCCGTCATCGCCAGCCGCTCCGGCATGATGAAGGCGGGCGAGGAATGCGGCTTGCCGATCGCCTCCAGCAGGCGCGGGAAGGGGCGCTTCAGGCGGATGCGGATGGTGCGGTCATCCGCCGCCTCGAACGCCTCCACCGCCGCGCCGAGCGTCTGGCCGAACGTGTCACGCTTGCTCCAGCGCAGCAGGCTGGCGGCGCAATCCTGCGCCCGCACCGGCGCGCCGTCATGGAAGCGCAGGCCGTCCCGCAGCGTGATCAGCCAGGTCAGCCGGTCGTCGGAAACGCTGGCACCCGCGGCCATCTGCGGCTGCGGCCGCATCTGCCCATCGACACCGTAGAGCGTGTCGAACACGCAGTAGCCATGGGTGATGGTCACCGCCGCCGTGGTCCACACCGGGTCCAACGAGGAGAGATTGGCCTGCGGCACGAAGCGCAGAGTGGATGCGCTGGCGGCGCGTGCCAGCCGGGGCGCCGCCAGCGGCAGCAGCGCCGCCCCGGAAGCCTGCAACAGCCTGCGGCGTTCAATACCGGTCGATGTCATCGCGGCGGTGCCCCTCTCTGATGGGTGGAAGGCGGTTGGCCCGGCCCCTTCTGATCGTCGGGGCCAGGAAGGCACGCTACGGCGCGGCCGCGAAACGGCGCACCACATTCTCCAGCATGCGGGAGACCGGGCCATCGAAGGCGGCCCCGTTCCACAGGCTGCCGCAGAAGGTGATGGAGCCGACGGCGAAGACCGCGCCGCCGCCCGGTACGTCGAAATAGATGATCTCCGCCCGCTTCAGCGCCTCCGGGCTCTCCCCGGTGACGGTGGCGATGTGGGAGAGCAATTCCTCCGGCACCGTCACGAAGGAAGCCGGCGGCACCGCTGAACGCGCCAGGATCACGGTGCCCGGCGGCGTGCCCAGGCGCGGGTCGGCGCGATCCAGCTCGAACCCCGCCGCGCCACCGCCGGAGAGGCCGTAATCGCCGATCACCTCCGGCACGCCGTCAAAGATCCAGGCGTGGCGCGGATCTTCGGAGGCCGGCAGGCGGCGGTAATAGGTGCCCTCGAACAGCCCCTGCGCGCTGAAGCCCAGCCCGACCAGCGCCTGCGGCGGCCGCCGGTTGCGCCGCCACAGCCCGCCCAGCGCACCATCCAACTGGTGGTAGTACTCGCCCGCCTCGGCCGCCCAGGCGCGGATGCCACCCTCCGCCCGGCGGATCTCGATCAGATGCGGCCGCGCCGGGTCCCGCGCGATGCGCCAGTAGAAGCCGTTGCCGCCGAGGTAGCAGAGCCGCCCGCCATGGTCCCGGTACGCCATCAGCGCATCCAGCATCCGCTCGGTATGATACTCGGGGTGCGAACCGGTCAGCACGACGCGGTAGGGTGAAAGGACCGCCTCGCCTTCGTCGTCCAGATCCTCGTCGGTGATGATGTCGAAGGCGATGCCGCGCGCTTCCAGCCACGCCAGCAGGTGCGAATCCGCCGGGTAGTGCCGCAGGCCGGAACCCTTGGCGTCGTTGAAGGTCAGGAAGCCCGGCCGCATCGTCAGGATCGGCCGCAGGCGGGAGGAGAGCGAGATGCCGCTGCCATCCGGGTGGCGGTTATAGGTGGAGTGGCTGAAGCCCGGCACGTCGTCCGGGTTGTGCGGATAGGCACCCCAGGCCGCCACGCGTTCCTTGTACGCCGCATCCGCATTGCCGCGCGCATGGTTGGCGTAGGCCTGATACGTGAAGGTGGAAGCCAGTACCGCCACCGCCGCATGCGGCCCATTCCGCGCGGGCAGCACGTAGAAGGGCAGCCAGTCCTCGCCCTCCGCGCAGGTCAGGTGGAAGGCGTAGGCGCCGCTGCGCAGCTCCGCCGGCACCTCGAAGGTGAAGGAGGGTGCCCAGCCGCAATCGTCCAGGTCGTCCGCGTGGAAATGGATCGCGCCATACTCGGCGGGCGCGTGCCGCCAGCAGGTTTCCCGCCCGCTCCATGCCGCGCCGACCACGCCGCGCGTCGGGGCGTTCAGCACGCGGCCACGCAGCCCGCCCGGACCCCGGTCGGCGATGCCGTCGCCCATGATGTCGTCGGAAAAATCCCACCGCGCCGCCAGCGTCTGCGCCGGCAAGGGCAGGGTCAGCGGGTCCGGCCAGGACTCCACAAAGCCCGCCGCCACCAGCGGGTCCTCCAGCTTGCCGGTGAAGTGGTCCCTGGGCGCCGCCGCATCCCGCGCGGCGAAGGTGATGGCGCTGACGGGCGCCACACTGGCCACCGGCGTCGTCGCACTGGCAGTGGCGCCATCCGCGAGGCCCAGCGCCTGCTGGCCCAGCACGGCGCGGCCGGTGGCAGGGTCATGCGCCAGCCACAGCCGGTACCACACCATCGGGCGCAGCGGCCTCTCCGTCCGCAGCCGCGTCACGGTCCCGCCGAGGCTGATCTCCGCCTCCACCCCCGCCGCGCCGGCGCGGAGCACGATGCCATCAGCGCCGCCCTCCGCCGCCAGCACCGTGGCGGCCGGCAACTCGGCCAGCACCTGCACCAGCACCGCCCAGCTACGCGCCTGCGATGCCGCCAGGGCGGGCGTGCCGCGCACGACGCCGCTGGAGCCCAGCCGCACCGGCTGGTGCACGCCCTCGAACCCATGGTCGAACGGCACCGGGCGCAGATCCAGCCCCGGCCCGGCCGGGTTGGGGTCGGCCGAGACCACCCGCACCAGCCGCGCGCGGCAGGCGCCCGGGTTGCGCAGGCTGACATAAGCGGTGATCCGCTCGCCCGGGCGGCGGGAGAGGCGATCGAGGTAACCGGTGACCGGCGGCAACATCCCCGTCATACCCGGCGCAAATTCCAGGGCACCGGGCGCGGCCCTTCCAACATGCCGGTCAGCGACTTCCGATAGGCAGTGCGAATGAAGAACTGCCCCAGCGGCACCGTCGGCACATCGCGGAAGGCCAGATCCTGCATCTGCGCGCCAAGGCGCATCCGCTCCGCCTCATCGGCGGCGGACAGCCAGCGGTCGTTCATCGCTTCCATCTCCTTGCTCTCGTACCAGCCGGTCCAGCCGCCATCGCCCTGGCCACGGATCAGCGCGTTCTGGCTGGGGGTGACGATGCCCATGCCGCTCCACCACACCGGAAAGAGGTTCCAGCCGCCCTCAGCCGGTGGCTTGCGGCTGACGATGCGGCTGAGCACGCTGCCCCAATCCGTGGCGATCAGGTCGACATTGAAGCCGATGCGCGTCAGCAGGTCGTGCGCGATCAGCCCGAAGGGCGCGATGGAAGCGAAGTCGGACGGGTTCAGCAGCACGATGCGCTCCCCCGCATAGCCGCTTTCCTTCAGCAGGGCGCGGGCGCGGTCCAGGTTCGCCTCCGCCATCGGGTCCGGGCTGGGCGCGCGGCCATACGGCGTCGTGCAGGGGAAGAAGGCGTGGCAGACATTGTAGGCGGTGTCATCGCTGTTGGTGACGGCGCCCATGAAGTCCGGCTGGCTCACCGCCGCCAGCACCGCCTGCCGCGCCTTGGGGTTGTTGAAGGGCGGATGCAGGTGGTTGAAGCGCAGCACGCCCATGTAGCCGGCCGGGTCGCCATTCGCGATGGTGATGTCCCGGTTGCGGCGCAGCAGCGGGATCAGATCCGCGCCCACCTGTTCCCACCAATCCACCTCGCCCGCCTGCAGCGCGGCGGCGGCGGTGGCCTGGTCCGGCATCATCATCCACTCGACGCGGTCGAAGTTGACCACCTTGCCGCCGGAGGTCCATTCCGGCGCTTCCTGCCGCGGCACATAGCGCTCGAACTTGCGATACGCGGCGCGGCTGCCCGGCACGAACTCATCCGCCGCGAAGCGATAGGGGCCGGAGCCGATGACCTCGGAGAGCGGCTTCGTCGCCTCCGTATTCCCGATCCGCTCCGGCATGATGAAGGCAGGGCTGGTGCCGGGCTTCGCCATCGCCTCCAGCAACAGCGGGAAGGGGCGGGTGAGCTGGATGACCAGCGTGCGGTCATCCGGCGCCTTCCATTCGGCGACGGCGGCGCCCAGCGTGCGGCCGAACGTATCCCGGCTGCACCAGCGGCGCAGGCTGGCGGCGCAGTCGCGGGACCGCACCGGCTCCCCATCATGGAAGAACAGGCCTTCGCGCAGGCGGATCGTCCAGGTCAGCCCGTCGGCGGAGGTCGTGTGCCCCTCCGCCATCTGCGGCTTCACGCGCATCTGCGCGTCCAGCCCATACAGCGTGTCGTACACGTAGAAGCCGTGATTGACCGCGACGCCGGCCAGCGATGCGATCGGATCGGTGATCGACAGCGCCGCCTGCGGCACGAAGCGCAACACGCGCGGGTCGGCCCGCTGCGCGCGGGAGAGGGATGGCGCCGCGAGCGTCGCGCCGCCGAGCAGGAGCGCGCCTCGGCGCGTGATCTTCTGACGCATAGCCTGTTCCCCTATGTGCGAGAGATGCTGTTGGAGCCCGCATGTCCGGCCAAGCCTGGCCCGTGGCCTCCGCCAGCATCGACGATGTTCAGTGCAGGATGCCGTCCGCCCGCAGCTCGGCGGCGTAGTCGTCCAGAACGGCGCCTAGCCGCTCTGCAAGAATGCCGATCTCCTCGGCGGTGACGGTGAGGGGTGGGGAGAGCATCAGCCAGTCCCCATACGCGCCGCGCGAGGTACGCCGGCAATACAGTGCCAGTCCGTGCCGCAGCGCCAATTGCTGCACCCGCGCCGGCGCTACCTTCTCCAGCGGGATCATCGCCTTGCTGTGCTTGTCCGCCACCAGCTCCACCGCCAGCAACAGGCCCTTGCCGCGAATGTCGCCGACCAGCGGGCTGTGCGCCGCCAGCGCCTGCAGCTTGCCGAGCAGCAGCTCGCCCATGCGGGCGGCATTGCCCACCAGGTCGGTGTCCTCCACCTCCCGCAACACGGCGGCGCCCACGGCGCAGCTCATGACATGGGCGTTGTAGGTGAAGCCGTGCATGAAGCCGCCGGCCTCCGCCACCACCCGCACCATCTCGGCCGAGACCAGTGCGGCGCCGAGCGGCGCGTAGCCGGCGGAAAGTCCCTTGGCCAGCACGGCAATGTCCGGCCGCGCATCCGGCCAGTGGTCGGCGGCCAGGAAGCGGCCGGTGCGCCCGGCGCCGCTCATCACCTCGTCATAGATCAGCTTCACGCCGTGGCGGGTGCAGATCTGCCGCACCGTGGCGTAGTAGGAATCGGGCGCCACCAACGCGCCGGTCGCCAAGCCGCCCACCGGCTCCATGATGAAGGCCAGCACCGTCTCCGGCCCCTCGCGGAGGATGGCGTCCTCCAGCGCCTGGGCACAGGCGCGCGCATGGCTTTCCACCGTGTGGTTGGGCGGCAGCCGGTAGCTCAGCGGCGCCGGCACGCGCGGCACGGCGCGCAGCAGTGGCCCGAACACCTCATGCGCATGCTCGTCGCCCGAGACGGCGAGCGCGCCGAGCGTGTTGCCATGATAGCCCGGCTGCCGCCCGATCACCTTCCAGCGCGAGGCCTCGCCCGTGGCGACGGCGTGCTGCCGCGCGAACTTGATGGCGCTCTCCACCGCTTCCGAGCCGCCGGAGACGATGAAGGACCGGTCCAGCCCCGGCCCGGCCAGCCGGCCCAGGCGCTCCGCGAATTCCAGGTTGGCGGCGCTCTCGAACTGGCTGGGATAGGCGAACACGGCCTGCCGCGCCTGCGCCTCCATCGCCGCCAGGATGCGCGGATGCCCATGGCCCAGATTGCTGGCCACCGGGCCGGAGGACGCGTCGAAATAACGTTTGCCCTCGGTATCGATCAGCCACACGCCCTCGCCGCGCGCGATGCGGGGCAGGGGCGGCGCGCCGGGCGGGCGCGTGAAGGCCTGCTGGCCAAAGCCGATCTCGGGGGAAGTCCGTGCGCCGTCCATGAGAGCCTCGCATCCGAACCTGTTGCCACCGCCGCGGATCGTTTCGCTTCGGTTGCTGCGAGTTGATAACAGTCTTGAGCGCTGCGCAAGAGGCTTCCTCCAGCCCCGCGCAGTTGATATGAGGACGCTGCGCGAGGGGATGCGGGGAAGGTCAGGAACAGCGTGGCAAGAAAGCCCCCGTCACCCCGGGCGTCCCCGAAGACGTCGCCCACCAGGGCCAGCGCCACACGCCGCTCCCGCGCCGCGCCGGTCGCCGTCGGGCTGAGCCGGGACGCGATCCTGGACGCCGCGCTGGCCGAGATCGACGGCAAGGGCCTGGCCGCCTTCAGCCTGCGCGGGCTGGCCCGCAGCCTCGGCGTCAATGCCAGCGTCATCGTCTGGCATATCGGCAACCGCGACGCGGTGGTGGCCGAGGTCATCAGCCTGGTGCTGCGGGACGTGGTGCCGCCGCGCCTGCCGGGGCAGCGCTGGCAGGCCTGGCTGCGCAGCCTGTTCGCCCGCTTCCGCGACGCCGTGCGGCGCCACCCCAACACCGCGCCGCTGATCGGCGCCGACACCGTCTCCAACCTCCGCCCGGACCTCGCGCTGGTCGAGGCCATCCTGTCCGTGCTGGTGGAAGCCGGCGTGCCGGATGCGCGGCTGTGCGAGAGCTACAACGCCGTGCAGGCCGCGCTGGTCGGCTTCGTCACGCAGGAACTGGCGCAGATGCCGACGGAGGACCTGCCCTCCTGGCAATCCGGCATCCAGGCCAACCTCGCCGCGGCCGACGCCGGGCGCTACCCGCAGATCGCCCGCCTGCTGCCCGGCCTGGCCAACCGCGCCTTCATCCTGCGCTGGCAGAACGGCGCCACGGCCCCGATGGATGGCAGCTTCGAACTGTTCGTGGACTTCATCGTGGCGGGGCTGGAAGCATCGCTGCCGGGGGCTTTGGCCTGACCTGAGTCGTTGGTGGGGGAGAAGGCCGGGAAAGGAATTCCCCGGACCCCTTCTTTCTTTTCTGCAAGTTTGGCGTGACGCTTCAGGACTGAGAACGGACGCTGCTAGATTTTAGTAATGGGCCATGCTGGCTGAACCGTCAGTCGCCAGAGGTCTATGACCCCTGGTGCACCCAGCCGTCCCCCAAGACCGCCTTTCCAACAGCCACACCGCCAAAACTCGAAAAAGGAAAAGAAGGGGCCCGGGGAATTCTTTCCCCGGCCTTCCTGCCCCATCGCCTTCGATGCCGGTGCACAGACGTCCCAGCGGTGCCCCGGCCAATCAGAAGCCCGTGTCATTCCGATGTAAGAGGCATCGAGCCTGGCTGGGGGACAGCGCTCCGCAGGGCTGGACGCTACCGGCCGGCGGAAGTGCGTATCCCGGACTGCGTGGGTGACGCCGATGGCGCCCCGCCCGGCGGAGTGCGATGAAGTGGCATGACCGATGACGCCCGCCGCAGCGCTCCCGCTGCCGCCCGCAACCGTGATCCGATCCTGCAAGCGCTCCGGCCGCATCTGCCGCCCAGCGGCCTGGTGCTGGAGGTGGCCAGTGGCACCGGGGAGCATATCCTGCACTTGGCGCAGGCGCTGCCCGGCCTGCGGTGGCAGCCGACGGAGCCGTTGCCGGAGGGCCGCGCCAGCATCGACGCCTGGGCTGCCGGCCTGCCGAACGTGCTGCCCGCCCTGCCGCTGGATGCCGCCGGTGACGACTGGCCGGTGCTGCGGGCCGACGTGGTGCTGTGCATCAACATGATCCACATCGCGCCCTGGGCGGCGGCGGAGGGCCTGTTCGCCGGCGCGGCGCGGCTGCTGGGCCCCGGCGGGCTGCTGGCGCTGTACGGGCCTTACCGCCGCAAGGGCCAGAAGCTGGAACCCGGCAATGCCGCCTTCGATGCCGAGCTGCGGCAGCGCGACCCGGCCTGGGGCCTGCGGGAGGTGGGGGAGGTCGCGGCGCTTGCCGGGCGCTGCGGCTTCGGGGCGCCGGAGGTGGTGGAGATGCCGGCCAACAACCTGATGCTGCTGTTCCGGCGCGAGGGCTGAGGGCGCGCAACGCAAAACGGCAGGCCAATGGCCTGCCGTTAAACCCTTCGGATCGAAGGAAAAGATGGTGCCCAGAAGTGGAATCGAACCACCGACACTGCGATTTTCAGTCGCATGCTCTACCAACTGAGCTATCTGGGCCCAGACAGTTCATGACCGTTCCGGCCAATCCCTGCGAACGAGGCGGAAATATCCGAAGCCATGGGGCCTGTCCAGTGCTCCATGCCGGTTATTTCCGTCGCGCGACGTTTCAGCTCTTCTCCTCGTCTTCCTCGGCCAGCGGCGGGCCGGGGATGACATAGTCGCCCTTCAGCCAGCGGCCGAGATCGACCTGGCGGCAGCGGGCGGAGCAGAATGGGCGGTGCTCGGCCACGGTCGGCTTGCCGCAGATGGGGCAGGTGGCGAGTTTGGGCTTAGCCGGCATGGATATCCTCCCTTCCGGATGGGCAAAGCGGGTCGGCCTGGAATGTCAGTGGCCCGGCGGCCTGGGTGAAGGCGTCCAGCGCACCGGGGCAATCGCGCAGCGCCTGCCACACGGCCGGGTGCGCCGTCAGCACCAGCGGCGCCCCGGGGCGCGCCTGGGCCTGCCGCACGCCCCGCCGCAGCGCTGCCAGCCCGCGCGTCAATGCGCTGGGCGGCTGGCCCAGCACCTCGTGCAACGGGGTATGGACACGGCGGCGTTGCAACTCGATCAACCCAAGCCCGGTGATGCCAACGACGCGAAGATGCGGGTCGGCCGCCGCCGCCTGCTGCATGGCGGGCAGCAGCGCCTTGCGGCGGGCCATCGGCATGCCGGCCAGGTCCAGCAGGATGGCGCCGGCCAAGTGGCGCAGCCGGATCTGCCGCGCCGCCTCGGCCAGCGTGGCCTGGTTCAGGCTGAGATGCGCGGCAGCATCCCGCCCGCCGGCCACGCCGCCGGCATCGACATCGATGGCCACCAGGGCGGGGGTCGGGTGGATGGTCAGGCGGCCGCCGCCTTGTAGGGCGACCTCGTGCCCGGCCAACTCCTCGAACATGGCTTCCAGCGCGTCGTCAAACACCGGGCGAGGGGAGAAGCTGACACGTTCGCCCAGCATGGGGCGCAGGCGGGCGGCGGCGGCGGCGCTGTCGGTCTGCACCAGGGCGCCCGGGTGCTGCGCGGCGAGGCGCAGGGCGGCGTCCGGGCCGCGGGAGAGCAGGCGGGGCGGGCCGGTGATGGCTTCGGGCGCCGGGCGGTGGGCGAGGCGGGGGCCTTTGCCGCCTTGCGCGGCGCGGGTGATGGCCACGCGCAGCCACTCGCCCTCGGTCCGGCCCTTGGCGCCGTCGGAATCGGGCAGGAAGCCGGTCTCGCCGCCGGCCAGCGCCACGAAGGCGCCGGCCATGGCGGGCGCGCGGGCGGCGAGGCGGCCGACATGCAGGTCCCCCACGCCTTCGGGGTGGGACGGGCGCTCGACGAAGGCGGCTTCCAGCACCCCTTCGGCCAGGAGCGCGGTGCGCTGCTCGCCGGGGGAGACGCTGAGCAGGATCAGGGACGCAGCCAGCCGATGCCTCGCAGCAATTGCGCCGTCTCGTGCAGCGGCAGGCCGACCACGTTGGAATGGCTGCCGGAGAGGAAGCGGACGAAGACTTCCGCCGATTGGTGCAGGGCGTAGCCGCCGGCCTTGCCGTGCCACTCGCCGCTGGCGATGTAGGCGTCCATCTGCTGCTGGGTCAGCCGCTGGAAGGTGACCACGCTCTCCACCAGCCGGGTCAGCACCCGGCCATCCGGGACGGCCAGCGCCACGCCGGTATAGACCCGGTGGCGGCGGCCGGAGAGCAGGTCGAGGCACGAGCGTGCCTCGGCTTCCGTCTCGGCCTTGGGCAGGATGCGGCGGCCGACGCCGACCACCGTATCGGCGGCCAGGACCAGGCTGCCTTCGGCCAGCGGCACCACGGCCATGGCCTTGGCGCGGGAGAGGCGGGCGGCCAGCTGCCGGGGCAGCTCGTCCTTCCGCGGCGTCTCGTCGATGTCCGAGGGCAGGATGCGATCCGGCACGATGCCGATGCGGGCCAGCAGGTCGACCCGTCGCGGGCTGCCACTGGCCAGGACCAGCGGCGGGCGGGCGGGTGCGGTCAGCGGAGCGGGCCGGTCCTGGGAAACGGCTGAACTCACTTGAAGCGGAAGGTGATGCGGCCCTTGGTCAGGTCATACGGCGTCATCTCGACATTGACGCGGTCACCAGCCAGCACGCGGATGCGGTTCTTGCGCATCTTACCGCTGGTGTGGGCCAGGACCATGTGCTCGTTGTCGAGCTTCACGCGGAACATCGCGTTGGGCAGCAGTTCAACGACCTGGCCGCTGAACTCAATCATATCTTCTTTAGACATCAGACCTCTTTGTTGCCGTCAGTGGCATGGTGAGCAGGAGGAAGGGCGATCCGACATGGACACGCCGCGACGGCCGCCCATCAGGACGGACCGGTGAATTCGTGGGCAGAACATGATCGCGGCGCCGCCCCTGGTCAAGGAGAGGCTGTCCTGCCAGGTCAATCGGAGCTGCCCCCGCCGCCATCGCCGCCGCCGCTGTCACCACCGCCGTCGCCGGAACCGCTGTCGTCGCTGGAACAATGGGCGTCATAGCCACCGTCACCGCCGCTGCCATCCGCGGTGGTGCTGCTGCCGCGCCTGACCTGCCGGCCTTGCCCGGCGCGCAGCACGGCCAGGACGAAGCCGGCGGTGACGAACACCAGGAACAGGGGCGGCAGCAGGTACCAGAGGCCCATGATCGCCAGGATGGGGAAGCAGCCGGCCAGGGCCAGTAGCAGGCCTTGCAGCCAGCGGTGGCGGGACCTGGTCACGGCGGCCATGCGGGCGGCTCAGCCTTGGCCGCCCGGCATGGCGGCAGGGGGCACCGGCGGCGGGGCGGGCGGGGTGTGCCTCAGGGGTCCAGCCTCATGGCGATGCTGCGGGCGTGGGCGCCGAGGCCCTCGGCCTCCGCCAGCAGCACCGCATCCGGGCCGATGGCTTGCAGGCCGCGCTGATCCGCCTCGATCCAGGTGGTGCGCTTCAGGAAGTCGAAGATCGACAGGCCGGAGGCGAAGCGGGCGGTGCGGCCGGTGGGCAGCACGTGGTTGGGGCCGGCGATGTAGTCGCCCAGCGCTTCCGGGCAGAAACCGCCGAGGAAGGCGGCGCCGGCATGGCGGATGCGGGCGAACAGGGCGCGCGGGTCCTCCACCAGCAGCTCTAGGTGCTCGGGCGCCAGGCGGTCCGTCAAGGCGGCGGCTTCTTCCAGGCTGCGGGTCAGGATGATGGCGCCGTTGCGGGCCCAGCTCTCGCCGGCGATGGCGGCGCGGGGCAGGGTGGCCAGCGCGTCCTGCACCGCCCGCTCGACCGCTCCGGCCAGGGTGGCGCTGTCGGTGATCAGGATGGACTGGGCGCTTTCGTCGTGCTCGGCCTGGGCCAGCAGGTCCATGGCGACGCGCGCCGGGTCCTGCGCCCAGTCGGCGATGACGACGACCTCGGACGGGCCGGCGATCGAGTCGATGCCGACGCGGCCGAAGACCTGCCGCTTGGCTTCCGCAACATAGGCGTTGCCGGGGCCGGCGACGCGGTCCACCGGCGCGATGCTAACGGTGCCCCAGGCGAGGGCGGCGATGGCCTGGGCGCCGCCGATGCGCCAGATCTCCGTCACGCCCGCGCGGCGGGCGGCGGCGAGGACCAGCGGGTTCAGCACGCCATCCGGCGTCGGCACGCACATGGCGACGCGGCCGACGCCGGCGACGCGGGCCGGGATGGCGTTCATCAGCACGGAGGACGGGTAGGCCGCCTTACCGCCGGGGACGTAGATGCCCACGGCGTCGATGGCGCCCCAGCGCATGCCGAGGGTCAGCCCGGCCGGGTCGTCCAGCCGGATATCGGCGGGAAGCTGGGCGCGGTGGAAGGCTTCGATGCGAGTGGCGGCGTGGTCGACGGCCGCGATGAGCGCGGGGTCGCACTGGGTGACGGCTGCGTCGATCTCGGCTTCCGTCACGCGCAGCGCGGCGGCATCGGCGGGCTGCCAGCGGTCGAACCGGGCGGTCAGGTCCAGCAGCGCGGCGTCGCCATCACGGCGGATGGCGGCGATGATGTCGGCTACGACGCCGTCGACGCGGGTGGTCGTCTCGCGTGCCTGGTTCAGGAGGTGAGCGAAACCGGCGTCGAAATCGTCGTCGCGCGTGTCGAGGCGGATCATGCGGCCTCCAGCGCCGCGCGGAAGCGGGCCAGCCAGGCGCCGATGGCCTCGGGCTGGGTCTTGAGCGCGGTGCGGTTGACGATGAGGCGGGAGGTGACGTGGGCGATCACCTCCGTCTCCGCCAGGCCGTTGGCCTTCAGGGTGGAGCCGGTCTGCACCAGGTCCACGATCAGGTTGGAGAGGCCGAGGGCGGGGGCCAGCTCCATGGCGCCGTTCAGGTGCACCACCTCCGCCTGGATGCCGCGGGCGGCGAAGTGGCGGCGGGCGATGTTGGGGTACTTGGAGGCGACGGCGACGCGGGAGAGCCGGGCGCGCTCGGCGGCGGCCTGGGCGGCGTTCTCCACCGGCTCGGCCACGCTGACGCGGCAGCGGCCGATGCCGAGGTCGAGCGGCGCGTAGATCTCGGGGTAGTCGAATTCCATCAGCACGTCGGCGCCGCAGATGCCGATCTGCGCAGCGCCGAAGGCCACGAAGGTCGCCACGTCGAACGACCGGACCCGCACCACGTCAAGGGTGGGGTTGTTGGTCTCGAACCGCAGGCGGCGGCTGCCTTCGTCATGAAAATCGGCGGCGGGGACGATGCCGGTGCGTGCCAGCAGGGGCCCCAGCTCCTTCAGGATCCGGCCCTTGGGCAGGGCGAGGACGAGGGGAGCATCGGGGGAGATGGCCTGTTCCAGGCCGGTGGTGTTGGTGGGCTGGTCCATGACGGGTTCTAGCATCGCTCCGGTTGCGGAGTCATGTCAGTCTCGCAGACGTTCAATGTCGGCGCCGACGCCCGCCAGCTTCTCCTCCACCCGCTCATAGCCGCGATCCAGGTGGTAGACGCGGTTGACGACCGTGTCCCCCTGGGCGGCGAGGCCGGCGATGATGAGGGAGACGGAGGCGCGCAGGTCGGTCGCCATCACCGGGGCGCCGGTCAGGCGGGAGACGCCGCGGATGATGGCCGACGAGCCGTGGGCGTTGATGCGGGCGCCCATGCGGGACAGTTCCGGCACGTGCATGAAGCGATTCTCGAAGATCGTCTCGGTGATCATCGAGGCGCCTTCGGCGACCGCCATCAGCGCCATGAACTGGGCCTGCATGTCGGTGGCGAAGCCGGGGAAGGGCTCGGTGACCGCATCGACGCCGCGCAGGCCGTCCACGCGGGCGACGCGGAGGCCGGCCTCTTCCTGGGTCAGCTCCACGCCGGCATCGCGCAGGTTGGCGGAGACGGAGCCGAAGATGTCCAGGCGGACGCCTTGCAGCAGGACCTCGCCGCCGGTGATGGCGGCGGCACACGCGAAGGTACCGGCCTCGATGCGGTCGGGCAGGATGGGGTGGTGGGTGCCGTGCAGGCTGTCCACGCCCTCGATGACCAGGCGGTCGGAGCCGATTCCGTCGATCTGCGCACCCATGGAGACCAGGCAGGTGGCGAGGTCGCAGATCTCGGGCTCGCGCGCCGCGTTGATCAGGGTGGTGGTGCCGCGGGCCAGGGTGGCGGCCATCAGCAGGTTCTCGGTCGCGCCGACGGAGACCTGGGGGAAGATGATCTTGGCGCCGACCAAGCCATCGGGGGCGGAGGCGTCGATATAGCCGGCCTGCAGGTCGATCCTGGCGCCCATGGCCTGCAGCCCCTTCAGGTGCAGGTCGACCGGGCGGGTGCCGATGGCGCAGCCGCCGGGCAGGGAGACACGGGCGCTGCGGTAGCGGGCCAGCAGGGGGCCGAGCACGAGAATGGAAGCACGCATCTTACGGACGAGGTCGTAAGGGGCTTCCAGGCTGGTGGCCTCGCCTTCCAGGCGGAGGGTGCGGGCGGCCTTGTCGTGCTCCACCTTCAGGCCGTGCTGGGCGAGCAGGGCGGCCATGGTGATGACGTCCGACAGCGCGGGCGTGTTGGTGAGGGTGACGCCATCCCCGGTGAGCAGGGCGGTGGCCATCAGCGGCAGGGCGGCGTTCTTGGCGCCCCCCACGGCGATGCTGCCCTTCAGCCGGCGGCCGCCACGGATGCGGATGCGGTCCATCGCCTTACTCCCTTACTATCTTACTGGAGGGCTGCTTACAGGCGGGGCAGCGCGACGCCGCGCTGGCCCATGTACTTGCCCTTGCGGTCTGCATAGGAGACGTCGGGCGCCGACTCGCCGCGCAGGAAGAGGAACTGGCAGATCCCCTCATTCGCGTAGATGCGGGCGGGGAGCGGGGTGGTGTTGCTGATCTCGATGGTCACCTGGCCTTCCCACTCGGGCTCCAGCGGGGTGACGTTCACGATCAGGCCGCAGCGGGCGTAGGTGGATTTGCCGAGGCAGATGACCAGCACGTCGCGCGGCACGCGGAAGTATTCGACCGTGTGGGCCAGCACGAAGGAATTGGGCGGGATGATGCAGGTCGGGCCCTTGCGGGAGACGAAGCTGGTGTCATCGAACTGCTTGGGGTCCACCAGCGCGTTGTCGACATTGGTGAAGATCTTGAACTCGTCCGCCACGCGCGCGTCGTAGCCATAGGAGGAGACGCCGTAGGAGATGACGCCCTCCCGCCGCTGGCTCTCCACGAAGGGCTCGATCATGCCGTGCTCGGTGGCCATCCGACGGATCCAGTGGTCGGGCATGATCGACATGGGCAGGGGCTTCCGTGGCGGCTGTGGGCGCGGGTGCGGCCGCCGACCGGAGGCGGCACCCGCGCGCGCGAAGATAAGAGGCGCCGGGGTCTACAGCACAGGCCCCGCAGCCGCAACCGACGGGCGTGGGAGGTCAGGCCTGCTCGGGTTCCGGCTTGGCGGCCTGCTCGGCTTCCCGGCCGCGGGTCTGCGCCTTGCGGCGGCGCAGGTTCTCGCGCAGCGCGGCGGCGAGGCGGGCCTCGGCCTTGGCGGCGCGGATTTCGGCGGCGGTGCGGGGCGGGGCGGTGTCGGGTGGCTTGGCCATGATGCGTCCGGAGCAGCGGGCTGGCGGGGCGGTGGCTGGTTATTGGCGCGCGGCGGCGTGACGGCAAGCGCGGATTGCGGCGCCGGCGGCGTCAGGGCGGCCGACAGGCGAGGGTTGGACCTTGGGAGGAAGGGCGCCGGGGTGGTGGCCGGCGACTTACGGCCATGCTCACGGTAAAGAGTACCGATCACGCGAGGGTGAGCGCTGTCGGCAGACTTTACGGCGTGACGATGCAGCTTGGGAAAGCGGGAGGAAAAATCACTGAAAACATGGCGTTAACGGAGTGGCCCGGGTCTTGCTTCTGTCAGTCTGGGCACGAAGCGCGCCCCTGCAAGGAGATTACGCCATGAAGAACTTCCTCTTGGGTACCACGATGGCCGTCGCTATCGCGGCCGCCGCACCTGCCG
>Ga0308171_1001990_pt1 | contig 23533 bp, 17 predicted proteins | sample PhyGR1_FD_202135 | JGI IMG/M metagenome (GOLD analysis project Ga0308171, IMG submission 202135) | Phyllosphere microbial communities from UC Gill Tract Community Farm, Albany, California, United States - DLSLSG.R1 | ecosystem: Host-associated > Plants > Phyllosphere > Unclassified | place: USA... | reverse complement strand
CATCATCCGCGAGGCCAAGAGCTACCTGGAAGGCGTGCAGCCGCCGTTCTTCAAGGCGCTGCTCGACTACGCTGAAGACGGCTCCTACTCGTGGCACTGCCCCGGCCACTCGGGCGGCGTGGCGTTCCTGAAGAGCCCCGTGGGCCAGATGTTCCACCAGTTTTTTGGCGAGAACATGCTGCGCGCCGACGTGTGCAACGCGGTGGAAGAGCTCGGCCAATTGCTGGACCACAACGGCGCCATCGGCGAGTCGGAGCGCAACGCGGCGCGCATCTTCAATGCCGATCATTGCTTCTTCGTGACCAACGGCACCAGCACGTCGAACAAGATGGTGTGGCACCACACGGTCGCGCCGGGCGACGTGGTGGTGGTGGACCGCAACTGCCACAAGTCCATCCTGCATTCGATCATCATGACCGGGGCGATCCCCGTGTTCCTGAAGCCGACCCGCAACCACTTCGGCATCATCGGTCCGATTCCGCAGGCCGAGTTCGAGCGTGACGCCATCGAAGCGAAGATCCGCGCCAACCCGCTGCTCAAGGGGGTCGATGCCAAGGCGGTGAAGCCCCGCGTGCTGACCATCACGCAGTCCACTTACGACGGCGTGCTCTACAACACCGAGACCATCAAGTCGATGATGGACGGCTACGTCGACAACCTACATTTCGACGAGGCCTGGCTGCCGCACGCCGCCTTCCACCCCTTCTACGGCAGCTATCACGCCATGGGCAAGAAGCGCGCGCGCCCGAAGCATTCGGTGGTGTACGCGACCCAGTCCATCCACAAGCTGCTCGCCGGCATCAGCCAGGCCAGCCACGTGCTGGTGCAGGACTCGCAGACCGTCAAGCTCGACCGGCCGCTCTTCAACGAGGCGTACCTGATGCACACCTCGACCAGCCCGCAGTACAGCATCATCGCCAGCTGCGACGTGGCCGCGGCGATGATGGAGCCGCCGGGCGGCACCGCGTTGGTGGAAGAAAGCCTGCTCGAAGCGCTGGACTTCCGCCGCGCCATGCGCAAGGTGGAGGAAGAGTTCGGCAAGGACGACTGGTGGTTCAAGGTCTGGGGGCCGGACAAGCTGGTGGACGAAGGCCTGGGCCGGGCCGAGGACTGGATCATCCGCAGCGACGGCAAAGGCAAGAAGAGCGCCAGCAAGTGGCATGGCTTCGGCCAGATGGCCGACGGCTTCAACATGCTGGACCCGATCAAGTCCACCATCGTCACGCCCGGCCTGAACCTGGACGGCAAGTTCGACAAGACCGGCATTCCCGCGTCCATCGTGACGAAGTACCTGGCCGAGCACGGCGTGGTGGTCGAGAAGACCGGCCTCTACAGCTTCTTCATCATGTTCACCATCGGCATCACCAAGGGCCGCTGGAACACGCTGCTGACCGCGCTGCAGCAGTTCAAGGACGACTACGAGAAGAACCAGCCGATGTGGCGCATCCTTCCGGAGTTCTGCCAGCAGCACAAGCGCTACGAGCGCATGGGCCTGAAGGACCTGTGCCAGCACGTGCACGAGCTGTATGCCAAGTACGACATCGCGCGCCTCACGACCGAGATGTACCTCTCGGACCTGACGCCGGCGATGAAGCCCAGCGACGCATTCGCCCACATCGCGCACCGCAAGACCGAGCGGGTGGAGATCGACCACCTGGAAGGCCGCATCACGACCAGCCTGATCACCCCGTACCCGCCGGGCATTCCGCTGCTGATCCCGGGTGAGGTCTTCAACAAGAAGATCGTGGACTACCTCAAGTTCTCGCGGGAATTCTCCAAGCTCTCGCCGGGCTTCGAGACCGACATCCACGGCCTGGTGGAGATCGAGGACGAGAACGGCGTGGTGCGCTACTACGCCGACTGCGTGACCCGGACCGAGCAGCCCAAGCCCGGCCGCCGCGGCGGGCTGAAGGACGCGCCCGATGCGGAGGAAATCGTGCAGGTCGGCAGCGACGGGCCTTTCGGCCGCAAGATTTGACCGGGGCGCGGTGTGGCCACCGCACCCCCGACTCGAAGCCCGGGCTGTTCGCAGTGCCGGGCTGTCTTGCAAAAGGCGCGGCCGTCGGCGTTGCGCGGCTGTAGGACCAGGCCGGGACCGACGCGCTGCCCAGGTGAGCTGGCGAGGTCGGCTGCAGATGCGTTTTTGGCGCACTGCGCTTGTTCTGTAAGGGTTTTATGCTATGTAAAGCATAGCATTCGGGGTGGCGCGACGGGCCGGAAGTCGCCCGACCGGTGCTTATCATGGCTCGCGGTGGCGACTCGGTTGCCGCTCTCCACCCCATCTGCAACCCCCAAGGACACCCATGGACAAGTACCAGATCGCTGTCGTCGTCGGCAGCCTGCGCAAGGACTCGATCAACCGCAAGCTGGCCACCGCGCTCACCCGCATGGCGCCCGAAGGCTTTTCGTTCACCGACGTGCGGATCGACGATCTGCCCCTGTACAACCAGGACGACGATGGACATCAGGCAGCGCCCGTGATGCGCCTGAAGTCGGAAGTGTCTGCGGCGCAGGGGCTGCTGTTCGTCTCGCCAGAATACAACCGCTCGATTCCGGGCGTGTTGAAGAACGCGCTGGACCACGGCTCGCGTCCCTACGGGCAAAGCGTGTGGGGTGGCAAGCCGGCTGGCGTGATCGGCGCTTCGATCGGCGCCATCGGCACCGCCGTCGCGCAGCAGCATCTGCGCAACGTGCTGGCTTATCTGGACGTGCCCACGCTGGGCCAGCCCGAAGCCTTCATCCACTACAAGGAAGGTTTCTTCGATGAAGACGGCAACGTCGGCGAGGGCAGCCGCAAGTTCCTGCAGTCTTGGATGGACAAGTACGTCGCCTGGGTCAAGACCCACAACCACCCGGGCGACCATAAGCCGGCCTGACGCGGGGCAGCCGGCCGGGGCTGGCTTGCGGGCTGCCTGGTGGGCATTTCAGGCATTCGTGCCTCCGGCGCTACCGAATTGATAGCTGTAGGCGCTAGTGCAGCAAGCGCTGGGCCCTGAAAACCATGTGAATCTGTACGTGAAAAGAGCCGGCATTGCCGGCTCTTTTTTTGCGTGGCGGTGGCGCGGTGCGTCCGTGCGGCGGAATGCGCTGGCGCCGCCGCGACCGGATGCCCGCGCGGGGCTGCGCTCAGGCGGCCTCGGCCACCGGGGCTGCGGCGCCCGTTCGCACGTGCTGCTCGATGTCCCGCTCGGCGCTGGCCAGCGCCGCGCTCTTGGCATCGCCGCCCATGGCCACGCCCTCGGCACGCACGAAGCGCACGTCGGTGATGCCGAAGAAGCCGAACACCGTTTGCAGATAGCTCTCCTGGTGCTCGAGGGCTCGACCGCCTTCGCTGGTCGAGTACACGCCGCCGCGCGACGACACGACGATCACCGTCTTGCCCTTGGCCAGCCCCTCTGGGCCGCTCGCGGTGTAGCGGAAGGTGCGGCCCGGCTGGGCGATGCGATCGATCCAGGCCTTGAGCTGGGTGGGAATGCCGAAGTTGTAGAAGGGCGCGCCCACCACGACCACGTCCGCCGCGAGGAACTGGCTCACCAGCCGCTCGGAGACGGCGTTCTCGCGCTGCTGCGTCTCGCTCAAACCCTCGGTCTGGCCTGTGCGCGGCGACATGGAGTCCATGGTGAAGTGGTTGGGCGCATCCGCCACCAGATCGAGATGCTGCACCGTCGTGCCGGGATGCGCGGCGACCCAGGCCGCCACGGTGCGGGCCGTCAACTGGCGGGAAACGGAGGCATTGCCGGTGATGGCGGAATCGATGTGGAGCAGTTGCATGAAGAATCTCCTGAAAAGAGGGGGGGTGTGAAGGGCGGGCGCCACGGGGCGCTGCGTTGAATAGATTGTATGAATGGCACCATTGCTTGATAAGCGCCGCGATATGCAATAGATTGTCCTGAATTCCGACGCAATAACGCTTTCAGTGCTGAAAGGGCACGCCATGCAGGACCTGAACGACATGCTGTACTTCGCCGAGGTGGTCGAGAGGGGCGGCTTCGCGGCGGCCGGCCGGGCGCTGGGGGTGCCCAAGTCGCGCCTGTCGCGGCGGGTGTCCGATCTGGAGGCCCACCTGGGCGTGCGCCTGCTCCACCGCACCACCCGCAAGCTGTCGCTCACCGACGTGGGCGAGGCCTATCTGAGGCACTGCCAGGCAATGCGCGACTCCGCGCAGGCGGCGGCGGACACGGTCGCCCAGGTTCAGACCGAACCACGCGGCACGGTGCGCCTCACCTGCCCCGTGACCCTGGCGCACAGCGTGGTGAGCGAATTGATCCCTCAGTTTCTGCAGAACCATCCGCTGGTGCGGGTGGACATGCAGGTCACCAACCGCGTCGTCAACCTGGTGGAAGAGGGCGTGGATGTGGCCCTGCGCGTGCGCACCACGCTGGACGCCAGCGGCAGCATGGTGGTCAAGCGGCTGGACGAGGGCACCCAGGTGCTGGTGGCCAGCCCCGCGCAACTCAGGCGGCAGGGGGTGCCGGTCACGCTGGCGGACCTGGCCGCGCTGGACACCCTGGCGATGTCGGCCGCCGACGGGCGCACCACCTTCCAGCTCATCAGCCCGGACGGCCGCGAGGAGTCCGTCCAGCACAGCCCACGCTACGTGGCCGACGATCTGGTGTCGCTCAAATTCGCGGCACTGGCCGGCATCGGTGTCTGTTGGCTGCCCGACTACCTGTGCCATGCCGAACTCGCCGATGGGCGGCTGCAGCGCGTGCTGCCGGACTGGTCCACGCCCCGCAGCGTGGTGTATGCGGTCTTCCCGTCGCGGCGCGGCCTGTCGCCGGCGGTGCGGCACCTGCTGGATTTTCTGGGGGAGGCGGTGCCCGGCCGGGCCGCGATTCCCCCTGGAGGCGCTGAGCCTGGGGAACGCGTGGCAGCCCCGGCGGGCTGAGCCGTCGGCCGCCGGTCAGTCGTGCCGGCGGTGTCGCCCGCGCGGCGAGCTTCCGGCCCCCACCCGGCACCCCGCACGACTGAACCGCGGCGTCCATTTTTTATACGACTCGGTTTTATCGGCAATACTCTCAGGTTTTCGACCTCGGGCCAGGCCGAGGGCCGCCACGACCGTTCGCCACACCCCGCCCGCAACCATTCCTCATGACCGTTTCCCCGCGCGCTTCATCGTCGCCGGCGCTCGCCTCACCGTTCCCCACGGCTCGGCTGGCCTTGCTCGCGCTCATCGCGGGCTGGCTGCTGGCAGGCTACGGGGTGGTGCCGCGACTGCCTGGGTCGGCCGGGTGGGAGAACAGCTGGCTCGAAAACACGCAGGTCCTCTTTCTGCTGGGCGGGGCGGTCACCGCGGGGTGGTTCGCACGGCGCCTGGTCCGCGAGGGTGGGCCCCGCCCCGCGATCGTGCTCGCGGCGTGCCTCGTTCCCATCTGGCTCGTGCTGGCCGGGCGCGAACTGGCCTGGGGGGCTGCGTTTCTCGCGCCGATGGATGTCGAGGAAGGCGAGCCAATCTATTCCTCCTCCGTGCTGGCCTACAAATTCGCGGTGGCGCCTGCTGTCGGCGCGGCGGCGGCGGTGGTCGTCGCCTTCTTGCTGCGCTACCGCGCCGACCGGCTCATCTGGCCGCACCTGCTGACCAGCCGGTTCCCCTGGGCTGAAGTGGCGCTGGGCACATGCGCCGCGCTGATGAGCACCTATGCCGAAGGCCACCTCGGGCTGCCCGTGTCGGCGGCCTGGCGTGAGTCCGCCCCGGTGCTGGAAGAGTGGGTCGAAGTCGCCGCCTATCTGGCCCTCTGGGGGGCGCAGCAGCAACTGTTTCGCATCATCCAGCACGGACGGCGCTGACAAACACAGTAGGCTGCCGCTTGGGGGCGGACCTTGATTGATAGATGTTTTATCTATTAATTCAAAACCAGATATTCGTTTGGGTTTTATAGGCGGGCTCGCAGAATGGGCCAACACCCGCACACCCTGGAGCGATGACATGGCCGCTGCGACGCCTGTGCTTTTTCACCCGTCAGACACCTTACCTGCCTCGTCCGCTTGCCTGCACCACCGGGGGTGTCCACGGTGACGGCCCTTCGTGCGCAGGGCGAGGCTACGTCCATCGTGGTGGTGCCCGGCTGGCGCGACTCCGGCGCCGGCCATTGGCAGGCGCTTTGGGCCGACCGTGTGCCCGGGGCGATCCGCGTTGTGCAGGACGACTGGATCACCCCGACGCGCACAGCCTGGGTGACCACGCTCGAAGACACGATCCTGGCGGCGCCGCATCCGGTGATCGTCGTGGCCCATAGCCTCGGCTGCATCGCCACCGCGCACATCGGGGCCACGGCCGCCGCACGTGTGCGGGGTGCGTTGCTGGTGGCGCCCGCAGACCCGGAGCGCCGCGCCGTGCTGAGCGACTTCGCGCCGGTGCCCTACGCCCCGCTGCCGTACCGCAGCATCCTGGTCGCCAGCAGCAATGACCCTTACTGCCCCGTGCGGCTGGCGGGGGCCTACGCCCGCGCCTGGGGCAGCGAATTCGTCAGACTGCAGAACGCCGGCCACATCAACGTCGAATCGGGCCACGGGGAGTGGCCGCTGGGCTGGGCGCTTTTGCAGTCTCTGGCCGGCGAGCAGGGCGTGGTCCCCGGGGTGGGCTGGCCGGCAGAAACCGCCGCGCCACTGCGTTCGGCCGCCTGATGCCCGGCTGGCGAAGGGCGGTCCTTATGCCCGTTCTCGATAAATAAACAAAAATATAGTCTTTTGTGTTTTAAGGCCGACTGTCCACAATGCAGGTTACTTTCAGCTACGTGGACGTAACCAGCATGCCAACGAAGACTCCATTCAAGACCCTCATCGCCGCCGTCGCCCTGGCCGCCAGCGGATGGGCCGCCGCCCAGCCCTCGACGCTGCTCAACGTGTCGTACGACGTGGCCCGAGAGTTCTACAAGGACTACAACCCGGCCTTCGTCGCGCACTACAAGAAGACCACGGGCAAGGACGTGAAGATCGACCAGGCGCATGGCGGCTCCAGCGCCCAGGCCCGCGCGGTGAACGACGGGCTCGATGCCGACGTGGTGACCTTCAACACCACCACCGACATCGACTTCCTGGCGGCCAATGGCGTGGTGGCGAAGGACTGGGCCCAGAAGTTCCCCAACGACGCATCGCCCACCACCTCCACCATGCTGTTCCTGGTGCGTAACGGCAACCCCAAGAACATCAAGGACTGGGACGACCTGGTCAAGCCCGGCGTGCAGGTCGTGGTGGTGAACCCCAAGACCGGCGGCAATGGCCGCTACGCCTACCTGGGCGCCTGGGGCGCGGTGCGGGAAAAGGGCGGCACCGATGCGCAGGCCGCCGAGTTCGTGGGCAAGCTCTACAAGAACGTGCCGGTGCTGGGCAAGGGCGGCCGCGACGCGACCAGCATCTTCCTGCAGCGCAATACCGGCGACGTGCTCATCACGTTCGAATCCGAGGTGCTGTCGATCGAGCGCGAATTCGGTAAGGGCAAGGTCGACGCGGTCTATCCGTCGACCAGCATCCTGGCCGAAAACCCCGTGGCGGTGGTGGAGCGCACGGTGGCCAAGAAGGGCTCGGGCGATCTGGCCCGCGCCTACCTGAATTACCTCTACTCCGATGAAGGCCAGGAGATCGCCGCCAAGCATGCGTTGCGCCCGCGCTCCGAGGCCGTGCTGAAAAAGCATGCCGACCTCTTCAAGCCGGTCAAGCTCTTCACTGTCGCCAAGTATTTCGGCTCGCTGGGGGATGCGCAGAAGGTGCACTTCAACGACGGCGGCCAGTTCGACAAGCTCTACACGCCCGGCGCCAAGTAAGCCATGTCCGCCGCGACCACCTCGGTGCCGCCCGGCACCGGCGGCCCGGCGCCAGGCCGCGCGCGCCGCGCCAGGCGCGTGCTGCCCGGCTTCGGCCTCACGCTGGGCTACACGCTCTTTTATCTCAGCATCATCGTCCTGGTGCCGCTGTCTGCGCTGCTCTTCAAAACCTTCAGCCTGACCTGGGAGCAGTTCTGGACGGCCGTCACCGCCCCGCGCGTGCTGGCGTCCTACCGGCTGACGTTCGGCGCTTCCTTGATCGCCGCGCTGGTCAACCTGGTGTTCGGCCTGCTGATCGCCTGGGTGCTGGTGCGCTACACCTTCCCCGGCAAGAAGATCGTCGATGCGCTGGTCGATTTGCCGTTCGCGCTGCCCACGGCCGTCGCCGGCATCTCGCTCACCGCGCTGCTGGCGGGCAACGGCTGGCTGGGACGCTATCTGGAGCCGATGGGCATCCAGCTCGCGTTCAAGCCGGCCGGCGTGGTGATCGCGCTCATCTTCATCGGGTTGCCCTTCGTGGTGCGCACTGTGCAGCCGGTGCTGGAAGACTCAGAGAAGGAACTGGAAGAGGCGGCGACCAGCCTGGGCGCCACGCGCCTGCAGATCTTCTGGAAGGTGATCCTGCCCTCCATCACCCCCGCGCTGATGACCGGCTTCGCCATGGCCTTCGCGCGCGCCATCGGTGAGTACGGCTCGGTGATCTTCATCGCCGGCAACATGCCCATGGTGTCCGAAATCACGCCGCTCATCATCATCGGCAAGCTGGAGCAGTACGACTACGCGGGCGCCACCGCCGTCGCGGTGGTGATGCTGGTCATCTCCTTCGCGCTGCTGCTCGTCATCAATGCGCTGCAGGCCTGGCAGCGCCGCCACGCGGGAGCGCCGGCATGAGTTCGCCCGTCACCACCACTCCCCCCGCCAAGCGCCGCGCGCAGGCCGGCACCACCGAGGCGCCCTGGGTGCGCTGGACGCTGCTCACCATCGCCTTCGCCTTCCTGCTGCTCTTTCTGGTGCTGCCACTGGCCGCCGTGTTCGTGGAGGCTTTCTCCAAGGGCATCGACGCCTATCTGGCCAGCCTGCGCGACCCCGATGCCTGGTCGGCCATCAAGCTCACGCTGATCACGGCAGTCATCGCGGTGCCGCTCAATCTGGTGTTCGGCGTGGCGGCGGCCTGGGCCATCGCCAAGTACGAATTCAAGGGCAAGGCGTTCCTGACCACGCTGGTGGACCTCCCGTTCTCGGTGTCCCCCGTGGTGGCCGGCCTGATGTACGTGCTGGTCTTCGGCGCCAACGGCTGGTTCGGCCCTTGGCTGCAGGCGCACGACATCAAGATCATCTTCGCCGTGCCCGGCATCGTGCTGGCGACCGTGTTCGTCACCTTCCCCTTCATCGCGCGCGAACTGATTCCGCTGATGCAGGCGCAGGGCAACGACGAGGAGCAGGCCGCCATCGTGCTGGGCGCGACCGGCTGGCAGACCTTCTGGCACGTGACGCTGCCCAACATCAAGTGGGGGCTGCTCTACGGCGTGATCCTCTGCAACGCGCGGGCCATGGGCGAGTTCGGCGCGGTGTCGGTGGTGTCCGGCCACATCCGGGGGCAGACCAACACCATCCCTCTGCACGTCGAAATTCTCTACAACGAATACCAGTCGGCAGCGGCGTTCGCGGCGGCCTCGCTCCTGGCCCTGCTGGCGCTGGTCACCCTGGTCATCAAGTCGGTGGCCGAGTGGCAGAGCGAGCGCGAACAGCAGGCCGCCCGCGACCTGCCGCCCGAGCGGCCCACGCCGCACTGACAACCAAACGAGCCTTTCATGAGCATCGAAATCCGTCACATCAGCAAGCAGTTCGGCGACTTCCAGGCGCTGCGCGACGTCAGCCTCGACATCGCGTCGGGCGAACTGATCGCGCTGCTCGGGCCCTCGGGCTGCGGCAAGACCACGCTGCTGCGCATCATCGCCGGACTGGAAACGCCGGACGTGGGCACCATCCACTTCAGCGGCGAAGACACCACCGACGTGCACGTGCGCGAGCGCAACGTGGGCTTCGTGTTCCAGCACTACGCGCTCTTCCGGCACATGAGCGTGTTCGAGAACGTGGCCTTCGGCCTGCGCGTGAAGCCGCGCGACCAGCGGCCCAGCGAGGCGCAGATCAAGCAGAAGGTCACGGACCTGCTCAAGCTCGTGCAGCTCGACTGGCTGGCCGACCGCTTTCCCTCGCAACTCTCGGGCGGGCAGCGCCAGCGCATCGCCCTGGCGCGCGCACTGGCCGTGGAGCCCAAGGTGCTGCTGCTCGACGAGCCGTTCGGCGCGCTCGACGCCAAGGTGCGCAAGGAGCTGCGCCGCTGGCTGCGCCGGCTGCACGACGAGCTGCATGTCACCTCGATCTTCGTGACGCACGACCAGGAAGAGGCGCTCGAGGTGGCCGACCGCGTGGTGGTCATCAACCAGGGCCGCATCGAGCAGAGCGGCTCGCCCCAGGAAGTGTGGGACCAGCCGGCCAGCCCGTTCGTCTATGGCTTCCTCGGCGACGTGAACCTGTTCAAGGGCCGAGCCCACGAAGGCCAGGTGCATGTGGAGGGCGTGCAGATCGACTCGCCCGAACACGCCGGCGCGCAGAACGCCCATGCCTCGGCCTACGTGCGCCCGCACGACCTGGACGTGCGCCGCCACGTGCCCGGCGAAGGCTCGGGCGCCAACGGCCGCCCGCGGGGCATCGTCGCACGGCTGGAGCGCGCCATCGTGGTCGGCCCCATCGCGCGGCTGGAACTAATTGCGACCGACGGTGACAAACCAGCCGACAATGCAGCCCCCGAGTCGGTGATCGAGGCGCAGATCCCTGCGACCGAGTTCCGCGACATGGGGTACAGGGAAGGTGAAACGCTGGTGGTGACGCCGCGCCGCGCCCGCGTGTTTCTGGACCAGGCCGCAGGCATCTGACGGCCCCCTCGAGCCGCTTCGCGCCCCTTCCTGGCGGACCACCGGCCGGGCCGGATCCTCGGATGCTTTGGTGAATGGGGCCGCGCCTCGTCCGTGCAGGACGGGGCCCGGTGGGCAATGAATCTGGATGAGGGAAACAAATGAACTGGTTGGATCGTGCGCCTCGCCGCGTGCTGGCGTTGATCTCCGCGGCCTGCGTGGCCATGCTGGCTTTCGGCATGTACCTGCAGCACAGCCTGGGGCTGGAGCCGTGCCCGATGTGCATCGTGCAGCGATATGCTCTCATTTTTGTAGCGGTATTCGCAGGTATTGCCAGCGCCAGAGGCCTAAAAGGCTGGCAAATCGGCTGGGGCGTGCTGGCCTTGCTGGCGGCCGGCTTCGGCGCCTTCGTGGCGGCGCGGCAAAGCTGGCTGCAGTGGTACCCGCCCGAGATCGCCACCTGCGGGCGCGACTTCTACGGAATGATCGAGCACTTCCCCATCGGCCGGGCGATCCCCATGATCTTCCGCGGCTCGGGCGACTGCACGGCGATCGACTGGACCTTCCTCGGCGGCTCGATCGCCAACTGGTCGTTCATCTGCTTCACGGCTTTTGCGCTGGTGCTGCTCGTGCTGCTGGTGCGTCAAGGGCGTGGCGGGCGCACCCGCGGCCTGGCGGCCGCCTGATCCACTCCGCCTGCTTTCGGCGGTCAACCATCACGAGAACGGGGCGCCACGGGCGCCCCGCACCGTTTCAGGCGGGCGGGAAGAGGGCAGGCGAATCGCCTTCTCTCCACGCGTCGTACTTGCCCATCACCCGCTCGAACAGGTCGCCGGCCTGCCAGGCGGCCAACCAGCGGCGCAACGGCAGCCATGGGCCGGCCTCCCAGCGCGCCGCATCGATGCCGGCGAACTGCCGCACGAAGGGTGCGATAGCCATGTCGGCCAGTGTGGCGTGGTCGCCGAACAGGTGGCGGTTACCCTCCAGCCGGGCGTTCAGTCGCATCAGCCAGGCCTGCGCGGCAGACCATTGCTCTGCCGGGTCTGCATCCGGATAGCGGTTCGGATACTTGCAACGGTCCAGCGCCTGCTTGAAAGGGCCGTCGCATTCCGCGATCAGCGCCCACATGTCGTCGGTGCTGCCGTGCTCCGGGGCCAGCCAGCCGCCGGGGTCGTTGCGCTCCAGCGCCCAGCGCATGATGTCCAGGCTCTGGTCGATGACCTCGCCGCCGGGCAGCACCAGCACCGGCACCGTGGCCTTGGGCGAGGCCTGCAGCAGAGCGGCGGGCTTGTCGCGCAGCACCACTTCGCGCAGTTCGCAGCGTTGCCCGCTGGCGGCCAGCGCCAAGCGCGCGCGCATCGCATACGGGCAGCGGCGGAACGAATACAGCACCGGCAGGTCCCCGGCCCGGTGGCGGCCCTGCGGCTGCGGTATGTGCTCGGGCTTCGCGGCTGCCGGCTGGGCACGGCTGCCGATGTGTTCGCGTCCCCGCGTGGCCGCCAGCGCCACCTGCCGCTCGCGCTCGGCCAGGGCCTGCAGCTGTGCCTCGCTGCGCGTGCCGTGGCAGTAGGGGCAGCTCACCCCGGGGACGTAGTGGCTGGACGCAAGGTCCTCGGCCGACAGCGGCATGCGGCAGGAGCGGCAGAGCTGGTGGTGGCCCGGGGCGAGGCCGTGGCCCACCGATACCCGCTCGTCGAACACGAAGCAGTCGCCCCACCAGCGGCTTTCCTCCTCGGGCACCGTCTCCAGGTATTTCAGGATGCCGCCCTCCAGGTGATAGACCTCGTCGAAGCCGCGAGACTTCAGGTATGCGGTCGACTTCTCGCAACGGATGCCGCCCGTGCAGAACATGGCCACCCGGGGCTTGCCGGCCAGCACGCCGCCCGGGCCGCTCTGGCGCTCCACCCAGGCGGGGAATTCCGTGAAGCTGCGCGTGCCCGGGTCCACCGCCCGCGCAAAGCTGCCGATGCCCACCTCGTAGTGGTTGCGGGTGTCGATCACCACCACCTCGGGGTCGTCAATCAGCGCGTTCCAATCCTCGGGCGCCACGTAGGTGCCGGCATGCGCGGCAGGGTTCAGGCCCGGCACGCCCATGCTGACGATCTCGCGCTTGAGCCGCACGCGCATGCGGTAGAAGGGCATGCGCTCGCCCCACGCTTCCTTGTGCTTGAGCGGGGCCAGCCGCGCATCGCCGCGCAGCCAGGCCAGCACCGCACGCACGCCCTCGGGGCGGCCGGCGATGGTGCCGTTGATGCCCTCGGGCGCCAACAACAGCATGCCGCGCGCTTCGTTCTGGTCGCACACCGCCTGCAGCGGCGCCTGCAGCTGGGCGAAGTCGGGCAGATCGACGAACAGGTACAGGGCGGCGGTCAGGTAGGCGGGCATGGGGCGGCGATGATAGCGGTTGGGCCGGGTGGCGGGCCAGGTCAGGCCGGCTGCGCGCATCCGGCCAGCAGCCAGTCGCGGAAGGCATCCATCGCCGCGCTGGGCGGGCGCGACTTGAGCCGGGTGAGCCAATAGGCGCCCAGCGCGATCTCGGTGTCGAAGGGCTGCACCAGCCGGCCCTGCTGCAGCTCGCGCGTGAAGAGCCGGGCAGGCAGCAGCGCGATGCCCGCGCCCTGGGCGGCCGCTTCGGCCAGGGCCAGCGACGAGTCGAAGACGGTGCCGCGCACCAGCGGGCAGGGCACGCCGGCGGCGCCGAACCAGGCGCTCCATTCGTCGGCCCGGTACGAGCGCAGCAGCGATTCGCGCGCCAGATCGGCCGGCGCCCGCAACCGCAGCGCGACGGCCGGCGCGCACATGGCGGAGAGCGGCGCGTCCAGCAGCCGGTCGGCCTCGGTGCCGTGCCAGGCGCCGTCGCCGAAGCGGATCGCGCAGTCCAGGCCCTCGGCCGCGAGATCCACTCGGTTGTTGTGCGTCATCAGCCGCAGGTCGACGAAAGGGCAGGCCTGCTGGAAGTCGCGCAGGCGCGGCAGCAGCCAGCCCACCGCGAAGGTGCCCACGGCGCCCACGGTCAGCACCTCGCGCGGGCGCCGGTCGCTCAGCTGGTCCAGCGCGGTGGCCATGCGGGCGAAGCAGTCGCTCAGCACCGGCAGCAGCGACTGGCCTTCGTCGGTCAGCGCCAGCCCACGGGGCAGGCGCCGGAAGAGGGGCTGGCCCAGGCGGTCCTCCAGCTTGCGGATGTGCTGGCTGACCGCCGTCTGCGTCACGTTCAGCTCCTGTGCGGCGCGGGTCAGGTTCAGGTGCCGGGCCGACACCTCGAAGGCGCGCAGGGCATTGAGCGGCAGATGCATGGCGGGCGGGAAGGGTGAAGTTTTTCCGGGGTGTCTTGCCGCTTATTGTCGATGGTGCCGAAGCGGTCTTCCCCGTATCGTTCGCTCCGTTCCACGACGAAGCCACCGAGCAGAAAGGATCTGGATAATGAAGAGGCGTGAGTTTTCCTTGGGGGTGCTGGGCGGCCTGGCCCTGGCGCATCGCGCGGCGGCGGCGCCCACCGCCCTCACAGACGCGGCTTGGGCCGCAGCGCTGCAGGCGGTCGAATCGACCCTGCAGGGTGGCCGGCTGGGCGCCGCCATGCTCGACACCGGCACCGGACGCCTGCTCAGCTGGCGCGGGGACGAGCGCTTTCCGATGGCGAGCACCTTCAAGCTGATGCTGGCGGGCTGGATGCTGGAGCGGGTGGATCGCGGCCAGGAGTCGCTGGGCCAGCGCGTGCGCTACGAAAAGGCCACCCTGGTTCCCTATTCACCCGTCACCGAAAGGCACGTGGGTGCCGGAGGCATCACCGTGGCCGAACTCTGCGAGGCCACGGTCACGCTGAGCGACAACACCGCCGCCAACCTGCTGCTGGCCCGGCACGGCGGCCCGGAGGGCTTCACCGCCTTCGCCCGGTCGCTGGGCGATGCCGTCACGCGGCTCGACCGCAACGAGCCGACGCTGAACGAGGCCCTGCCGGGCGATCCCCGCGACACCACCTCGCCCATCGCCATGCTGCACAGCCTGCGCACGCTGGTGCTGGGCCAGGCCCTGAGCCCGGCATCCCGTGCCCAGCTGACGGAATGGATCGTCCACAACAAGACGGGTGACAAGCGCCTGCGCGCCGGCGTGCCGGGCTGGAAGGTGGGCGACAAGACGGGTACGGGCGACAGAGGTTCGTCCAACGACATCGGCGTACTCTGGCCCCCGGGCGGCGGCGCGCCGGTGGTGGTCACCTGCTACATGACGGGCGTGCCGGCGGCGCCGCAGGTGCGCGACGCGGCCATCGCCCAGGTGGCGCGGCACGTGGCGGCGGCGACGGGGCGCGGCTGAGCGCCTGGGCGCTACAGCTTCTTGACCAGCACCTGGCTCTTGCGGTCCCAGTTGTATTTCTTCTTGCGGGCGTCGGGCAGCCAGTCCGGGTCCACCGGCTGGAAGCCGCGCTTGATGAACCAGTGCATGGTGCGGGTGGTCAGCACGAAGATGCTTTTCAGCCCCATGAGGCGCGCGCGCTGCTCGATGCGTTTGAGCAGCTTTTCGCCATCGCCCGTGCCCTGGCTGTGGGGCGACACCGTGACGGCGGCCATCTCGGCCGTGCCCGCCTCGGGGTAGGGGTAGAGCGCCGCGCAGCCGAAGATCACGCCGTCGTGCTCGATGATGGTGTAGTTGGCGATGTCTCGCTCGATCTCGGTGCGGTCGCGCTTGACCAGCGTGCCGTCCTTCTCGAAGGGTTCGATGAGTTGCAGGATGCCGCCCACATCGTCGGGCTTGGCCTCGCGCAGTTCCTCGAGCTTCTCGTCCACGATCATGGTGCCGATGCCATCGTGCACATAGATCTCCAGCAGCAACGCGCCGTCGACCGAGAACGGAATGATGTGGCTGCGCTCCACGCCGCCTTCGCAGGCCTTCACGCAGTGCTGCAGGTAGAACGACGTGTCCGAGGGCGTGCGCGCCGGCGGCAGCGTGGCCAGCATGCGGCGCGCATGGTCCAGTGGCAGCTCGGTGTCGATGGGGTTGTCCTCGCCGTCCGGCAGGAACGGGTCGGTGCGGATGCCCGGCACCTCCGACACGAACACCAGCTTGTCGGCCTTGAGCGCGATGGCGACCGAAGTCGCCACCTCTTCCATGCTCAGGTTGAAGGCCTCGCCGGTGGGCGAGAACCCAAAGGGCGACAGCAGCACCAGAGCGTCCATGTCGAGCGCGCGGCGGATGCCCGCGGTATCCACCTTGCGCACCAGGCCCGAGTGCTGGAAGTCGACACCGTCCACGATGCCGACCGGCCGGGCGGTGAGGAAGTTTCCGGAAATCACCCGCACGGTGGAGCCCGCCATCGGCGTGTTCGGCAGGCCCTGGCTGAAGGCGGCCTCGATCTCGTAGCGCAGCTGGCCGGCGGCCTCCTGGGCGCAGTCGAGCGCCAGGGAGTCGGTGACGCGGATGCCGTGCGAGTACTGGGGCTCGTGGCCCTTCGCGCGCAGTTGCTCGTTCACCTGCGGCCGAAAGCCGTGCACCAGCACGATCTTCACGCCCATCGCCTGGATCATCGCCAGGTCCTGCGCGATGTTCTGCAGCTTGCCCGCGGCGATCGCCTCGCCCGGCAGCCCGATCACGAAGGTCTGGTGGCGGAACTTGTGGATGTAGGGCGCGACGGAGCGGAACCAGGGAACGAAGGTGAAATTGAAGACGGCGGACATGGCAAGGCGGGTGGGGCGGCGGGGCGGAGGCGAATCATAGTGGCTGCATGGGCCTGTCGCGCCCGACCGGCCCTGCGAAGCGCCTGTGCCCACGTCCGGGGCCGCCCTGCGCCGGGGCGGCCCCGCGCCGCGTCGCGTCGGCTCAGGTCAGGTCAGGGCTTGCAGCTGAAGCTGTCCGCGCTTTCCAGGTCGCCCGAGCCGTTGTAGCGGGCGACCAGCGGATAGGGGCAGAGCGGCCGGCTGCGCTTCGGCCCCCAGGTGGTTGGCACCTCCGCATTGACCACTGCCGAGCCCGGGCCGCGCGCCTGCGCGATCACGCGGTCGGGCGCCTGGCCTTTCTCCACCCAGTTGACCAGCGCGGTCACCATGTCGAACTGATCGGTGGCGGGGCCGTTGGCGCAGTGGTTCATGCCGGGCACCAGGTAGAGCCGCGCGTAGTTCGCCGCCTGGCCCTGCTCGGCCTTCTGCAGAGCGTCGTACCAGCGGGCGGTGTCCGCGGCACTGAACACGCCGTCGGCCGTGCCGTGGTAGACCATGAGCTTGCCGCCCCGGTCGCGCATCGTGGCGAGGTCGGTCTCGCGCGGCGGCGTCATGAACGACCAGCTCGACTCGGTGAACACGCCGCTGGTGGCGAAGAGCTTGCCGTAGTCACGGTCCAGGTCGTAGTCGAGCGCGATCTGCAGCGGCGGCGTGGCCGTGAACGTGCCGACGGGCATCGGCGGCGTGTTGAAGATCAGCGACACGGAGCCGGGGTCGAGGTTCTGCGCGATGAAGTAGTGCCAGAGGGCGAAGTCCTTGCCGGCCACGCCGGGGTCGAACCAGGTGTTGGAATAGGCGGCCGTGCCGTCCGCCAGGCGCGGGCCGGCAAACAGGCGCTGCAGCGTGTTCTTCTGCACGGGCGTCAGGCAGGAGCCGTCGCGCCCGCCGGTGCAGGTGGGCACGTCGGCCTGGATGTCGAACGCGGCCTGGCAGGCGGCCACGTCGGACACGAGGCCATCCTTGGCCCCGTCCAGCGCATCGCACTTGGCGGTGATGCGCGCGGCGACGGTGCTGTACTCGGCCGGCGTCACGGCAGTGGAGATGTCGGGCAGGCCGTTGGCGCCCTTGCCGGCGATGGAGGCGTATTGCTGCACCTTCCACAGTTGCGCGCTGGCGGCCTTGGGCAGGTGAAAGCCCGGGTTGCCGGCCAGCACGCCGTCGTAGTCCTTGGCATAGCGCGCCGCCGCGACCATGGCGTGCCGCCCGCCGTTGGAGCAGCCGGCAAAGTACGACCGGTCGGGCGCCTTGCCATAGGCGGCCTTGATCACGCCCTGTGCCATCGGCGTGAGTGTGGCCACCGCCTGGTAGCCATAGTCGAGCCGGGCCTGCGGGTCCGCGCCGAAGAACGGGCTGGGTTGCGGGTGGCCGGCGTCCGAGCTGAGCACGGCGAAGCCCATCGCCAGGGCCGTGGTGGTGGGGCCGCCGCCGCCGATCGGCCCGGTGGCGGGCACCACGGTGCCGTCGAGGCCGCCGTTGCCCTGGTGGAAGAAGCGGCCGTTCCAGTCCTGCGGCAGCCGCATCTCGAAGCCGATGGCGTAGGCGTTGCCATCCACCGCGCTGGTGCGCTCGTTCATGCGGCCGCGCACCAGGCAGTGCTCCGGCAGGGCGGGCTGGCCGTTGCCGCCGTCGGTGGCAGCGACGACGGCGACCGACGCGATGCGCGTGGCCGGCAGTGCCAGCGCGGCGAGGTTGTTGCAGGACGCGAGCTTGGCGGGCGTGGCGGCCGCCAGTTGCGGCGGGCCGCTGTCCGAGCCGCCGCAGGCGGAAAGCGTCAGCGCGGCGCCGACGGCCGATGCCGTGGCCAGCCAGCCGGCAGGGCGGCGCCGGGGCGCGAGTGAAGGGTCGATGGGCATGGGTGTCTCCTGCGCCCCGCGCGTGCGGCGGGGCGGCTCAAAGGGGGTCGTTGTCGGGGGTGTCCGTCCGCCGGACCGCCGGGCGGCGGCGGCGGGCGGCGTCGCCCGCTGCCGCGCCGCGGTTCTCTCTCAGGATTCGGCGGTGAAGCCGATCTGCCGGACGATGGGCGCCCAGCGATCGAACTCCTGGTGCGTCATGGCATCGAGCTCGGCCGGCGTCGAGCCGCCCGCGATCAGCCCGAACGTGGCCAGGTTGTCGATCACCGCCTTGTCCTGCAGCGCTTTGTTGATGGCGGCGCTGGCGGCGGCCACCACCGCCGGCGGCGTGCGGGCCGGCGCGTAGAAGCCGTACCACTCGTCGAACTTGATGTAGTCCAGGCCCTGCTCGGCGAACGTGGGCACGTCGGGCGTGAACGGCGTGCGCTTGGGGCCCGAGGTGGCAAGGATGCGCAGCTTGCCGGTCTTGGCCTGGGGCAGGAAGTCGCCCACCGGCGTGATCATCGCGGGGATCTGCCCGCCGACCGTGTCGGTCACGCCGGGAATGGAGCCGCGATAAGGCACATGCCGCAGATCGACGCCGCTGTTCTTCGCGAGCAGCGCGCCGATGAAGTGCGGAATGGAGCCCGCCGCCGGCGAGCCGTAGCTGGCGTCCTTGGGGTTCGCCTTGGCCCATGCCAGGAAGTCGGCCACCGTCTTCACGTTCGCGGGCACCGCCGGCCCCACGGCGAGTGCGTGCGACATGGTGGCGCCGAGTGACACGGGCACCAGGTCCTCGAACGGCTTGTAGCTGAGCTTGGGGTAGATGCCCGGAAACACGGTCAGCACCGAATGGGGCGTCAGCAGCAGCGTGGCACCGTCCGGCAGAGCGGCCTTGACGGTTTCGACCGCGATGCGGCCGCCCGCGCCGCTCTTGTTGTCCACGATCCCGGCGGTCTTCACGTAGCCGCCTGCGGGCAGGCGGTCGGCCACGCGGCGGGCCATCACGTCGGCGGTGCCGCCGGGCGGAAAGCCCACGACGACGCGAGCGGTGTCCAGCGTCTGCGCGAAGGCGGCGAGCGGGGCGAGGGCGCCCAGGGCGGTGAGCGAGCCCAGGGTGTGGACGAAGTGGCGGCGTTGGAGCATGGAGATCTTCCGGTGGTCGGTGGGATGGGGCGCGTCAGAACGCATGGCGCACCCCGACGTTGAAGCCGGTCTGCGAGGCGCCCGCTGCCGGGTTGCTGCCCGCGGCGCCGCCACTGACCGACACGGCGGCCAGCCGGTCGTTGCGAATGTGCCCCACCTGCGTGTAGATCGACGTGCGCTTGGACAGCGCATAGCTCAGCCGCGCCACCAGCATCTGCGAGTCCGCATCGCTGACCGACTTGTAGCTCAGGCGGAGGTACTGGCCGTCGAGCGTCAGGTTGCCGGTGATCGGGTAGCTGGCGCCCACGTACCACAGGTTGCTGCGCGGCTTGGCCGCGTCGCCGTCATTGTCGCGGCGGATCAGGCCCGCGCCCAGCTTGGCGCCAGCGAGCTTCACGTAGCCGTTCACGCCCAGGCGCGAGTCGCTCTTGCTGCTGGCATTGAGATTGCCGAAGACGAGGTCGGTGGAAGACGTGGTGCCGCGGCCGTTCTGCCGGTCGTAGGCCAGCGCTGCGCCCCAGACGGCGCTGTCGTACTTGACCATGGCCGACCACTGCCGGCAGGCCCGGCTGTCGGTGGCGCTCTCGCCCGCGCAATTCGTGCCCGCCGGGCTGGGGCCCGCATTCACCGCGTCGCGGCCGAAGCTGTATTCGGCGCCCACGGTCAGGCCGCTGAAGGTGCCGCGGTAGGCGAGGGAGTTGTCGGCCCGGGCATTGGGGATGTAGCTGTCCAGCGAGCCGAGTGCGTAGACCGCCGGACCGATCACGTCGGCATCGAGCATCGACAGAAAGATCATCGAATACTGGCGGCCCGCCGAAACGGTGCCCCAGCCGCCCTGCAGCCCGACGAACGACTGCCGGCCGAAGCCCCGGCCGCCCTGGCCCAGCGTGCCCTGGTCGGGCGCGATGCCCATCTCGAGCGTGAACACCGCCCGCAGGCCGCCGCCCAGGTCTTCGCTGCCGCGAAAGCCCAGCCGCGAGGGCAGCGTGCCGGTGTTGCTGGGCATGCGGGTGAGGCCGCTGCCGCTGGCGCCCACGTTGTTGACATGCTCGACGCCGACGTCGATCAGCCCGTACAGGTTCACGCTCGATGCGGGGGCGGCGGGTGGGGTCTGGGCATGCGCCGCGAAGGCGGAAGCCGTGCTGACCAAAGCCGCGCCTCCCAGGCGGCGGATGCGTCTCGTCTTGTTCATGTGTGTCTCCTTCCATGTCCGGGCTCGGGGCCTGCCCTGCATTCCAGGCGCGGGCCGTTGCTCGGGTTGTCACTCTCTGGTCGTGGATGCCGCTCGATCGACGCGGCATGTGCCGGGGCACTCGCTGGGCCGATCGCCTTGCGGGCGGCCGGCACCTTGAACTGGCATGACGTTTATAGTTAGTCAGGCTATCGGATAAAGTCTATAACTACTTGTGCGGTTTTTTATCGGTAGAAGCTCTAGGTGTCGCCCGGCGCGATTCGATGCAGACGCGAGGGGGTGCGGTCGAGCGCCATGCGGCGTGGCGCCCCGTGCGCCCGCCAGGGCCAAGGGCGCGGCGGCGTGCGCCGCCGGCGGGGCGCTTGGATAATGGCGCTCTTCATGAGTGAATCCCTGTCCTCCATTCCCCGGCCCGCCGCGCCCGCCCTGCGCATCGAATTCCCCGAATCACTGCCCGTGTCGGGCAAGCGCGAAGAGATCATGGCTGCGATCCAGCAGCACCAGGTGGTCATCGTCTGCGGCGAAACGGGCTCCGGCAAGACCACCCAGCTGCCCAAGATCGCGTTGGCGCTGGGCCGCGGCAAGTGCAACGCACCCGCTGGCAGCAAGGGCCAGCTGATCGGCCACACCCAGCCGCGCCGGATTGCCGCCAGCAGCGTGGCCAAGCGCATCGCCGAAGAGCTGAAGACGCCGCTGGGCGACGTGGTGGGCTTCAAGGTCCGCTTTCAGGACCGGCTCTCGCGCGATGCGTCGGTCAAGCTGATGACCGACGGCATCCTGCTGGCCGAGACGCAGACCGACCCGCTCCTGAAGGCCTACGACACGATCATCATCGACGAGGCCCACGAGCGCAGCCTGAACATCGACTTCCTGCTGGGCTATCTGCGCCAGATCCTGCCGCGCAGGCCCGACCTGAAGATCGTGGTCACCTCGGCCACCATCGACGCGGACCGGTTTGCGAAGCACTTTGAATCGGCCAAGGGACCTGCGCCGGTGATTTACGTCTCCGGGCGCACTTTTCCCGTGGAGCAGCGCTACCGCCCCTTCGAGGACAGCCGCGATTACGGGCTCAATGAAGCCATTGCCGACGGCGTGGATGAACTCTGGGCGGGCAACGCCAGCGGCGACATCCTCGTCTTCCTGCCCGGCGAGCGCGAGATCCGCGAGGCCGCCGACCACCTGCGCAAGCACTTGGCGCACCAGCCCGTGATGCGCAACGCCGAGGTGCTGCCGCTCTTCGCCCGGCTGTCGCAGGCCGAGCAGGACCGCATCTTCGACGGCCACACCGGCCGGCGCATCGTGCTGGCCACCAACGTGGCGGAGACGTCGCTCACCGTCCCGGGGGTCCGATACGTCATCGACGCCGGAACGGCGCGGGTCAAGCGCTACAGTTTCAGGAGCAAGGTGGAGCAGCTTTTGGTGGAGCCGGTGAGCCAGGCCGCCGCCAACCAGCGCGCCGGCCGCTGCGGCCGGGTGGCCAACGGCATCTGCATCCGTCTCTACGACGAGGCTGACTTCCACAGCCGGCCCCGCTTCACCGACCCGGAGATCCTGCGCTCGTCGCTGGCGGGCGTCATCCTGCGCATGAAGTCGCTGCACCTGGGCGACGTGGCGCAGTTTCCGTTCATCGAAGCACCGTCGGGCCGGGCCATCGCCGATGGCTACCAGCTGCTGGGCGAGCTGGGCGCGGTGGACGAGGCCAACGAACTCACGCCCATGGGCGTGGAGCTGTCGCGCCTGCCGCTGGACCCGCGTGTGGGCCGCATGATCCTGGAGGCGCGCGACCGCAAGGCGCTGGACGAGGTGCTGGTGATTGCCTCCGCGCTGTCGGTGCAGGACGTGCGCGACCGGCCGCTGGAGGCGCAGCAGCAGGCCGACCAGGCGCATGCCAAGTTCGACGACGAGAAAAGCGAATTCAGCGGCTACCTCAAGCTCTGGAAGTGGATCGGCGAGGCGCGGGGCGGTGCACCCAGCCTGCCTTCGGCGCGCATGCAGCGCGAGGCGGCCCGCAAGGGCGCGCCGTCCCAAGCCGTGCTGCCCGTGGCGCAGCGCATGGCCGCCGCCGCGGCGCCCCAGCCCGCCCCGGCACTGGCGGAGCCGCAGCCCACGCAAAAGCTCAGCAACCGGCAGTACGAGGCCCTGCTGCGGCAGAACTTCATCAGCATCCGCCGCCTGCGCGAGTGGCGCGACATCCATACCCAGCTGCTGACGGTGGTGACCGAGCACCGCTGGAAGATCAACACCACGCCCGCCAGCTACGAGCAGATCCATCTGTCGATGCTGGCAGGCCTGCTGGGCAACGTCGGCATCAAGAGCGAAGAGGAAGACTGGTACCTGGGCGCGCGGGGCATCCGGTTCTACAAGCACCCCGGCGCGCACCTGAACAAGAGGCCGGGCCGCTGGATCGTCGCGGCCGAGCTGGTCGAGACGACGCGCCTCTTCGGGCGCGGCATCGCCGCCATCGAGCCGCAATGGGTCGAGCAGATCGGCGGGCACCTGCTCAAGAAGCAGCTGCTGGACCCGCATTGGGAGAAGAAGGCAGCGCAGGTGTCCGCCCTGGAGCGGGCGACGCTCTATGGCCTGGTCATCTACAACAACCGCCGCGTCAACTTCGGCAAGGTGGATCCGCACGCCGCGCGCGAGATCTTCATCCGCGAGGCGCTGGTCGGCGGCCAGTGGGAAACGCGCCTGCCGTTCCTTGTGGCCAACCAGAAGCTGATCGCCAAGGTGGAAGAGCTCGAGCACAAGTCGCGCCGGCAGGACGTGCTGGTGGACGACGAGCTGATATACGCCTTCTACGACCAACAGGTGCCGGCGGAGGTCTGCACCGGCGCGGGCTTCGAGGCCTGGTACCAGAACGAGGCACGCCAGAACCCCGATCTGCTCAAGCTCACCCGCGACGAGCTGATGCGGCATGAAGCGGCGGGCATCACCAGCAATGCGTTTCCGAAAACCGTGCGGCTGGGCGGCGTGGACTGCGCCGCAA
>Ga0308171_1001983_pt1 | contig 23605 bp, 17 predicted proteins | sample PhyGR1_FD_202135 | JGI IMG/M metagenome (GOLD analysis project Ga0308171, IMG submission 202135) | Phyllosphere microbial communities from UC Gill Tract Community Farm, Albany, California, United States - DLSLSG.R1 | ecosystem: Host-associated > Plants > Phyllosphere > Unclassified | place: USA... | reverse complement strand
TGGGCCGCCAGACCCGCGTACCCCCGTGACCACCGCCCAGCCCGAACATCCCTGCCTGTCATGCGGCGCCTGCTGCGCCAGCTTCCGTGTCGATTTCTCGGTGTACGAAACGCAAGCTGCCGGCGGCGACGTGCCCGACGGCCTGGCCGTGGAGGTGACCGATCACACGGCCCGCATGCGCGGCACCGACCACGCCCAGCCCCGCTGCGCCGCGCTGACCGGCCGCGTGGGCCTGCGGGCCGCCTGCGGCATCTATGAATGGCGCCCTTCGCCCTGCCGTGAGTTCGCCGCCGGCAGCGAGGCCTGCCAACGCGCGCGCCGGCGCCATCAGTTGCCTCCGCTGGAAGGCGATGCGGCCATGCTGGCCTGATCGCGGAGCACGGGCGGCGCCGGCACCGGCACGGGCAGCCCGCCCACTTGGCCCTTGAATTCCTGCAGCGAGAAATAGGTGTGCGCCTGCCGCACGCCCGGCAGGCGGTGCAGCTTGCGCTGGAGCAGATCGGAATACGCGTCCAGGTCGCGCGCCACCACCAGCAGCAAAAAGTCCGCCGGACCGGAAATGCCGTGGAACATCACCACCTCGGGAATGGCGCACACGGCCTCCTCGAAGGCGCGCGAAGCAATCTCGTTCTGGTGGTCGATGCCCACCATGACGAAGGCCATCACGCCATAGCCCAGCGCACGGCGGCTCAAGGCGGCGTGGTAGCCGGTGATGACGCCGTCATCCTCGAGCTTCTTCACCCGCCGCCAGCAGGGGGACTGCGACAGGTGGGCCATCTGCGCCAGCTCGCCCGAGGTGAGCCGGGCGTTGGCCTGCAGTGCCGTCAGCAGCTGGAGGTCGATGCGGTCAACAGGAGCCTGCATAAAAATTCCCGAAAGTCGCTTTTAGGGACTGGATTATTCAATTTTTCAGCCTCATGCAAATAGACACGTGACTCATCTCACGTTGTGCGAATAGCATCGGCTGCCATTCGGCCGATCCACCAAGCCCCGCCATGACCGCACCCGCACGCCTTTGGGATATCTCCGCGCCCGTCCACGCCGCCACCCCCGTCTTTCCGGGCGACACGGCCTATGCGCAGGCGTGGTGCGCCACCATCGGCCCCGGCTGCCCGGTGAACGTCAGCGCCATCACGCTGTCGCCGCACGTGGGCACCCATGCCGATGCGCCGCTGCATTACGACGCCGCGGGCGCCACCATCGGCGACCTGCCGCTGGATGCCTTTATCGGCCCATGCCGCGTCATCCACGCCATCGGCCGCGGGCCACTCGTCACCTGGGAACACATCGCCCATGCGATGCCAAGGGGCGGCGCCCCCCTGCCCGCCCGCGTGCTGGTACGCACCTACGAGCGCATGCCGGTCGACCGCTGGGACGGACAGCTCACGGCCTTCGCGCCCGCCACGATCGAGCGCCTGGCCGACGAAGGCGTGGTGCTGGTGGGCATCGACACCGCCAGCATCGACCCGGCCGACAGCAAGACGCTGGAGAGCCACCAGGTGATTCGCCGCCGCCACCTGCGGGTGCTGGAGAACCTGGTGCTCGACGAGGTGCCCGAGGGCGACTACGAACTCATCGCCCTGCCCTTGAAGCTGACCAGCGCCGACGCCTCACCGGTGCGCGCCGTGCTGCGGCCGCTGGGCTGACGCCGCGCCGCCATCTTTTTGAATCATTTCGGCCTCCCGCGCTTGATCCGCCTGCGCATGCGGCTATAAAAAAGTGAGCAACCACCCATGACCACGACATCGACCCTCACCCTGCAAGCCTGCCAGGCGCGCGACGCGGCCGACCCGCTGCGCGGCCTGCGCGAGCACTTCACGCTGCCGCCGGACGTTATCTACCTGGACGGCAATTCGCTGGGCGTGCTGCCCCGCGCCGCCGCGGGCCGCATCGCCGACGTGGTAGCGCGGGAATGGGGCACGGACCTGATCCAGTCGTGGAACAGCGCCAGCTGGTTCGACCTGCCCCAGCGCCTGGGAGACCAGTTGGCGCCGCTCATCGGCGCGGGTGCGGGCGAGGTGGTGTGCACCGACAGCACCTCCATCAACCTCTACAAGGTGCTTTCCGCCGCGCTCAACATCGCCCGCGCCGATGCGCCGGGCCGCCGCCGCATCGTCAGCGAGCGCAGCAACTTCCCCACCGACCTCTACATCGCCGAAGGCCTGTGCCGGGAGCGCGGGCTGGAGCTGGTGCTGGTCGAGCCCGAGGACATCGCCGCCGCGCTGACCCCAGAGGTGGCGGTGCTGATGCTGACCCACGTGAACTACCGCACCGGCGCCATGCACGACATGGCGGCCGTCACCGCGCAAGCGCACGCGGCCGGCATCCTCACCGTCTGGGACCTGGCGCACAGCGCGGGCGCGGTGCCGGTCGATCTGCACGGCGCGGGGGCCGACTTCTCCATCGGGTGCGGCTACAAATACCTCAACGGCGGCCCAGGCGCACCCGCCTTCGTCTGGGTGCATCCGCGCCATGCCGACCGCTTCTGGCAGCCGCTGTCGGGCTGGTGGGGCCATGCGGCGCCGTTCCAGTTCACGCCCGACTACCGACCCGCGCCGGGCGTGGCCCGCTACCTGTGCGGCACGCAGCCCATCATCAGCCTGTCGGCCCTGCAGTGCGGGCTCGACGTGTTCACGGCGGCCGAAGACCTGGGCGGCATGGCCGCGCTGCGCGCCAAGTCGCTGGCGCTGACCGACCTGTTCATCGCGCTGGTGGAAGAACGCTGCGCCGGCCACGGGCTGGAGCTGGCCACGCCACGCGAGCACGCCGCCCGCGGATCACAGGTGTGCCTGGCGCGGGACAGCGGCGCCTACGCCATCGTTCAGGCGCTCATCGCCCGCAAGGTGATCGGCGACTTCCGCAAGGGCGACGGCGACGGCGACGGCGACGGCGACGGCGACGGCGACGGCGACGGCGACGGCGACGGCGGCGGCCACGGGGGCGCCGGGCGGCACAAGGACATCCTGCGCTTCGGGTTCACGCCGCTCTACATCGGCTTCGAGGATGTGTGGAATGCGGTGGAACACCTGCGCCAGGTGCTGGAAACGGCCGAGTGGCAGCGCCCCGAATTCAACCGCCAGCACGCGGTGACCTGAGCATGTGCCCGCACGCCCCCAACCCCGCGACTGCCGCCCCACTCCCGCCCGCCGGCTCGCCGGAATCGGTGGTGCACGAAGAGCGCGCCCAGCTCGACTTCAGCCGCAGCATGAGCTATGGCGACTACCTGCAACTCGACGCCATCCTGACCGCGCAAAAGCCGCTTTCGCCCGCGCACGACGAGCTGCTTTTCATCGTGCAGCACCAGACCAGCGAACTCTGGATGAAGCTCATGCTGCACGAGCTGCGCGCGGCCATCGCCCACGTGGCGCGGGACGAACTGCCACCGGCCTTCAAGATGCTGGCGCGGGTTTCCAAGATCATGGAACAGCTGGTGCACGCCTGGGACGTGTTGGCCACCATGACGCCGCCCGAATACAGCGCCATGCGGCCCTACCTGGGCCAGTCGAGCGGCTTCCAGAGCTATCAGTACCGCAGCATCGAATTCGCGCTGGGCAACAAGAACCGCGCCATGCTGAAACCCCACGAGCATCGCAGCGATCTGCTGGAGCAGGTGCAGGCCGCCTACGCCGCGCCCTCGCTCTACGACGAGGCGCTGCGCCTGCTGGCCCGGCGCGGCATACCGGTGCCGCCCAGCCACACCGATCGCGACTGGACGCAGCCTTATGTGGAGAGCGACGCGGTCGAAGAGGCCTGGCTGACCGTGTACCGCGACCCGCAGACGCATTGGGACCTCTACCAGCTGGGCGAGGAACTCACGGACCTGGAAGACGCCTTCCGCCTCTGGCGCTTCCGCCACGTGACCACCGTGGAGCGCGTGATCGGTTTCAAACGCGGCACCGGCGGCACGGGCGGGGTGAGCTACCTGCGCAAGATGCTGGACGTGGTGCTGTTTCCGGAGATCTGGCGGCTGCGGACGTCGCTGTAGCACCGCCGCCGCGCCGGCAAAACGCCCCGCGTCGATCCGATGCAGGGCGTTTTTCTGGGCCGGGCGCCGCCTGGGTGGCGGCTGCCAACCCAGTCGCCTACTGGGCCGCCGCCTCGCTGATCGTCACCGTGCGGTAGTCCTTGTCCCCGGTGATCTCCGACTCGGCGAAGGGCACGCGCAGCCACTGCTTGGCGCCGTAGGCGCGGGTGTAGTCGCCGTAGTGTGCCGAAGCCGGGTCGTCGGAGAGCGAGAAGGTCAGGAAGGTGTGCGCCTGCACGCCACCCTGCGGGAAGCTCACCACCTGCATGTAGCTATTGCCGTGGGGCTGGCCGTCCATGGTGTAGCCGCCGCGCTCGAGCGGGTTCTCGGAGCAGGTGATGGTGAAGTAGCCCACGTCGCCGCAGCCGCCGTAGAGCGCGATGCGCTCGCCGCCGCGCGTGGCGAAGAGCAGGTCGCCGCGCTGCGCGTCCATGGCGAAGCCGCTTTGCACCACCTGGGCGACGGCGGCGGCAAAGGCCGTGCGCAGCGCGGGGGCGGCGCTCGCGTTCAGGTCGCGCGGGGTGTTGATGGGGTCGCTGGCGCTGAAGGGCACGGCATACAGCTGCGCGGCGGGCACGGCGGCCACGGCGCGGCGCCAGAAGGCGTCCCACACGTGCGAACCGCGGGCGTTGGCGTTGCCGGTGTTGTCCCAGGCGCGCAGCGCGGCGCAGGCGGCAGCCGCGTCGGTGCCGGGGCCTGCGGTGCACACGATGTCGAGCGCCTGGTCCTTGAACCGCTCGGCGCTGTAGACGCGGCTGTTCAGCACCATCTGGCGGACGATGGCGCTCGTTGCCTGCGTGCCCGCATAGCCGTCGGTGCCGGCCAGCCGCTGCTGCGCCATGGTGTGGCCCAGCCGCGTGCGCAGGGTCTGCGGCGTGCCAGTGGCACCGAAGATGGCGGGGTAGCCGACGAGCGGCGCGGCGGGGTTGGCGAGCCAGTAGCTGTCGTTCATGTTGGCCACGTAGTCGCCGCGCAGCAGGCGCGGCATGCGCGCGGGGCCCACGGCGCCCTTCTGGGCCGAATCGGTGTCGGTCTGCCAGTCGCAGGCGCTGCGCGAGCCGTCGAAGAACGGCACGTTGGGCAGCGCGGCGGCCACGGCGCGGCCGGCGGCGGTGGTGCACGACGCCACCTGCTCGGGCGACACGTTGGGCACGGCGCCGATGTCGGCATACCAGGTGCGGCCATCGCCCCGGCCCACGGCCACGGTGTTGACCCAGGGAATGGCGGATTCCTCCCGCTGGATGGCGATGAATTCGTCCAGCGACTTCGCCTGGTTCCAGCGCATCCAGTTGCGGAAGGTGCGCAGGTTGTCGCCGTTGATGTCGCGGATCGCATAGGCCGTGGTCTGGTTCCAGCCCAGCGCCGGGTTCAGCGCGGCCAGGTTCACCATGGGGCCGTATTCCGAGCGGTAGAGGGTGCGCGTCACGTCGGCCGTGCCGCCCGAGGCGGTGCGCGTGGGCACGGTGATGGTGCTGGCCGTCATCTTGACCGGGCGGCCGTCGCGCAGGTAGCTGGTGGGGTCGCCCGAGGCCAGCGTCAGCTGGTAGAAGCCGAAGCGCCGCGCGGTGGAGACCGTGTGGCTCCAGGCCACGTTGTCGTTGAAGCCGATCAGCACCACGGGAATGCCGAGGAAGGACACGCCGCTCACGTTCAGCTCGCCGGGAATGGTGATCTGTGCCTGGTAGAAGCGGTCCGGCCCCTTCCAGAACCAGTGCGGGTTGCCGAACAGCACCGAGCTGCCCTCGCCCGTGACGGACGCACCGAAGCCGAACATGTTGCTGCCGATGCCCAGCGTGCCGCCCACCTGCAGGTCGGGCGCGCGGGTGCGGGCCGGGTCCACCGCCGCCACCTGCGGCGCTGTGGCGCCCATCGCCCGGGTGGAGGCAGCAGCCTGCGCCACCTGCCCTGCCTTGCTCGCGGCCGGCGCGGTGGCATTGGCGATGGCGGCGGCGAAGTTGCTGTAGCCGCCCGCCAGGTTGGCCGCGATCATGCGGCGCCACACGTCCTGCTCGGTCACGGGCGCGACCCAGGCCTCGTTGCGGCAGGCCGCGTGCGCCGTGGCGGCCACGTCGCTGCCGCCGGCCTTCACGCTGCGCACGTAGCGGTTGTAGCCGGCCGTGAAGCCCTTGACCATCTGGCGCAGGTTCTCGGGCTGCGCGGCGATCATGCGGTCGACCACGTCGCTGGAGATGACGTGCCGGTGGAAGAAGTCGGAATCGATGTTGCGGGGCCGCCCGAGCGTGCTGTCGTTGAGCACCTGCGTGTCGCCGCCCAGGTAGCGCGAGCGCTCGCCCCGGTAGGTGAGAAAGCCGTCGGCCAGGGTGCAGAGCGTGTCCTGCGCCTGGACATAGCCGTAGCCGTAGCCCGCGCCCTGCCAGTTGGCGGCCTTGATGTGGGGCACGCCCATGCTGGTGCGGCGGATCTCCGCGTTGAGCGACGTGCCCGCCCCGCCGCCCCCTCCCCCGCCGCCGCCACCCCCATCGCCGTTGTCGCTGCCGCCGCCACCGCAGGCGGCGAGCGCGGCCAGGGCCAGGAAGGAAAGCGGACGGGTGCCGCTGCGGACGATAGGGTGCATGGTGTGTCTCCGGTGGATGGGGCCGGTGGCGCCGGGGCGGCGCCGCTGCGGCCGGGCACGGGTCTGTTCGATGCCCGCTCGTGGGATCGTCGCCCTCTGATGCCGGCAGGCCGCCGTCGGGGCCCCGCCAGCATGGGGCGATGGCGGCGGTCTGTCCATCGGTTCACGCCCGGGGGTATTCTTGGGCGCACCTTCCGCCCCTTACCCCGCCCCTTACCCGCCTTTCACCCAGCCCTGCCACCCGCCCCGTTCGTGACTGACCGGGCGGCCCGGTCCCAGCTTCTCGCCCATGCCCCCATCTTCCCAACTGCCGCTGCCCACCAAGGAACAGATCGCGCTGCTGCCCCTCTTCGAAGGGCTCGATCTGGACCGCATCCGCCTCATCCGCACCGACGACGATGCGGCGGCCGCGCTGCGGGCGTTGATCGATTCACCCGTGCTGGGGTTCGACACCGAATCCAAGCCCACCTTCGTGCGGGGCGACGTGTCGGACGGCCCGCACCTGGTGCAGTTCGCCACGCTGGAGCACGGCTGGCTGTTCCAGCTGGCCACGCCCGGCTGCCGCCGCGCCGTGCAGGCCCTGCTGGCCGCGCCGCACCTGGTCAAGGCGGGTTTCGGGCTGGACAACGACCGCAGCCAGCTGGCGCGGTCGCTGGGCGGGTCGGTGCATGCGCTGCTCGACCTGGACACCGTGCTGCGCCGCCTGGGCTACCCGCGCTCGATGGGCGTGAAGACCGCGATCGCGCTGCTGTTCGGCCAGCGCTTCGTCAAGTCCAAGAAGATCGGCACGTCGAACTGGGCGCAGCCCCAGCTGACCGACGCGCAGCAGCGCTACGCCGCGAACGATGCCTACGCCGCGCTGCGGGTGTACGAAGCGCTGCAGGCAGCGTCGCCGGACCGCCCGCTGCTCGATGGAACGGGCGCGGCGCATCAGGGGGCCACCGCGCAGCCGTCTGCACGGCCGGCCGGCCCGCACCGGCGCCCGGAGCGGCCAGAGCGGCCAGGGCCCCAGCCGGCGATGAGTGCCGGCCCCGCTTCAGATGCCGCTCGCCAGCCCGCGCCCGGGGCTGGAGCCGCCCGACCCGCCTGCGACGCTTCTTCGGATGCGCAGAGCCTTCAGGTCCGCCAGAGCGTGCCGGTACTGCGCATCGGCGGGGTGGACGAGGCCTTGCGCTTTTACGTCGGGCTGCTGGGCTTCTCGGTGAACTGGCGGCTGCCCGACGCGCAGCACGGCGCGGCAGCGCCTGCGGCGGACCCGACGCCCCCGTCCGCCCCGCCCCGCTACCTGCAGGTCTCCCGCGCCGGCTGCGTGCTGCACCTGTCGGAAGACGAACGCGACGGCACGCCGGGCGCCACGGTGGTGCTGCGCTGCGAGGGACTGGTGGCTTTCCACGCGGAACTCACCGCGCGCGGCTACGCCACCCGGCGGCCCGGCGTGGAGAAGGCAGCGTGGGGCGGAGACCTGATGACGCTGACCGACCCCTTCGGCAACCGGCTCCGATTCCTGGAGGAATGAAGCCCTGAAGGGCACCGCGCACGCGGGCCCCTGCAAGGGCTAGGGACACCCCTTCAGCGGCTGGTGCCGACGCCACCGCGTCGGCGGCGCTCGCCGCCATTGCTATTCATTTCATAGCTGCATGCACTGATGGGTCAAGCGCCTGCGCGTGTTTTGACCCAGAACATCACCCCTGGTGATCGGCGAACCGCTCGAAGCAGGCCTTCAACGCATGCTGCCAGTGGTGCTTGTCGGGCTGCGGCACGAAGCTGGCTTCGAAGCTGTTGAACGCCAGGTGGTAGGCGTCCTTGGCGGTCAGCGCCGGCACGGCCTCGAAGAGCTGCACGAAGTTGTCGTTGATGTAGCCGCCGAAGTAGGCCGGGTCGTCCGAATTCACCGTCACCGCCAGGCCCGCGTCCAGCAGCCGCTTGAGGTTGTGGTCCGCCAAGTCCGGGAAGACCTTGAGCTTCTGGTTCGACAGCGGGCACACGGTGAGCGCAACACGCTCTTCCGCCAGCCGGTGCATCAGCGCCGCATCGTGCACCGCCTGCACGCCATGGTCGATGCGTTCCACCTTCAGCACGTCGAGCGCGCTCCAGATGTAGGCGGGCGGGCCTTCCTCGCCCGCGTGGGCCACCAGGCGCAGCCCCAGCTCGCGGCAGCGGGCGAACACGCGGGCGAACTTCTCCGGCGGGTGGCCGACCTCGCTGCTGTCCAGCCCCACGCCGACGAAGCGGTCCTTGAACGGCAGGGCCTGCTCCAGCGTCTGCAGCGCGTCTTCTTCGCTCAGGTGGCGCAGGAAGCAAAGGATCAGCGCGCTCGATATGCCCGTTTCTGCCCGCGCATCGGCGCAGGCGCGGTGCAGGCCGGCCACTACCACCTCCATCGGCACGCCGCGCGCGGTGTGCGTCTGCGGGTCGAAGAAGATCTCCGCATGCACGACGTTGTCGGCCGCGGCCCGCGCCAGATAGGCACGGGCCATGTCGTAGAAGTCTTCCTCCTTCAGCAACACGCTGGCGCCGGCGTAATAGATGTCGAGAAAACTCTGCAGATCGGTGAACGCATAGGCACTGCGCAGCGCCTCGACGTCGGCGTAAGGCAGCGCGACGCCATTGCGCTCGGCCAGCGCAAAGATCAGCTCGGGCTCCAGCGAGCCTTCGATGTGGATGTGCAGCTCGGCCTTGGGCATGGCGCGCAGCAGGTCGGGCAGGCGCTTCGGGGGGATGACGGGGATTTTCATGGGACGGCTCCGTGCTTCGTAGTGCGGCGATGGGTGAATGATGCCTCGTCCGCAGCGCTTTGCGGCCGGATGTGCCGGGCCAGCGGCGGGTGCCGGCCGCGGCCCAGCCCTGTCCGTCGCAGAATCGGGGCCATGAATCTGCGACAGATCGAAGCCTTCCGGGCCGTGATGGTGACCGGCTCCGTCAGCGGGGCGGCGCGCCTGCTGCATGTGTCCGTGCCCGCGATCAGCCGGCTGTTGTCGCACACCGAGAGCCGGCTGGGGTTCGCGCTGTTCGAGCGTGTCAAGGGGCGCCTGCACCCGACGGCGCAGGCGCGGCGGCTGTACGTGGAGGTCGAGCAGGTGCACGGCGGCGTGCAGCGCATCGGCAGCCTCACGCGCGAGCTGGCGGTGCGGGCCCGCGGTTTCGTGAGCATCCTGTCGAGCCCGAGCCTGGGGCAGATGATCGTGCCGCTGGCGATCGCCCAGTTGCGCACCACGCTGCCGGACCTGCAGGTGCACTTCCATTGCCTGAACCACGACGCGCTGAAGGAACGCATCCTGCAGCAGCGGGCCGACCTGGGCATTTCCACCTTCCCGGTCGATCACCCGAACCTCGTCACCCGCCCGATCGCCGCCGCCCGGCTGCTGTGCATCTGCCCGCGCAGCCATCCTCTGGCCGCCTACGAGGAGGTCGGCACCGATGAGCTGCTGCCGCACGATCTCATCGGCTATCCGCACGGCTCGCCGCTGGGGCTGCGCATCGACCAGATGTTTGCGGACTGCGACAGGGCGCCGCGTTTTCACGTCGAGGTCACCTCGCCCCACTATGCCTGCGCGCTGGTGCATGCCGGCGCCGGCGCCGCGCTGGTGGACGCGTATTCGCTGCAGGGCTGGCTGGAGTCGCGCTTCAAGGTGATTCCGGTGCGGGGCGCGCAGCCCATCGTGGCCGACCTGGTCCATCTGCAGAGCGCGCCGCTCTCCCCGGCGGCCGATGCGCTGCTGCACGCGCTGCACAGCGTGCTGCTGCAGTGCGGTCTGGCGCTGCCGTTCTCGCACGACTCCGCGGCCGGCTGAGTGCCCTGACCCCCGGCGGGGCGCGCACCAGCGTGGCGTCTCGCCCCACGCACGCGCCCCCTGCCGGTGCGCGGCGCGCCGTGCTGCACCGCGGCGAGGCAGAGGGTTAACAAAGGGTTAAACCCGGGCCACAAAGCGTCATTCGACGCGCCGGACACCGCTTCGAATAATCGATGGCACCCCCACCGATGCAACGAAGAGAAGAAGGCTGTTCCATGACCACGCGCCCCGCCCGCCCCCGCCGGTTCCTCGACCTCGCCGTCGCCCAGATGGGCCCCGTGCATCTGGCCGACAGCCGTCCCTCCGTGGTGGCGCGGCTGGTCGCGATGCTGCGCGAGGCGCATGGCCGTGGCGCGCGCTTCGTGGTGTTTCCGGAACTGGCGCTGACCACGTTCTTCCCGCGCTACTGGATGCCGGAGGCGGAGGCGCACGAGCGCTTCTTCGAGCGCAGCCTGCCGGGGCCGCAGACGCAGCCCCTCTTCGACGCGGCGCGCCAGCTCGGCGTGGGCTTCTATCTCGGCTACGCGGAGCTGACCGCCGAAGGGCGCGGCTTCAATTCGGCCGTGATTGTGGGGCAGGACGGCGCCATTCGGGGCCGCTACCGCAAGATCCACCTGCCCGGCCATGCCGACCACAAGCCCGAGGCGCCCTTCCAGCACCTGGAGAAGAAATTCTTCGAGGTGGGCGACCTGGGTTTTCGCGCCTTCGACACCGACGGCGTGCGCATGGGCATGTGCCTGTGCAACGACCGCCGCTGGCCAGAGACCTACCGCGTGATGGCGCTGCAGGGCGCCGAGGTGGTGGTGCTCGGCTACAACACGCCCTCGCTCAACATCCACTGGGACGAGCCGGCGCACCTGCGCACCACCACGCATCTGATCTCGCTGCAGGCCAACGCCTACCAGAACGGCATCTGGGTGGCAGCGGCCGCCAAGTGCGGATCCGAGGACGGGCACCACATGATCGGCAGCTCGGTCATCGTTGCGCCCAGCGGCGAGATCGTCACGCGCACCACGAGCGAAGAGGACGAGGTGATCTGCGTGCGCGCCGACCTGTCGCTCGGCGAGCACTTCCGCGAGCACGTCTTCAACTTCGCGAAGCACCGCCGCCCCGAGCACTACCGCCTGATCGTCGAGCGCACCGGCGCAGGCGATCCGCTGCCCTGAGCCTGAGCCGCACCCCAGGCCGTCACCGCATCCCCTCCCCTTGAGAAAGCGCACCATGATCCACCGCAAGCTGTCCCGCTCCCTCGCCTTCCTGGCCACGGCCGCCTGCCTGTCGGCGGCCTCCCTTCCCGCGCAGGCCGCCTGGCCCGAAAAGCCCATCACCTTCGTCGTGCCCTCCGCCGCCGGCGGCTCGCCCGACGTGCTCTCGCGGCTCGTGACCAACGAACTCTCCAAATCGCTCGGCGTGCCGGTGGTGATCGAGAACCGCCCCGGCGCCGCCGGCAACATCGGCATCATGCAGATCAAGAGCAAGCCGGCCGATGGCTACACCATCGGCTACGGCAACGTGAACACGCTGGCCGTGAACCGCACGCTCTTCAAGAAGCTGCCCTACGACGTGGACCGCGACCTGATGCCCGTGGCCCATGCCTTCGATCTCTACAACGTGCTCATCGTGCCCAAGGAGTCGCCGATTCAGGACGTGGCCGGGCTGGTGGCCGCGGCGCGCAAGGCGCCGGGCAAGCTGTCGTTCGGCGCGCCCGGCGTGGGCACCACCGGGCACATGGGCGGCGAGCTGTTCCGCAGCATGGCGGGCATCGACGTGCTGTTCGTGCCCTACAACGGCGGCCCCGCCGCGCTGCAGGACCTGATGGGCGGGCGCATCGACTACCTGTTCGCCAACTCGTCCGAGGTCGGGCCGCTCGTCGCCGCCGGCAAGGTGCGCGCCCTGGCCGTGAGCAGCGCCAAGCGCATCCCGATGCTGCCCAGCGTACCCACGCTCGACGAATCCGGCGTGAAGGGCTATGAGACGGTGGCCTGGGGTGGGGTGGTGGCGCCGCACGGCACGCCGACCGAGATCGTCACGAAGCTCAATGCCGCGATCAACGCCGCGCTGGCCACGCCGGCCGTGCGCGAGGGCCTGGCCAAGCTCGGTGCCGTGCCGGCCGGGGGCACGCCAGCGGACTTCCAGCGCACCATCGACCGCGAGACGAAACGCTGGGGCGAGCTGATCGAGCGCAACAAGATCGAGAAGCTCGACTGATGGCCGGGTACGCCACCCCCTCCACGCCCGCCACCCTCGCCCGCACGCTGCTGCGCGGCGGCCTGCTCATCGACGGCAGCGGCGCGCCGCCGCGCGCCGCCGACCTGCTCGTCGAGGGCGACACGATCGCCGCCGTGCTGGAGCCGGGCACCGGCGCCGATGGCGACCACGCGGTGATCGACATCGGAGGACGGGTGCTGGCGCCCGGCTTCATCGATTCCCACACCCATGACGACGGCTACCTGCTCGCCCATCCCGACATGGTGCCCAAGGTATCGCAGGGCGTGACCACGGTGGTGACCGGCAACTGCGGCATCAGCCTGGCGCCGGTACCGCCGGGCCGCGCCCTGCCGCAGCCGCTCGACCTGCTCGGCCCGCCCGATCTGTTCCGCTACCCCGATTTCCATGCGTGGATGCAGGCGCTGCGCGATGCGCCCGCCGCGGTCAACGTGATCCCCCTGGTGGGCCACGCCAGCCTGCGTGTGAGCGCGATGGACGACCTGCAGCGCACCGCGACGGCGCAGGAATGCGAACGCATGGCTCGGCTGCTGCAAGAGGCGCTGGAGGCCGGCGCCTTCGGCCTGTCCACCGGCACCTTCTACCCGCCCGCGCAGCACGCCACCACGCAGGAGATCATCGACATCGGCGCGGCCATGCGCGGCCGCGCCGGCATGGTGTATGCGACCCACCTGCGCGACGAGTCCGACCGCATCGACGAAGCCATCGAAGAAGCCCTGGACATCGGCCGCGCCCTCGGCGCCCGCGTCGTGTTCTCGCACCACAAGCTGGCCGGCGAGCGCAACCATGGCCGCTCGGTGGAGACGCTGGCGCGCATCGACCGCGCCGCCCTGCTCCAGCCCGTGTGCCTGGATTGCCACCCATATCCCGCCACTTCCACCATGCTGCGCCTGGACCGCGTGCGGCTCGCGCGCCGCACGCTCATCGCCTGGTCGAAGGGCGAGCCCTCTGCCCAGGGCCGCGACTATGCGGACCTGCAGCGCGAATGGGGCCTGGGCGACGAGGCCATGCTGCAGCGGCTCGCCCCCGCGGGCGCGATCTACTTCCTGATGGACGAGCGCGACGTGGAGCGCATCCTCGCGCACCCGCGCACCATGGTGGGCTCCGACGGCCTGCCGTTCGACCCGCATCCGCACCCGCGCCAGTGGGGCACGTTCACGCGCATCCTGTCGCGCCTGGTGCGCGACCAGGGGCTGCTCACGCTGGAAGCGGCCGTGCACAAGATGACCGGCCTGGCCGCCGAGAACTACGGGCTGGCGGACCGGGGCCTGCTGCGCGCCGGCTGGAAGGCCGACCTCGTGGTGTTCGATGCGGCGCGGGTGCAGGACGTCGCCACCTTCGACCACCCCGTGCAGGCGAGCCGCGGCATCGAGGGCGTGTGGGTCAACGGCCGGCAGGTATGGGAGGGCGGGCAGCCTACGGGGCAGCGGCCGGGCCGGGTGCTGATGCGCTGACCGAGGCCGGCGCCAGAAGCCCGCTATCAGCCAGGGGCTGACGGCCTTTGGCCAGGGCAGGATCGCCGCATTGGTGACGGCCCGCATGACGGCCTTCAGGGCGGCCCGCGTGCCAAGCTTTCATGTCGAAGGCCGGCCGTCCAGCGGACCGCCCTGCCTGCGATGCACCGCGCAACGACAGGGGGCGCTCAACGCTACGCCAACCCAGCAAAAAGGGCTGCCCTCGGGCAGCCCTTTCGTTGTTCGCGTCCTCCACCGCCGGCTTCGATCCGGCGGTGCGCAGAACGGCTTACTTCTTGTCGCCGCCAGGCACGTTGCCTTCCACGCCCTTGACGTAGAAGTTCACGCCGCCCAGGAACTTGTCGTCCGCCACGGCGTCCTTGGCCAGCACTTCCTTGCCGTCCTGGCCGACAATGGGGCCCTTCCAGATCACGAAGCTGCCGTCCTTCAGGCCGTTCTTCACGGCCTCGACCTTGGCCTTGGTATCGGCGGGCACGTCTTCCGCGATGGAGACCAGATCGATCGCGCCTTCCTTCACGCCCCACCAGCTCTGGCCGGTGGTCCACTTGCCGTCCAGCGCGTCGCGCGTGGCCTTGATGTAGTACGGGCCCCAGTTGATGATGGCCGAGGCCAGGTGGGCCTTGGGGCCGTAGGCGGTCATGTCGCTGTCCCAGCCGAAGGCGCGCTTTCCCTTTTCCTGCGCGGTTTTCAGCACGGCGGGCGAGTCGGTGTTCTGGAACAGCACGTCGGCGCCGCCGTTGATCAGCGAGGTGGCGGCCTCGGTTTCCTTCGGCGGGCTGAACCATTCGTTCACCCAGACCACCTTGGTCTTGATGTTCGGGTTGACCGACTGCGCGCCCAGCGTGAAGCTGTTGATGTTGCGGATCACCTCGGGGATCGGCACCGAGCCCACCACGCCCAGCGTGTTGGTCTTGGTCATGGCACCGGCGATCACGCCGGCCATGTAGGCGCCTTCGTAGGTGCGGCTGTCATAGGTGCGCACGTTGGCGGCGGTCTTGTAGCCGGTGGCGTGCTCGAACTTCACGTCGGGGAAATCGGGAGCGATCTTCTGGATCGATTCCATGTAGCCGAAGGTGGTGCCGAAGATCAGTTTGTTGCCCTGGCCGGCCATGTCGCGCAGCACACGCTCGGCATCGGCCGACTCGGGCACGCTTTCGACGAAGCTGGTGACAACCTTGTCGCCGAATTCCTTCTCGATGGCCTTGCGGCCGTTGTCGTGCGCGAACGACCAGCCGCCGTCACCCACCGGGCCGACGTAGGCGAACGCGATCTTGAGCGGCGTGGTGGCCGCTGCGGGCGCGGCGGCGGCAGCGGGCGCGGCGGCTGGAGCAGTGGCAGCGGGCTCCTCCTTCTTGCCACAGCCCACCAGGGCGGCGGCGGCGAGGGCGGACAGGCTCGCGGCCTGCAGGAAAGATCGTTTGGTCAGTTGGGTCATGGCTTGTCTTTCTAGGAAGATCTCAATCGAAACGAAACAACACGGGAACGGCGAAACGGGGCGGCGGATTATGAGCCGGCGTAGAACGGCTTGCCCAGCGAGGCAGGCATGTTGGCGCGGATCCAGGCGGGGTTGCGCGAGATCAACGCCAGCACCACGATGGTGGCCAGGTACGGCAGCATGCTCAGCAGCTGGCTCGCCACCTGCACGCCGGACGCCTGCAGGTGAAACTGCAGCATCGTCACGCCGCCGAACAGGTAGGCGCCCAGCAATACCCGTGCCGGCCGCCAGGTCGCGAAGGTGGTGAGCGCTAGCGCGATCCAGCCCCGCCCGGCCACCATGCCCTCGACCCAGAGCGGCGTGTAGACGGTGGAGATGTAGGCACCCGCCAGCCCGCAGAGCGCGCCGCCCGCCATCACCGCCATGAGGCGGATGCGGCGCACCGGGTAGCCCAGCGCATGGGCCGACTCGGGCGATTCGCCCACCGAGCGCAGCACCAGCCCGGCGCGCGAGCGGTAGAGGAACCACACCAGCGCCGCCACCAGCAGCACCGTCAGGTAGACCAGCGGGTGCTGGCGAAAGAGCGCCGGCCCGACGAGCGGGATGTCGCCCAGCACCGGAATGGCGTAGCGCGGCAGCTCGGGCAGCTTGGCCTGCACGTAGTTGATGCCGACGAAGGCCGAAAAGCCCACGCCGAACAGGCTGAGCGCCAGGCCGGTGGCGTACTGGTTGGTGTTCAACCAGATCACCAGCACCCCGAACACCGCCGCCAGCAAGGCGCCCACCGCCATGCCGGCCGCGAAGCCCAGCCAGGTGTTGCCGGTATGCACGACGGTGGCGAAGCCCGCGATGGCCGCGCAGAGCATCATGCCCTCGGCGCCCAGGTTGACGATGCCGGCCTTCTCGTTGATGAGCAGACCGAGCGCGGCGATGGCCAGCACGGTGCCGGCGCTGAGCGTGGCACCCAGCAGCAATGCGTAGGACTCCATCAGCGGGCTCCTGGTTGGGGGGATGCGCCGACCCAGCGGACGCGGTAGGCGATGAGCGTGTCGCAGGCCAGCAGCGTGAACAGCAGCAGGCCCTGGAACACGCCGGTGAGCGACTTGGGCAGACCCAGGCGCGACTGGGCGAGCTCTCCGCCGATGTAGAACATGCTCATCAGGATGGCCGAGAACACCATGCCGACCGGATGCAGCCGCCCCACGAACGCCACGATGATGGCCGCGAAGCCGTAGCCGGCCGGCACGAAGGGCGTGAGCTGCCCGATGGGGCCGGCCACTTCCAGCCCGCCCGCCAGGCCCGCAGCGCCACCCGAGATGAGCAGCGCCGTCCAGAGCGCACGGCGCGACGAGAAGCCCGCATAGCGCGCCGCCGCCGGCGCGAGCCCGCCCACCTGCAGCGCGAAGCCCGCCCGGGTGCGAAAGAGGAACACCCAGAGCGCGGCCGCCGCCGCCAGTGCGATGGGCAGGCCGATGCTCAACCGCGAGCCCTGCAGCAAACGGGGTATCTGCGTGACACGCTCGAACATCTTGGTCTGCGGGAAGTTGTAGCCCATGGGGTCTTTCCACGGCCCATAGACCAGATAGCCGAGCAATTGGGTAGCGACATACACCAGCATCAGGCTGACCAGAATCTCGTTGGCGTTGAAGCGGTCCCGCAGCAGCGCGGTAAGTCCCGCCCAGAACATGCCGCCCAACAAGCCTGCCAGCATGATGGCGGGCACGATCCACGGGCCGGTATTCTTGTCGGCCAGCAATGCGACGCCACCGGCCGCCACCGCGCCGATGATGTATTGCCCCTCGGCACCGATGTTCCAGACGTTGGAGCGAAAGCACACCGCCAGGCCCAGCGCGATCAGCAGCAGCGGCGTGGCCTTGACCATCAGCTCGCCGATGGCATAGCTGGACTTGATGGGCTCCCAGAAGAATATCTGCAGGCCGCGGACCGGGTCCTTGCCCAGCGCGGCGAAGAGCGCCACGCCGATCAGCACCGTGACGGCCAACGCCAGCAGCGGCGAGCCGTACGTCCACCAACGCGAGGCCTGCGGGCGGGCTTCGAGCTTAAGCATGGGCCACCTCTTTCACCCCATCCGCGGGCGCGCCAGGCTGGTCCCACAGCCCACTCATCCACTCGCCGATGCGCTCCACCGTGGCCTGCTTGCGGTCGATGGAGGGCGACAGATGCCCCTTGGCCACGACGAGCAGACGATCGCAGATCTCGAACAGCTCGTCGAGCTCCTCGCTCAGCACCAGCACGGCGCAGCCCGCGTCGCGCAGCGCCAGGATCTCGCCACGGATCTGGGCCGCGGCGCCCACGTCCACGCCCCAGGTGGGCTGCGAGACGATCAGCAGCGTGGGCTTGGCATCGATCTCGCGGCCAACAATGAACTTTTGCAAATTGCCGCCGGACAGCGACTTGGCGGCCGCCTGCGGACCGCCTGCCTTGACGTGGAAGCGGTCGATGATGGCCCGGGCATGGTCGGCCAGCGCGCCGGTGCGCAGCCAGCCGCCCGTGCCCACGCAGTTGTCGCGTGTGAGGAGCAGGTTGTGCGCCAGGCCCATGGTGGGCACGGCGCCGCGGCCCAGGCGCTCCTCGGGCACGAAGTGCAGGCCCAGGGCGCGGCGCTGGCGCGGATTCAGCCGGCCGGCGGGCTGGCCCGCCACCTGCACCATGTCCGGCTGGGCGCGCTGGTCCTCGCCCGACAGGGCATAGAGCAATTCCTTCTGGCCGTTGCCGGAAACCCCGGCGATGCCCACCACCTCACCCGCGCGCACCTCGAAGTCGAGGCCGACCAGGTCCACGCCGAAGGCGTCTGTGCGCGGCAGGCTGAGGGACTGCACGCTCAGCACGGTGTCGCCCCGACGGGCCGGGCGGTGGTTCAGGGCCGGCGGCTCGGCGCCGATCATCAGGCGCGAGAGGGACGCGTTCGATTCCTCGGCCGGGCTGCACACGCCGGTCACCTTGCCCCCGCGCAGCACGGTGCAGGCGGTGCACAGGGCGCGGATCTCATGCAGCTTGTGGCTGATGTAGAGGATGCTGCAGCCTTCGCTGGCCAGCTTGCGCAGCACCACGAAGAGCTTTTCGACCGCCTGGGGCGTGAGCACCGAGGTGGGCTCGTCCAGGATCAGCAGTTGCGGCTGGGTGAGCAGCGCGCGGATGATCTCCACGCGCTGCATCTCGCCCACGCTCAGCGTGTGCACGGGGCGGTGCGGGTCGATGTCGAGGCCGTACTCGGCCGCGGTGGCCGTGATGCGCTGGGTGACTTCGGCCAGCGACAGGCGCTTGTCGAGCCCGAGCCACACGTTCTCGGCCACGGTCAGCGTGTCGAACAGGCTGAAGTGCTGGAACACCATCGCGATGCCCAGCGCGCGCGCCTCCTGCGGGTTGCGGATGTGAACGGGCTGGCCGTTGAAATGGATGGCGCCTTCGTCGGGCTTCACGGCGCCGTAGATGATCTTCATCAGCGTGGACTTGCCCGCGCCGTTCTCGCCCAGCACCGCATGCACCTCGCCCGGCTGCACGGTGAGCGAGACGCCGCTGTTGGCCACCACGGCGGGGTAGCGCTTGGTGATGCCCGCGAGCTGCAGGCGCGGTGGAGCGGCGCTGGCCGCGCCGGCGACGCCAGCTGCCGCTGCGGGGGAGGAAGCAGAAGGTTTCATGGGGCGATTGTGGCTCAAGTTCTGCAGGGATCCTGGGGCCGATATCCGCAATCCGCGCCGGCGGAGCGGGCACGGCCAGCTATTGTTTTCGTAGCGATGCGGCCACCGCCTTGACGCTTTCGCGCAACCACAGCGCGGCCGCCGAATGGTGCGATCGGGCGTGCCATAGCTGGTAGTACATGAGGCGTGGAAAGGGTACGGGACACGGCAGCACGGCCAGCGGCAGCCGCTCGGTGAAACGTTCGCAGAACTGCCGCCCGGTGGTCAACACAAGCAAGCTGGATGCCACCATGTCGGGGATCACGCTGAAATGCGCGCAACGCGCAGCGATGCGGCGCGTCAGCCCCGCGGCGTCCAAATGCTCGTCGATCACGCCGCGCGCGCCGGGGTGCGTGGGCGTGGGGGCGATGTGCTCGGCGGCCAGCCATTCGTCGGCCGTCCAGCCCCGCCGCACGGCCGGATGGCTGGCGGCCACCAGGCAGACCACCTCGTCGCCGAACAGGCGCGCCATGTGCAGATCTTCGGGGGGCTGCTGCCAGTTGCCGATGACGACGTCCACCTCGCCCTGCTCCAGGTGCGCGTGGTAGTGCACGTCGGCCGACAGGGACATGATTTCCACCGGACACAAGGGCGCCTCCGCCTTGACGTGGGCCATCAGGCGGGGGAGGAAGAGCGGATCGAGATAGTCGCTGGCGGCGATGCGGAAGGTGCGGGTGGCGGTGCGCGGATCGAAACCGCGCGCGTCGGAAAACAGCGCCTCGGCCGACCGCAGGATGGCGCCCGCCGGCGCCACCATGCGCAGCGCCGCGTCGGTGGGCTGCATGCCCGCGCCAGAGCGCACCAGCAGCGGATCGCCCGCCAGTCCGCGCAGGCGCCGCAGCGCGGCCGACACCGCCGGCTGGTGCATGCCCAGCCTGATGGCAGCCTTGGAAACGCTGCGTTCTGTCAGCACGGTATGCAACACCCTGATGAGATGGAGGTCGATCTTGTCGAACAGGGCTTGGTCTCGCATACCGGGTGCTGCATTCATGTCATACGGCGGCGCATATGCCGCCCGGGGCCGTTTGTCGCAGCATGGCAAAGCCTGCGCGCGTGGCGCCAGGGCTGCGGCTGTCACGGCGGCTCGAAAGTGGGTGGGGGCAACTGTACACCGCACCCCGGCGGCGTCCAGATGCCAACGCGCTGCGCGAGCCCGTGCACCGCCAGCCGGCACGCGGTGTGCTTTCGCCCTGCGGCAGGCCACAATCACCACGAACCCATCCCGCGCGGCCCATGGCCATCACGCAACCAGGCGCTCATCACGCATGACCCAACTCACTACCCGCCCCATTCGCTTCATCCGCCGCGGCCAGACCCAGGTGCTGCACGGCGTGCCGCCCGACCGCACCCTGCTGGAGGTGCTGCGCGAAGACCTGGGCGCCACCGGCACCAAGGAAGGCTGCGGAGAGGGCGATTGCGGCGCCTGCACCGTGGTGCTGGGCGAGGCCCGCGAAGGCCGCGTGCACTACCAGGCCATCAACAGCTGCATCCGGCTGGCGCATTCCATCGACGGCATGGCCGTGTGGACGGTGGAGGACCTCACGGCCGACCCGCTGATCCAGCCCGCCGCGCTCCAGGGCGGCGACGGCGAGCGGGCAGCCCCCGCCCCGGCCGGCACCTTGCACCCCGCCCAGGAGGCGATGGTGCAGTGCCACGGTTCGCAATGCGGCTTTTGCACGCCGGGCTTCGTGATGAGCCTTTTCGGCATGTACCAGAACCATGTCTGCCAGGGCCGCGAGATCACCCGCGCCCTGGCGGCCGAGGAACTCTCCGGCAACCTGTGCCGCTGCACCGGCTACCGCCCCATCCTGGATGCGGCCGAACAGATGCAATCGCTGCCCGCCGTGCAGGTCGACGCGCCGCTTCTGCTACAAAAACTGGAGCAGCTGGCGCTGGATGGATCCGCGCGGGAAGCCGATTCGACCTACATCGCGCCGACCACGCTCGAGGCCTTGCTCGCTGCCCGCGCCGCTCGGCCGGAGGCCCAGGTGGTGGCCGGCACCACCGACGTCGGCCTGTGGGTGACCAAGCAGCACCGGCAATTCCCGCAGGTGCTGGACGTGACCCGCGTCGCCTCACTGCGCCGCATCGAAGAAGCCGGTGGCGTGCTGCGCATCGGCGCCGCCGCGTCGCTGACCGATGCCTTCACGGCACTGTGCGAGCGCTGGCCACAGTTGCACGGCTTCGCCACGCGATTCGCCGGGCTGCCGGTGCGCAACTCGGGCACGCTGGGCGGCAACGTGGCCAACGGCTCGCCCATCGGCGACTCGATGCCGCTGCTCATCGCGCTGGGGGCGCACGTGACGCTGGCCAGCGTGCGCGGCCAACGCACGCTGCCGCTGGAAGACCTCTACACGGGCTACCGCCAGAACGTGATGGCGGCGGACGAGCTGGTGGTGCGCATCGACGTGCCCCTGCCCTCGGCGGATGGCCGGCTGGCGGCCTATAAGGTCTCCAAGCGCTTCGACGACGACATCTCCGCCGTCTGCCTGGTCGTCCACCTGCAGGTGGCGCAAGGCCGCGTTGCCGCCGCGCGCATCGGCGCGGGCGGCGTGGCCGCCACGCCGGCCCGTGCGCGCCAGGCCGAGGCCGCGCTGACCGGCCAACCCTGGACGCTGGCCACGGTGCAGCAGGCCGCTGGCGTGCTGCAGGCCGAATTCAGCCCCATCTCCGACATGCGGGCCAGCGGGGAGTACCGCCGCGCCGTGCTGGGCGCGCTGATGGAGCGCTTCTGGCGCGAGAGCCCGGAGGGCGCGAACGGGATTGCCCAGCCGATCTCGCTGGACCAGTTGCACGCGCAGCTGCCTGCCGTGCTGGCGGCCAGCCTGTCGTCCGCCGCCCGGGAGGTGGCAGCATGAACACCCACGCCACCCCCGTGAGCCGCGACGCCGGCGATGACCCCGTCGCAGCCCGCGCCGACGCGCAAGGCGCCGCGGGCCCCATGGCCGCCCAGCCGCCCGTGCAGGCCAGCGCGCCCGCGCATGCCATCGCCATGGGCCGCTCGCACCCGCACGAAAGCGCGCGCGCCCAGGTCGCCGGCCTGGCGCACTACATCGACGACCTGCCCGAGCTGAAGGGCACGCTCTATGCCGCGCCCATCCTCTCGCCCGTGGCGCACGGCCGGCTGAACGCGGTGCGCGCCGACGCGGCGCTGGCGCTGCCCGGCGTGCGTGGCGTGGTGCTGGCGGCCGACGTGCCGGGCGACAAGCTGCTGGCCGCCTTCGCGCACGACGAACCCATCTTTGCCACGGACACCGTGCAGCACGTCGGCCAGGTCGTGGGCCTGGTCGTCGCCGATTCGGTGATGCTGGCGCGCCGCGCCGCCCGGCAGGTGACGCTGGACATCACGCCCCTGCCCGCCGTGCTGACGGTGCAGGAAGCCCTGGCGCGCGAAAGCTACGTGCTGCCGCCCGTCTTCGTGCGGCGTGGCGGCGCGCCGGCCGCGCTGGCCCGGGCGGCGCACCGGCTGCAGGGCACGCTCGAAGTCGGCGGCCAGGAGCACTTCTACCTGGAGGGCCAGATCGCCTACGCCCTGCCGCTGGAGCAGCGCCAGTGGTGCATCTACTCCAGCACCCAGCACCCGGGCGAGGTGCAGCACTGGGTGGCCCACGCCCTGGGGCTCGACAACCACGCCGTGCGCGTGGAATGCCGGCGCATGGGCGGCGGCTTTGGCGGCAAGGAGACGCAGGCCGGCCACCTGGCCGTGTGGGCCGCCGTGGCCGCGCACAAGCTGGGCCGGCCGGTCAAGCTGCGGCTGGACCGCGACGACGACTTCATGGTCACCGGCAAGCGCCACCCCTTCGCCTACGAATACGACGTGGGCTACGACGACAGTGGCCGCATCACCGGACTAAAGCTGCACATGGCCGCCAACTGCGGCTTCTCGGCCGACCTCTCCGGCCCGGTCGCCGACCGCGCCGTGTTCCACGCGGACAACGCCTACTTCCTCGAAGACGTGGAGATCGCTTCGTACCGCTGCAAGACGAACACGCAGAGCCACACGGCCTTCCGGGGCTTCGGCGGGCCGCAGGGCGTGATCGTCATCGAGGCCATCCTGGGCGACATCGCCCGCGCCCTGGGCCGCGATGCACTGGATGTGCGCATGGCCAACCTCTACGGCACCACCGAGCGCAACGTCACCCACTACCAGATGCCGGTGGAAGACAACATCCTGCACGATCTGCTGCCGAAGCTGGAGCAGACCGCCCAGTACAGGCAAAGGCAGGCGGCCATTTCGGCATGGAATTCGCAGAGTCCGGTGCTCAAGCGGGGCCTGGCCATCACCCCGGTCAAGTTCGGCATCAGCTTCACGGCCACCCTCTTCAACCAGGCCGGCGCGCTGGTGCATGTCTACACCGACGGCAGCGTGCAGGTGAACCAC
>Ga0308171_1001979_pt1 | contig 23636 bp, 22 predicted proteins | sample PhyGR1_FD_202135 | JGI IMG/M metagenome (GOLD analysis project Ga0308171, IMG submission 202135) | Phyllosphere microbial communities from UC Gill Tract Community Farm, Albany, California, United States - DLSLSG.R1 | ecosystem: Host-associated > Plants > Phyllosphere > Unclassified | place: USA... | reverse complement strand
GCTCGTGCATCACTCCGACGCCGGATCGCAGTTCACGTCGGTCAGCTTCGCCGAAACCCTCGCCTTGGAGGGCATCGCCGCGTCGATCGGCAGCATCGGCGACGCGTACGACAACGCCCTCGCGGAGTCGACGATCGGGCTGTTCAAGAACGAAGCGATCCGCGACGACTCCCCGTTCCGGAACGGGCCGCTGCGGGTCGTCGGCGACGTCGAATGGGTCACCGCCGAATGGGTCGACTGGTACAACAGTCGGCGACTGCATTCCACGCTCGGCAACGTCCCACCCGACGAGTTCGAAGCCACCTACTACGCTAACCTCGAAACGCCATCCCACCTGGCGCTGGCACCCACATAGGAGCGGCAGAGGACCGAGGACGGTTCATCCACGTTACGGACGGCCTCGCCAACTGGCGGGTCGAGCTCCTATCAGCGATCACACACCACCGACCAGGCCCGGCGACAACACCCCCAGATCATCAGGCGACAGGGGGCACAGAGCCATACCGGGCCCGGCAGGCTGCCACCGCTCAGCATGCCGCCGAACGGGTCACGAAGAAAGTAACGGGGTGTGACTCGCTGGTGGCGGACTGGTGTCGCGGTTCCAACTGCCCTCAGACGATCAGTAGGGCTTGACCAGCGGGTTCTTGCCTGGTCCGACGCGTGGAGGAATGTGCCCGGAGTGTTCGGGCCATGGCAGACCGTGTGGAAGTGGCACCGTCAGATGGCCGGTGACGGAACCGGGATCGTGTTCACGCGGTGCTACTGGCCCACGCGGACGGGACCGGCAAGCTCAATTAGTCCGTCTCTGTGGACCCCATCAGCGCCCGAGCCCATCAGCACGCCACGAATGTCACCCGAGTCGTGGAGGGGCTTCGTCGAGCTACGACTATCCGCTGGTCGAGCCGCTTCATCACGGCCTCCGCCGCTCACGAGGCGGCCTCTCGACCAAGCTCCACCACCTGGTCGACGGTCATGACCTGCCCCTGGTGATCGCTATTACACAGGCCCAGTCCGGGGCCTCGCTCATGTTGGTCCCGCTCCTGGCGCACTCACGCGTGGCCCGCTACGACCGTGACGATCACCGCAATCGCAACGTCATCAAACCCGCCATCGTCGACCGCTCAGCCGCTGTCTTGACCGCCGCCACAGCCTGGAGACGGCGACAGTGGATATACCTCAGTCCGCTGGCGGCAGGCACACAGATGTGTAGATCTGTTCGAGCTCTGCTGTGCGGGATGTGACGTCGAAGTGATCGAGTACACGTTGGCTCCCAGCCGTTCCGAAGTGCTCGGTTCGCTGCACGTCGCTCAGAAAAAGCGCTATAGCCTCTGCCAGCGAGTCTACGTTCTTTTCCTCACAGAGCAGCCCCGTCGTTCCATCCGCCACCGCCTCGGGCACTCCCCCGTGACGATAGGCGACGACGGCAAGTCCCGCCAGCGCCGCCTCGAGGAAAACGAGACCGAAACCCTCCGCATCTCCCGACGGCGCGAGCTGCGAAGGAGCAACGAAGAAGCGGGACGCGGCGAGGACCGACCGCACCCCGGCCGAGTTTTGATGACCGAGGAATTCGACATTCAGGCGATGCGCTTTTGAGAACGCGCGCAATTCCGGCTTGAGCGGACCAGAACCGACGATCACGACCCGAGCGGCTCGGCCCATTTCGCCGAGGAGCACGAGCGCCTGGAGGAGGTCGGAGACGCCCTTCTTCTCCGAAAGCCGTCCCACGAAGGCGATGTCCCATTTCGGCTCAGCGTCACGCACACGTTGGTCTCGTGTCGGGATCCCGATGTAGCGAACGACCGTCTTCGAAGCTGGCGCGCCATAGAGCAAAGCTTGGCCGCGAATGAACTCCGACACTGCGACGATCGCGCTCGCATACGCGAACATCCGGCGCAGCCGTCGGCGATACCGCCACCCCTCGAACCCCGGAGTCTTAGGTCCCGCAGTGATGTCGTGGCCGTGCAGAGTGACGACGAGCGGAATACCGAGGTGGCGACACTGCCGCCAGATCGATACGGCCTCAGATCCGAAATGCGCGTGTACCACACTCACATCGTTGGCTCTCAGGAAACGCTCGACGCGAGGCGAGCGCCCTGTCACTCGGAAGCGTGCCAGGGCGATCTTGTCCCAGATCGAATCGCCAAAAAGGATCGCATCCGACTCCCGAGACAGAATGCTCTCCAAGCGGCTGACCCCGAACGGCAGAGCGCGCCAATCCTGTAGAGCGTCGATCTGGTTGCGAATGAAGGTCTCGGAGGGAGGTAGCCATGCCCGCTTCCAAACGGCGACGGTTTTCATAGGATCATCCACGCTTCCGAAATTTAGCGAACACGGAGGTCAACGCGCGCAGGTCTCCCGGCTGAGGGATCAAAAATTCCCCCGCGGAGACGTCGGTCCCAACGCGTCGCATCCACCAGAGGTTCAAGCCTGCTGCCATGACATTGCCGACCGCTGTTGCCACGGCGGCGCCGACGGCACCAAGCTGCGGCACGAGGAGAAAAAGCGCCACGAGGTTAGCGATCAACGCCACCAACAGTGACCAGCTGCGCAGATGAGGGCGTCCGAGAGCACTCAACCCTGCGCCCGCAAGCGAACCGGGATTCCCCAGCACGATCGCGAGCAAGAGCAGCCATGTGGGCACGACCGCCGGGCCGAACTCCGGTCCGAAAAGGAGGGGAATGCCCCATATGGACACCACGGCCACCGCCAACGCCAGCACAATGGTGATGAGCGTCGACAGTCGAGCGGCACTCGCAACCCTCTTCATGTCCGGGTCCCTCGACTCTTCTGCGAAGTAGACGTCGCGAACCGCGTTGTTGAACACCAGCACCAGTTCGGCGATCGAGACCGCGATGACGAAGAGTCCGAGCTCGGTTGCATTCGAGAGCGGAACGACCAGGATCTGAGCGATCCGGGAGAGCAGGATGCCCGCCAACGACCCGAACCACACGCGCCCGCCGTACCGCAGCAGCTCCCGCATGGGTGGCGGTTCAGGGTGAGGCGGTCGCTTGGGCCGAAGCAGGGCGAGGTACGCGATCAAGCCCACCGCCATCGATACAGAGATGACAACCGTGGCCGACGTGATTGTCAGGGTCCCCGTGAGAGCGAGCACAGCAACCGCGACGAGACGGACGGACGAACCGATCATCCGTTCCACCGTCACAAGTCCCCAGCGCCCTCTTCCTGCCGCCGCGCCTCGCAGGACGAGGAGCACCAGCGACGGCACGACCATCGAGAGGGAAATCAGAATGAGCGCCTCGACGTCGGGATCGCCTCCCGATAGAAGAGGGACGAGCGCGATGAAGAGGGCAGTGGCGAGCACGCCTGCGAGGGCCACCAGACCGGTAGCTCGGAGGATGCTGCGCTTCGCATCGGCACCGCCTGACCGTGCGACGAAGTAGGTGATGGCCTCGGGCATGCCCAGCGTGGCCGCACTGGCGACCAGCATGAGTGGCGCACCGCCCGCCGCCACCTGCCCTCGCTCGAAAACACCCAGCGACTGGGCAAGGATCGGGGCCGTGATGAACGCGGCTGCGGGCGGACCGAGATTTCCCAGCATCGCCAACAGAATCTTGCGACGTGCGTTGGTCACCGGTCCGCGCCCTTCGAGATCTCGACCAGAGCTTTATGGAAATGGGGGATGGTCACAGAATCCACGAAATCCCCGGCTCGCCGTCGAGCAGCCGCAGACACACGTGCGGCCATCTCGGTGTCGGCTCGCAGCGCTGCGACGACCGCCGCTACGGCCCCCGGCGACTCGGGCGGAACGAGAAACCCGCTCACGCCGTGCTGGATGATCTCGCGTGGGCCTCCCTGATCTGTAGCGATGACGATTCGGCCGTTCGCCAGTCCCTGCACAACAACCTGCCCGAAGGGCTCTGGCGTGACGGAGAGGCACAACAACACATCCGCTCCGCGCAACAACGGAGCCGTGTCGTCCTGATGGCCCACGAAGTGGACAGGCTGCCCGTCGGCGAGTCCCCGCAGTCGGGTGGAGTACTCCGCTTCACCGAACAGGTCACCGCCCGCCACCGTGAGCTGAGCGGTGGAGGGGGCGTCCTGGTTCAGGATCCGCACAGCCTCGATCGCTGTGTGCACGCCTTTCCACGGGCTGAGACGGCTCATGGCGAGCAGACGCGTCGCGCCCGAGTGAACGGTGTCTGCCGGATCGCTTCCGACCTGGATACCGCTGATCGGCCGAGAGAGCAAGACGCGCGATCGGTCCACCGAAGCGGGTAGCGTCGAGGCGGTCCACTCGCTATTGGCGAGGAAATAATCGAAGCGGCGAAGGACGAAGGTGCGATTCAGGACCGACTTAACCTTCGACAGCCCCTCGGGGAGCGCCTCCTGCCTGAGGAAGTACGCATAGGTGCGTCCGCGCTTCGGAACAAAGGCCAGGTACTGCGCCGCACTGAAACTATTCGCTACCACGACCCGCGGATTCAGCCAATCAATGATCTCAGACAGCTCCCGCACGAGCTCCCGAATACCTGTGGTGCCGGCCTCGCCGCGCGTGTGTACGGCCTGCACCGAGGCAGGCAGTTTCCAGGGCTCTGCACTGTGGGGGGAGAGAAACGCGATGGCGGACGAGGATCCCAGATCCGACCGGAGGTAGCGCGCGAGACTGAGCTCGGCGCCGCCGAGGATCGTCGTGTGATCGACGAAGAGGACGCCCTCCATGGTCATGCCCGGGCACGCAGGGCGGCGTCGTACGCTTCGAGCGTCTGCTCCGCAGTGCGACGCCAGTCGTAGCCATCCAGGACCGCGCGGCCACGCTCTCGAAGGTCAGCCTGCCTCTGCGGGGAGGAAACGACAGAACGAATGACAGACACCATGTCGTCGACATCGAGCGGATCAAAATACGCCGCTCCGTCGCGATACACCTCCGGCAGGCTCGTGGCGCGAGCCGCGATCACCGGAGCGCCGAAGGCCATCGCCTCAAGTCCGGGGAGACCGAAGCCTTCGGACAGCGAAGGGAAGACGTACGCTTCACAGTTCTCGTAAAGCCAGTTGCGCTCTGCCTCGTCGATGTACCCGGTGAAGGTGATGTTGCGAGCGCCCGAACGCGCCATCCCTTCGACGAGAGGCTGGGCTGCTTTGTGCATCCTTCCTACGAGGACGAGTCCCAGGTCCGGATCGTCCTCGAGGATACGTTGGTGCGCCTCGATCAACCGGCGCACGTTCTTGTAGTCGTAGAAGTTGCCTACGTAGAGCAGGAACCTGTCAGAGAGCACACCGTAGGGCGTCGTCTCCGTGGACGTCACGTCGGCCGCCTCAAGAGTCACCAACGTCTTACGCCTCGGAATACGTGCGAACTTCACAACCGCACTCCGCGTCGCCTCGCTCGGAACAATGACCACTCGGCTCGTGCGCAGGGTGATCGAGAACATCAGGGTCGCGGCGACCCGAAAAGCGCGATTGACGAGCGGGCTCGAATTGGAGGTGTCGTGATGGACGATCGTCAGATCGTGGAACGTGCTGACGCGCGGACGGAAATAGAAGACCGGTTGTTGTTGCATGGCGAAATGGACGAGATCATATCGTCGCCGCAAAAGCGCGCGTAGAAATCCAAACTGCTCGCCGAGGGTGTAAGCGCCTGCAGACGTGGGGACGGCGTGGAAGTTTGCTCCGGCGAAAGCAATCTTCTCAGCAATCTCCGGAGGGAGCCATACGTCGTATTGGGTCGTGTGATCGAGCTCCTGGAGTTGCGCGATCAAGTTCCGCACATACGCGCCCGACGACGACGCGTAAGATCGCGCATCGATGGCGATCCGACGACGACCCAGTTCAAATCTCGGCACCCGCGGTCCCCTTTTAATATGGAGCGTTCGCCGGAAGAATTCGACGACTCCAATAGCCTAGTAGGCCGACGTGTCGGCATCGTTTCGTTCCCGAGCCACCCCAGCGGCCGGTCTCACCTGCCGCGCGACAATCCGCCGTTCGAGATATCCCGGCCATTCGCTTCACGATCGATTCTGCCTGCGGGACCGAAGGAGCGAAAGCGCATCAGGAATCCCTCGGCGTAGGCGGGCGACGCGGTAGACGAGACGCTGCTTGCTGGTCGCAAGCGAGTCACCTGCGGTCACCTCCAGGTCACGGCGCGTGGGCCAAAGCGCGCGCCAGAGCACGACGAGCTTCCAGACGCCGTCCGAGTGTCGGTACGCATTCGACCATACCCATACGGGCGTGTCGGCGACAGCCGTCCGAGTACGCCAGTCCTCGATCGCGGCAGGATCGACGTCCGCGGTCGGTCCGTCGGCGGGCGGGAGCGAGAGCTTCTCCAGGAAGGGCGCCCCCGACTGCGCACAACCTGTCGCCGCGGCGAGGTTCGCCAACCCCAGACGCTCCTCCGCGCTGAACACGACATCGCTGACCAAATGGCGCAGCTCTGCTTCGTGTCGAGATCCGCTCGCGGCGCCACGGAGAGAGTGCAGCCCCAGAATGAGAGCGCTCGCCATGCGATTACTGACATCGCAGTCCACGTGGCCGTATGTCTGGACATCGCGATCACTCCACATTCGTTCGAAAACCGTCACCGGGTCCGCGAGGAAACCGGGGTACCGGGAGTGCACATCGACATCACACGGCCACGACGGATGGACGAAGGAGATCGAGTGATCGTCGTAGAAGCGCCCCGCGAACACTTCAGGGCGTGCCGCCCATCCTCCCCGACGCAGTAACTCACAGACCCGGTCGAAGTCGTCGGGGTGAACGAGCACATCGACGTCACTCGACACCCGCGGCGCTCGGAGCTGCTGATCGGCGAGGACTGGGCCTTTGATGAAAAGCGCGCGCAAGTTGGCTTGCCGAACCTGCGCACTGCACCATGCGTGAAGCAATCTGACGGCCACACCGACCGGAAGGCCGGCCTGTTCCGTCGTGTGCCCCATGCTCCCCCTCAGACTCCCACTCTAGTCTCGTGCGCGATCCGCTCCGCCAACCGCTCTTCCTCCGCAGAGTCGAGATGAAAGTGATGCGAGCGCGCAACAAAGACCGGCTACTGTTTGCGTGGGTGCGTCCACAAGGGCAAGGGAAACGGGTGCGGCGGGTGAAGTCGGTAGCGATCATTGGGACTCGGGGATATCCGAGTTACTACGGCGGTTTCGAGACCGCGGTGCGGAAGATCGCGCCCTACCTCGCAGATCACGACTGGGATGTCACGGTCTACGGACGCCCGGGGTCCACCTTGGACGCTGACCCCGAGCGCGATCCCCGCGTCCATTCCGTGCGAACTCGAGGGCTGGAAACCAAGTCGGTCAGCACATTGTCTTACGGTCTGACCGCAACGTGGCACGCGCTTTTTCACAAGCCGGATGTGGCTCTGGTGATGAACGTGGCAAACGGCTACTTCCTTCCCCTGCTGCGCGCCCGAGGGATCAGAACGATCGTCAACGTGGACGGCATAGAATGGGACCGCGCCAAATGGGGCCGCGTCGCCAAGGCCGTTTTCCGGGCAGGCGCACGGGCTACCGCGAGATTCGCGGACGAGATCATCTGCGATTCAGACGAAATCCAGCGCCGTTGGGATCGCGATTTCGGGCGACGCGGAGTTTTTATTCCGTACGGCGGAGACGTGGTCGCACAGCTGCCTGTAGAACCCGGGTTCCAACACCGCGGGTACGTCCTCGTCGTCGCGCGGTTCGTCCCCGAGAACACGATCCCCGAGTTCGTCGAGGCGGCCGCCGAAATAGCTCGCATCTTGCCCGTGATCATTGTCGGCTCGTCGGGGTACGGGGGGCCGCTAGAGGCGCAGGTCGCTCAGCTCGCCGAAGCGGACCCGAATGTCACCTGGCTAGGACACGTCAGCGATGATCGCCGACTCCTGGCACTCTGGCAGCATGCGGCCGTCTACTTCCACGGCCACAGCGTCGGAGGCACGAACCCGACCCTTGTGCAGGCCATGGCTATGGGAACCCCGGTCGTCGCCCGGGACACGGTCTACAACAGGGAGGTTCTGGGGGCGAACGGCCACTTCTGTGCGCCGGTCCCGTCCGCGATCCACGCAGCGGTGGTCGCTCTCGCGAGCGACCCTCGCGCTCAAGAAAAGGCGTCGCGAGACAACTTCGCACGGTCCCGCGAGAGCTATACCTGGGAGGGTGTCTGCGCGTCGTACGACGAGGCTCTCACCGCGTTGGTGGAGAAGGGTCCCCAACATGCGCATTCTGTTTGACGGTTTTTGGTGGGGTCGCGGACCGGTGTCAAACCGACACCTCATGATCTCCATGGTGCAGACCTGGTCCGACCTCTTTCCCGACGATGAGATCGTCGTCGCGGTCCGCCGGAAGGACCGGGACAGACTGGTGGGACTACCCAGCGGAGTGACCCTCGTCGAGACGACGCTCACGCCTCACGGCATCAGCACGATGGTGGAACTTCCGTTCATCGCCCGCCGCGCGCGTGCAGACCTCATCTTCACGCACAATTTCACCCCCCTCTTCTCCCCCTCCGTCGTCTTCATCCACGACCTGCTCTTCGTCACCAACCCTGAGTGGTTCACGGCCAAGGAGCGCCTCTACTTCGGCCTGATGACGCTCACCGCCCGCAGGGCACGGGCGATTGTCACGTCGTCGCAATCCGAAGCCGATCGCATCAATACGGTGTTGAGTCGGGGGCCCCGTGCGACGGCGATCGGACTCGGTCTCGGCGATCGACTCGCCACCCTCGAAAGCCGTCCCGCCGCCCTCGCATCGACCGATCATTTCCTTCTCACGGTCGGTCGCCTCAACGTTCGCAAGAATCTGGCTTTCGCCTGCAGGGCTGCCGTGCGTTCGGGTGCGATCAGCCCTCGCTTTCCTCTGGTGATCGCCGGTTCGGTCCACGGTCGGACGGAGGACTGGCCGAAAGAGGTGCTGGAAGCGATTCAAGATGGCTCGGTCGTGCTGACGGGTTACGTCAGCGACGGCGAGCTCGCCTGGCTCTATGCGCAATGTCGCGCTTTCCTCTTTCTCTCGCGGGGCGAAGGGTTCGGTCTCCCTCCGTTGGAAGCCCTCCACGCGGGAGCGGAGATCATCGCCAGCAATATCCCGGTGATGCGGGAAATTCTCGACGAGCACGCCACTTTCGTCGAGGTCACGGACTCCGAAAGACTTGAGCGAGAGATAGCCCGCGTGGTTTCCACGGCACCGTCGGCGCAGGAAAGAGCGGCAGGCATCGCCTGGGCGTCCGGCTTCACGTGGGAACGAACGATTCGCCTGCTTCGACAGACCGCAGTCGGCGCTTCAAGAAGCCAGGGTTCGACGTGATCAGACCACCACGGTCGATGGGCAGGATCGAGCCGGCGAGGCGGTGGCAAATCGGAGACGCCGCATGGACAGAAGAGGGACCCGATGTGTTCGTGGTTTCCCTCAGCACCCCCATCCGGCAGCCCTTGCGCCTCACAGGAACCGCCCGAGCCTGCTGGGAAGCGCTTCACCGGGGCGCGGCTGCTCAAACTGCCGAAGAAATCATCTCGGCAGTGACGGACGATGACCTCGACGGACGTGTAGACCGCGAGGCCATGGTCGCCGGCGTTGAGAGCTTCTTCGACGCGCTCGCGGCGGAAGGCATCGTTCGGCTGTCGGCCGGGTGATCGGACGGCCCCGTCGTTAGCGCCCGTGAGGCTTGAGGCCGGTGAATCGTATTTTCCCCCGCCGCTAGGATGTTCGCGCTGGCTGCCGCGTCAGACGTTGTTCGTGCCATGCACCACGACGGTGGAGAGGATCGCCATGACATCGACCGAGATCGAGCAGCGCGGCGTTTCCGTCGCTGAGGTGGACGCCCTCGGCGTCGACCTCGACATCCGCGTGGCCGCCGCCACCCCGGCCGAGGTGCGCGCCCAGATCGTCGACGCGTGGAGGGATTGCATTCCGGCCTCGTCTGAGCGCCCGGGCCGGCGCACGATCGATCTCCCCGCGTCGATGTTCGACGACGTCGAGCTCGGTCTGTCGGATCTCTCGACCCGTGTCACCCTCGAGGCCCTGGACGCTCTGCGGGGAACGCGCCTGCTGCTGCATGCTGCGGGTATCGCCACGGACGATGGGCGCGTGCTGGCGCTGGTCGGACCGTCCGGGCGCGGGAAGACGACGGCATCTCGGCACCTCGGCGCGCGCTTCGCCTACGTCAGCGACGAAACGGTCGCGGTCGCGGACGACCTCGCCGTGACGGCATACCGCAAGCCCCTCTCGATCATCACCGAGGGCCATGCGCACAAGCAGCAGGTGGCCCCCAGCGAGCTGGGCCTGCGCCCGCTCCCCCACGCGCCTCTGCATCTGATGGGCCTGACGCTCATCGAACGTGTCCCGGATGCCGACGACATCGGCCCCGTCCGAGTCGACACCATCGACGCGATCTGCGAGATGACTCCGCAGATCAGCTATCTCCCCGAGCTTCCGACCCCGTTGCAGTACCTCGCGCGCCTGTTCGACGCGGTCGGTGCGCCCACGCGCCTCGTCTACCGGGATGCCGTGGAGCTACCGGCACTCGTCGAGGCGATGTTCGATTCCGCCGGTGCACCCGCACAGCCGTGGGCACCGGTCCCCCCTCCCGTCGTCGGCGGTCCCTGGCGAGCGGTCGAGGTCGACGACGCCATCCTCGTCGACGGACGAGCATGCATCCTGCGGGAAGGGGTCGTGACGGCGCTCGATCATCGCGGCCGCCTCACGTGGATGCAGGCGCGCCGGGGTGCCAGCACCGAACAGATCGCGCACGCCGCGGTCGCCGAGTTCGGCGCGCCGGTCGAGGGGTCCGCGCTCGAGCTCATCGCGGCGACGCTCGACGACTTGCTCGCGCACGGCTTGATCGAGGCGGCGTGAACGACGCACCCGCGAACACCGTCTCGCCGCCCCGCTCGCGCCTGCAGCGGATCCGCCGCTCCCCGCTGACGCACCTGGTGCTCGCGCTCGTCGTCATCGCGCTCGTGCAGCTGTTCTTCGTCAAGCCCTTCCTGGTGCCCTCCGAGTCGATGTCGCCGACGCTCGAGACGGGCGACCGCATCCTCGCCAGTCGCATCGCCTACACGGTGGCCTCGCCCGGCGAGGGCGACGTCGCCGTGTTCTCACGGCCAGCGACGTGGGAGGCGCAGAGCCCGGCGAGTCCGCTGCGCGTGGCGGTCGGTTGGGTCGGCGACCTCGTGGGATTCGGGCCGAGCAATCTGGATGCCCTGGTCAAGAGGGTGATCGGCGAGCCGGGCACGACCGTGCGCTGCTGCACCGCCGAGGGGAAGGTCACTGTCGACGACGCTCCCTTGGACGAGAGCTACGTCGTCAACGACCTGCCGTTCGTGCCCGGCGAGCTCGACTGCGACACCGTTCCGGCATCGTCACGGTGTTTCGGTCCGATCGTCGTCCCGGATGGGCAGTACCTCGTGCTGGGCGACAATCGAGCCAATTCCGCGGACTCGGTCATCGGATGCCGCGGGGCGCCGCCCTCGCCCACGTGCGCGCGCTTCGTCCCGCGGGACAAGATGCTGGGCAAGGTCTTCTCGATCGTCTGGCCTCTCGACCGAGCGTTCATGCCCCTCGACGGGCGCTGACGGCGATCAGTCCACCACGCGACGCCAGAATTTGAACCCCTCGATCTCGCCCTCGAGCTGATACGAGCCCGTCACGAAGGCATCCAACTGGGGGAAGTGATCCTTCTCGGGGAGACACCGGTTCGAGATGCCGCACGACGTCGGCGACTCGACGATGAGCGCGGGGGGTCGCGAAGCGATGTCGTTGAAGTACTGCTCCGGCAATCCCCCGTACGCCTGCTCGACCGGAAACGAGTATGTGATGGGTGTCGGCGAGAGACGGCCGGCGGCGGCGAGGATCCACGTCTCGGCGCCATGCACGAGGACCCGATCATCGGGCGAAGTCTCGGCGACCACCCGGTCGATGATCTGCTGCTGGTAAGAGCCGGCCACGAACGCTCCGGTGCTCGCGCGGATCCACAGGCCAGAGACCGCGGCGGCGCTCGAGCTCGACAGCGCGAGGGCGACGACGGCGATCGCGACCGCGACCACAACGGCGTTCGTCCCCCGTAAGGCACGGACGAGACCCCCGGGGGTGAACGATGGGACGAGAGCGGATGCCGCCAGGACGAGCGCCACGGAGAAACCGGCGATCGCGACCACCATGTAGTGCGGATAAGGCCGCCCGGACACCATCTGCGACACGGCGTCGACGACGCCCACACCCAGGAAGAGCGCGATGAGGATACCGACGCGCGAGGGCGCGGCATCCCGATCCCTGCGACGCGCGACCCACGCGACCAGGACCAGCGCCGAGACGGCGACGACCGCGCCCGAGGAGAGGATCTGAGCCAGCGTGGTGAAGGCGGAGAGACGCTCGCTGAGGGGGGCACCGCTCGAATAGAAGAGGTTGTAGCGCAGGTACTGGTCGGCGGCGGCGCGCAACGCGTCGCCGCTCCACAGCCACAGGACGAGGGCCACGCCGCTCACCGCGACCACGGTGACGGCCGCACCGGCGAAGACCCACCGACGCCGGCTGACGACAAAGACGACAGCGGCGAGGACGACCAGACCCAGCACATTGTTCATGCGGGTGAACAGCCCGACGGCGAGGGCGAGACCGAGGACGGCTCCTATGAGGGCGGAGAGGCGCGCCGACGGTTCCCGCCCGACGCGCAGCGCCGCGTGGGCGACCACCGAGTACGCGGCGATCTGCACGGGGAACAGCCACGTCTCCGTGAAGTTGCCCCCCTCGAACACCGCGAGGTAGGTCACGCCCGTCACGCCGACCGCGGGCACCGCCCACAGGCCCACCCAGCGCGACCAGATCACCCCCGCCACGGCGAGCCCGACGGCGAGGGCGAGACCTTCGAGCACCGGGGCGCCGATGATCCCTCCCCCGACCGTCCAGGCGAAGGCCTGGATCGCGGCGAGGAGGGGGCCCTTGTGGTCCCAGGAGTCGACGTAGGGCATACCCCCGTCGGAGACGACCATTCCGGTGTAAAGGAAGACACCCGAATCCCGACCCAGATTGCCCGAGACGACCATGGGCGTTGCCGCGACGATCGCGACGAGCGCCGCCGTCACGGCCGCGGCCAGCCCAGGACGCGATCGGAGGACCCTCACCGGCGAGCCTCCTCGAGAGTTATGACATGAGCGGCGCGCCATCGCGCCAGGACTCGCCGATCCCGCTCGTGTACGACGACGACCGCGATGGCGGCGAGCCCCACCCCGAGCCACCCACCCAGTGAGTTCGCCATGACGTCGATCGGCGACGCGAACCGGGCGGGGAGCAACAACAGCTGTGTGCCCTCCAGCGCCGAAGAGACGACGGGGACAAGGAGAAGAGTCACCCACATCAGGCGGGTCGGGAAGACGAGCGCGAGCAGGAAGCCCAGCGGTATGAACATCAGCACGTTGGCCGTCGCCTCCAACCAGCCGTACCCGTACCATCCGGGCATGCCGTTGCGGTGCAGGACGGAGAGCACGTGCTCGATCGCGCTCTCGTACCCCCGATCGATGGGCGTCGGCCACAGCGTCGCCAGCAGGACGAGGCCCAGGCAGAGGACCAGCCCGACGGCGGCGAAGAGGACACGCATGTCAATCGCGCACCGACGGGGACGAGGTGACCTTTGCGCGAGAGCCCGGCCCCATGGTCACGACATTGACGCGCCACAGCTCCACGAGGGCGCGCGCGGCGAAGCGGACCAGCTTGCGCGGGGGGAGCACCTGCCGGCTGCGCTCGTCGCCCCACATGGTCCCCTGGACGACGAGAGCGCGGCGGGGGATGCTCGCTACGGCTACGTACCGTATCCGGAGCGTCTCGCGCGCTTCGGCGATCGAGAAATGTACGTGCGGGACGAGCGCCCCCTCGGGAACGGCCTGGATCAGCATCGACACCGTCGCCGGGCGGTAGGCCCTCAGCGGGGTGTTCACGTCCGGAACCGAGCGTCCGCACAGCAGGAGCACCGCGAAGCGGACGAGTCCGCTGAGGGCGCGACGAAACCAGGGGTCGGTGCGGCCTCGGCGCACGCCGTGCACGACGTCAGCGTCCGCGTCGTCGAGGGCGAGCGCGACGCGGACGATGTCGTCACCGTGGAACTGTCCGTCGCCGTCGACATGGACGATGACTCCGGCTGCGTCGCGCAGGCCCTCGCCGTAGGCGGCCAGGGCTGTGGGGCCGTGCCCGCGGTTGACCGGCGCACGGACGACCCGGGCGAATTCCGCAGCCGCCGCGGCCGTCCCGTCCGTCGACGCGTCGTCGAGCACGACGATCGAGACCGGCATGTGGGCGGCGGTGAAAGAGTTTTGGATCTCGGCGAGGAAGGACGGCAAAGCTTCCGCCTCGTTGTAGGCCGATATCACGACGACGACCCGGTCTCGGTCCCGCATCCTGGGTTCCCCCCTCTCCACCGGAACGAATTCACCCGTCACCTCGCCCGAACCTGTAGCGTATGACACTCGTGGGGCGTAGCCGGAAGCTTCGTCGTGTCGGCGCTCTGTCGGCACGATTCCTGGCGGTCGGCGCGATCAGCACCGCGATCGAGATTGCCGCGTTCAACCTCCTCCTCGTCGCCGGGACCGACCCCGTCGCCGCGAAGGTCGTCGCCTCGCTCATCGCCCTGGTGAACGCCTACATCGGCAATCGACAGTGGGCGTTCCGCTCGCGCTCGCGCTCCGGTGCCGGCCGGCAGATCCTGCGCTTCCTCTGCGTCAACGCGGTCTGCACCGCAATCGGCGCGGGCGCCGTGTGGCTCGGCGCTCGCGCTCTCGAAGCACTGTTCGGCGCCGCCGGTCCCATCGGCCTGAACGTCGTCAACCTCGTCTCGATCGCGGGCGTCACGGTGATTCGGTTCGCGCTCTACCACTACATCGTCTTTCCGAGCGATCCGGCGGTCCCGGGGCGGAGCGAAGGCTCGGGGTAGGCTCGCTCCGTGAAAACGGCCCCCCGCGTCCTCGGCATCCTGTCCTTGCTCGCGGCTCTCGGGGCGGTAGGAGTTCAGCTCGTCGTGGTCGGCCGGCTGTGGGCCTCGTTCATCGAGACGATCCCGCTTACCAGCACCCTGGCCTTGAGCACCGCGGGTGCCCTGCTCGGTCTCGCCCTCGCGGTCGTGGCCGTGATCCTGCGCCGCGGAGTGGGGCCGCTCCTCGCGATCGCCGGCCTGATGAACCTCGGCCTGCTGATCGCTTACGCGTACCTGTTCTCGATCCTCTGACGCGTCGCCTCCACCGCGGCGACGGGCACGCCCCGTATCGACCGACGAGCCGGCCTCAGCCGCACGCGACCTCGGTGATGTGCGAGGTCACGGGGTTCACCATTGGTGTGTAGACGAGCGAGACGTCGTCACCATCGTCGGGCGATCCCTCGAAGGTCACGCTCAGCGAGTGCGTGGTCTGCAGTCCGTTCGTCGAGAACAGCCGCGCGACCGGGCGGCCCAGATGCTCACCGGTCGTCACGGGAACATCCGTGCCGTCGAAGCTCGCCTTGACGAACGTCGAACCCGTGGGGCCGTAGAACTGCATGTCGGTGCCGATGGTGCCCTTCGGGAAGTTGTTCCCTCCGAAGACGTATTTGACCAGCCCGTCGAGCGTCGCCTGGTCGAGGGTGTTCGTGAATGTCACGGTTGTCGTGTACGTCGGCCTCGTCGAGCAGCGGTCCACCGAAACATCTGCCGACATCCAGGTGTAGAAGCTGAGCTTGGCCTCGGTGAGGTCGTTCACGAAGACGCCCAGTGTCGTCTGTGCGGCATCGTCCTGCGACGGCAACGGACCGAGCAGTCGCGAGCCGGCGAGGGCCGCGCGGTCGGTGTCGTCGAACGGGTAGAAATACACCCGGTGCTCGTCGATCCCCCGCACCAGCGCGGTGGCGAAGGGCACGGGAGCGAAGTCGCCGGAGGAGACCGCGTCGAACACCTTGACGGCTGCTGACGAGAAGAAGGCATCCTGGTCGGAATTCTTCGGGTAACGGGCGTAGACCTCGCTCAGCAAGATCTTCACCGCATCGTCGGCGGTGAGCTTGTCGCCGGTCTCGAGAGTGATGGGTCCCGTCGCCGCAAGCAGGTACGACAAGGTGACCGGGTCGATCGACATGACGCCGTCGACAGGCGTCCCGAACGACTCCGCCCAGAACGCTCGCGCGAAGTCCGCCGACATCGCGAAGTCCGGCGTCGAGGTGATGTCCTGCGAGTAGCGGCCGATCTTGTCGTCGTAGAGCTTCACGACCTCGGGGTCGAGCGGGAGGATCGACTCGGCCCGATTGTTCTGAAAGTCCCGGCTGGTCGCCTGCTGGGCGATCTCCACTTTGCCGTTCTCGACTTTCAGCAGGACGACGGATGCCGGGATGCCGCCGGTCCCGCGGGCTTCGGCGTTGTTCTGCACCAACAGGAGGTAGTTCCTGGCTCCGTTGGCCCCCATGAGGTCGGGCAGGACCGGCATCAACTCCGCTGCCCGCGAGAGCGCGGGCTGCAGGGTGTGCACGGCGCCGGTGAGCTGACCGAGCGGTCCACGGAGAACCCTGGGGGTCTCCGCGACATCGATATCTTGGACGGCGCCGGCGGCACGCTCGGCCGCGTCGGCGGCCGCGGAGACGGGACCAGCCAGCTGGGTGATCGTCGCCACATCGAAAGCGCCGTCCTTGGGGCGCAGGATCGTCGGGTCGACGTCGGCGAGCGCCGGGAGGGCCCCGCTTGCCAGTTCATCGACGGCCACGGTCGATTCTCGTACCGCGTGGAGCGTGGGTCCCACGAAGGGAGCTTGCTCCGCGACCCGCCACAACCAAGTGTCGGCGGCCGCCCGTGCACGCGAGGCGTGCCCCTGCAGCTCCCCGACCGACGCCGCCAGCGCGGTCCGGTCGTCGTCGCCGAACTGGTCCTGCATCTTCGACACGATGGGGACGGCCGCTCGCAGCTCCTTCTGCGCGATGAAGCCTCCGATGCCGACGGCCGCGGCGAGCGCGACGAGCACCGCCGTAAGGGCTCCGAGAGCGATCCACGCGATCACCGCCGGGTGGAGTCGACGGGGCGAGGCAGTACGCGACATCTCATTCCGATCACGCCGCGAGTGGGCACCCGGCGTCACGCGCTTCCGGGCTCCGGACGCGCAGATGGGTATGCTACCTGAGTCGGGGGCACCGTCCGCTTCGCTGTTCCGGGTGCGGCCGGCTCCGTGACGCACCCGACTGCCCACCCGCCGAAAGACGAGGAGACGCGTGGGATTCTGCCAGAGCACCGTGCCCGCGATCCTCGAGCGTCGGAACCCGGCCGGCTTCTCCCGGCGGCGCTCAGCTATGGGCTCGCGGGGGCGACGAGGATGAGTGTCCTCGCGAAGATCGTCGATGAGCAACGGACCCGCCTGCGCGATGCGGGCATCGAACAGTGGAAGCTCGTGAGCGCCCAGCTCGCCGCGAAGGTCGGCCCGATGGCAGTTCGCGGAGCGGTTCTCGCCCCGCGCCTCGGTTCTTCGCAAGGGATCCCCTTGATCGGTCGCGGGGTCCGGGTGCGCAACCCGCAGATGATCCACGCAGGTCGAGACCTCGTGGTCGAGGATTTCGCCGAGATCCAGGGTCTGAGCCGGGACGGCGTTCGTTTCGGTGCCGGGGTGTCGATCGGCGCGGGCACCTTGATACGCCCGAGCAGCTACTACTCTCGCGCCATCGGGGTGGGTCTCACCATGGGCGACGGCAGCAGCATTGCGCCCGGATGCTACATCGGCTGCTCGGGGGGCCTCTCGATCGGCGAGGCGACGATGCTCGGTCCAGGCGTTCGCGTGTTCGCCGAAGACCATGTCAGCGACGACGCCGGTCGCGACGTGAAATCGCAGGGGGTCGAGTGGGCTCCCATCACGATCGGCGCCGGTTGCTGGATCGCCAGCGGTGTCACCATCACGTCGGGGGTGACGATCGGCGACGGTGCGGTCATCGGCGCGGGAGCGGTCGTCACACGCGACGTCCCCGCGGGAGAGACCTACGCTGGCGTCCCCGCGCGTCCGCTGCGCGCGAGGAGCGCGGAGCAATGAGCCGACGCCAGCGGTGCATCGTCGTCCACCCCTCCGACGAGATGTACGGGGCGGACCGGGTGTTGCTGGAGGTGCTGCGAACGGCACCGGACGACATCGACATCGAGGTCTGGCTCCCCACCGACGTGGACTACCCGGAACGCCAACTGTCCCGCGCCCTCGCGGAACGGGGGATCACCGTGCGCCGCCTCCCCCTGCCCATCATGCGCCGGGCGTACCTGAGGCCGTCACAGATGCCTGGTCTCGCGCTTCGAGCGCTGACCACCAGCGCGCGCCTGATCGCGGCGCGTCCGACGCTGGTGTACCTCAACACCGCGGCATCCGGTCTGCTGGCTCCCGCCGCCCGGGCCTCGCGTGCCCGACTCGTGCTGCACCTGCACGAGCACATCGACGGACGTTCGAAGGCGGTCGTGCCGTTCCTACGTCTCGCCCACCGCATCATCGCGGTGAGCTCAGCTGCGGCCAGCGCCCTGCCCGAGAAGCTCCGCCGCCGCACGCACGTGGTGTACAACGGTTTCGACGTCGACGTCCCCGTAGACCTGCCCTCGTTCGCGGACGGCATCCGTCTCGTCGTCGCGAGCCGGTGGAACGCGTGGAAGGGACATCGCGTGCTCATCGAGGCGTGGGGACGCATGACGCGCGACGACCTCCACCTGACGATCCTGGGCGACCCCCCGCTCAGCGGTGAGAGCGTCGACGTGCCGCGAATCGTCGCGAGCTCACCGCGCGCCGAACAGATCGAGATCGTCGGACGCACGTCCGATGTGCGCTCGCACCTGGACCGCGCCCACGTCGTCGTGGTGCCCAGTGTCCTGCCCGACCCCCTGCCGACGATCGCCATCGAGGCGCTGGGATCGGGGCGTGCCCTTCTGGCGAGCGACGCCGGCGGGCTCCCCGAGATCCTCGGCAACGCGCGCTTCGTCGTCGCTCCGAACGATGTCGACGCCTGGGTCGCAGCCCTGGACGCGCTCGACGAAGACGGCATCCGTTCCACTGCGGCCGTGTCGAGGGATCGCTTCGAGCGCCTGTTCACCCGCGAGATGTTCGACGAGCGCATGTGCCAAGAACTCTGGGGCGAGGCCCGACGGCGATGATCCTGTCGCATCGCGTGGCCTTCTCGCGCCCGCCTCTCACGACACGCACCCGCACGATCACCCTCGTGCTCATCACGGCCGTCGTCGTGAGCTCGTTCCTCGGACGCTACGACCTGCCGGTCGCGGGCTTTCGCGTGCGTGTCGAGCAAGTCGTGCCGCTCATTCTGGTCACATGGATGCTCGTGCATCCCATGCTGCGCCCGGCGTTCGTCCGCGCGGCCCTGCACCCCGTCCCGCTCGTCTTCGCCGCGTTCGTGGTGTGGAACGTCGTGGCCACGCTCGTCTTCTCGCCGAGCCTGGTGCGCAGCGCGTCCATTCTCATCTGGCTGATGATCGACCTCCTGCTGCTCGTGTCGATGATGACGCTCAGCGTGGGAGTCGAGCTCGCCGAGCGCCTGGGGCGGCGGTCGATCGCCCCCTGGGGCCTGGTCGGGTTCGCGGCGTTCGCCGTGGCCAACCTCACCCGCGGCCGGATCGCCGTCGGCACCGACTTCGACTACCTCTACGAGGTGTACGTCGCGCGGGCGACCGCGATCGAAGCCAATATCTACGCCTCGATCCTGGTGTTCTGGACCCTCCTCGCGATCACACGCCGCAGTGTCGGCCGGTGGGAGACCGCCGCGATCGCCGTCGCCGTCCCCCTCGGCCTCATCGCGTCGCAAACACGGACCGCCGTCTTCAGCCTGCTCCTCGGCCTCGGCGTCTTCGCGGTGTACACCCTCGTCGTCGAGCGTCGCCGTCCGGCGCGGGCACGCTGGAGGCGCGTGGCGCCCGCCGCGATCGTTGCCGCGGCGGTCATCGTGTCGTACGGGGTCATGGCGGCCTCGGGAGGGACGGCTCCCGCCGATCGCACGCTGGATGCCTCGGTCGCCCCGTCACCGGGCGCGACCCGGGAACCCGACCCGAGCAACCCCGAGCAGCAGAACAAGATCGGCGACGTCGACCTCAAAGGCGGCACGATCGGCTTCCGTCTCGAGGTCGCCAGGCTCGCCGCCGAGGAGATGCAGGGCACCAACCTCTGGTTCGGCAACGGCACGAACACGTTCGGGCTGCGGCACGAACAACCCGGCACCCCGGGCGTGAGCGGGCACATCATCATGCTGCCGGTCCAGGTCCTGTACGACGGCGGCATCGTCGGGCTCGGCCTGCTCGTGGCGTTCTTCGCCACGGTCTTCGCCTGCGTGCCGCGGCCGCGACGCCCGATCGCCGCCGGGCTCCTGTCCGCTTACCTGCTGTCGGCCACGCTGACGAGCATGTTCTGGTTCGCGGTCACGTGGATCGTCGTGGCGGTGCTCCTGCGCCCCCTCTCTCCCGCCGAACGCGACCACGACGCTTGCGACGCCGCCCGTGACCTCCCCTGAGCCGCCCCGGCCGCACCGCGCCCGCAGCGTCGCCTTGCTCACCGCGGTCTCGGCCCTCTCTGCCATCTCTCCCCTCATCGCACTGCCGCTCATCACGCGTGCCGCAGGACCCGTGGACTTCGCCGAGATCGCGATCGGTCAGGCGCTCGGCACCCTCGCCGCGACCCTCATCACCTTCGGCTGGACGGTGCGCGGCCCCGTCGAGGCCTCGCGCTCTGCGCACCCCGCGCGGGTCTTCCGCGCGAGCCTCGTCGTGCGCGTCGCGAACAGTGTGCTCGTACTGCCAGTCGTGGCCCTCGTCGCCGCCCTCGCGAGCCACGCCGACGACCACGCGCTCGCAATCGTCTCTGCCCTCGCGTTCTCGCTACCGGGCCTGTCCGTCAGCTGGTACGCCGTGGGCGTCGGGCGCCCCGCGCTCGCACTCGTCTTCGATGCCCTCCCGCGAATCGTCCTGAACCTCGTCGGAGCGGCCCTGGCCCTCGCGACCTCCATGGCTCTGGTGTACCCCCTCGTGCTGCTCGTCGGCACGCTCGCGGCGTTCTTCGTCGCGGCGGGAGTCATCGGATTCCGTGAACGCTTCTCCCTCCGCGGGGCGCTCGCGGACGCGGTGGCGGAGTACCGCGAAGGGTGGCGGGCGGCGCTGGCGTCGAGCCTGCTGACCTTCTCCGAGACCGCGCCCCTGTCCACGCTCGGCGTGGCGGGCTCCGCAGCCGCCATCGGCTTCGCCCCGTTCGACCGCGTCCTGAAGTACGGCTACATCGGCGTCTACATGATCGCTTCGTCGTTCCAGGGCTGGGTCTCGTCGGCCCCGGGCGAGACCGGCCTTCGTCGGATGCGCCGCGCCGTCGGCATCCACGCGGTCCTCGGGCTGCTCCTCGGGACGGTCTTCGCCGCGGTCGTGCCCTGGGCGACACCGATCGTGCTCGGACCGGGGTTCGAGATCGCGCCGCTGACCGCGGTGCTCGGCGGTACCGCCCTCGCCGCCATGACTGTGGGAACAGCCCTCGGCGTCTGCGTCGTCCTGCCCGCCGGTCGCGACGGCGCCTATCTCGTCGCCGTCGCCCTCGGCGCCGTCCTCGTCGTCCCCGCGGTGCTCACCGGCGCCGCGCTGGCAGGCCTCGGGGGCGCGGCGGGAGCGGTCGCCCTCGTACAGCTGGCTGTGCTCATCGCTCTCGCCCTCGTCGCGGCGCCGGTACTGCGGGGTCGGTGAGACGCGCAGACTCCCTCATCGCCCGCGCCCGAGGCCGAGGCATCCACCTCGGAAGCGTCAGGCCAGGACGTAACCGACGGCGGACATCGCCACCCAGACCCCAGTGAAGACGAGGGTCATGACGAGAGGCCCCCACAACCGCTGCGACAGGGCCACGAAGACCGCGGACGCCACCCCGAGGATGACCGGCAGCGCCACTGGCATCCCGGAGACGTCCGCGCGGAACACCAGCGGGATGATCGCGAACGCGATCGCTGACGCGGCCGCCGCGAAGACGCGGTTCCAGACCGGAACCGTGGATGCGGCCCGACGGACCAGGGCGTACACGAGCCCGGTCGCGAAGATGGTCAGCAGGAGGAGCGAGACGAAGGGGGCCACAACCCCCAGGAGCAGCCAGCGCGGCGACAGGGCCGCGAATGCAGGCCACCCCCCGCCGCCCGCGAACACCCCGGCGATGAACGGCAGGATGATACCGAGGACGACGGCCCAGAGCACGTCGAGCGCGCGGAGCTCGAAGTACCCAGCGGGACGACAGCGCGGCAGCAGGGCAAGGCCGGTCGCCCCGACGACGACGGATGCCACGACTCCCCCGAGGCTGCGACCGGCGGCACCGTCGAAAGCGACCGTCACGAGCAGTCCGACGACGAGGCCGACCACAACGGCGACGCCGGCGATCGCCAGCGGCATCCATCGTCCCTGCGGCGAGACCGGGCGCTCCACCGCGGGGGCCTCCTCACCCTCGGCGGGCTGCTCACGGACACTCGCGCCGAGCTGCGCCTCGCGCGCCTCGCGGCGGGAGCGTCGGCTGGGCTCGACGGGGGCCGTGTTCATCGGCCCAGCTTACGGGAGGTCGCCGATCCCCCGTCAGAGCCGGGGTCGGCCCGGTCATCCCTCGGCGAGGACCCGACGCAGAGTGCGCGCGGATGCGAACCCGCTCTGGCGTGCGATCGCCTGCATGGTCATGCCCGTCTCCGCGCGCGCGGCGATGAGCGCGCGCGCGAAGTCGACCCGGAGCGTGCGGAGGTACGCGGAGGGCGAGAGACCGCGGCTCGCGAACATCCGCTCGATGTGTCGCTCCGAGACATGGACCTCGGATGCCGCGCTCCGCACGCTGAAGGCCGGATCGGTGAACCGCGACTCGAAGTGCAGCCGAACCCGCAGATACGTCGAGACGCGCGTCGTGGCGACCACCTCGTGCTCGCCCGCGGCGACGAAGAGCCCAAACGCGATGTCGAGGAGGGTGCGCTCGAGCACCAGGGCCTCGAGGGCGCTCAACGAGGGGCGGACGGTCGCGATCGTGGTGATGTACGACCGGCCCGCGAGGGCACTCGACGTCAGGGCGGGTCGCTCCGGCACCCGGTCGATGTCAACGCCGAGGTCGTTGATCGCGTCGGTCGGAATCCACACCGTCGCCGCGGCTCCCCGGCTCCAGCGCAGGGTCATCGAGCGACCGTGGCGGACAAGCACGGGCGCCTGATGGAGCTCATCGTCGACGTCGTCGACCCTGACCTCAGCGGCGTCGACGGGGAAGACGACGCCGAAATACCCGAACTCCTCACCCCCGGTCCATTCCCACTCGTCGTCGTCCGCCACCGCGTGCAACGTCACGGCGACACGTCCCGGTGACACGACGGCAGCGCCCCGTGCGATGATGCCTCAGCGGAGCCGTCGATCACCGTCCGGGTCAGAAGATGCCGGCGCCGGCGAGCGCCGAGATCGTGGCGGGTGCGCTGAAGCTCTTGCCTCCGGGAGGTGTCGGGGGGGCGTCAGGGCTCGAGTCGCCTGCCGTCCGCGCCAGGTCGGGTGATGTCCGACTCTCGTCGGGAGCGGGCCACCGGGATGCGTGCAGTGTCCGTACCGCGTAAACGACAAAGGGCCGGGCCCGAAGGCCCGGCCCTTTGCCGGTGAAGTCTGGAAGGACTTACTTGAGGATCTTGGTGACGGTACCGGCACCGACGGTGCGGCCACCCTCACGGATCGCGTAGCCGAGGCCCTCTTCCATGGCGATCGGCTGGATGAGCTCGACCGAC
>Ga0308171_1001978_pt1 | contig 23649 bp, 21 predicted proteins | sample PhyGR1_FD_202135 | JGI IMG/M metagenome (GOLD analysis project Ga0308171, IMG submission 202135) | Phyllosphere microbial communities from UC Gill Tract Community Farm, Albany, California, United States - DLSLSG.R1 | ecosystem: Host-associated > Plants > Phyllosphere > Unclassified | place: USA... | reverse complement strand
TCTAGATTAATTGTTAATGCTTTTTGTTTAGGAGTTAGTTTCTGATACATTAGGACATTAAATTTTTCGTAAATTTACCAAAATTAAACCAACCTCAAAAGAAAATGAAGTTGAAATTTTTAGGAACGGGAACTTCCCAAGGCGTACCCGTTATTGGCTGCACTTGCGAAGTGTGTACTTCAAAAAATCCCAAAGACAGTCGACTGAGATCTTCTGTGATGATAACGACGGATGAAAACAAGAAAATACTGATCGATTGCGGACCAGATTTCAGGCAGCAAATGCTTGTTAACAAAGAAGATACCATCGATATTGCTCTGCTCACTCACGAACACAACGACCATGTGATCGGGCTTGATGATATGCGTCCGTTGATTTTCGAAAGTGGAAAAAATATGCCGCTTTATTGCTCCAAAAGAGTCGGATCTGAGGTTAAAAACCGTTTTCCTTATGCATTTGCAGACGAAAAATATCCCGGAGCTCCCGCATTTGATTTGCATGAAATTGAAAATGAAACTTTCACCGTTTTAGATACAGAAATTATTCCGATTGAAGTGATCCATTTTAAAATTACAGCTTTTGGATATAAGTTTAAAAATCTTGCCTATATTACCGATGCAGGTTTTATTTCTGATATTGAAAAAGAGAAATTAAAGAATCTTGATATCTTAATTTTGAACTGTATCAGGAAGTTTGATCCACATCCGGCACATTTTATTCTTCCGGATGTTATTAAATTATTTGAAGAGCTAAAACCTAAAAAATTATTTTTAACCCACATCAGTCATCATTTAGGGTTGCATGATGTTGAAGATAAACAACTTCCATCCGGAATACACCTTGCCTACGATGGTTTAGAGATATTTTTTTAAAAAAATTCTTACAAAAAATTTGGAGTATTACGAAAAGTTCATATATTTGCACACCAATTAGAAACAAGGTAACACACCTGCCCAGGTGGCGGAATTGGTAGACGCGCTGGTCTCAAACACCAGTTCTTAGGAGTACCGGTTCGATCCCGGTCCTGGGTACATTTTTAAAGACTTAAAATATTGATAATCACTATTTTAAGTCTTTTTTATTTCGAATATTGCCGACATTTTGCCGATTTTATATTGATTAAAAAAAATAGTAACTCCATCTTTTATAATGAAATTACTATTTTCTTAGGGCAATAAAGAAATTAAACTTACAACATCATATCTTTATGTGTAAATTCATCATTTCTTTATCTGTAATTTTAGGCAGAATACTTAAATCACAACTAAAAGTTTTTATAGTGTAATTTTCCTGAAATTTTTCAAAGTAAAAACTTCTTAAAATAAACAAAATAAATTTCATTGGAGAAATTGCTCTGCTTACAGGTATACGACAACTTTTATAATTACCTAACGTGAGATGAGAATAGGAATGATGATGTTCAATATATTTTCTTTCATCTACATCATAATCAAATCTAATTGGTACAATTATGGAGTTCTTTTCATAAATATCTGCAAATAACTTATTCCCATAATAGTTTTCTTCAAAATCTTCTATGTTTTCCTGATAAATTTCCACATTTGGATTGGGATAATAAGCCAATCTATGCTCAAGAATATCATTTCTTTTATATTTATACATCATTTGAATCAATGCTCCATCAAAAAGCTTAAAATTGAATTGTCTTTCTTTCAAGATATAATCATATGATTCTTTATATGACATATCTTTTAACAACAAAGAAATATTGCCTTGCCCTCCCCAAGTTATTACACTATTTGTATCAGATGAATTGTTAAAATCGACCTGAATACTAGAATCTATTAACAATTGATTTATTTTATTGATTTGTTTCAAAATTTTTCTTCCAATACTCATCTGAAATTTATTTTAAGTATTTTTTTAATATTTCTTGCATTTCAGCTGGATAATCAAAAATAGTAACTTGACCAGAATTAATCTTTTCAGCAATTTCATTAATAGTATCGAATACAGAATTAACTTCAGTTTTAATCTGTTGCTCTTCATTTTCACTAATATCCCTACTAATCAAGTTCATTTCATTAATTTCTTCAGATGTCGGATATGGGAAGTCTAAAACAAAATCTTTTGCTTTAACCTTTTCAAATTCTTCTTTTAAATTCTCCATGAATTTTCCTACTCCGTAAACTCTAACCCATGCCTTACTTCTAGTTATTGCTGTAAATAAAATATTTCTTCTCTCCCTTAAACCTCTCGTAGGAAAGTAAGGATGAGCAAAACAGTCTTGGGCATTAATAATATAAACTAGTGGAACTTCATTTCCTTTAGCCCTATTTATCCCTGTAAAGGTTATGGAATTTGGCTGAAAAAACTCATCACTATTTATATCACCTGCAATATGGCTTTTAATTCCTTTCTTATTTAAATAACCTCTTATGATTGCAACCTCCTTTTTAGTGGTCAATGCTAAAGGATTTATAACAATTATATCTCTATGTAATAATTCCTCTTCTTTTAATTGTTTTTCAATATCTTCTGCAATTTTTATTGCCTGTTCATCTGCATCTTTACACACATTAAAATTTATAATTTCATCAACTTCTTGATGTTGCTCTAAAAACTTGTGAGTAGATTCATCATCTCTGTACAAGACAACATTATTACCTCCCTTTAATTTACCTTTTTTCACACGATATCCTAAGTCTTCCCATAGCTTAGGTTGATCAAAAAACTGCACTAACCCTTGATCTCTATATATACCAAACCCCAAAGCATGAGCCGTTACCAAAGCTGGTCTAGGATTTCGATAACATTTTTTCAAAATAATGTCACTTGTTTCTTTATTAGTTCCAAATATTTTCTTAGGATTTTGGAGTGATGAACCTTCATGTAGTTTTTGTAATTCATCATAAGCGTAAATCAATTTTTTATTTTTACCTTTTAAAAGCAGATATGCCAGATTAAGAAAAGATTCATTTAAATCTTGAGCCTCATCAACTAATATTACATCATATTTTTTTTCGATTGTACTTTTATTCACTGTACTGAGTGCCTTAAAACAAGCAAATTCAAAAGCTGTTTTACCAGTACCTGAAGACCCATAATCTGCTTCTTTAAAATTGTAATATGGAAGATTATTATCTCTACAAAATTCATAATATACTCCTGTATTATAACTACTGCCCCATGCTTGAATAATTCTAATTTTACTCTCATCCGGCTTTCTTCCCATTTTCTGAATACAAAATAGCTCGATTAATTCTTTAAATTGATTTTTTAAAGATCTAGTATTAAAAGTAACAACAATATTCCATTCTGGATTAATAGCATGTAAATAGGCAGCTTTTAATGCAATAACAATTGTTTTCCCTGAGCCTGCTAATCCTCTAATTCTTTGCAATCCTTCATGATATTCGATTATAGCAGATTCTTGTTGATTATCTAAATTGGCAATAGTTTCTTCAAGACGTTTAATAAGTGAACCTTTTGAATTTACATTTTTTATATAACTCCTATCAATCGGTGCTTTTAATTGTATCACAGATTGTATTACAGAAATAGTCTTTTTTAATAAATCATCGTCTCCACTATCCCAATCTATAATTTCATCACTTAAGATTTTTACTAATTCATCTTCATTAGTTGCCGTTAAATCAAAATCATTTCTATTTGTACATGCAGGCGCATATGTAACAGCTTCAATATTAACTAATAGTTTCCTTTTTTTATTTAATACTTCATACTGTTTAAGCTCTGATTCAATTTTATTATATAATTCATCTCTAACATCTTCTCTATCTTCAATAACATTTCCTTCAATTAAATCAAAAACTACAATTCCTTTTTCTTCTGAAATCCATATTGCATCAATAATAATATTTTCTCCGCCCGTATATAAAATTGGATATCCTACATATAACTTTCCATTTAAATGTTGTTGGTTTTTGAAAAAGTCAACTAACAATTTACTAGATGCTAATTTTTTATTTTGTCCATGCTTTATTTCTACCATAATGTTCTTAAGTTTATTTATTATTTTGAAGACTGATCTAATATATTATTAAACAGCTAGTCATGATAACTTGTTTTAAATTTAATTCTAATCTTGAAACCTATACACTAATTCATTTGTCCGTATATATATTTTAAAACACACAATTCTAGTTTTACAAAAATAATGAATACACCACTATACTAAATATAATATAATAGAGTGATATAACCAAATTACATACTTCACTACGTCTAAAGTTAAAATCAACCTCTCAATTCTTAATTTTTTTTAATGTAGCAAATATAAATTACAAATACGACAATAATTGTCGTATTTGTAATTTTAGATAATGATATACCCTTTGTGCATTTTAAAATATGCTTGATTTTAGATTGTTGATGTTTCTGTTTAAATAGTTTTTGTTAATAAATTGAACAATTGTAAGAGCTGTAATCTTTGCTAAAACTCTTGTTTTGAATCCTTCAAAGGTTTTTGCATAATTCCGTCTAATCATAAATTGATCACATAGCTGAGAAAATAATGTTTCAATTCTTTTTCTGTGCTTTTTAAACAAGTAAAACTGTGGTTTGTAATCTTTTGGTTGATTCTTTTCGGAGTTTCCAAGGTTATATTAGCGTAATTAAATAAATCTACTTGTGCCTTTGATGAGAGATAACCTTTATCGCAAAGCAAAATACAATCAGACAACTGTTCTTTAATATCCTTCAAAAAATGAATATCATGAATAGATGCAGGACTCAGGTCTATACTTTGGAAAACACCGCTCACAGAACAAACCGCATGAAGTTTATAACCATAAAAAGACATTTGCTGTGACGCGCAAAAGCCTCTGTTAGGATAACAATAATGTTGATCTTTACATATTTTAGAGCGTGTGCTTCTGGAGATTTTACAAATTTCCAAAGGCATGCTGTCGACAATAAAGCAATCTTCAAATTCATTAAAACTCTGAGCTATTTTCAAACGTATTTCATTGATTTTCATATATAATTTACGCTTTCTGCGATTGTAAACACTACGCTCTATCTTCTCGTTTATAAGTTGTGGAAGCTGGCGGAACAAATGATTTTCGCTGTCAATTCCCATATATTCGGCAGTCAAAACGAGACTTACAACCTCTAAATCCTTCATTTTGGGAACACGCCTTTGATAAGATAGAAGGGTTTCATCTGAAATTTTTCGTAAAACTTCCAAAATTCTTTCGTAATTTGCATTTAAGTTGTTCATTGTAAATGTTTTGTGGTAAAAACAATTTACTGATTTTCAATCAAATGAACAACTTTTTTATTCATAATGCACAACGGGTGTTATTCATATTATCATATTAAAACATCGTAAGTATTCTAGAAACACTTACATTCTTTAAAAAGTCCTTTTTTTATAAAACCATTATTATCTGCCGTATTCTTAATTCCATTTTTTATTAAAGTTTTGAATTGTATCAATTACTGCCTGGCTGATTTGTTTTGATAAAATTCTTTTTTCATCAGAAAAGAAATTTGTTTTATCTTCATTCTCCAAAATCAAATAAATTTGTTCATTTGATGCAAGAAAGCTGCCCTCCGAAAAATATAAAGTTTTTTTAGTAAGCTTATTCAATAATTTTTTTCCTTCTTCATTTTTATATTTACTTACCGCTTTTGTAAACAATTCTAGCTCAAAAAAGAGATCGTCAGCCCTAAATTTTTTACCATCAATCTTCTTATCGTAATAGTTATCTAGAACTTTAAAATATTCGGGTTTCGGTGAGTAATTAATAAATTCAATTGCAGAATTGAAATATGTTGGTTCCTTATAAATTGAACTTTCTAAGTATTTAGTTATTAATTTTATATCTTCGGGATTATTATAATTTGAAAAATATGTAACGAAGGATATATTATTAAAATAATTATCTGGTGAACCTTTTTTAATTTCAGTTTTGAGTCTCGAATAATATTTAGGATTTGGATTGTCCTTGTTTTTTTCAAGATATAAAGCCAAGTGTCCGCTTAAATGTTTTTTGTTGGCCAAGTCTAAAATGATCTTATCTAAAATTATATCCAATTGTTTTTTTGAGAAAACATTGTCCTCTACTGTAGCATAATATAACATGGCTTCCGAAAGAGTCATCTCTTGAAGTGTATCGTAACTTGTTGATATTATAACCTTTTTTAAATTATTGATGTTTTTTAAAAAAACATCATATGCTTGTTCGGGATATTTTTTAACCAGAATTTGATAGAAATATAGGGCAATTTTGGAATTATGATTTGAAGAAAGATCTACTATCTTATCTTTTGTAAAAGATTGAATAACCGTATTTTTAAATTTTTCTTTAAATATTTCATTTTTTGAATTCTCTATTTTATTTAAAAGCACTTCCTGTTCCGTGTTATATTTACAGGAAGTCAATAAAAGTAGACAAAAAATTGTTTTTAGGGCGGTTCTCATTATGGCAGTTAAGTTGCTAATTTACGTATTGCATCAAAGTGACTTATATAACTTTCGTAAAGCTATTTATGCTACTAATATAAAATTTATTTTGATCGTTTTGTGAGATCATTGCATGAAGTTCTGAATTATCTGTAGTATCCAGGTTACTATAATAAACAGGTGAACTGAATAAAAAAAGCATCGGAAATTTTTCGACACTTATTAGTACTAATTCTAAAATAAATTTTAAAATCGCTCTGACTATCGTTATATCTACACGCTATTTTTATAACTCCAGAAATTTTATAGGTGACATATCTATCTTGCCACTTTGTGGACGAGCAAATACGATGTATATTGTCTCCGAACAGACGGTATTCAAGATGATATCAACTAAACTAATTATAGATACCATTCATTTCCGTTAAAATTATTGGTATTCCATCTGTAATTAAAATAGTATGTTCATGCTGAGCCATAAACCCACCCTTGTCACCAACCATAGTCCAACCGTCATTGAGTTCTACCGCATATGATGAATCTGTTGTAATAAACGTTTCGATTGCGACTACCGAATTTTTCTTAAAACGCCTCTGATCATATCGGTTTCTATAATTGAGAAGTTCTTCAGGATGCTCATGAAGACTCCTTCCAATACCATGTCCACCTAAATTTTTAATAACCTTATAACCTTTCTTTTTAGCTTCTGTCTCCATAAGATGCCCCACATCAGCTATTTTCACGCCTCCTTTTATTGAGTGAATCGCTTTCTTAAGTATTTCTCTAGAAGCATCCACCAATGGCTGATGCTGATTGACATCAACTCCAATTACAAAAGAGTTACCGTTATCAGACCAGAAACCGTCTAATTCTGCAGACACATCTATATTTATTAGATCACCTTCCTTTAAAACTGTATTTTTTGAAGGAATTCCGTGACAAAATTCATTATTAACGCTGATGCAAGCACAACCAGGAAACTGATAGGTAAGGTAGGGAGCTGATTTTGCACCAAATCCTTTGAGTATTTCAGCTCCAAAGTCATCCAGTTCTTTTGTTGTTATACCAGGCTTAACAAATTTTTTCATCTCTTTCAAAGTATGAGCAACAGCTTCACTTACTTTTTGCATTCCGATAAGTTCAGATTCTTTGGTTATAGACATATATAGATTTTAATTAATAATTAGCCAATAGTTACTAAGCTATTTTTTACAAATTTAAGGATTCTTTTTAGACATATATAATTGTAAATCAAGGTCTAATTTATCGTTTTTTGAGATTTTTATTGCTTAGTTCTTTATGCTGCTAATAAATCTAATGTAAATATTTGAAAGATTTCAAATAAACATTAATAGATAATACGAAATTAACTGGAATATTTATTTTTGCCTAACAGTTTTCAGCCAGCTTTGATAAATTGGAAACCAAACTCGATCACCATTGGACCCATTGCATAGAATAATGATACCGCTTTTAGTTGGGAGATCCAAAAACATAGCCGCACTCCAGCCTGCATTTTCACCAGTATGTCCAATGGTTCCGAAACCTTCATAATTCATAAACCGATACCCCAGACCGCTTTCGCCCTTCTCAGATGATGGATGAACGGGCGTTTCCATTAGCTTTATAGTGCTTGGTTTCAATACTTTATTCAATTGATGATAATTAGGTGTGATAGACAGTTCTGCAAAATGTGCCAGATCTTTGATCGTGGTCTGAAGTCCTGCCGCTGCTTTTTCAGTGAAGATCCGGTTTTTTATAGGATTACCATTCTCATCGTATGCCGTTGCTGAAGTATACATCATTTCTGCTGTCCATTCATAATTAGTATGCTTCATTCCAAGTGGCAGAAAGATATTATTTTTCATATATGTGGCAAAACTTTGATTCGTTTTCTCTTCCAGAAGCAGTTGTGCAAGAGTATAGCCTCCTCCGGAATATTCCCACTTAGTTCCCGGTTCACTTATAAGGTGTACCGTTTCATCATTCCGTTTGGTTTTTCCGTTCAGTGATTCTTCCAGACTTAGTAGTGGTATTCCTTGGTCTGATCCACCATAGCCGTGCACGGAAAGTCCTGCAGTATGGCTCAAGATCCGTCTGAGTGTTACTTTTGATCTATCAAATTCAGATGCTGGCAGATGCCATCGGGTTAGATATTGATCAATAGGATCGTCCAGTTTGACAAGATCTTTTTCAGTGAGTTGCATAAAGCCCCAGGTAGAGATCAGCTTAGAGATAGAGCCAATATTAAAGATCGTTTCAGAAGTTACAGGTTTTTTACTTGCAAGATCTGAATAACCGATCGATTGTATCCAGACGGTCTTTCCATTCTGGATCACGGCTATTGCAACTCCGGGAACTTTATTCTTTAAAGTAAGTTCATGGCCTAATTTCTTAATTTCAACATATAGAGAATCTGTCTTATACGGAATTTGATTCTTAGAAAATCTCGCTGTCGAACAAGAAAAAATGATTCCCGAAAAAACAATTATGAGGACACTAAAAAAGCAGGTTTTCGAATAAATAATATTTCTCAATCTTTAATTTTCAAGGTTCAAATTTATAGAATACACAAACACTCAGCAATTTATTAAAAATTACGATAGTAATATCTAATCGTTTTTTGTGAGACTTTTTTGAAATTTTACAAGTTTTAGAACACACCAAACATTCAGCAAAATATATTTTACATTCGATTGCAAAATGTTTGGCGTATTAATGTCCAAATAACTCATGTAATTTTTGCTGAAGTAATTTTTTATCCGGGAGCTGGGTTTTATATTCAGATACCATTGTTGGAGAAAGACTTCTGCTTAAAGAATATTCTACCACCTCATTATCTTTATCTTTACACAGCAAAATTCCAATACTTGGGTTCTCATTTACCTTTTTCACATCTCTATCAAGTGCTTCAAGGTAAAAATTAAGCTGCCCTAAATGCTCGGGCTTAAATTTATCGACTTTCAGTTCAAACGCAACTAAACATTGCAACCCTCGATGATAAAAAAGTAAATCAATATAAAAGTCTGAAGAACCAACTTGAACTTTATATTCTTCTCCCACAAATAGAAAATCTCTGCCTAATTCTAAGATAAAATCTTTCATCTGTTTGATTAAACCTTTCTGTAAATCATTTTCAGAATGTATATCAGATAAGTTTAAAAAATCAAAGACATACGTATCTTTGAAAGTATTAACAATTTCTGAATCCATTTCTCTCAACGCTGGTGAGACTTGCGAATAACCAATCATTGATCTTTCAAACAAACTCGCAGAAATCTGACGTTCCAACTCTCTCTTACTGTAGCTCTCCTGTTTTGTGATTTTAAGATAAAACTCCTGCTCTTCCGGTGTTTTACAGTGAGAAAAGATAACCATATTATGACTCCAGTTAATTTCTCTCACCATTGGTGAGAGTTTTGGAGAATCTTTATAAGTTTCATAGAACTGTTTCATCCTCCATAGGTTCTTATCAGAAAACCCTTTGATCTCAGGCTCTGTCTTAATAATAAACTCTGATAGCTCTTTTACAACAGACTGTCCCATTCACTGACTTCTACTTTTTGGCTAATGTATGCTCCAACGTTCCAATACAGATTTATTAATTCTGAATTAACAGCCTTTATGGCGTTATTTCGAGCATTCTTTATGATTTGAATAATGTCGGAAAATTGATCTTTCATGAGATATACAGCGTATTAACGAAGACAAATTTACTCTAATATTTTATAAAAAGAAATCTGTAAAAATTCCTAAAAAATCAAAAAATAATTGGTTAATTGACTAATCACATAACACACCAAACACTCAGCAATTAAATAGTATGTAATTATAAAAGATTAAATATCTACAAAGACATTTTGGTTTTATAAAATATTTTAGTGAGAATGTTCAATGATACATACACACTGAAATAAATACCCCCAGCCAATTTCCCCGTTTTCACATAATTTTTTTTACTAAATCGTTTTTTGAGATTCGAATTATCATCAGAATTTAAATTTCTAACCCAGGTTCAAACTTCCACTATATTTTCTATTTCTCATAATTTTTCTTTTAAATTTTTAATTAACATTTTAATACGTCAAGTATTGGCGCTATGCTTATATACTTTTGTATCAGTAATTAATTGATAAGGATTAATCCTTAGTAATGATTTGTATGTGCACAATACAAATACATATTCTTGATTACTAAATCTCATGCCGGAGATTATACGGCAAAAATTATTTTTAACAATTTAAAAGAAAAATTATGGGAGATCTAATAAAAATATCATCTTTTTACGGGGACTTTGCAACTGCATTCTCCACTTGTAAATATCTCGAAATAGATGTGGATGTCGATTGTAATAATCAATCTGTTTATTTACCACAAGATGGTTTACTTTATTTCACTGGTGGCATATTAAAAAATTTTGGAATATTAAATGGACAAAATACAGCAATTGAAAGTATTGTAGATACTAAAATTTTTGGCTACGACCGTACTTTACAATATATTAATGGAAATTTCAATATTCCTGAATGGAAAGTAGCTTGGTTTGGAGTAGTAAATGATGGTGAAGTACACGAAGAAAGTCAACAGTTTATTCCTTTTTCCGGAACCGACAATTATGATGGTTTTCAAAAAGCTTTGGATTGTGCATATAAAACATTTCCGAAAAAAGTAGTTGCTCCGAAAGGTACTTTTCGAATTTTAAAAGGCTTACAAATGGGCTACACAGATTTTTGTAACATTAATTTTGTAGGTGAGACTGGCGTTTTTAAATGGTATCCTGAAAACCAGTTTGAAGGAACCACTTTATTATGTGAAGGTGAATATGGTATTTCCGTGAATTCATCTTTTTTTTCAGAAATTAATGGTATAACTATTATTGGAATGAATTATCCGTTCCTAAAAAATGGCCGCAAAATAGGCAATGGTTTTGACGAAACAGGCCTTGACACTAGAGAAGGTTGGGTGGGAAATATTACTAAGCAAAAATACAAAGAAGAAGGCTTTTCACGATATTGTCCTTATGGAGGTGTTATTATCGATGGTTTTAGATTTGTAGCTGGAGCAACTGGTGAAACTTGGAATAGTTATACTAAATATGATGCACCCTCATTACCACCATTTATCTCAGTACCGATGTATTTCGATCCTACAATCGAAAGGAGTGGTACAAATATTAGTACTAACACTAAATTGATAAAATGTTGTATTCAAGGTTTTGCAGTAGGTGTTGCATATAGCGCATCAGCAAGTGATTACAATAATGATTTCAATGACATTGAAAATTGCTTGATCTCAAATAATGCTTATAATATTGTAGTATGCCACACACAATCCAGACTTCTTAATGTATACAATTCCAGATTAGGAGGTGCATTTACTGTATTTGATAATAAGGCATTCGGACAAGGAAAAGGGTGTATCAATATGCTTGTAACGAATTGTGATTTTGAAAGCTCTTATCAAATTATTGATTTAGATATGATGTTTGCAGCTCCATGTGTCTTTAAACATTGTGGTGCTGAAAGTATTTATAAGATCGGTAATGCAGGAACTCAATACGTTTCAAAAGGTGGTAATTCAATCACTTTTGAGGACTGTTTTTTGAGGCAGCGCGAAACTAAAGAATTGGCAGATACACCAATAACCGATACAGATGAAGATAGAAAGAAAAAAGAAAACCTATCTAAAACAGGAATACCTTTTTCAATGGTAAATGGTCCCGTTAATTTTGTTCGTTGTTATATTTCCACAGAAAGAAATCTTTTTGTTGTTGGACCATTGTCAAGATCGTTTGAAATGTCCGATTTTAAATATGATCAAACTACAATTGCGAATTTAGCTGATCAGAATTTAGATAATATCATTAGACATATTGATTTTCCTATTTTGAGCTTTAATAATGCAGTATCAACCAACGATGTTTTCCAACGAAACCCTTTTTCTATTTCTCAAATATTTGAGGAAATGCAAGTTTATGGTAATGGATATAATAACTTAGAAATTTTAAAACGGAAACTTTGGGAAAGATATGAACCCTATTTTAGTGAAAATATAGAGTATGATGCGACCAATAATACATTAACGATTAATATAACCGACAAGTATGTATATGGAGTAAATAATCTAATTGACTTGAGAGGAGATATAGTTACTTGCCATCTCGGAACTGGAATTATTACTGGAAACACAGAATCTACCATTATTGTAAAGCTTACTAATAATTTCAAAAAATCGTTGGACGGAGTTTATACATTAATCGAAAACCATGAAGTCAAATTTTTCAGATTAATATCATCAAAACAAAAACAGTTTAATGTACCTATAATGGTAGATGAAGTATTAGATAATTCTACAATTAAGATAAATACTCCACACACAGCTATTAAAATAGGAAGAAAATTAGATTTTTTCAATAGCTATCCCAATAACCCATTTACATACGGTAATATAAATTCAATTATTGCAAACGTATCTCCAGATGGATTAACTATTCAATTTTTGGGGGATATTTATGCACAAAGAGGACAACATATAAATGGTTACTTTCTTAATAGCTCCGATGTAAATTATGATTACTGGGCTAATAATTTTGGTTTTGTATAAAAAAATGAAAAACTCACGAAACGGAAAATATTAAAGTTAATTGATTTTTTAAATTCTGAGTGAGGATAAATTTAAATATCTCAAATCAACTATTGAAATATTAACTGATTTTATTACACAAACTTTATGGAGTTGCTATCTTTTTAGCAACTCCATTATTTTATTTATCATTTTTTGAGAATTAGTATTAACGGAAAACATTGGTGAACTGTGGGCTGGATTTAATTTAAATTTCAATTAATAACGAGCAAAGCTGAGTTTTTCAGATTGTATAGATAAAATAAAAATAAGATGAAACGCAGCGGCAGATGAATATTTCAAATAATTCAACTTTATATTTAATCCCACATTTTACCAACGTTTTAAGAGATCCATAATTCGCTTAAACCTACAAGTTTCCAACTGTCGTTAATTTTAATATAATATGCTAAATATCCAATCCCAGCAAGATAGTGGGATTGATTTCCATAATAAACAATTGCTTGAGTTTTATTTTCGTTGAAACCTATTTTAGAAAGTGTTAATATTCCCTGTGATTTAGGAAATTTACGATAAAAATTATCCCATCCTTTTCTATTGTTTTTAAATATTTTATCAACTTCTTCTCTAGAAATTAGTACTATTTTATCATTTGGAATTTCACTCTTCAAAATTTTCTCAGAATTAATATTTTGATTCTTAAAGTCTTTGAATGTTTCTTCTTGTAAATCCTGATTTTTAAATTCACTAAACTCTTTTCTTAATTGTTCAAAATTAAGTCTATCTAAATCGGTAAAACCAATTGAAGTATAATCTGTAATTACAATTCTTTTAGCTTGCTTGAATTCATTAATTAAATTTGAATAAATTTCTAAGCTTTCTGATTTTTGTGCATTTGATGATAATGAAAATAGAAATAGAAATAATAAAAATATTTTTTTCATTTAGGGCAGTTTTTTATAAAATGTCGTACAACTTTCAAATTTAAGCATTGCGTCAATCTGATTTATATTATAACTTTCACAACGCTATTTATGTTACTAAGATAAAATTTATTTTGATGATTTGATTGTTATGTGCTTACAAATATTTTAAATTTTCTCTGGATGATGAATGTTCGTTTTTTTAGATAAGCACATAAAATTAATTCAATTGCTCAGATTGAAACTACTTTTAACCACGTATAGCAAATCGTCAATCAAAACTTTTTTAATAGAGTTTTTACTGAGAAGTTATCTGAAAAAACGTTTTTTGAAGAATTAAAATTAATCGTTTAAAATAATAAATATCTGTTTAAGAATGATTTTTTATCTTATAAGATACATTAAAGATAAATTATCTCATCATTGATGAATTGCGGAATACCGTAATCTACATAGATCTTTTTTTGATATTAAGTTCTCTTAGTTTCATTTTATGTAGCTTATAATCCCCTAGGAACGTAAAATCTATCTGGTCAGCTATGCGCTTTTTAGTCCGGAATGTTTTGTCTAGAGGACCTTTCAGGAATAAACCGATACCTTTTTCGGATTTTTTTAAATTATATTAATTATATATCCAATATATTTAATCATATTCTATTACACACACCCAAACATTCAGCAAACTACTTATATAGAATTGCAGGCAAGTATCATTCGTTATTTGAAATTAGAATATTTATCAATTATCCCCAGGGATTTCGTAGACGTCATAGTACCCTACCTTCCTTTTGCCGGATTTATTATTAAATTTAATTTCTTTAGCTGTATTATTTTTAATTTCTTCCATATTTGATATGAAAGGATCAAAAACATATGATCTCATATAACCTAAATTAAATTCTTTCCCATGCACATTTACTTTTGTTTCGGTGTTTTCACCGAAGAAAATTACATGTTTCTCTTCATTAATATTTAGAAACCCTTTGTCAAAACTTTCGTCAAGAACAGCTCTTAATGGTGGTAGCGGCAGTTCAATAAAGGTATTTTCCGCCTTCGCTATTATAGATTCTAATATGTAGTAAGTAGTTAAGTTAATATCATTTCTGCTTATATTCTTAAATCTTTTCACGTGCAAAGTCTCAACTTTACATAACTTTTCAAGATAGTCTATATAGAACTCTAAATCTTTAGGTATTTTATTTACTATAAGTTTCTTTGAAAACACAGATTCACCATCTACCAAAAATGAGAAGTGGACCCCTTCGATAATTTTAGCAAAAGATCTATAATATTCCAAAAGCACTGTTGGATTTTCAATAATTTCATTTATTTCAGATTCATAACTTATATTAGCTCCTTTACCTTTTGGCATAAATGTAATAGAACCTTTTGCTACATCAGTCTCAAATGACAACACAACCTTCTTTTCTATTACATCCTTGTAAACTTTTACATTAAAATCCATTACAGACATACCATCTGCAAATATAATAATATCAATCTTACCTTCATATGAAGGAAGCTTCATAAGGTATAAAAATTATAGGTCTGATAAATCTTGAAATTTGAAATTATCCACTTTTACCACAAAATCTAATAATTCAGTTTTAGGTATTCTGAAACTTTTCTCCGCAGTATTTCCTTTCATAAAAGTTTTTAATTTACTTATAAAAGCCTTATTATTTTTAGTTGTGAAGTGTATTTTTTGTTCTGGTATGCCGTCAACTTTTTCTATTTTTTCAATGAAAAAATTAGATGCAGTATTGCTGCCTATTGTTATATTGTATCCAAGCTTTTTAATAAAATTATGAGTAGTATCCGTTGAGACTTTATTAGTTTTTAAATCTAAAAATATATTCTCATTAATATGTTTGCGACCACTTTAAAAATCTCACAAAACCACCATTAAATAATACTAGCTTAATTTCATTAAATAAATGCAGAATGTTTGGAGAGTGAGTTCCTGAATGTCTGCTTTAGTTATGAGTGCGATAGTATATTTTTTTATACAATTGACAATGGTAACTTATTTTTAAGCACACCATTTTTGATTAATATATCATAATCTAAAATAGTTTAATGGATATAAGACCAACACAGCCAAATTAAGGCTCATTATTCCATTGCTGATTGTTAATAATTCTTAGAATTAAATTGCTTTAGACAAAAACTAAAAGAAATTATTTAATAAAAATGAGCTTTGCAATTCTTGTTTAATTTAGTTCAAACGACTAAAATCATCGATAAAAGTGTTTGAAGATACACTCGTCAAGTCCGTTCTAACGCTCAAAGAGTTTATTAAAATTTATCAGAGTCAAATCTGAGAAATATGTGTTAATTGATTGTTTAATTAATCTTTCAGAAAAGTACTCGATTTAATTCCCTAACAGAAATTTTGGATTCAATAATTTTCCACAACCTAGTTGAAGTTCATGAAATTGCGAAATAAGAGATTCAATTAAATCCCACACGAAAATTTAGTAACCATTCCAAAAACATTACTTCAAAATTCAGTACTAATACTGAATTATTTTTAAAGAAATTATATTAATATTGTTTTATTGATAAAGCATCAACTAAACCTGCTAGTGAAGGTTTGGGATTGATTTTATTTTCTATGCTTTTATCTGTTGGTCATAATTTAGCCATGATTTTAGTAACTATTATTATGTTAACAGAGCATATGGGAACATCCTCGAGTTCCTAAGTGGAAAATTAATTTCAGTCTAAATTTTTACAATTTATATTGTATAAAATGGGATTTGTAAAACTGTGTAATAATTTTTTTAATAACCACCCTGCTTATAACTAAAGAATGTTATTACAATTTTAAAGATATAATCAACTAAAAACTAATAATCTAAATAACCATGAAATCAAAATTCAAAAAATTGATGCTTTTGAGCATTACAACAGCTACTTTACTGGGGCTTACATCTTGTAAAAAAAAGACTTACTCTAATACTAAAACAGGCTTAGTAAGTATTTTTGAAGATTACAATAAGAATAACGAAATTAAAAATACAGTTGATACCATAGTTCTGGACAATGATCAAATGTTTGTTGACTGGTCTTGGCAAAAATTTTTATGGTTAACGTCAAATACCGAAGATAATGTTCCTGTATTTATGAAAGAATTAAAACAGGTTAATGATTTTGGTGAAGAAATAAAAATAGATTTTTTAAAAAAGAAAGGATTACCATCTTCATACTTAAAAGATGATAAATTACCACTAATCTTAGATTTGTATCAACAAGCAGACGGAACAAAATTGAGTAGCAAGAGCAATTCTCTTGTAAGATATTCGATACATGCTAATGACAGAATATTAGAGATGTTTAATTCACCCGATGCATCTTCAATTATTAGCCAGGCAGCTGAAATACTAAAAAATGACAGCTTAAAGCGTTCTATTCGTGAGAGTAAAAATCAATATCCAGTGGGTGCTACCGAAATTAAAATTGCTTGGATAAAAACATCTGAAGTAGTAGATTCTACTAAAACTTTTAATATCACTGCAATTGTTAATAAACCTGATAAAAATTTGGACGAAAATTATAATAACGTTGAGCTACAAAGAATGTCTATGATTGGCTTTCATATATTTACAGTTACAGCAGAGCACCCTGAAGGCGTGTGGTCAACTTTTGATCAACGAGATTTAACACCAGATAGAACAAGTTTTCATGGAGAACCTGTAAATTCTAAATCAGATAAATACATATTATTCGATGGGAACTCTGTTGGAAATAAAGTATTTCAATCCCATCCTGAAGGAGTTAGATACAATCAGGCATCTCAAGGAATGGACGTTATTAAAGAAGATAAAGAGTTTGTTACAATGATTAAATCTAGTAACGAATTAGCTAAAAAAGCCCTTACGAATGATAAAGTTAAAATATGGTCGAACTATAAATTAGTCGGCTCTATATGGTCAAAAACTAATGCTCCAATTAATGAGTTACTAGATGGAAATTTATCAAAACCTGATGGTATCGGTAATGGGAAAAGTTTTGGCAGTTTAAATTTAGCAAATGTCACTATGGAGACCACATTCCAAGCAGAAGGAACGAATTGTTTTACTTGTCACTCTATGAATAATAATTTATATAGGACAAATACATCAAAAAAAATAAATGTTAAGTCTCCTTTGATTAACTCACACTTATTTGAAAAATATGCAGAATTAAAAGCAGCATTATTAGCAAGTCAAGGAGCAGCCAAAACTGACATTAATAAAAAATCGAATACTAATACAATGAAATCTTCTAATAATGTAGATGAAATTAGTAAGTTAAAAAATAGCATAAGGGAATCATCTCGTGAAGAAGCTAGAGAATTACTTAAAAAGTAGTCATAGTACTATTAAAATACCGATTACCAAAGTGAAGATGAGTGTGAAAAATTCGTTGCAAAAATTTTAGAGTCCTCCCTAATTCTATCACAAAATCTTTGCTTAATTTTTAGTTTGGTCAAAAGTCAAATGAAACCCATCAAGGATATACTATTCCAAAGCCGTTTATTTCTAAACATTCAAAGGTAAATTTAATAACGGCTTCAACTGTAAAAATATCTGACAAAAATATGCTGGTAATTCTTTTTTAGTTTGTCTCAAATGACTTAAATCACAAATAAAAAGATTATAGAGAACCTATTTAAACGAAAAATGGCCCCAACTGCAAGATAGTTGGGCCATTTTTATTGTATTGATAATTTTGAAAAATCCAACTTACAAATAATATCTTACTTCCCCAATATCATTTTCCTATGATTGGCACCACAGTTATGAAGTTCATCAATAACTTTTTCTAAGGTAAATACATAATCTGTTGCAGTGTATTCAACCAACACAGGCAATTCATATACGTGCATTTTATGAGCTGGTGTTCTTCAAAATCTTTCAGTTCTTTGGCGAGAACTTTTGAGGAAATTTTGGGAATACTTCTTTCTATTTCCCTGCGTTTTGTCCACTCATGACTGAAATGATGATAAGAATTTTGATCATCTTGACTTCATATTTTACCCCAAAGAAGCATCAGGATCTGAGACGATATCCCAAAAGTGTAGGCATTACCTATAATCTTGATAAAGCTTTGTCAACAGCTCAATGAAAGGTCACCGGATCATACCGTTTGCAAAAACAAAAGGATTGGGTAAAAAAGCGGAAGAAACCTTATTCTATACTTACTTTACAAGAGATAAAAATCTCCATAATTAGGTAAACCTCACAAACAATATACCCTATTAATTTTCCATCCATTGCACCAATAGTTTTCTTTCTGCAAAATACCACTGATCTTCGCTCTTTTTGTATTTGTCTTCATACTTTATCGATGCAACCATAAGTTTTTCCTGGTTATCGGTATTGTTATAATGAAATGCTCTGCAATAAACGATACCTTCCGCTTCTGTATCACTTATAAATGTTACACTTGACTGACCGTTAAAGTGCATCGTTTTTGAAAACGGCGATAAACTATCTACAAACAGTTGCTTTAAATTATCTTTCCACTGTATAGTCTGTGTAGGAATTTGCGATGTAGAATCATAGTACACCTCCAGCTTATAATCATCAGCAAATAACGCCACTTGCTTGTCAGTTTCTTTTGCATCAGCAAAAAAAGCATAATTATCTACCAGTTCACGGATGGCCAATCGGTTTTCCATTACTGTAATTTCTCCTTCATTATTCATAAGTTTTGATTTTAAAATTCGTATTATTAATGGTATTTTCATCAGTAATGTCTAATTCAGTTACGGATACATTGGGAAAATTATTGAGTTCTTTTATAAAAAAGTTCAGATCCTAATCAAGATGTAAACTTTCAGTTGGTGTAATGCCATATTTTTGTTTAAACGCCGTGTAAAAGTGTGATAAATTTTCAAATCCCAATTCCAAATAAAAATCAGCAGGCTTTTTATTTTCGTTATGCAGCAATTGGTAAGCTTTTTCCAGTCTTTTTCCCTTTATCCATTTGGCAGGCGTCTGCTTAAATGATAGAAAGAAATCCCTTTTAAAAGCTGAAAGACTTCTTCCGGTTTGCAGGGCAAAATTTTCTAACGGTGCATTGAACCGATAATTTTTCAGCATAAAATCTTCAAGGTCTATCTTATGAGGTTCTGAAAAATCAAACAAAAAATCACTGATACCGGTGTTTAGATTTAACAGTAACCCAACCGCTTCTAGGACTTTTGTGAAATTCATTCTGGAGGTTGTGTGATGCTGCATTTCAACATAAGGTATCAACGATTGGAAATAGGATTTCAGAAAAGCGTCCGGCTTGATGACCTGATTATACTTTCCTACAAATTTTGTATGATTTGCAATACCTTTTTGGTTGGCAATTTCTTTTAAAAATGATGTATTCAGGATGATGGATATTACCTTATATTCTTTGTCGCTACTGGGTATTTTCAATGATTTCGCAAATTGATTTTTGTGCGCCAGCAACATTCGGTTCTTTTTCAGAACCAAGTTTCCGTTTTGATGAAAAATATGGGTTTCGCCACTGATTTGATATGCCAGAATATGCTCAGCAATAAACTGTTCGGTTCCCCACTTCTCGGAGGATGTGCAAGAATACACAAACGAATTTTCAGCCCGAGGCAATACTTCTTCCATTATTGAAACTGCAAAAGCTGTTGATGATAAACTTCATTTCGGGCGGCAGTATTACTATCCAAAAGCATTAAAAATGCCATCAGCAATATGATTGAAATGCCTGATGCCCGCCAATTGGGTGATGACCTAAAAAGCAAAACAAAACTTGCCAAAATAATAATAGCCGGCAAAATCCTGAACACCATTTTAAAATTACTTTCAGATTTTGCGGTGCGTTCAATTTCTTTTTGAATAAAAGCTGTCGGATTTGCTTTGTAATCTTTTTCAAAATTTTCTATCCGTGGTTTGTTAGCAAGATATAGCCCTGCTCCTATGGCTACAAGCAAAACCGCACAAATCATTAAAGGGATTACAAACGCTTTTGCCATTGCTGTTTTGCCCCAATAGTAAAAACCAATGGAACCAATAAGCACCAAAACGCTGAAAACCCAAACCGTTTTGGCAGAAAACAACTCAGCTCTTGCCCAATCCTAACTTAATTTTAACATATCCATCTTTTTTTTCTTAACAAATATAAAAAGACTAGTTTTCAATATACTTTCTAAAAAGTTCAAATGTTGATTTCTAAAAAGTTCAGTTTGAGCATCCAGATTTCCGAGATCTTTATAATATTGATGCTTCGGTTGACGAAAATTTAAAATAGCTTAAATTAGTCCTGTAAATTCGAAATAATATGGATTCATTTCAGCCGCTCATCGATCACATCAGTAAAAAAATATCGCTTACCGAAGATGAAGTGAAAGAGTTTATCTCCTATTTCAAAGTTACCAGGATTAAGAAAAGACAATTCATCATCCAGCCTGATTTTGTTCCAAAATACAGAAATTATGTCGTGCAGGGCGCATTCAGAGCCTATGTTGTTGCTGATGAAGGTGAGGAACATACAGTTCAATTCGCCATTGAAGACTGGTGGATCTCAGATTACAACGGATATATCTTCCAGCAGCCGGCATCGATGTTCGTGATGGCTTTGGAAGACAGCATTATCCTGCAGATCGATTATGAAAGTGAACAGAATTTAAAAGCTGCAAACCACAAATTCGAAACGTTTTTCAGGAAAATGGCGGAAGGTTCTGTTGCGGCAATGCAGAGAAGACTCATCAGCAATCTTACAAAAACGGCTGAAGAACGGTATGAGGAATTCGAAGAAAAATATCCTTCTATCGTACAGCGCGTTCCGCAATATGCACTTGCCTCATTCCTGGGGATGACCACCCAATATCTGTCTAAGCTCCGAAACATCAGGGTTTCCAGGAAAAGTTAATCCAGTTTCACTTTTTATGTTCAACTGGTTTCTGTTGATTTCCTAATCTAGTTGATTGTACCCGCAGCAGTGATTGCCGCACCTTTGTGATGTCAATAATGACAAACAATTTACATACAAAGAATATGAGTACAACAGACAACAGAACATTTACAGTTCCTACACGCAACGAAGTTTCTTTCAACAATCAAAACATTTTCGACAACCTTCAGAAAGGATTGGGTTTCGTTCCTAATTTAGATCAACGGATGCCGTTACTGCCAGTCTGCACATACGGTTTTAGGTAAAATGAACGGTTTTTCAGACGACAATATTTTAGAGATCCGTAGTGGTAAAGCTTCGTTTGATCCGAAACTGGATGCTTTGGCCAAATTCGCGGCTTCTGTGGTTGAAAACCGTGGTAAAGCCACTCAGGACAGCGTCGACGCATTCTTTGAAGCAGGTTATAATGAAGCTAACCTCATCGATGTCATTATGGTTGTTGGCGACAAGATTATCAGCAATTACATTCACAATCTTACCCATCTTGAAATTGATTTTCCGTTAGCGGATCAATTATAATCTACCATTAATCATCAAAACAATGAAAAATACAGAAAACTTTCAGTTAGAAACACGTCTTAAAAAACACAGAGATTTTTGGGGTTCCAAATTAACAGTTGCAGAAAACGAAACCATGGAAAGACATATTGAGTTTTTGCGTGAATCAGGAGCGTTGGACAAAGTGTTGAAAAAAGGCGACCACGCTCCGGAATTCAATCTTAAAAACCAAAACGGAGAGATCATCTCATCCTCTGAATTATTAAAACAAGGCCCTCTGGTAGTTAGCTTTTACAGAGGAAGCTGGTGTCCGTACTGCGTGGAAGAAATAAAATCATTGAACCTTTTTTACTCAGAATTTCAGGAAAACGGTGCAGATCTGGTCGTATTATCTCCGCAAAGTTTTGCCCGGACAGAAAAGCAGGCAGAAGAATTACATCTGAAATATAACCTTCTTGTGGATAATGACAACAAAACCGGAAAAGCATTCGGATTGGTGTATGAGTTTACTCAATATCTAAAAGATCTGTATATGGAAAGATTTAAGAACAATATTCAGGAGATCAACGAAGGTTCTGCGTGGGAACTTCCTATTCCGGCACGTTTTGTTATCGGACAGGACGGAAAGATTCTGGACGTATCGGTAGATCCTGATTACCGTTTCCGCCCGGAACCTTCGGCCACATTATCATTGATCAAAAACTTAGCGAAATAATAAAAATGAAAAACATAAAACTAAAAATTGCGGGTCTGTTATTGCTCTTACTGTCTTTCAATGGAATCAGCGGGCAGAATATGGCTGAAGACAAGAATATTGAACACATCGCGTTGAAGGGAAATTCAGTTTTCCCGGAAGGGATCATTACTTTACCGAATAACGATATTCTGGTAGGAGGTTTTGGTGACGGTTCGATCCAGCGTATCGGTAAAGACAACAAAGTCTCATTTTTTAGCGAGCCTGGGCAAAATGGAATGGTGATAGCCGTTGGATTTCACCTTGACCCTAAAAACAAGAGATTGTGGGTGGCCAATTTTAATTTTAAAACCGAAAGCGGAAATCCGGGCAGCCAGTTCAAAGTGTTTGATTACACCACCGGAAAATTATTAAAGACCATTCCTGAAAAGTTCATTGAAGGGGCTTTTTTCAATGAAGTGACGATGGATGATGAGGGTAAAATCTACGTATCAGATACATTCGGACCTCAGATCTGGTCAACATCCTTTGAATCAGCGGATGCGAAAGCATTTGTCACCAACGACCTGCTTAAAAATCCCGAACAGCCTTTCGGACTTAATGGATTAACGATTACGCCTGATAAAAAA
>Ga0308171_1001975_pt1 | contig 23702 bp, 9 predicted proteins | sample PhyGR1_FD_202135 | JGI IMG/M metagenome (GOLD analysis project Ga0308171, IMG submission 202135) | Phyllosphere microbial communities from UC Gill Tract Community Farm, Albany, California, United States - DLSLSG.R1 | ecosystem: Host-associated > Plants > Phyllosphere > Unclassified | place: USA... | reverse complement strand
CTGAAACCGGACATGGTCAAGCTCTACACCACCAACTTCAGCGAATCCGAACTCAAGGACCTGGTTGCTTTCTACCAGTCGCCGTTGGGCAAGAAAGTCCTGGAAAAAATGCCGCAACTGACCCAGCAATCGGCCCAGATGACCCAGGCCAAGCTGGAAAGCGCCGTGCCGGTGGTGAACAAGCTGCTGGAAGACATGACCAACGAACTGGCACCGGCTAAGAAACCCGCCGCCCCTGCCAAGAAGTAAGTGGAGCCGGCAATGACCATGCAACAGCGTATCGAAACGGCACTTGCCGCACTGGGCCCGAATCACTTGAGCGTGCTGGATGAAAGCCATATGCACAGCCGTGGGTTGCAGACCCACTTCAAGGCTGTGCTGGTGAGCCAGCAGTTCGATGGGCTCAACCGCGTCAAGCGCCACCAGAAGGTCTACGCCACCCTGGGTGACCTGATGAGCGAGTTTCATGCGCTGGCGCTGCATACCTACACGCCTGAAGAATGGGCGAAAATCGACGCAGCCCCGGCCTCGCCGACCTGCGCCGGCGGGCATTGAGGTTGTCTGCAGGTTTCAACCGGCGATGACCGGTTGATGCCTGCATACCCTGATACCTCCTTTCTCCAAGACATGATCCTTAGGCTTTTCTGACCATTGTGTCATTGGGGTCAGGAAATCATGCCTATTTCACTTCATCGAAACACTCCCTCACTTACGGCATTCGACCCACGTGGATTGATTGTTCGTAACGTCGAGTATCACCGCTCAAGCGCACAGTCTGAACCGCAAGTGCGCATTCATCGTCAGGTGTTTGACAGTTCCGGCTTGATGATCGAGCAGTGGGATCCGCGTCTGTTGCAATTGTCGCACTCAGAGGCTGGCACCCGGGCCAATCAACGCACGGTCTACAGCCTTGGCGGGAATGCATTGCGCATCGACAGCGTGGATGCCGGCTGGCGGCTCACGTTACCGGGTGAGGCCGGGCAGTTATTGGAAGAGTGGGATGGGCGGGGCGCTCATCAGGCGCATCACTACGATCAATACGTGCGGCCTATCGCCGTTTTCGAGCAAGCGGCCAATGACGAGCAACCGCTGTGTGTCGAGCGTATTGCCTATGCTTCACACTCGCTTGAGGAAGCCGCACACAATCGCTGTGGCCGGGTGATTCGGCATGATGACGGCGGTGGTTCGTTGTTCCACGAGTTGTATGGTCTGCACGGAGAAGTTGTCCGGCAAACTCGACGCTTCCGGCAGGCGACTGCGGCGCTGGATTGGCCGCTGGACGATGCACAACGCGACGCACGCCTGGAGCCTGAGCATTTCCAGGCCTCAACGGGTTTCAGCGCGCTGGGTGAGCGCTTGCATCATACGGATGCCAAGGGCAATCGCCTTGAGTATGCCTATGGCATTGACGGCCAACCGGCGAGCATCGTTGTGTTGCCCACGGGCGGCGTGCGCACGCCGTTGATGGGCCAGCGTCGCTACAATGCGGCGGGCCAAGTGATCAGTGAGCGCGCGGGGAATGGCGTTGTGCGTACCCTGCTTTACCGTGAAACCGATGGTCGCTTGCGGCAGATGAGTGCCCGTGTGCAAGGGGCGGCGAGCACGGCGCTGCAAGACCTGACCTACGATTATGATTGCGTCGGCAACATTGTGCGGATCGACGACCTTGCCCAGCCGACACAATGGTCGAGCAACACCCGGATCAGTTCGGCCTGCGTCTATGAGTACGACACATTATCGCAATTGACCAAGGCCAGCGGGCGCGAAACCGCTGGCAACCAGGGGGGACCCGCGTTACCCGCAAGGCTGGAGTTCGGCTCGACTGACGACAGCGTCTGGCGTCGCTACACCCAACAGTTCAGCTATGACGCGGCCGGCAATTTGCTTGAGTTGCAGCATGTGCCCAGCAGTGGCACGGGTTTCACGCGCCGGATGAGCGTGGCCGCCACCAGTAATCATTTCATGCCGCAGGCCGACGGCAGTGCCGTGTCGGGGTGGGGGCAGGACTTTGACCGCAACGGCAATCTGCAAGCGTTTGAGGGCCATCATGGGATGGGCTGGGATGTGCGCAATCAACTGGTGCGCATCACCCAGGTGCAGCGCGAGGGAGGAAACGACGATGAGGAACGCTATGCGTACGACGCAACCGGTCGACGCATCCTCAAGCGCCGGGTAACCCACGCCAAGGGCGTGTCGCATACGGCGCAGGTGCGCTACTTGCCAGGGTTGGAGATTCGCCATGACAGTGCAACGGGTGAGCAACTGAATGTACTCAACCTTGATGTCGGTACTCTCACCGTCCGGCTACTGTTCTGGGATCGTCACCCTTCGGGGGGCAGCCAGGATGTGCAGATCCGTTATGGCTTATCCGACCACTTGGGCAGCAGCACGATGGAACTGGGTGAGCAGGCACAGCTGCTCAGCCAGGAAAGCTATTATCCCTACGGTGGTACCGCGTGGTGGGCGGCGAAAAGCGCCAGGGAGGCGAGCTATAAATTCATCCGTTATTCGGGCAAGGAGCGCGATGCCAGTGGGCTGTCCTACTACGGCTTCAGGTATTACGCGCCGTGGTTGTGTCGCTGGATCAGCCCGGACCCGACCGGCGATGCCGATGGCTTGAATTTGTACGCCATGGTCGGCGGCAACCCCGTTACCAAGGTCGATGAGCAGGGGCTGACGGCGACACCGGCTTTGGAGCAGCCCCGGCAGACACAACTGCGCAGGCTTTCCATCAGTCGCAGGCTCGCGCATATGGCGCGTATTGCTCGACCCAGGATGCAGGCGGGCGCATCGGCTGCGATTCGCGATGGTTTATCCACCTATATTGCCAATGCTATTTCGACAGGTGTCGATCTGGCGGTCTTCAGCAACATCCAGCCCACCGCCCAACGCAACCAAATCTTGCGCCTTACCGTCGCGGTGCTGGATGCCGTCTCCACGGCACATATGAGCACCGGTGTCGCGGGTAACTGGACGCGATTTGCGCCACAGATCGGCGCTCTTTTTGCGGGTGCTGCGGGTGTGGGGTATACCGTTTATGGCGACTCGATAGGTGATCAAGCCGAGCACAGCTGGGACCCGGTGGCAGTCCGGCGGTTGGGTGGGCATGTACGCGCACTCTCCAGGGAACTCGTGCAGCAGGTCCTTCGTGGGCACGGTACCGGCGTCTCCTGGGGCAGCACGCCCCTGCGCGGCAGGGTCACGCGCACCGCCGGAGCAACGGCGGCCTATGGCCTCGCAACGGTGGCCAACGCGGTATACGGCGGGGAAGTGCCTGCGTTGATGCTGCCCAATGTCACACCCGCAATAGAGGCCTACGATGCAGCGATGGGAACGATGATTCGTGGAGGTCACCCGACGGCCACCCATGACTCCCATGGTCAAACCCTGCAGCTGCCGGACCCTGTCGCGACGGCGCACGGAGGGCTGAGCAGAATGTTCAATCAGGTGTGGACGCATTGGGCTGCGTCCGGTGTCGAGGCATTGGCCGTTGCGCTGACGGGCTCGCCGGTGGCCTCCCAGGGCCGGGTGACTCGCAACATTGTGATGGTGGCCCGCGGGATGATTTCTGCGCTGACCGAATGGCGTGGCTTTTTCGTCCAGTTTGCCAGGCGCGGGTATTCGACCTTGGAGGCGGGCTGGCGCCGAGGCCCGCGGCCTACAAAGTAGGAGGATGAATGGGCCGCCGCAGCGGCTCATTCATATATCGACACACTACATTGCGCTCAGTACCACGTGTGCGTGTGAGCTATCTCTAGGCTTGGCTGATCGTCTGCTATTCAGGTTGTTACGCCATGTCTCATCTCCTGCACCAACATACGCCCACGCTATCGGCCATTGATCCTCGTGGTTTGGCGGTCCGCAGCGTGGCCTATCATCGTGACACCTCCCAGGACCTGCCCCGCGCACGTATTGAGCGCCGGGTGTTTGGCAGCCAAGGGAGGTTGCTGGAACAATGGGACCCACGGCTGCACGCGCTGAGTGAGTCGGCATCGGCCAGCGTCCGCCCCAATCAGCGCCAGTATTACAGCCTCTCGGGGCAATTGCTGTGTACCGACAGTGTGGACGCCGGCTGGCAGATGTCACTGTTGGGCGGGGGCGGTCAAGTGCTGGAACGCTGGGACGCCCGAGGCTCTCACCAGTGTTATGAGTACGATACCCAGGTGCGCCCCTTGGCCATCTTCGAACAAGCGGCGGATCAGCCGGCGCGGCGTTGTGTCGAGCGCCTGACCTATGCGGCAGCCGCGCCCGCCGAGAGGGCTGGCAACCGTTGTGGTCGACTGATTCGTCATGCGGACCCGGCCGGTGTTTTGTGGATGGGTGGGTACGGGATCGGTGGGAGCGTCATCAAGCAGACTCGACGGTTTCGCATGGATACTCCGACAGTTGACTGGCCGCCGAGCGATGAAACTCAAGCCGAACAGCTAGAGCCCAACGCCCATACCACGACCTGGCGCTACGATGCCTTGGGGGCGCTGTTGGAGCAGATCGACGCCAAGGGCAATCGTCGGCACCAGCGCTATGGGCAACAAGGCTGGCTGCTGGAGGTTGCGCTGACCCTGCGCGGGGGCACGCGCCAAGTGTTGATGAACCAGCGTGTGTACAACGCCAGCGGTCTGGTGGAGTCCGAACGGATGGGCAATGACGTCACCAAGAGGGCGAAATACGCCGCCGAAGATAATCGTTTGTTGCAGCTGACGGTGTATCGCAAGGGCGAGGCCGCCAAGCCTCTACAGGACCTTGTGTACGAGTACGATCCGGTAGGTAACATCCTCAGCCTCAGCGACCAGGCCCAGCCGACTAAATGGCACAGCAATGCTCGCATTGATGCGGTCAGTCGTTACCAGTACGACAGTTTGTACCAGTTAACCCAGGCCAGCGGTCGGGAAAATGCCGGCAACAGAGGTGGTCAGGCAACTGCGGAGCGGGTGACGTTCGGTGCAACCGCCCCCGGACTCTGGCGCAATTACACCCAGCATTACACTTACGATGAGAATGGCAACTTGACACGTCTTCGCCATGTGCCGAGCAGTGGAGCAGGTTATACCCGGGACATGAATGTAGCGGTGGGCAGCAATCGCGCCTTGTCGGTCACTGATGGAGCGCCGCAACCATGGGCAACGATGTTTGATGCCAACGGCAACCAACAAATACTCGGCAGCGGCCAGCAGTTAGGCTGGAACGTAAGTAATCAACTCACCCACGCGACGCAGGTGCGGCGCGCGCAGGGTGATCCTGATGTGGAACGTTACCTCTACGATGGCCAAGGCCAGCGGGCAGCCAAGATCAGAAGCCAGCAGGTCGCTGGCAAACCCCATACACATATCACGTGTTACTTGCCGGGTTTGCACCTGCATGGACAACCTGGCAAGCGCTTGAGTGTGCTGGAGATTGATACGGGCGGCGGCCGGGCCACGGTGTTGCAGTGGGAGGCCGGTGGCACCAGTGATATGAGTGAAGAACAGCTTCAGTTCAGTATCCTTGATCACCTCAATAGCCATTTACTGGAGCTGGACGGGCAAGCGCAATTGTTGAGCCAGGAACATTATTATCCTTATGGCGCAACGGCGTGGTGGGCTACCAACGGTACGCAGAGGGCTACCTATCAGGTTCGCCGCTACGCGGGTAAGGAGCGCGACGCGACAGGGCTGTATTACTACGGATCGCGGTATTACGCGCCGTGGTTGCAACGATGGATCAGCCCGGACCCTTTGGGTGATGTGGACGGTCTGAATCTGTACGCCATGACGTTGGGCAACCCCCTGCGATTCACGGATGCCGATGGCACGCAAGCGTCGTTTGGCGAACAATTTCAACCCAGTCGAGGCGACATCATTTTCGGTAAGGGCAGTACCGTGACAAGCTACCGCAGCTTTTGGTCAAAGCTGACGGCACGTGGGGACGCAATGGTCACCTATTTCGGGGCTGAAGAGATGGGCGCGGCGATGGCAAGGTTGAAAACAGAACTCATCCCTATGTACGTTGAGTACGGGAAGGGCAGGCTCACCGACGATGAGTTTGAACAACAGCTCCAGGTGCATGGCGCACCGATCGCGCAGCAGTTCTATGACGCCATTAAGTCGAAGTATGCGGGCTGTACGTCGACTGCCGCCAACCGAGCGTTCGCGAAGAAATTCGTGAGTGACTATTCTTCTGGTACCTATTCGTTCGAGAAAACCCTTTTAGACCATGGCATGAGCTTGCGTACGTTCGAGGGCAAGCTGGTCAGTCGCGCCAGTAAGTCAGCGTTGAAAACGCTGACGGACCCTCAGAGTATTCGCCATGTGCATTTTGCGCTTGATCATCTGGATATGGCCAACGTGATCAATAAGACCGAGACCTCTTTCGCGGGTTCGGAGCTGCGCTGGCTTTATCGACATCGATCGCGCGTGCCAGGCCATGTGACGTTCTATCATCAGAAACAACAGGTTGACGCCCCTTGGCGGTCCGACCCTTCCCTTTGGCGTCGCTACAAACCGGTCAGCTCACTATCCCGCTCCAGCGGTTCAGCGCGGGCGACGCACTGACTGAACGGTTCAGCGTGGCCGCCTTGCAACGGTGGCCACGCTGGCCCAGGCTTTACTGTTCAGTCAATGGAGTTACCTGGAGTGCTCCCTCTGTGTCGTTTTCATCCTCGTTGACGGTGTACCAGGCCCAATAGGTGGTGCGCCGCATGAATCCTCCTGCGGTCAGTGTCTGTGTCGGGCGTCCGAGGGGGTCATAGAACTGTCGGTCGCAGTGGCCCAGTTCGCGCATGGATTGATCGTTGACGTAGGCGTGCTTGTCGGCGAAGTAGGGGCGGTAGACGCGAATGACCAGGCCCTTGTTGTTGTATTCGACACGCTCACTGACGCGCCAGCGGGGGTCGGCTTGCACTTGGCGCAGCTGTTTTTTCAAGGTGCCGGGTGCCTTATCGGGTACCTCATCGACCAGCAGGTTGCCCTTGTCGTCGACCGCATTGGCCAGGCCTGACTCAGTCTTTTGCTTGGTCTGCAAGGTACGACCAAAACCATCCCAACAGGTCAAGGTCATGCGGATCTGTTGGGCGGCATCGTCCGGGTAGCGGTCGGCCTGCAACATGAGCCCATGCACCGGGGTCCGACGGGCGTTGTCGATCAACGCCTTGAGTTGTTTGTCGCTGTCGCTGAGCCCCTGGCGACCGCTACCCTGGCGCGCTCGTGCGCCCAGACGTGCCCTCGCGCCCGCGCGGATATGCCCGCTGGGGAGCAGGTAGGCTTTGGCGACCCACTCTGGCTTGACCAGGGCCAAGTCGACCGCGCCCATCCAACTGAATGGGGCGTAGCAGTGTAGGCGGGCCATGCTCTGCAACACGCTTTGCGCGTGTTCTATGGCAAACCCGGGCGTTACATCCTTGAGCGGGCGGTAGCGCTCCAAGGCGTCGAAACCCACGTTGAGGCTTTGCTCGCGACCGCGAAAAGTGTTGACGAGCATTTGCCCGAAACCGTCATACAGCGCTTCTTGAATATTGCCATTGGGGTCGACAATTTTTGTCGGCAGCAGCAATCGATAGTCGTATTCGGCTTTGGTCACACAACCGTCGGGCATTTTTACACGCACAGTTTGCAACATGTAGGGGTCATGGTTGAGCGTTGTTTCACCATGGGCCTCGGTGGCCCGCAGCGCCCTTATCCGATAAAACTGGGTGGCCTTGCCATAGCGGGGAAAGTGCCGGCGAATCGACCACAGGCGATTTTCCTTGGGCGGCACCTCGCCGGGGAAGAGAAAAAACAGCTCCATGGGGTGATAGCCGCTGTCGCTGAGCTTTTGCACCAGGTCCACCGCAGGTTGGTTGGGCATCGCCGGTATGTCCTTGTAGACATTTAGGGCCTGGTCATCCAGCTCTGCGCTTTCCTGGTAATCGGTCAAGGCCTGGACAGTGGCGACGCCCGGCTCCAGGGTTTTACCGAGGCCACCGGCTTGCCGATAGCGTTGCACCGACAGGCTGCTCAGCTCACGCTTGGCACCTGCGGCCAATGGCCCGTCGAGGTTGTCGATGAACGCCTCATAGGCGATACGCTTGAGGTCTAACCCGCCAGCCGCTGGGGCCTTGCCCAGCACCAGGGCGTTGTGTCGTTGGCGGTAGGGCAAGGCCAGGCGCCAGTGCGGTGCGTCGTCCAAATGAATGTGCTGTGCCAGCGTTTCGCTCAGGTAATAGAACTGTTGCGCGCTGTCATGGGTATCGTGCCACCAGCGCTTGTGATGCTCGTCGACCAACACGGTGGGCGGTGAGCTGTCAGCGTTTGTACGGCGGGCATAGTGCAGGGTGACGCCGTGCACCAGGTAACCATAGGCATCCCAGCGCAGGTTGATCTGGTGCTGGCACACGGGATCATCTTCCACCCCTTCATATTGATAGCTGATCGACTCCAGGGCTAATGGCAGTAGCCGGGCGTAGGGTGTATGGGCGCTGTTCGGCGCCAGTTCACGGATCAGATAACGCTGTTGCGTGACGGTATAGGGCACTGCGTCTTGCGCCGGGTCCGCCGCTGTCACCTCTACCCGTAGCACGCTGCCGCTGAGTGCGCGCGCCACTTCGCGTGCCAGCGACGGCGCAGGATCGCTGATCAAGTCGTCGTGATGATCCAGCGGCTGCGCCCCGGACGTCGCCTTGTATCGGCTGACCAGCGTGCGTCCCATGGCCTTGGCCTGTGGGTCGTGAGTGCTATGGCCGAGGGTGGGCATGTCGATGGATTGCCCGGTATGAAACCAGGTTTTGGTGCGCACGGGTGCGCTGAAACCCTGGAGGTGTTGTGTGTCTGTGCTGCTTTCGGTGTCGGTTTGCAGCACAAGCCCGAAGCCACGAAATTCGCGGTCCGTGCGGTCGTAATACGCCTGGCGATAGCGCCAGCGTTGGGTCAGTTGGTTGCCGGTAATTTCGTCTCGCTGGGTGTGTTGGCTGACCAGCAGCAGCGCAAAGGGTAATTGGCAGAGAGCAGGCTGGCCGTCGGCGGGGCGCTCACGTTTTTCATCCAGCCATTCCTGGGCACTGCTGCGATACTTGATCGAGGCCTGAGCCCCCATGTTGTTGTCGGTGTGCAGGAGCAGCCAGGGCTTTCGGGTAAAAAAGTCGTAGCGCCAGTGCATGGGGGTCTGGTGGGCGGCGGTCAGGATCAGGCTAGGGCAGCCCAGGCCGGTCACGTCGACGACGTTGACCTGACAGTGGTCGTCATACCGCACGCCCTCGGGCCATGGGATTTTGATCGGCTGTACCTCGAAGCCGTTGCCGCCTTTATTGAGGAAAATACTCAGGTGGTCGGCGCTCAAATACAGCAAGTCCGTAGCGCCACCTCCATTCAGGTCGACCAGCAGTACATGGGTTGCCTTGAACATTTCATAACGGAACGGCAGCGTGGCCAACACAAACCCTTGGGCAAAACGTCCTCGACCCAGGTTTGGCCAACATTTCACTTCGTTATGACGTATACGCACCAGATGCTGCTGGCCCGTGGCAAGCACATCGCTGAAGGCCACCAGTTCGTTGGGCGAGGCAGAAATGATCGGCAGGGTATCGTCGAGCGTATGAGACACCTCAATGGCGGGTTCAAAGCCTTTTTTTTGGCGATTGGCATACAGGCGCACGCTACGGGGGCCGATCATGGCAATGTCGGGATGTCCCGTCCCCATCAAGTCGGCGAGTACTCCCTGGGGATGGAAAAACTCCGACGGGAACGCATCGAACGGCGTGAAGGTTGACCAGTTGCGCTGTTCGTCCAGGCTGAAAAAGCCGCTCATTCCCGGGTGGGCAACCAGCCAGTCCAGGCGGCCATCGCCGTCCACATCCGCCAGCGCCTGGTGGATGGGCCGGGTGCTGTCGGCGACCGGCACCCGCGCCAATTCCTGGGCTTCGCCGTAAATCACCTCGTCGCCGGTTTTCGTATGCTGCGGCCGGAGGGGTTCACGGTAGTACCAACTCCTGTCAGCGCGATACAACACACCCGGTAGGCCGTCTCCATACAGATCGACCAATTGATAACGATCGCTGTCATGCAGACCGCGCAGCGAACTGAAGGGCTGATAGCCGCTCTTGTCCACCTTGAGCTGGCTCGATTGGTAAAAACACTCCAGCGGCGGGCGGCTCACGCTATTGCCCGCGCTGTCGAACGCCTGCTCATGCACTCCCATCAACAGGCTGACATGGCTGGGTGCGCGGTATTCCAGCAGCAGACGGTTGACCAGCACCGGGTCGGCGCCCATTTGCGCTTCCTTGGGGAAGTGGTGAAACATCAGCATCTGGTTGCAACAGCGCAGGGTGCGTAACTCGAAGCCGAACGAAAAATTCGAGCAGGGGTCGGGTCGTGCCGGCCATTCCCGCGTGGCCTGGTACGTCGGCCGCTTATCCAGTTCAAGGTCACGTTCGCCATAGTCAAAGAGCAACTGAAAGTGCCAACCCATGTCCGGCTTATCGTCGGTCTGCCAGAGGTAGAGCTGTTCCTGCTCCTTGGCGGTGAAGTTGCCGTAGCAGACGCGCTCCAGGTAATGCTGGGCTCGACAGTCCCTCGGGTAGCGTGAGGGGTCGGTTTCTTGTTTGTAGTGATAATAAATGTGCTCGCCGTGGGCATTCAGGCTTTCCTGCAACAACCATTGCGCCACGTGGTGCGGGCGGTCCGGATCGGCAATCCGGGCCAATGGGGTCTTCCCGTAAAAGTGCTGACTACCATCGGCACTTTGTATCAACCAGAAGCCTGCTGGATCGGTTGCACTATGCCAGTGCTCGATACGGTCGAAGCGGCTCTCGAGCCTGGGAAAGTACCGCGTGACCGTGTAGGCGATGGTCAGTGGAAAATCATTGAACGCGGTCTGGCGACGGCTGACGATTGCCCCTTCGGCGTCGCGCTCGGGTAGCCATATTTGCGCGTCGAGGCCCACTATTACGTCGTGCTCCGTGTAGGCCGGCACGCCATGGGAAGTACGCCGGCTGACGGCAGGCAGGGGCACGCTCCAACCCAATCCGAAGGGACCGTTACCGGCGCCGCTGTGGTAGGTCAGCGACAGGGCTGGCGCATAGCTGCGTGCGGGAGAAACCGGCAAGGGAATCTCAAAGGTGGCCATGCCGCTGGCGCCGACATCGCCCCAGCCTTTGCCGGTGCCTTGAATGGCACCGCCGCCTTTGGGCAGGGCCGGGGTATTGACCTGCAGGTTGAGTGTATCGTCGTTCATGCCCGGCTCCCGTTGGCAGCCGGCACCCTGGCGGTGTAGCGCAGGTGAATGACAATGTCGTTGATTGATTCAAGTACGGCTTTTTGCCGGGCAGGATTGGGGAACTCCAGGATCCAGTTGGAGATGACCCCGGTGTATTCAAATGGCAGGTAACGTGGATCGTTGTCGAAGCTGAGGGTAAACAGGCCGTTATCATCCAGCCCGCGTGACAAGGCGATTTGCTGGTGTGCCCTGAAGTCGTTTTTGGTGATGCCATCAGGCATCTGAATTTTATTACTGGTTTGGGTCAATGTCGCCTTGATGTCTTCATAAGGCCCCAGCGTGGCGGGAAGTGAGACGCTGACGTGCTTGATCCGCCGCAGGGTGTGTCCAGGATAGTCCTCATCCAGTAACGCTTGGGTCAGGGAAAAACCAATCGTGCCGCTGCTTACCAGCCCCGCCTTGTGCGCGACCCAGGTTTTGGCGGCTTGAGACGCCTGTCCCTCGGTTATGACCGAGCACTCGATCAAGCGATGGCGCAGTGACACGGTTTTGCTGATTTCCAGCTCGCGTGGCGTGTGCTGCAGGTATGCAGTGTTCATTTTTACCAGGTTCAGTTTCAAGTTTTCAGCACTCAACAGTCCTCGGGAGGCGTGGTGCCAGGCTTCACCTTGAAAGAACTGCCGGCTCTCGGCGGTCTCATACTGCCAGCAGGCTTCAGCGGCCAGGCACAGGGAGTGGACGCTGTCATACAGTGCGTAATAGAACGTGCTCAGTTGCGCAGTGAGCCATTGATAAAGCTGTGCCCCTGTAAAGCGCATGCCGAGGAGCTGGTAGGCTGACTTGGCCTGGGCCAATGCGCTGTGGGCGCTGCGCAGTTGCAGGCGAGTGGCTTTTTCCTGCTCGGCATGCACCAGCAGCAGGGCGTCGATCTGGGCCAGTTCCAGGCGGGCCTGTTGTTCGGCGTAGGCCCATTCCTGGGCGCGACGATTGAATTGCTCGGTGCGTTCCAGCTCGTTACCGTTGGCGCGGGCGGTGTTGGCCTCGCCCTGGGCGAAGGCCTGGTAGGCTTGGAACGCGCCCTCAAAACGCATCCCCCCGAACGACGTACCGAAGATATTGGGCGCGAGCATGGCGGCACCGGCGCCCATGCCGGCAATCGCGACTTTTCTCTCCCAGGCGGCGCTCTCCAGATAGTGTTGGCCGGCCGACATTTCACCGGTGCTGACGCCTTCGCTGAGCTGATGCGCCAGGAAGTCCAGTCGCCCGTGGACGATTGCGCGGCTGCGACGTAGTGCGTCTTTGTTTTTTTCGTCGATGGCCAGGGCCTGGGTTTGCTGGGTCAACACCAGCTCGGCGAGTTGCCAGGCGTTCTGTTGCTGCACCTCAAGGTAGTGCGCCTGTTCCTTGCGCTCGATCAGCGTGAGTAGCGTGGTGCCGAACTGCGCCAGGCTGTCGACTGCGCTCAAGGCATGCCCCTGCATGACCTGGAACCGGTAGTGACCCACTTCAGGCCGGACCGGTGACAGGGCACTGGCGCCACCCGTGGCGCTCTGTGCGTTTCGCGTCAGCAGGGCCGCGGGGGGCAAGGGGGTCGCAAAGAGGGTTTGGCGCAACGGCTTGCCGGCAATGTCCAGATGATGGCGCAGCCCATGCAGGCGACTTTCCAATGTGTCCCAGCGTGTGACCAGTTGCGTGTTCAACGGGCGGTAGAAGTAGGGGCTGTCCGTGAGCCAGGTACGTTGCCCGGTGGTTTCACATTGCCGGGACAGTAGCGCGGTGTATTCGGGCTGTTGTTCCAACTGGCGTACTGCCGGAGAGTCCGCTTGCGCCAGTGTGCGCAATGTGCGCGAGGTCCAGGCATCGGCACGTGTGATTGTCGGGCGCAGGCCGAGCAGGTTCTGCGCCTGGATGTACCAGAGTTTGGCTTCGGCCAGGCTGTCGGGGCTTACCTGGCGATAGGCCGCATCGCCCCGGTTGATCAGAATATCCACATTGAGGAGGTACAACGCCTTGCGAAGGTAGGTCGGAAAACTGAGAGCCAGGTAATGCGGGCTCTGGGGGTGTTGGCAGGCGTAGCTCAGCTCAACGGTTTTGCTGAGCAACACACTCAGCGCCCCGGCGTCTGTTCGGCGAGGGTCGAACAAGTAGTGCAACCAGGTTTCAGCCTGAGCGTATTGCTGTTGCTGGTTGAAGCAATGTGCGAGGGTCCAAGGCAAATAGATGAACAGCTCCCGCAAACTTTTGCCGTGCGCACCCTGGAAGTCCAGGGGCACGCGTGAGGCGTCAGCCGTCAATGCCGGTTCCGTCCAATCCTCAGGGGACCGTAAAAATAAGGGGTCGAAGCTGAGCAAGGCAGTCTGGATCAATTGACGCGCAACGCTGGTATTGAGTCGGATTGCCGGGATCTTCCGGACGAAGCTTGTGGAAAAATCAATGGATTCGACCGTCTCTCCGGTTGTTTGCTGCTGGCGCATGATGCGGGGGGAATGGGCAGGCTCGTCGACGGTAAGGGATGTGTCGAGGGTGCATTTGACAGCCTTGAGCGCATAGCCGAGGACTTTCACCTCATTCTCTTGACTCTCCAGTGTGATGACGCCATGGATCACCGTGATGGCTGATGCGGTTTGCTCATCGGGTAACGTTATCCGTGTACTCGCCAGATGCCCGGTTGCTAATTCTGGGAACGCGCCCGCCAGGCTTTCGTGTTCGACGTCCGTAAAGTTAAGGATTCGGGCGGTGTTGTTATTGATGGCTTGCGGGGTGGGTACGTCTTCCAGTTTGGACTGCATGATGACGTGCTTGTAAAAACGCACCTTGGGCATGGAAGTGTTGACGGACTCAAGCCTCAGGTCATTCATGAAGTGCAGTTTTTTGTTGGCGGCCTCATCACCTGGCAGGGCGTAGCCGCTGTAGCGGTCGAGTATCGCCAGGAAGGGATCCTGATGATGGGTATATAAGTGGAGGAATGCATTTTTGTTGAGAAACTTCCCGGCCAGGGAGTATTCAGTGACGGGCTTAACTTGATTTTGTTGTCCCGGTCTCATGTCCGGCATCGTGTTCATCTGCCCCACAAGGTTCAACAATATGGAGTTTTTGTCATAGATGGCGTTGGAAAAGCTTTTTCCGGTCCTGGGGTTTTTAAAGAACATCGAGTGGTAGGTGGCGCTTCCGACGGGGTGTATCGCGCAGTCGATCCTGATGTTCGAGCCGCTCATGAGTTCAACTTCGAATGAGGTCGGGTCATGCAACGCAGATTTGGTGACCAGGGTAATGCTGAACGCGGAGTACTGGGATGCAAGGGTGATGCTGTAAGTCTGCAGAAAGGGCTGAATGGTTTTCGAGGTGAAGACGAACTCTTTGGTGACCGGATCAAAGCTTGTGGTGGCGGTATCGGCAGCCTCTATATCCTTGCTTCTGAATTCAAAGTCCCACGTCTTCTGGTGTTCGGTCTCGAGTGCTTGAGCCGCTAAGGTTACGGTTCTTTTGTCCTGCTCCAGCGCTACGCGTGTCTTGAACTGTAAGTTGTCCTTGTTTATATCGAAAAACAGGCGGAAGTATTGGTGGGCAAACGGAGGGAGTAACACGCTGGAAAATACGTTGCCCGGGTCGGCGCCACCCAACAACGCGGTCTGCAGTGGCGTGTTCTTTGTAGCCTCATAGGCTTCCAGCAACCTGATGGTTTCCTGAGCGACGTCTGAGCCCGGCACGATCTTGTATCGGCCAGGGCTGCCCGCAGAAGCGACGATTTTTATACCCAGTGACTGATCGACGCTGATGGCCTGGAAAAAATCGCCCATTTGGTCGCTGCCATGATTCAGGGTGTTGGCCCTTATTCCCAGGAACAGGGTGTGAGGGGCGCGGCTATCAACCACGGCAACGGTCTGCGTGATGCTGATAAGTTGCGCCGACGTGAGTGCGTTGATGCCCCGCGTAACGCAGTGCTCTTCCAGGCCTGTGTGCGGAAGGCTCCAGGTGCCATCCAGTTTTTTATAGGAAAAACACAGGCGAAACTTCACGAACCGGCTGTTCAGCCACTCAGTCTGGCGTTGTTTTTCGTCGTCGCCGTTGTCCTCGTAGTCGCCATTGCCGTTTCCCTGTGCCTTGAAGGATTGGTAGGGCGCAGGCTTGATGCTCTCGGCCCAAACAATAAACAGCCGATGATTGAACAGGACCGGGCGAATACTGTGATCGGGTGTATCGGCGGAAAACGTCAGGTTGACGGGTTCCCAGTCTGTCCAGGCCAGGGGCGCAGGCGCGTCAGGCTTGCCGGTGGAGCGTTTGGACAGGTCCAGTGAACGCCAATAATAGAGGTTGTCGGTGGCGGACTTGCCGACGAAGTAATAGGTGCTGGTATCCAACTGCGCGACATTGCCGTCAATGTAGCCATTGAGCGTATGAATACTGGCGATCCCTTCGAACCGTGACAAATAGCCTTGTATGGCGTTCTGCACAGTGTTGGGTTGAATTCGATGTTGGTTGAGGTCGTTTTCCAGTTGCTGGAAGCTCTCGCTCTTGTCCTCACGCAGTGTGGGGTCGAGAAAGTTATGCGGGTGATAGCGCAGTTGCTGGCTGGCGCTCCACAGGGGGTAGGTGTGCAGGGACTTCTGCCAGGCCAGGCTCTCGTGGGGCGACATGCCCTGGGTCTCATAACCCGGTTCGAGGCCCGAGTGAATCCGGTTGATGTAGTGCTGCAGGCTGGTGATCGCACTGGCGACCGGGCTGGTCGGTACCGCCTGGCTGATCTGAACGTCCAATAGCCAGTAGTCGTACAGGTCGTTGGGGGTGCGCAGCGAGTCTTTAAGCTCGGTGTCGATGCAATGGGCCAGATAGTAGGCGAGCATGGCATCACGCCAGGCTTCACTGAGGTGCTGGTCGAGGGTCTCAGACATGATCATTCCTTGAGTCTGCTGGTTGAGAGAAAGCCTTTACTGACGTGCGGCGATGATGGCTTCGCCCACGAGCTTCCATTTATTGAAGTCGCTGGCGGTATCCAGCTCGCTGGCGTCGAGCAGCATTTGGCTGGCGAGGCGGGTGATGGTGCAGGCTTGCCGGCAGCGCATGATCCAATCCAGCTGGTCCATGGACTTGACCCTGTGTGTGGGCAAGGTCTCAGTGAGCGCCCTCAGTTCTTTTTCGTCCCACCCCAACCATTGACTTAGCCGGGTATCGAGGGTTTGAGACCCGTTGCTGTTGGCGCTCTCGAAATACTCCAATAGGCTGTCCTGCGCCAGGCCATACCTCTCGCAGCAGTCTCTGAAACGCTGCAACAGATAGAGCGTGCCCAGGCTCAGCTCGACCAGTTCTGTGGGGGATTTTTCGCTGTCCAGCCAATGGGGGTTGATCAGTAATTGACGCAGTGACGTGCTGTTAACCGGCAACGGCAACAGCGTGGTGATATCCGGCGCCAGCAGGATCAGGTGGGTGGGCTCAGTGTCCGTTTTTTTGAAATGTAGCCTGTAGTAGCGCTTAAGCTCATTGCTGTAGAGGGCCGGCGCCGGGTTTTCCAAAAACTGTTGGATGCACGCCTCAAGTCCCTTTGGGAGTAAATCGACCCAGCGCTTGAGCGCCGGGTTATCAGCGACGGGTTCCAGCAGTAATCGCTGGCGCAACTGCGTAACGCTGGTGTCATTGTCCCTGAGCCAGGTGACGGCCCAGTCCAATCGCATGAGCACATCGAGAAAGTCCATCTCGTTGCTTAATGTGGGGGTGGCCAGCTTGCTCCAGGTGGACGGGCCGAGCAGGTCGGCCAGTTGTTTACAGTGCAAGACAGAAAGGCCGAAAACCTGGGCAATGCGTGCCAGGCGATAGATCCCGGAGTACGTGACCAGGTTCCTGTGGAGAGGGTTGGGGAACGCGTCTGTCAGCAGTTGCAGCGAGTCCGGTGTATCACTCAACGCCAACGCGGCGCAAAGCTGCTGGCGGGTATGCGAATCGAAGGTTTGGTCGTCCAGCGGTAACGGTCGCTCGGACAACAGTGTGCGATTGAACACCTGATCGAATAAGGCAGGCTCGTTGGCGCTGGCCTGCACGGGTAGGCGATCCAGCCACGCCGAAAATTCCAGCGGCTTGAGCCTGTAGCGCCCACGAAGGTAGCGGTAGACCCCCAGTGCGCGCAGGGTGGTGTGGCTTATCTGAAGATCGGCGTTGGCTGTGCCCTCAAGCATCATGGTGCTGACGATCAGCGTATCGAGTTCGGCGAATGGCAGATCGATCCACTTTTGCAGGCGGATCATCCGATGCAGACGGTCGAACCGATCGAGGCTGGTATTGAGTAGTGTCGCTGTTTTCCCGTCGGCGGATTGGCCAACCTCTAGCTTGGGCAGGCGGTCTGTGCCATTGACATAGCGGGCACCATAGGTCAGCAACTGTTTAGACGCCGAGAGGGAGGCATGGGCGGCGAAACTGTTTTGCGCCAGGAGGGCTTGTAACTGGGTAGTGTCCAGCGCCGTACATTTCAGAAAGTCGTCAAGGTTTTCCGGTGCACTGGGTCTGCCAAAGTAGGTTTCAAACAGAGTGCTTCCCGTGACGTGTGGCTGCGTCAACAGTTCTTGCTGTTGGGGATTCAGTTCGCTTAGCAGGCATTGCACGTCATTGTTGCGCGCTTTGACCGTGCCATACCGTGTGCTGCCGGCATCGTCAAACGGCAGCCGCTTGCTGATTCGATAATTCAATTCACCCAAGGCGTGCTGGGTTCCCGACAGTCCCAGGCGGCATTGAAGGTGATGATGGTGGTAAGGCAGTGTCAAGGGGTAGCGTTGCTTGCTGAGCAGCGCGCGCACCTTCTCCTGCGGGTGATGGAGTTTGATCTGTTTGCGCAACATGTCATCGATCAGCGTCAGCAGCGGGCGCTGGGCAAAGGTCGTGTCGTGGTCAATCGGTAAATCTTTCAGCTCTGGGCGCCGTTGGCTCAAGAGGATTTTGGTTTTCGTTCCCTTGCCGTTTTTTTCAAGCTGAGTTGCAAACAGAAACAGTGCTCGCAGGTAGGCGACAGGCGAATCGATAGCGGCGATGGCATCGGGGTGGCAGACATTGCCCCAGTCCTCATTGAGCAGGCTGGGCGCGCTCGGTTCAAGGTCGCGTTTGCTACGGGCATGAGGGGTGTTCAATGGTTGTTGGTCGTACAGCCATTGCAACTGAGTGGTGTAGGAGCATGCGTTTTTATAAGCCTGGGCGCCGTCGTCATCATTGTACTGGGCCAGTCGACGAATGAACTCGGCCTCGGGCAGCTCGACGATGTCGAAGACGCTGGTGAAGCGGAGCAGATCCATGGCAGTGGTGAAGTCGACCTTCCCAACACTTGGAGTAACGGGCTGTTCCACCAGCCTGGCCAATAACGAACGGTTTAAGGTGTCCATGTCATCGATCTTCCTGTGAGCCCAAAGGTGGATCCAATGGGCGACGCAAGACGCTATCACGCAGGTGGCTCGGGCCGAGGTCAGCCAAAGGCGTGAGCGTGTCAGGGAAATATCGTTAACGGAGTGTCGATGCGGTGGCGTCGCGGTTTTGCTAGAATGCGCGCCGCGCGACGTGGTTCGCGTTTTTAGCATCCGGTTCACCCCTTACGAGGGTAGCCACCTGGAGAGAACACCCATGACTCAACCGATTGTCGTGGCGGCACTGTATAAGTTCGTCACCCTCGAAGATTACGTCGCCCTGCGCGAGCCACTGCTGCAGGCGATGGTCGACGGCCTGATGGCCTGGCTGAAGAACGACCCGCGCATGGTCGACATCGACCACAAAGAGTCCTACTGCGACGACCAGCCGTTCTACCGCACCAAGGTCAAGCTCAAGAAAGAGATCGTGACCCTGGGCGTCGAAGGCGTCGATCCGAACAAGAAAGTCGGTACCTATGTCGACCCGAAGGACTGGAACGCGCTGATCAGCGACCCGGAAGTGCTGTTGATCGACACCCGTAACGACTACGAAGTGTCCATTGGCACCTTTGAAGGCGCGATCGATCCGAAAACCACCAGTTTTCGCGAATTTCCCGACTACATCAAAGCCAACTTTGATCCGGCCAAGCACAAGAAAGTCGCCATGTTCTGCACCGGCGGGATTCGCTGCGAGAAAGCGTCGAGCTACATGCTCAGCGAAGGCTTCGACGAGGTCTATCACCTCAAGGGTGGCATCCTGAAGTACCTCGAAGAGGTGCCGCAGGAAGAAACCAAGTGGCAGGGCGACTGCTTTGTTTTCGATAATCGCGTGACCGTGCGCCACGACTTGAGCGAAGGCGACTACGATCAATGTCATGCCTGCCGCACACCCGTCAGTGTCGACGACCGCGCCTCCGAGCATTATGTGGCGGGCATCAGTTGCCCGCATTGCTGGGATAAGCTGCCGGAGAAGACCCGTCGCAGTGCGATCGACCGGCAGAAGCAGATCGAGCTGGCCAAGGCCCGCAACCTGCCGCACCCGATTGGCTTCAACTACAAGCAAACTCCTTCCGAGGCCTGAGCCATGTCCGCGCGCCTGCTCTATGTAATGGACCCGATGTGTTCCTGGTGCTGGGGCTTTGCCCCGGTGGCCAAAGCGTTGGTGGAGCAGGCCCAGGCGGCCGGTGTGGAGCTGCACCTGGTGGTGGGCGGCTTGCGTACCGGCAGTGGCGCGGCACTGGAGCCGACCACCCGGCGCTACATTCTGGAGCATTGGCAGGCGGTCACTGACGCTACCGGCCAGCCGTTCAAACGTGAAGGCGCGTTGCCCGACGGTTTTGTGTATGACACGGAGCCGGCGTGCCGGGCAATTGTCACCGCCCGCAGCCTGGCGCCGGATTGCGCCTGGAAGCTGCTGGGGCTGATCCAGCGTGCGTTCTATGTCGAAGGCCGCGACGTGACCCTCGCCAGCGTGTTGGTGGAACTCGCCGAGCAGGCGGGGATTCCGCGTATCGAGTTCGCCGGCGAATTCGACCGCGCCGAGCAGCATGCGGCCACGGCGGCCGATTTCACCTGGGTGCAGGACCTGGGCATCGCCGGTTTCCCGACGCTGCTGGCCGAGCGTAATGGTCAACTGGCCTTGCTGACCAACGGTTACCAGCCGCTGTCCGAGCTGTCGCCTTTGCTGGGCCGATGGCTGGAGCGAGCCACCTGTGCATGAACCCGCCCAGCGCACCGATCGCCTGACCTGGGCGGAAATTCGCCGCCTGGCCCTGCGTCACAAGAAATCCCTGTGGATCGCCAACGGCGTCGCCGTGCTGGCGACCCTGTGCAGCGTACCGATCCCCTTGCTGTTGCCCCTGCTGGTGGATGAAGTACTGCTGGGCCACGGCGACGCAGCCCTCAACGTGATGAACCACGCGCTGCCGCTGGGCTGGCAGAAAGCGGCCGGTTATATCGGGCTGATGCTGCTGGTGACCCTGTTCCTGCGCTGCGGCGCATTGGTGTTCAACGTGGTGCAGGCGCGGCTGTTTGCGCGGCTGGCCAAGGACATCGTGTACCGCATCCGCGTGCGCCTGATCGAGCGGCTCAAGCGTATTTCCCTGGGCGAGTATGAAAGCCTGGGCAGCGGCACGGTCACCACGCACCTGGTCACCGACCTCGACACGCTGGACAAATTCGTCGGCGAAACACTGAGCCGCTTCCTGGTGGCCATGCTCACGCTGGTGGGCACTTCGGCGATCCTGGTGTGGATGCATTGGCAACTGGCGCTGCTGATCCTGCTGTTCAATCCGCTGGTGATCTACGCCACGGTGCAGTTGGGCAAGCGCGTCAAACACCTGAAGAAGCTGGAAAACGACAGCACTTCACGTTTTACCCAGGCCCTGACTGAAACCCTGGACGCGATCCAGGAAGTCCGCGCTGGCAATCGCCAGGGGTTCTTCCTGGGGCGTCTGGGCCAGCGTGCCCAGGAAGTGCGCGACTACGCGATCCATTCCCAGTGGAAAACCGACGCCTCCAGCCGCGCCAGTGGTTTGCTGTTCCAGTTCGGTATCGACATCTTTCGCGCAGCGGCCATGCTCACCGTGCTGTTCTCCGACCTGTCCATCGGCCAGATGCTCGCGGTGTTCAGTTACCTGTGGTTCATGATTGGCCCGGTGGAACAGTTGCTGAACCTGCAATACGCGTATTACGCGGCGGGCGGGGCGCTGACGCGGATCAATGAGTTGCTGGCGCGTGCCGATGAGCCGCAATACGCCGGGGGCGAAGACCCATTCGTTGGGCGTGAGACCGTCGGCATTGAAGTGCGTGGACTCAATTTCGGTTATGGCGAAGACCTGGTGCTTGACCAGTTGAACCTGGCCATCGCCCCCGGCGAGAAGGTGGCAATCGTCGGCGCCAGCGGTGGTGGCAAAAGTACCTTGGTGCAACTCTTGCTCGGCCTCTACACGCCCCAGGCCGGGACCATCCGTTTTGGTGGTGCCACCCAGCAGGAAATCGGCCTGGAGACGATTCGCGAAAATGTCGCCGTGGTGCTGCAACACCCTGCATTGTTCAATGACACCGTGCGCGCCAACCTGACCATGGGCCGTGAGCGCAGTGACCAGGCGTGCTGGCAGGCACTGGAAATCGCCCAACTGGATGCTACCGTCAAGTCACTGCCCTTGGGCTTGGACAGTGTGGTGGGGCGTTCCGGCGTGCGGTTTTCCGGCGGGCAGCGTCAGCGCCTGGCGATTGCGCGGATGGTGTTGGCCGAGCCGAAGGTCGTGATCCTCGACGAAGCGACTTCCGCCTTGGACGCCGCCACCGAGTACAACCTGCATCAGGCGCTCGCACGCTTCCTGAGCGGGCGTACTACACTGATCATTGCCCACCGCCTGTCGGCGGTTAAGCAGGCAGATCGAGTATTGGTGTTCGACGGCGGTCACATTGCCGAGGACGGTGATCATCAGCAATTGATTGCCGATGGCGGCTTGTACGCCAAACTCTATGGACACTTGCAACAAGTGCGTTGATTTAGCCTGGGCTGAGCTATCGGAAGCGGATATTCGCGTGCGTATCCAGCAGTGCATGTGCAAGGGACTTCATGAAGCAAAAGCGGACTCTCGGAACGCCAAAACTGTTGGGCATCGTCTGGCCCTTTATCGCCGTTGTACTGTTCCAGGCATTGTTGGGCTGCGTCAGTCTCTACGTGCTTTCGGCAGTGCGTGGCTATGTGGCCGGTGAAAGCCTGTGGTCCAAAGGCCAGAAGGACGCCATCTATTACTTGACGCTGTACGCCGATAGCCGCGACGAAACCACTTACCTCAAATATCAGCAGGCCATTGCCGTGCCTCAGGGCGGCCACGAACTGCGCACTGCCCTGGACCGTCCTACCCCTGACCTGAGCGCCGCACGCCTGGGTATTCTCAAGGGCGGCAACCACCCGGATGACGTGTCCAACTTGATCTGGCTGTACCTCAACTTTCGTCATTTCAGCTACCTGGAAAAAGCCATCGAGTTGTGGGCAGTGGGCGATGGCTACCTGATGCAACTGGATGACCTCGCCCGTGAGATGCATGACGCGATCACCCGTGATCAGGTCAGCGCCAACGACGTACGCCAGTGGAAAGCACATATCGTTGGCATCAACGAAGGTGTGACGCCGGCCGCCAAGGCGTTCAGTGATGCGTTGGGCGAAGGCTCGCGGATGATCCTGCGGTTGCTGCTGATCACCAACCTGGCCACGGCCCTGGGGCTGATCGTGCTGGCACTGTTGCGCACCCATAAGCTGCTGACCCAGCGCCACGCGTTTGCCGACGCCCTGCAACAAGAGAAAGAGCGTGCGCAGATCACGTTGGAGTCGATTGGCGACGGGGTGATCACCACCGATGTCGACGGCGCCATCACCTACATGAACCCGGCGGCCGAAGCGCTGACCCACTGGAATTCGGCCCAGGCTCAAGGTCTGCCCCTGGCTGCGCTGTTCAACCTGCTGGATGACAATGCGCAACCAGACGGCTTTACCCTGATCGAACATATCGTCAAGGGCCAACTCAGCGGCGGCAGCGAGCATTCCAAAACCATCCAGCGCCTGGATGGCAGCACGGTCTCGGTGACGCTGGTGGGCGCGCCGATCCGCAGCACCGGCAAGGTCACGGGGGCGGTGCTGGTGTTGCATGACATGACCCAGGAGCGGCAATACATCGCCAACCTGTCCTGGCAGGCGACCCACGACGCCCTGACCGGCCTGGCCAACCGTCGCGAATTCGAATTCCGCCTGGAACAGGTACTGCATCCCACCGCCCAGCAGAATGGCGGGCGCCATGCATTGATGTTCCTAGACCTCGACCAGTTCAAGCTGGTCAACGACACCTGCGGCCACGCGGCGGGGGACGAGTTGCTGCGGCATATCTGTGCGCTGCTGCAGTCGGACCTGCGCGAAGGCGACACCCTGGCGCGGTTGGGCGGAGATGAATTCGGCATCCTGCTGGAAAACTGCCCGGCGGCGGTGGCAGAAAAGATTGCCGAGAGCCTGCGCCACACCGTGCAAAACCTGCACTTTGTGTGGAAGGGCCGGCCGTTCATGACCACCGTCAGCATTGGCCTGGTGCACCTGGGGCACACCCCGACCACCTTGGAAACCTCACTGCGCGCCGCTGACATGGCGTGCTACATGGCCAAGGAAAA
>Ga0308171_1001971_pt1 | contig 23773 bp, 20 predicted proteins | sample PhyGR1_FD_202135 | JGI IMG/M metagenome (GOLD analysis project Ga0308171, IMG submission 202135) | Phyllosphere microbial communities from UC Gill Tract Community Farm, Albany, California, United States - DLSLSG.R1 | ecosystem: Host-associated > Plants > Phyllosphere > Unclassified | place: USA... | reverse complement strand
TTAAAAAAATAGGACCAGAACCTAATGATGGATGATAGATGATCACTTCTCTATTACCTGCATTTCCTGCATAGCCTAAAGCAATTCCGTTTTCTGAAACTGACGTGAATACAGCTCTATCAAAGCCACTAGGTGGATTGAAAGATTTATAAACACCAGTCGTAATATTATAGATAAAAGGTTTCGCACCTTTGTAACCTACTACAATACCTGCATTGTTGACATCAGCCGCTTCGCCAAATTCTGGTGTTGCAGAATCGATGTAATGTAAAGTTCCATTAGCTTCAAAGTAAGCAGGCATCCATAATGACCCTTCGTCCAGAATATCAGGTCTATCCACAAATCCCGCAACAATTCCGTTGCTGTTGACTGCTTCTCCACGACCGTTTTCGTAAAGATTGTCACCAGAAAGTTTTGTCAATGTATTAGATTCTGTATCATAAAGGAACGGCCAACTGGTATATCCGGTTGCACCGATCTGTCCCGTCACGTATTTACTATTTTGTGAGATATCGTTTGAGTTGGCAAATGAGCTACTGCTTGGAGTCTCGCCTTCAAAATAGCCTACAGAGGTCCATGTTCCATTTTTTCTATAAGCTGCCATTGCAATGCTTTCTTCTTCAGAAATTACAAGGACACTTGCACCAGCAACATCGCCAACATTGTTGATTCGGTTGGTCGCCTGTCCACCTTCAGTTGGTGTAGTCGTGTTGGTCGTATAATCATAATACGCACCAGAATGTATGGCAGACCCACTGTCATTGATGTCATAGAAACGAGCACCCATCTCGTCTATTAATCTGAATTCCATTTGTTGAGCCTTCACTCCGTTCATAGCAGTGATACCGAGTAAAAGTAGATAGACTTTTTTCATAAATTTAAAATATTAAAATGTGAACTTTTTTTTGATGAAACTTACTTCCACAATTTTATGTTAAAATAATATCATTTCCTAACTTTTATCTTTCCGAATTCGTGAATTTAGAAAGGATTAAAGTTTCAAGCTATTAAAAATCAAATATTTAAAAACAAGCTTAAATTAATTCCATATTTGCAATCAAAGTATCAAAAATCGCGTATTTCACAAATAAAAAAGCTATTTTTGTGTTATGCGACGATTGCTTTTTTTGTGGTTTTTAATTTTTTCCGGCGTCATTCTGATTTCGGCACAAAGCAACCCAGAAACTTTGCAACTTCTCGACAAAGCTTACAAAAGCCTCTATGAAAATCCGGATAACACATTCCAAATTCTTCAAAATATAGATGAGAACAAGGAATCTGAACTCATCAAACAACGTCTTCAAATCTTATCATCCAGAGCTTACAATTTCAAAGGCGATTACGCAAAATCCATTGAGCAATCCATTAATAAAGATCTGAGTGAAAACAGAAATGACAACACCTCTTTCTACTCAGATTATGCACTGGCACAGCAATATCAATCCCTTCGACTCTATAAACAATCCATCAGAATCTCTCAAAATCTGGTTGACAATGCTTCGAAGATAAAATCCCAGCGTTATCCGGAAAACCTTCTGGCTTACATCTACCAATTAAATGCTTCCAACCTGATGGTTCAAAAAAAATGGAAAGAAGCGGAGGAAAACCTGAAGCAAAGTAATTCGTTACTGAAAGATTCGGATGAAGATTTTATCATTTCGATAGAAAATCAGATTTATGAAACCTTTCTCTATATTTCTCAAAATCAAATTGATAAAGCAGAAAAAGCAGCGAATGAAATTCAGTTAAAACTTAATAAAACGCCTCAATATATTTTCTTGAGAGCTTTCAATCTCGATAATCTCGGAAGGATTCATTTCTTGAAAAAAGATTACCAAAAGTCTACAGAGAATCTGAATCAAGGTTTGGAATTAATTCAAAACAAATCTTACGACGCGCTGAAAAACAGAATCTACGATGATTTGTCTAAAAATTATCTCGCTCTTAAGAATGAGGATCTGTATCAAAAATATTATTCAATCTATAAGGAGCAAACTGATAAACTTGATAAAAATAAAAAAGAAGCCATTCGGAATCTCGTAAAACTGAATGACCAATATGAAAATCAACGTATTGAGTATTCCCACAAAAATTTCACATCCAATATTTTAATCATTAGCATCATTTGCCTTATTGGAATCGCAGCCATTATTTTCATTAGCATTTCTGAAAAAAGAAAGACAAAATCTATCCAAAAGCAAATTGATTTCTATTCGAAACAACAGGAATTCAGCAAAAAAATCGAGGAGAAAGAAATTATAAAAACAGGAAAAACCGAACCTGAAATATCTAAAAAACCAGTCTTTATCTCAAAGGAAAAAGAAGCGGATATTCTGGCAAGATTGGAAGAATTTGAGAAATCAGAAAACTTCCTTAGCAAAGAAATGTCACTCGCCGTTCTAGCCGGACAATTGGAAACAAACACCAAATATCTTTCGGAAGTCATCAACAAATACAAAGAAAAAAATTATAACAATTACATCAACGAATTAAGGATCAACTACATTGCTTATCTTTTGAAAACAGATTCTGCTTATCTTAATTATAAAGTGAGCTATCTGGCAGAGAAAGCTGGATTCTCGTCTCACAGCGCGTTTACGACCGTTTTCAAATCCGTGACAGGCATTTCGCCGAACACTTATATTCAGCAATTGACACAGAATCAAAAATGAAACGTTTCCTTTTCATAATAATCCTATTCTCATTTACCGGAATTTTCAAATCCCAGTATAATGAAGAAATGTACAAAAAGGCACTTTCGGACATTTATCAAGACCCTGACAGCTCTCAGAAAATTGCTAAGGAAATGCTTAAAAATGAGAAAAATCCGGACAATCTCATTAAGCTTTACAAACTCATCTCACATTCTTACATCTCAAAAAGAGATTTTGACAAATCGCTGGATTGGGTTCTGAAGATGAAAGAACTCAGTAAAAATGTGACCAATCCGGAACAAAAAATAAAAATCCTAAATGCCACATCCATACAATACCAGCAGATGGGACTCAATAGCAAGACTTTGGAAATCCTGGATGAATCTTATCAAATTTGTAATCAACTTCCAGATGGGAAATTCAAGACCTATTATCTTGGACTCAATTCGGCGTTAAGAGGTTTGGTTTATAAATCTCAGGATAACAACGAGTTGGCTTTGGAAAAACTTCTCATCGGACTCGCTTACATCAAAAAAGTCGGAAACTATGATAATGCCATCGCCAACTCCAGTGTTTTCCTGTACAATATTGGCTATTGCTATTTTTATTTGAATAAATACAACGAAGCCGAAAAATATTTCAAACAATCCGCTGACGTTGCTCAATCCGTTCACGCAGAGAGTTTAGAAGCTTTCGCATACAAAGGTTTGTCCGAGAATTTTACAATTTTGGGAAAACATCAGGAAGCCATCGAACTTTTGAAAAAATCTGTCAATCTGTCCAAAAAAGTCGGCGACCTTGTCTTGAGTGAAGGAATTTACAAAGGTTTTTCGGACAATTATCTCGCTCTTCAAGATTGGAACAATTATGAAGTGTACAACAAACTGTACATCGAGACCAAATTTGCAAGGGAACAAAGCGAACTCGCCTCTCTCAACAAAAGCATCGATGTCCTGAATCAGGAAAACAACAACAAAATCGAGGAACAGAAAGGCAGACTGAGAATCATAAGTTCCATCATCATCGCCGTTTCTTCCGCCGTATTTACTTGGTTTCTTGTTATTTTTATCAGACACAAACGACGCAACAAATTATTAATTGAAAAGCTGAATCAAATCAACAAAATCACTAACTAAGAAATGAAGAATATTTTCGACCAAAACGATACAAGCCATTTCATCAAGAGGATCAATGCGCTTACGGAAGATTCTTTCCCAAAATGGGGCGTAATGTCCGTAGACAAAATGCTGGCGCACTGCAACATCACCTACGAACTCATCTACGAATCCGAAAAACACAAAAAACCAGGTCCTGTTACCAAATGGATCCTGAAACGCTTTATCAAATCAAAAGTCGTGAGCGAAACGCCATACAAGCACAACTCACCAACTTCCGCAATGTTCGTCATCACAGACAACAAAAGTTTCGAAGACGAGAGAAAACGCATCATCGGATTCATTCAGAAAACCCAGCAATTGGGCGCAGACGCGTTCGAAGGGAAAGAAAGTTTCAACTTCGGAAAACTCACGTCTACAGAATGGAACAATATGATGGCAAAACATCTTGACCACCATTTGCAGCAATTTGGCGTTTAGGATTTGGGCCGCTTTTGACTACGTCGAATAGCAATTTGAAATTATTTTTTATGGCAGCTATTTCCGCCTTCCGTTCCCAATCTTTTTTGCAGCCGATTTCCAGTTCAATAGAATGTGAGTACACGCAAAAAAGGATTTCCACTCAAGTCGGGCTGCAGATTCAACATCAAAACAAGATCGGTCAATAATTTCAACATTTTCCCTTTTAAGAAAATCAATGAAATTGTGGGAAACCAATTCTCACCCTTAATATAAATTAATAAAAAATGAAACTTTTCACACCTATAAAATTCAGAAATATAGAACTGAAAAACCGAATCGTAATGTCGCCAATGTGTATGTATTCTGCGGAAGATGGCGTTGCAAACGATTTTCATTTCGTTCATTATGGTAGCCGCGCGCAAGGCGGCGCTGGCCTAATCATCACAGAAGCAACCGCAGTAGAACCTCGCGGAAGAATCACCAACAAATGTCTTGGGATTTGGAATGACGAACAAGCTTTGGCTTTGAAAAAAATAGTGGATTTCGTCCACAAAAATTCAGAAAGTAAAATCGGAATCCAGTTGGCTCACGCAGGCAGAAAAGGTTCAACTTGGGAAAATAGACAAATCAGCATCGAGGAAGGCTGGGAAACCATCGCGCCAAGCCCAATCCCATTTCATCATTCCGAAAGAATCCCACACGAACTGACTGTTGAAGAAATCAAAGTTTTAGTTGAAGATTTCAAAAAAGCAGCAAAAAAAGCAGTTGATGCAGGTTTTGATGTTATAGAAATTCACGGTGCGCACGGTTATCTGATTCACCAATTTCTTTCACCACTTTCTAACACAAGAACTGACGAATATGGCGGAAATCCAGAAAACCGCGCAAGATTCTTAATGGAAATTGTTGACGCAGTCAATTCAGAAATAACAGAAAACGTTGCCCTTTTCGTAAGAATCTCCGGAACAGAATATGCAGAAAACGGTTGGGATGTCAACGACAGCGCAGAACTAGCCAAAATTTTGAAAACCAAAAATGTAGATTTGATAGACGTTTCCAGCGGTGGCAATATCAATGGCGTCACAATTCCTTTGAAACCAGGCTATCAAGTTCCGTTGGCAGAAGATGTAAAGAAAATTGCAGAAATAGATACGGCCGCAGTTGGATTGATTACAACAGCAGAACAAGCAGAAGAAATCTTGGAAAGTGGACAGGCTGATTTGATTTTCCTGGCAAGAGAGATTCTTAGAAATCCATATTTTGCAGTACAAGCGGCTTGGAAAAATGATGAGGAGAATTTCTATCCTCATCAGTATTTGAGAGCGAAACCTGTAAAGTAAAATTAATAAAACAAAAGAGACTTAACAATGTTTGTTAAGTCTCTTTTGTTTTTATCTAATACTGAAAATTCCTAAAAGCTTCCAGCGTCTTATCGATCTCTGTATCGCCAATCGCGGACGAAATAAACCAGGTTTCGTAACCACTCGGCGGAAGATAAATACCTTGCTCCAAAACCTGATGGAAAAGATTATTGAACAAACCGATATTGGAGTTATTCACTTCATTAAAATTACTCGCCGAACTTACACCAAAGAAAATCGACATCATACTTCCCTTTCGGTTGATCCTGTGTCGGATGCTTTTTTCATTAAGGATCTTCCCAATTTCAAAATCTAAGGTTTCTGTCGTTTTATCCAGTTTTTTATAGAAATCTGGATCTTGCTTTATTAATTGCAAAGTTTTGAGTCCAGCTCGCATGGCCAAAGGATTTCCGCTTAAGGTTCCGGCTTGATAAACGTTTCCTCTTGGAGAAAGTTGATTCATGATTTCGTTTCGACCTGCAAAAGCACCAACTGGCAATCCGCCACCTATTACTTTTCCGAAAGTCACTAGATCGGCTTTTACATTCAAAGCTTCCTGTGCGCCACCAAAAGCCAATCGAAAACCTGTCATCACTTCATCAAAGATCAATAATGCGCCATTCTCGTCACAGATCTTTCTAAGGTTTTGAAGGAAATTATTTTCCGGCAAGATGCAACCCATATTTCCAGCAATTGGCTCTACAATGATTGCAGCAATCTGCTCAGGATTATTTTTGAAAAGCTCTTCAACTTGTTCTATGTTATTGTATTCAGCCAACAAAGTATCTTTCGCAGTTCCCTGTGTTACACCTGGAGAATTTGGACTTCCAAACGTAGCCATTCCACTTCCCGCCTGAATCAAAAATGAATCCGAATGGCCGTGATAACAACCTTCAAACTTGATGATTTTTTCCCTATTCGTATAACCTCTTGCCAAACGGATTGCGCTCATACAAGCTTCAGTTCCCGAAGAAACCATTCTGATCTGGTCGATATTCGGAACGTTTTCTACGATATATTTTGCAATCTCGGTTTCCAGTTCTGTTGGCGCTCCGAAAGAAAACCCTTTTTCAGCCTGCAATTTCAAAGCTTCCAAAACTTCTGGGTGTGTGTGTCCCAAAATTGCAGGTCCCCAAGAATTGATATAATCGATGTAGTTTCTGTCGTCCTCATCTGTAAGATAAGCACCTTTTGCAGACTTCATAAAAAGTGGAACACCGCCCACAGATTTGAAAGCACGAACTGGCGAATTCACACCGCCCGGAATATATTTGTACGCCTCTTCAAAAAGCGCTGAACTTCTTTGGTATAACATTTTTGTTGATAGTTGTTGGTTGATAGTTGTTAGTTTCAAATCTAATTTCTAACAGCTAAAGTCTAATTTCTATTTAGCTTCTCGGTTTTTTACTTTGCAGATAGATCAATTGCCCAGATCTTGGCTGCTGGCCTTGGTTCATCCTATTTTTGCTGTACAGCTTCTTCTCTTTGATGGCAAATTTCTGCGCAATGTCGTGCATCGTTTCTCCAGTTCCAGCTTTATAAGTCGCTTTGTTTCCTGATGAGTTTTTACCTTCCAGGAAGATGATGTCATTCTTCGCTAATTTGGAACTTTCCAATTCATTGTATTTCATCAGACGTTTTTCGCTGACCCCAAATTTCTTGGAAATTTCAGAAATATCAGCATCCACAGGCATTACGAAAAACTTAAGACCATCATTTGGATGATTCTTCACAAGGATATTTTTCAGAAGCGCCGTTCTGGTTTTGGAATCTACAATATCGGAAACCTGATTTTGCTGTTTGGCGTACGAACTTTGTTTGTAGTCCACCTTAATGGTCGGCGGCGTCACTTTGTCATTTTGCTTTTCCTGACTTAGCTGCGCCATAAAAACCGCATCGTTATTAAGCGAAGGATACATTTTCAGGATGGCATAATAAACTTCATCTTTGCTCGTATTATCGAATTCATAAAGTTTGTAACGCTCGATTTTGTCAATTAAAATATAAGCATATCTCGGATTGGTCGCGTAACCAGCTTTCTTCAGGCCGTGCGCCCAAGCTCTGTAATCTTTCGGATTCAGGTCAAAGAGTTTGGTGTAATATTTTCTCGTCGCCAAGAAGACCGAATGGTCTTCGTAAGACTGCTTGGGATCTTCGTACACGCGGAAACATTCGTTTGGCGCGTCGTCCGTGTGGCTCATTGTTTTGCCCGTCCAGTCTTCTTTGCATTTGATTCCGAAGTGGTTTTTTCCCAACTGAGCCAATCGGCTTTGTCCGCCGCCTGTTTCCAAAAGTCCCTGCGCCAAAGTGATGCTCGCCGGAATCTTGTATTTCTCCATTTCTTCTACCGCGTACGGCGCAAATTTTTGGATGTATTGGTCTTCCGTTTTCCAGGTTTGTGCTTTAAACAAGCCTAAAACACTCACAAAACCAATCACTAATAACTTTCTCATATTTATCTTTTACAAAATACTTTAATTTTTTTAGGAGCTTGATCCCGCTTTCCACTATATCTTTTTTGTCATCGCGGTCGAGGTTTGTCCAATTTTTTTTGAAGCTTTTCCACGCAATGCCAAAAAAGGATGCCGTTGCAATCGGGGCTATCGTATGGAGCTAGATTCTTATTTCTTCATTTCGAAAAACATACGACTACAGTTAGTCAATTTCTAAAATTGTTCTCGACACAAAAATCATTTACGTTTCTCTACAATGATTTTCACTCGAACTGACGCTAGCTCTCAAAATCTATCAAATCTCTTCCTTTACTTTTCAAAAACAGATTCGCTCCTTTGATGCCTTGCAATCCACCGGTATGAAAAGCCAGGATCTTTGAACCTTTCGGGAAAAATCCCTTTTCTGCCAATTCAAAAATAGTTTGCATCAGCTTTCCTGTATAGATCGGATCAAGCGGAATCTGATATTCCTCCAAGAACCAATTTATAAAACGAACATTTTCATCCGATATTTTACCATAACGGTTTTCTTCCGCATCTTTCAACTCAAAGTTTTCTTTTCCGCTCCAATGCAAAATAGTTTTCTCCAAAGAATCATCTCTCACCACCTTGATGCCTAACACCTTTTGACCAGCTTCCGCAAATTTGGAAATTCCGGCAATTGTGCCGCCGGTTCCAACTGCGGTGCAAAGATAATCAAAATCTTTGGTGTCATTTCCCAACATATATTGGACACCTTCCACAGCCATTTTATTACTTCCACCTTCCGGAATCATCAAAGCATTTGGATATTGATTTGAAAATTTTTCCGTGAGTTTTTTTTTATTTTGATAATCTTCTCTTGACACAAAATGAAAATCCATTCCGTTTTTTGAAGCTTCGGAAAGTGTGGGATTTTCGTGCCAATTGTTTTCCAATTCGTTTCCACGGATGATTCCGATGGTTTTGATTCTAAACTCTTTTCCAAAAGCTGAAACTGACGCAATGTGATTGGAAAATGCACCACCGAATGTTATCAATAAAGGATTCTCAGGTTTCGATTCCAGATATTGATTGACATTGAGGAAGAGTTTCCAGAATTTGTTTCCGGAAATTTTGGGATGGATTAGATCTTCTCTTTTGATGAAAATCCGGACATCAAAATTGGTTTTCAATTCTGTGATGGGGATTTTATGTTCCGGAATTTGAAGCATCTTCAAAATTAATGATTTTGGTTTAGAATTTTACTTTATTTATCATATAAACCACCCCGTCTTCCAAATTTATCAATTCGGAATCCACCCCTCCAAAGGAGGGGAATTTTGCATATTTTTTAGAATGTTCAATTAATTCTGAAAACTTGAATTGGATGACAAAACCAATAGCCCCGATAGTAACGGTTACCCCACAGCAAGCGCCGGGAAAAGCTTTGGCGCGAGGAGTAATAGTGGATAGCGGGATTAAGCTCTTGAAAAATACGCAAACAAAAAATCCACCTAATTTGGTGGATCTTGTAAGATATAGTTGCTAAGAATTATTTTGTTCTCTCGATGATCTTTTTCACTGCTTTTACGACAGCTTCTGCGTCGATCTGGTATTTTTTCATCAATTCTGCAGGCGTCCCCGATTCTCCGAAAGTATCGTGAACCGCAACGAACTCCTGAGGTGTTGGTCTTCTTCTTGCCAAAACGCCAGCGATAGATTCGCCCAATCCGCCTAGGAAATTATGCTCTTCTGCAGAAACTAGTTTCCCTGTTTTCTCCACAGATTTCAGGATAATCTCTTCGTCCAAAGGTTTGATTGTATGAATATTGATGATTTCACAAGAGATGCCTTCTTTCTCCAACTCGTCTGCTGCCAATAACGATTCCCAAACCAAATGTCCAGTTGCAACGATGGTCACGTCTGTTCCTTCCTGTAAAAGAATTCCTTTTCCGATCTCGAAAGGCATATCTTCTGGAATAAAAACGGGAACCACAGGACGACCAAATCTAAGATAAACCGGGCCTTCATGTTCTGCTGCGGCTAATGTTGCGGCTTTGGTCTGGTTGTAATCGCAAGGATTGATCACCGTCATCCCAGGAAGCATTTTCATCATTCCGATATCTTCCAAAACTTGGTGTGTTGCGCCATCTTCACCCAAAGTAACTCCGGCGTGAGAAGCGGCAATTTTCACATTTTTATTAGAATAAGCGATCGACTGACGGATCTGATCATAAACTCTTGAGGTTGCAAAGTTGGCGAAAGTTCCTGCGAAAGGAATCTTCCCGTTGATCGTAAGACCTGCTGCCAAGCCCATCATATTGGCCTCAGCAATACCAGTCTGGAAGAATCTTTCCGGTGCTTTTTCTATGAATTTTTCCATCTTCAAAGAGCCGATCAAATCTGCGCAAAGTGCGACAACATTTGGGTTGGTGTCCGCCAATTCTGCCAAACCAGCTCCAAAGCCTGAACGTGTATCTTTTTTTTCTGTGTATGTATATTTCATTATTTTATAATTGATGGTTGATAAGTGATAAATGATTTTTTTTACAATCATTCATCATCAATAATTTATCATTGATAATTAATAGTCCGCTGGTGATTCAAGGTACAATTGTTTGAAAGCTGTATCTAACTGCTCATCATTGGGTGCTTTTCCGTGCCAAGCGTGACTTCCCACCATATAATCTACACCACTTCCCATCTCTGTATGAAGTAAAATAGCGACAGGTTTTCCGTTTCCTGTTTCTGATTTTGCCTTGTTCAAAATAGCAATCACAGCTTCCAGATCGTTACCATTTTTCTCTTCCAAAACCAACCAACCGAATGCCTCTAACTTAGCGTGAAGATCTCCCAATGGCAAGACAACATCCGTATCACCATCAATTTGTCTTCCGTTGTAATCTATGGTTGAAATGATATTGTCAACTTTTTTTGCAGCTGCATACATAAAAGCTTCCCAATTTTGACCTTCCTGCAATTCGCCATCACCTTGAAGTGTGTAGACTAGAGAATTATCTCCATTTAGTTTTTTACCTTGAGCTGCGCCTAAAGCAACTGAAAGACCTTGACCTAAAGATCCAGATGCGACTCTGATTCCCGGTAAACCTTCATGTGTTGTTGGGTGACCTTGCAATCTGGAATTCAGTTTTCTGAAAGTTGCCAATTCTGCAACCGGAAAGAATCCGAATCTTGCCAAAGTACTATAAAATACCGGCGAAATATGACCATTGGAAAGGAAAAACAAATCCTCGCCATTACCTTCCATCGTGAAAGGTAATTTGTAGTTCAAAATTTCCCCATAAAGTGCTACGAAATATTCTGTACAACCAAGAGAACCTCCCGGATGACCGCTGTTTACAGCGTGAACCATTCTAAGAATGTCCCTTCTGATCTGCGTTGAAAGGCTTTTCAACTCTTCAATAGATTTGCTCATTATTTAAGATTTACTTTAATGCGAATTTACTGATTTTTTATGTGTCAATCCAAGTTGAACCCAACATAATAAACAAGACTTATTAATAATTAACAATTTTTAATAGTTAAAGATATTAAAACAAAAAACTCCAGCGTTGCCACTGGAGTTTAATCTATTTTTAAAGTAATAATTATTTCCCAAATGTATAAGTAACACCCAATTGGAAAACACCATTTCTTGCAGAATCACCGCCTTCGTTGTCTTTTACGATATCAGTAACTCCAGCTACATATCTTAGATTTGCGCCAAAGTTGGAAGTAAAATTATAACCAGCACCTAAGCCGATACCTAAATCAAATCCATTGATGAAATCCTTGAAATCCGCAGAATCGCCGTCCGCTTTTACCTTAGCACTAACCAAGAAACTAAATTCCGGACCAGCCTCCAAATAGAATTGCGGTGTTGCTTTGTATTGGAAGAAAACTGGCACAGAGATGTAGTCCAGATTCATCTTTACATCTCCAGCGCCATCGTATCCAACACCTTTGCCACTGTAAAGAACCTCAGGCTGAATACTGAAAGTTTCAGCAATTGGAATATTGGCAAAAGCGCCGGCATAAAAACCGAATTTTGCTTTACTATCGTCTAAATTAGAAACACTTGAAAGATTGCCGCCTGCTTTCAGTCCAAATCTTGTCTGAGCGTTCATTGTTCCAAATAGTGCTACAGCACCAATTAAAATGATTTTTTTCATAGTTTGATTTTTAAAATGTTATTAATGTTAAATTAACTTAAAACGTTACTAAATTAATAATTTTTCACAAACTACAAAATAAAATAGATAAAACTTAATCTCTATAATATCAAATCATACAAAAGGTTTTACAGGTGTTAAGAATATTAGATATCAAAAAAAAAAAACTCCGATGAAAACATCGGAGTTTTAATTATTTTTAAGGTAAGATTATTTCAAGTTGAAATTAAAACCTACAATCACTGAACCTACAGTTTCGTTTCCACGGTAAGGTCTGTCATCATAATAACCTCTTCCATATCTGCTAGAGATACTTTGGTAACCTACATACAATTCACCAACTGGCATATTATACATAAACTTCGGTACAGCATATAGACCTCCGTCAACATTATCAGCTGTAGAAATGGCATAACCAAGATCCAAACCAACTGCTATCGGTGCTCCAGAAAATGAATATTTTCCAGAAACTGCTACTGGAATAAATCCGAAATCGTCACCTTTATAAGTATCTCCACCGTATCTATAGCTTTTAGCAATATAATGAGAATATCCAGTTGCCACACCTAGACCAAAACCTTTTGCAAGATTCCATCTGTAAGCTGCATCCAGACCTAATGTAAAATCAGAGTTACCTGTTGTAGGTGCACCAATGTGAGCGCCTAATTTAAAACCTTCCTGAGCCTGCGTAAAACCAAAAACGGCAATAGCTGCAGCTAAAAAAATCTTTTTCATAGTTTATAAAATTAAATTTTCACACAAACGCTAGCAATATTTGTACCAAACTGTAATTTTACTTTCTCTCAACGCTGTTGTAAGCCATAATAATTTTTTTCACCACAGGATGTCTCACCACATCTTCTTCACTAAGATGCACAAATCCAATCTCTTCTACATCTTTCAAAATGGTCATCGACTCTTTCAATCCAGATTGTTGATTTTTGGGAAGATCGACCTGGCTTGGATCACCTGTAATGATGAATTTTGCGTTCATTCCCATTCTTGTGAGAAACATTTTCATTTGAGAATGTGTGGTATTCTGCGCTTCATCCAAGATCACAAAAGCCTCATCTAGCGTTCTACCTCTCATGAAAGCCAAAGGAGCAACTTCGATGATTCTTTTCTCCATGTAACCTTCCAGTTTCTCGTGCGGAATCATATCTCGCAATGCATCATACAATGGTTGCATGTAGGGATCCAATTTTTCCTTCAGATCGCCAGGGAGAAAACCAAGACTTTCACCTGCCTCTACTGCAGGTCTAGTCAAGATGATCCTCTTCACCTCTTTATCACGAAGCGCTCTTACAGCCAATGCGACACTGGTGTAAGTTTTTCCTGTTCCCGCAGGTCCAATCGCAAAAACCATATCTTTTTTCTCGGAAACCTTTACCAATTTTTTCAGATTGGTTGTTTTAGCCTTGATGACTTTCCCATTGACACCTTTTACAATGATGTCCTGATCGAAGACCAATTGTTTTTCGGAATCATCTTTAAGTTTGAGAAGAGACTCTAATTGCTTTATTTCTAAGGAATTGTGTTTGGAAATATAATCCGAAACATCATCCAACTTTTTCTTCAGCAAGTCCAAAGTTTCCCTGTTTCCCATGGCGAAGACAAAGTTATCTCTGCCTGTGATCTTGAGCGTCGGAAAGCTGGATTTTAATAGATTGAAATTTTGATTCTGAACACCATAAAACGTTTTGGTGTTGATACCTTCAAGTTCATAATTTATTTCGAACATATATGACATTAGTGGTTAGTCTAACAAATATATGAATAGATTTGATATGATATTAGCCTTTAAAAATTGATTTATATTAAATTTGCAACAAATATTAAAATATGTCAGTCATTACACTCACTTCAGATTATGGACTTGTGGACCACCGCGTCGCAAGCATGAAAGGTAAAATCCTAAGCTGGAGCGAAGAAGTAAAAGTGATCGACATTACACATAACATCACGTCTTACAATCTTTTACAGACTGCATATATCGTCAGAAATGCCTACAAATTTTTCCCGGAAGGCAGCGTTCACATTATTGCGGTTGACAGTTTTTATCACAAATCCAGGAAGAATATTCTTGCGAAAATCGATGGACATTATTTCATCTCAGCGGACAACGGTATTACAAACCTCATGTTTTTTGATATAAAACCAGAAGCCATCTATGAGATCACATTGAACAATCGTTTTGATGACAAAGTTATTTTTCCTGCAACAGAAATATTCGTGCCCGCGGCCATGCATCTCTACAAAGGCGGATTACCGGAAGTCATTGGTCGAAAGATCAAAACGATAAAAGACGTTTCTTTCCCAAGAGCGATCTATAATGAGAATGAAAAAATGATCATCGGGGAAGTGATGTACATTGATAATTTCGGGAACGTGGTCTCCAATATCAGTCGTAAATTTTTCGAAAAATACGCTTCTATCGCAGGCAACTTCACAGTAAAATTCAGGAATATCGTTTTATCAAAAATATTGGATCAATATACAGATGTTGTGACCGATTGGGAAAGAGAACAGGAGTTTCATGGAAAATCTTCTGTAATCTTCAATGACGCGGACCTGCTGGAGATCACGATTTATAAAGGAAGTGTTCTGAACGGTGCTTCTTCCCTATTCGGAATGAGCACAGGCGAGAAAATCTATGTAGAATTTGAATAAAATAAAAAAAACCGACATCGCTGTCGGTTTTTTTATAGTTAGAATAATCAATATTATTGTTTTATCAATTTCTTACTGAAACTTTCGTTTGCTGTTTTTATCTTCACAACATAGTTTCCAGTTTTCAGTCTAGAAACATCGAATGTATTTTTTGATAAACTATCAGCCTCAAACTGCTTCACTAATTTCCCTGAATTATCATAGATCTCAACTGCAGTAATCTTGTTAATTCCATTCAAAGCGAATTGGCTTTTAACCGGATTTGGAGACAACGAAATATCTTTGGAATTGATAACATCATCCACTGCAAGCGCCGTACAGCTAAAGTTAGCCTTGAAACCAGCCCTTGTTTGTCCGGTCGTCGATCTGAAAGTAATAGTGATTGCTCCTGTTGCATGAGTAGATTCAAATGCAGGTGGCAAGGTATTTCCGGTCATTAATCCTTGAAAAGGAACTCCTGCCGTCAGGCCATTTCTTACAATTATATAGTCACCTGCATTTATATCAAATTCCGTAAATGTGATCTTCAATTTTTGAGAAGAGTCGTTTGGATAGAATGTTTTTGTCCAGTTTTCATTATTAGAATAATTACCATTTTCACCTCCAGTATCTGTAACTGTTTCACCACACCAATTATTACCTGGTAAAATAATCAATGACCTTTGAAACAATGGAGAACAATCTGTTCCGGCCTCTATTTTATAGAAGACTTTTGCAGTAAGCCCCGTGACATTGAAGACTTTTGTAGAAGTAGTTCCTGAGCTCACAATTGTACCGTCCATTGTGGAAACCCTATACTTCCAAGAGGTAGATGTATTATCTGAAATTGTAACTGTAGCACCTGTTTCCGTAACGTTTGTCACAGTCATGTTGTTCAAGGTCACATCACATGATTTGGAACAGTCACCACTCATACATGCTTTAGAATCAATAGTTTGCCTGATAAGGTCTCCAGGCTGAGGCCCAAATCCATTCGCAAAGCTGATCCCAACCGAATTCACTAAATGACAGTAACTCATGATCGTTCCCTTTGTAGTTGTGGGAAGTGGTCCGTCACAACCTTCGTCATTACCAGATGCTGGTCCACAACCATCGATAGCGGTATTATTACCATTCCAGGCACAAGCATGTGTATGCGGAGAACCAAGATTATGTCCTAATTCGTGAGTCATCGCTTCTATGTTCCAAGAATAAGTAGGTACTGCAACATTTTGGCTATTCACACCACAATAAGAATATTTGTAAGTTCCGCAAAGCGCATCTACATAAGCTACACTAGTTGTTGCAGGATTTCTGATTAGCTGAGCAAGGTCACCATTAAAAGTTGGCCTTGCAGTTCTGAACTGGCTAAGTATCGTTCCTGGTTGTCCAGAATAAGGATCTGTTGTTGTCCAAACATAAATAGAACTCATTGCAATATTTACGCTTTCATTATCATACAAAGTTTTGATATTGTTGAACAAAGCTGTCACCCAGTTTGTTGTATTCGTTACGTTGGAACCATTTTGAGTATACGGTCCATAACCTACCTCAAAATAAACTCTTACACAGTTGGCAGTTAGCTTATTGGAAGTTTTTTTGGTTGGGTCATAGGAGATCTTGTTCGCTGCGTTTTCCGGTAATTGGTCCGCACCACACGAGAACGGGTTTTTTGGTTTCAATTTGTAATCGCTGTAAGAGACGAAATCCTGAGAGCTTTTAGCTTTTCCCAGAACCACATTTCCCAATTCATTTGTGGAGGCAACTCCTACCACATCATTGTCAAAGAAACTGAAGGCTACAACAGAACTGTTATCTCCTTTTATAATTCCCTGATAATAAACACCTGGGATATAAGCTTTGATTCCTTTATCTGTATCGACTTGAAAATCAGTTGTAAGAATATTATTCTTAACCAATTCTACCGTAAGTTCACGATCCTCGAATGGGAAAGTAAGTTCCATGGCTTCAGGCTTATCATTTACAATGGCCTGCAATTCCGAAGGCTTCAACTGCATCACCGTCACATCCGAAGCCTCATTTTTATACATGATGGCATTTTTGGAAGCGACATCTTTTGCAAAGGGGCTAAACTTCACAAAACTTCTATTTTTCGCCTTTTGGTCCGCTACTTTTTGGGCAATAGGCTTTAGGTCTTGTGAAAAACCTAGAACTACCATTCCCGCAGAAAATAATAGCTGTAAAATTCTTTTCATAATACTTTAATTAAATTAATGACACAAAAAAAGCGATTTTTTATCATAATCCATTTCAAAAATGGAATTTTAACTATTATAGTTTAATTAAAATAATATCTTAAAATCGATTTATATCAATTAAATCAAAAAAAATAATTCCATTAAAAGCAAACAATCATAAGTTTTATTCAAAAAAAATGGCCAAAAAAAATAATTTTGACCATTTTTACTTAATTTAATAAAATTATTCTTTGATCAATTTTTTACTTAAGGTTTCATTAGCCGCTTGGATCTTGATGATATATCCCCCGATCTTCAATTTGGAAACATCGTAACTATTTTTCAAAACCGAAGCTTCTTCAAAGGTTTTCACCAGTTTTCCAGAAGCATCGAAAATACTCACTGACTCTATCTTATCAACTCCATCAATTTTGAAATTACCTCTAACTGGATTTGGAGAAAGCAGTACAGCTTTATTTTTATCAATATCAGAAACACTGAGTGTACTACAAGAAAACACAGCAGACCAACCAGACATTGTAAGATACGTATCCGATTTGAAAACAACAGTGATAGCACCCGTAGTATCAGTAGAAGTAAAAGTTCCTGGATTGAAATTACCTGTCATATTATTAGCTCCTGAGAAAATGGGAGAAGAAGCGCTCGCGCCGTTTCTGATGGTCATAAAGTCGTAGCCATCCTCCAGATCAAAACTATTGAACGTTAACTTCAATTTTTGACCTGCCGAATCTGGATAGAAAGTCTTCACAAAATCCTCCGCATCCGAGTAATTCCCTGTTGCTCCGCCAGAATCTGTGAAAGCCTTACCACACCAGTCATCATTGGTCAAAAACATATTGCTCGTCTGGAATGCATTCTCGCCTGCACAGAAAGTTCCAACTAACAATTTGTAATAGGTATTGGCCGTCAAACCGTCAATAGACAATGTTTTGGTAGAAGTCGTGCCGGATTTCACGATCGCCCCGTCCATTTGGGTCACTCTGTATTTCCAAGAAGTAGAAGTATTGTCTGTAATTGTAGCCGTAAAATTAGTTTTTGCAATACTGTTGAAAGTGATCGCAGATACCGTGATCGGACAAGTCGTAACGCAATCTGTTCCCAGACATGCCTTTGAGTCCACAAGTGTTCTTATCAAAGCCGCAGGCTGAGGTCCAAACCCATTGGCAAAACTAATTCCTACATTCAGATGGCAATAGCTCATGATCGTTCCTTTCGTAGGAATCGGGCCGTCACAACCTTCGTCATAGCCAGACATCGGGCCACAGCCATCGATAGCTGTATTATTACCATTCCAAGCGCAGGCATGCGTATGTGGAGAACCTAGAGAATGCCCCATCTCGTGGGTCATTGCACCAATCGTCCAAGAATAGGTAGGAACATTGGAGTAACTTTGATCGATGCCGGAATACGCATGTTTATAACTTGTACATAAAGAATTAAGATAGGCAACACTTGTGGTAGAAGGTGCATTCACCAGATGTGCAAGGTCACCATCAAAAGTTGGTCTGTTGGCACTGAAAGCTTCCAAATTAGAATTATAATCTCCCGTGTAAGGATCCGCGGTCGTCCAAATGAAAATCTTCTTAAGGGTCATTTTCACACCATCATTCACATAAAGTGTATTGATATTGTTGTGAACAGCCGTGATCCAATTGGTGGTTGTCGTTACATTAGAACCGTTGTTTTTATAAGGTTTATTGGCGACTTCGTAATACATTCTCACACAATTGGCCGTTTCAAGTGGTGCTTTCGCTTTGGGATCAAATGAAACTTTTTGTTTCTCATTCTGCATCAGCTCATCTGTCCCACACAGGAAAGTGCTTTTTCCTTTTAGTTTTAAATCATCATAGACCACAAAATCATCCGAGTCAATAGCTTTTCCGAGAACGACATTTCCACCGTCCTTTACCGAAGCGATACCAACAACATCATGATCAAAGAAACTAAAAGCCACCACAGAATTAACATCGTTTTTAATTATTCCCCTATAATAAACGCCCGGTGAATAATTGGACACTTTTCCTTTGTCAGTTTCAACATTGAATCCAATGGAAAAAATATCTACTTTGACCAATTCAACAGTCAATTCCCTGTTTTCAAAAGGAAAGGTCAATTCCAAAGCCTGAGGTTTTTGGCTGATGATCTGCGAAAGTTGGGAATGATTTAATTTCAAAGTGACTGCATCGGTCGCAGCTTGTTGGTATTTGGCCTGTTTCTGAGCTGAGGTATCTTTACTAAAAAGCGTAAACTTTTCAAAAGCTATTCTTCTTGTGTGGAGATCTGCAACTTCCTTGGCAACAGGTTTCAAAGCTTGAGCAAAACCTAGTATGCCAAGGAAAACTGCAAATAACAATTGTAATTTTCTTTTCATAATTATTTTTTTTAATTTATTACAAAAGAAACATTTTTTATTCAATATCAACAAAATTATTTCAATTTTAACGTCAAATACTCAAAATAACCCTATGCGATTCTCCGTTTTCTTTTTCTACTAATAAGGACTATCTTTGCAAAAATCCCCTGAATGCTATATTCCGTTATCAAAGCGATTCACATTATTTTTATGGTAAGTTATTTTGCCGGGATCTTCTATCTTGTAAGACTTTTTGTTTACTATAAGGACACGGATGATTTTGATGAGGTGAAACAACAGATCCTTCGAAATCAATATATCTTCATGGCGGTCAGACTTTGGAATATCATCACGGTTCCAGCGGGAATATTGATGCTATTATCTGGACTGACTATGATCTTCTTGAATTCAGGATTGATGAAAACACCTTGGTTCCATTTGAAACTGACATTTTTGGTCGGATTGGGAATCTACCATTTCTGGTGTTGGAAAAAAGTGAAAGAGCTCAAAAAACTGAATGGCGATATTTTACCAACCACCAACATCAAACTTCGACAGTTCAATGAGATCGCCACTTTTATTTTATTCGGTGTAGTTTTCACAGTAATCCTCAAATATTACGTTCTAGAATATTGGTGGCAATTGATCTTAGGTTTCTTCGGTATTATATTGTTAATCACTTCCATTGTGAAACTGGTCAATCGGAACAAGACAAAAAATCCAAGGCAAAAGAATCAAGAATAAGAAGCTTCGAAAACCTTAACCTGACAGCAGATTGTCATTTTGAGGCTCTCGAAGGACATTAAAAAAAACCATTTATCAACTATCATTCATTATCTATGATCGCAATATTCAAAAAAGAACTTTGGAATTTTTTCGGAAACTGGAGCGCATGGATCATCATCGCGGCTTTCAGTGTGATATCAGCATTATTCCTATTCTTCTTCGAGAATGATTTTAATATTTTCGATATTGGAAGTGCAACGCTACAAAGTTTCTTCGTGCTTTCGCCGTGGCTTTTTATGTTTATTATTCCGGCAATCAGTATGAAAACTTTGGCTGAGGAGCAACAATCTGGAACATTATTTTGGCTATTTTCTCAACCTGTGAAAATCACAGAAATCGTTGGTGGCAAATTCCTTTCTGTTTGGTTGGTCGGCGTTTTGTGCTTGCTGCCATCCTTGGTTTATTATTACACGGTTTACGTTTTGGGCGTTCCGGAAGGTAATATTGACGGAAGTATGACCTTTGGAAGTTACATTGGCTTGATCATTTTGATTGCCGCCTTTTCTGCAGTTGGGATTTTGGCTTCTTCTCTTTCACCTAATCAGATCACCGCTTATCTTTTGGGCGTTTTCATTTGTTTCATTTCGTATTTTGGGATCGAGCAATTGGCGAGTTACAAATTGTTGGGAAGTGCAGATTATATTTTGCAGAATATTGGATTCTATCAACACTTTTTAGCATTCACAAGAGGACAGATCGACACGAGAGACGTTTTCTATTTCATGTTCGTAATATTCCTGGGATTGGGATTGGCGAGTTGGTTTGTCTGGAAAAAGAAGTAAGGAAAGAGACAAGAAAAAAGTCAAAAGATAAAAGGCTTTCAATTGGAACGCTGAATCTGCAGCCCGGCTTGAGTGGAAATCCTTTTTTGTGGCTGTAAAAGCTAAGGCAAAAAGATTGGGAACGGAAGACGGAAAAGCTGCCCAAATACATAAATTATAAAAATTCATTATCATTAAGATGAATAAAAAAAATAAAATCACACTTATCATTGTCACTGTTCTTCTGATCATCGGGATGAGCGGATTGGTTTACAAACGTTTCGACCTCACGGCGGAAAAACGATACACACTTTCGGATTCCACCATCAAAGTTTTGGAAAGCGTGAACAAACCGATGACGATAGAAGTCTATCTGGATGGCGATTTCCCGGCTTCTTTCAAACAGCTTCAGAATGAGACCAAGTTTATGCTGGACGAGTTCCGAAAGATCAATCCGAAGATCGATTACAAATTCCGTGACCCGATAGCAGAGAAAATTCCGCAGGATACTTTGGCTGGAATGGGAATGCAGCCTTCGATTCTTCCGGATATGAAAGATGGGAAAATCTCCGAGATTGTAATGTTTCCTTACGCCGCTATCAAATACAATGGTTATGGAACTGCAGTTCCACTCATCATTCAGCAATCCGGAATTGATGCAAGTACGCAACTTAGCAAATCCATAGAAAATCTCGAATATAATTTTGCGTCGACCATCAAAGGAATGACGGAAGAAACAGCCAAGAATGTTGGATTTTTGGTGAATCAGCAAGAATTGAGTCCTGACGAGTTTCGTGGATTTTTGGATGTCGCAATGGAAAATTACAATGTTGGCCCAGTCATTCCGGAAAATAAAACCGAATTGTCTTTGGCTGATGTTCCAAAGCTAAAGCAAATGGATGCGCTCGTCATCGCAAAACCCAGAAAAGCTTTTACCGATGGAGAGAAAGTCATTCTTGACCAATATATTATGAATGGCGGTAAAACGCTATGGATGATTGATGCTGTGAATGCAGAAATGGACACACTTTTCCAAGCGAAGAAGATCATGGCTTATCCGCTTGACCTCAACCTCACAGATTTTATGTTTAATTATGGACTTAGAATCAATCCTGCTTTGACAAAGGATATGAAGAAATCCGCTTTGATCAGAATCGTTTCTGGCGAAGTGGCTGGCAATCCGCAATACAGCAGTTTTCTTTGGCCCTATTTCCCATTAGGAATTGCGGAAACCAAGAATCCAATTACGAAAAACATCAATCCTGTAAAATTCGAATTTCCAACTTCTATTGATACGTTGGGTAGACCAAATATCAAAACAAAAGTTCTTTTCGAATCCAGCGAAAGGACCATCAGCAAAACGGTTCCGAATTATGTTGCCTTGTCAGAGATTGTAAGAGCAGACAGCATCGGCGAGATGGAACGTCCTACGCCACCGAAGATTTTTGCTGTGGCCTTGGAAGGGAAATTCACTTCAGCGTATGCGACGAGAAGTGAGAAAAATGCTTATCCAGGCTTTAAAGCTCAAAGCGCAGAAAACAAGATGCTCGTGATTGCCGACGGCGACATTGCACGAAACCAGATCTGGAAAGGAAAACCGCTTCCTTTGGGCGAAGATCTGCTTACCAAAGAACATTATGGAAACGCACAATTCCTCAGAAACGCCTTAGATTATCTTTTGGACGACAGCAATATGATGGAACTCAGAAACAGAACCATCGAAATAAGATTGCTCGACAGAGAAAGAGTGGACGAAGAACGCTCGAAATGGCAATGGATCAACCTGCTTCTGCCATTGGGAATTTTGGGGATTTTAGGAGCTGGATTTTATTTTATTAGGAAGAAAAGATTTTCATAGCCAAAATCAATTTATTTCCCCGACTCTAAAGGGAGTAAATTGATTTGCTTCGCTCCCTTTAGGGTCGGGGAAACGAAGGAAATTAATTTACACACATTAAAAATTATTAAATTTATAATAATGAAAAACCTTTTATTAGCTTTAATTTCCGGAGTATTACTCGCCATTTCTTGGCCAACTTACGGGATTCCATTTTTTATATTTTTCGCATTCGTTCCTTTATTGATGATGGAACACAACATTGCTAAATTCAGTGATATCAAAAGGAAAAGCTTAGCGATATTTGGTTTGTCCTATCTTACATTCGTCATTTGGAATGCGGTTACGACAGGTTGGCTTTATAATTCTAAACTTCCAGATGGGAGCAATTCTCTCTTGGCGGTTTTGTTTCCGGTTTTGACGAATGCTTTTTTTATGTCAATCATTTTCCATTTCTACCGACTTTACAAGAGAAGTCAGGGAACTTATTTCGGATTGGTATTTTTTGTGGTGATCTGGATGGCTTTTGAGAAGTTGCATTTGGTTTGGGAATTCACCTGGCCTTGGCTGAATCTTGGAAATGTTTTCGCAGATTATCATCAATTCATCCAATGGTATGACACTTTGGGCGCAACTGGCGGCAGTTTCTGGATTTTGATCTGCAACGTTTTGGCATTTTATACTTTTAGAATTTGGGAAGCGGGACGCAAGAGAACACCGCTCATCAAAAATGTATCGATGTTGGCAGGATTTATCATTTTACCGATGTTGATTTCCTTGGTCAAATATTACAATTACGCACCAAAAACGGTCGGAACGTTGAATGTGACAATGCTTCAGCCAGCTTTAGACCCTTACAACGAAAAATATCAAAAAGACAGTTTGACGATTGAAAGTGACCTTTTAAAATTAGGGTCAGAAAATTCAATTATAACATTAAGAGGAAAAGAAACTCAAAACATCGACCTTTATCTTGCTCCGGAAACCTCA
>Ga0308171_1001970_pt1 | contig 23777 bp, 23 predicted proteins | sample PhyGR1_FD_202135 | JGI IMG/M metagenome (GOLD analysis project Ga0308171, IMG submission 202135) | Phyllosphere microbial communities from UC Gill Tract Community Farm, Albany, California, United States - DLSLSG.R1 | ecosystem: Host-associated > Plants > Phyllosphere > Unclassified | place: USA... | reverse complement strand
GAAACGCCGTCGTTGCTCAGTTTTACAAAGCTCAGGATCAGATGCAGGAATCGCTGCGAATTCGAATTGATGAGCGTCTGAATACACTGAGTAATGAGCGTACTTTCGGCACTGAGCTATTTATCGCCATTGCGATACTGCTGCTCTATGCGTTCGTCGGCATCTACAAGGCTCTGCGGATTGGGGTTGATGAGCTCCTAGCTGTGACGGCACGTATTGCTCAAGGCGATCTGAGCGCGCGCGTCCGAATCAACAGCCACGATGAAATCGGTGATGTAGGCGAGGGACTTAACCGCATGGTAACGGCCTTCTCTGGCTCACTGAGCCAGGTGGAGCGTAGCTCGCATTCAGTCTCAGATGCGGCAAAGCGACTAGAGATCTCCATAGGCCAAGCCAAAGCCTCAATGAACTCACAACAGGCTGAAACCGAGCAGGTTGCTACTGCCATCAACGAAATGACCGCGAGCGTTGCCGACGTGGCCCAGAATACCGAGGGCGCAGCACGTGCCGCTGAATCTGCAAGCAGTGCGTCTAACGACGGCTTGAAAGTTATGATTGAAACAAGTGCCGCTATTGAGGCGTTGGCCAACGAGGTGGAGCTCAGTGCAAGCAAAGTCGAAGCGTTAGCGACACACAGCAAAGAAATCGGTGGTGTCATCGAGGTCATCAGTACCATCGCGGATCAGACTAACCTGCTGGCCCTTAACGCGGCCATCGAGGCGGCGCGAGCTGGCGAGCAAGGCCGTGGTTTCGCGGTCGTGGCTGACGAAGTGCGGACTCTGGCCTCGCGCACACAAAACTCCACAGAAGAAATTCGACGGATCATCCAACAGTTGCAAGGCGCTACTGATGCCGCTGTTCAACAGATGAAAGCTGGGCAAACCCGAGCTAGGGAATGCATTCAGGCAGCGAGTCAAGCGTCTGGCAGCCTGAACCAGATCAATGAAGCAGTAGACGGAATTGTGGGCATGAACACTCAGATTGCAAGTGCGGCGGTGCAGCAACATTCGGTCTCAGAGGATATCAATCGCAACGTCATCGGCATTCGAAACAGCAGCTTAATCGTCATGAAAGGCGTAGAGGACAACGCCGTAACGGCTGACGAGCTTTCATTGCTCGCTAATGAACTTCGCAGCGTAGTCGGCAAGTTTAAGTTATCCAGCAACGCTTGAAAGGAATCTCAAGCGTTTCAATTGTTGATAGCACGAGAAAGTGCTTTGATCGGGTCTGACTGGGGTGATGATGCCCGGCAGTCCCTGATCGACATTGAGGACTGAGCTTCATCGTTGCGCAATCTCGTAAAACAATAGAGCCAGCTACGCTAGATGACTTGCCCGGACGGTTACGATTGGCGCGCTCAGAGTGACGCGAGAACTGACGCATCGGCGTGATCTCGTACAGCGCTTCCTTCATGGCCAGGTCGCTCAGTGAAAACCAGTTCTGTAACAAGTGAATGCGTAGCATCGTTTCCACACGATAGGGCTTTCTGCCACCGCCGGCCTTGGGGTAGAACGGTTCGCTCAGGCCCAGCATACCTGCCCAAGGTACGACCTGATCCATCTCGGAGAGGAAGCGTTCGCGGCGTGTCTGCTTGCGCTTGCAAGCGTATTCGAAATCAGAAAAGCCCCTCTGCTCATGGGCAGCTCGGATCAGGTGGTCGGGCGATTTTCGCATACACGGTTCGGAGAAATACCTAAGATTACATCACTGATCGCTTTCGTCCAGATGACTCCGGATTGAATCGTCAGATGCACCAAGCTCTGTTCAGACTCTCCGCAAAATGGCTTTCGGCTGGACACCCTTTACGAAGCTGCCGGCATCGAGCTCTCGTTCGAGTTGCTTCCTTGGAAAGCTTCGTAGGCGCACAGCGGCAAATGAAATCTATCGGCTTCTCCCTGATAGGCACGCGCATAGAGCTCTCCTCGACGCGCAAGCATTAATGGCGATAACTCTGGAGTATCTCGGCTAGGGTATCGACGGGCCTATGAGGACGCCGGCATCTCGCTAGTGGCGTATTCTCTCTAGCACCGATCAGTTGGCTGTTTCGCCCATTCTCGTCGCAAAAGCCCTTGGCAAGCAGTGGACGCTGCATCAATGAAGCGTTGTAAGACCTCGGTTCACCTCTGCTTTATTCCGGTACTAGATAGCCTGAACGACCTGATCCTGAAGCATGGCTCGTTCGATGCCATGGTGAGTGCCTACGGCCACAGCCTCCGAGGCTCACGATGACACGAGCTAACCTGTACGCCATCGATGAGGCAGAACAAAAGCTTTAGACGCCTCCAGGGTTTTTTCTTAGGGGGGTGTCTGACCGAGACTTTTTCAATTACATTACTAGGCATTACCGTTGCCTAAATAGCCTTGAGATGCTCGATGACTGATCTCCCCAGAATAAAAGAGGCCATTGATAAAGAAGTCAGGATTTTTGATCTGGATAAGGATGTGCTCAGGTCAGAACCGACAGTCGTAGACTTTACGAAAGTGCTATTCGATGAAGGCCGTATTGCGAACAAAATATATCGAATTAAGAATGTGAGATTTATAAAGTGTCTATTCAACCATCAAAAGATTTCAGATATAAATTTCTATGGATGCAGTTTTATAGACTGCACTTTTAATGGCGCAAAGATTGAATCTTGTGAGTTCCATAAGTGTGATTTTGTAGACTCAGCATTCTACAAGATATCTTTTTACAAAGTGTACATAGATCCTAAATCTTTTCGATTTGGCTGGAAATGGTATCGATTTTTTGCGAATGTAAACGTTTGGTTGTTTCAGATGCTTTATAGGAACTCAAAAGATATGCATCAGGAAGTGTTCGCGATGCGGGCGGACGAGCGATTCCTGTTCTACAGAAGGTACGAGTACCTTTTTGGAAAAGAACGAAGTCTCATCAGATTTATATTCGGCTTAATTTACGATTTCTTGCTTGGTAGCGGATACGGCATTATGAATGCCCTAGTGGTAACTGTATTAGGCATTACAGGGTTCGCATGGCTGATTGATGGTCATTTGAGCCAGAATGAAGACTTTATTGACTCGCTGTATTTCGCGGTAGTCTCATTTACCACGGTTGGGTATGGGGATATTTCGCCTGCTAGGACATCAACGCCACTTATCATTACAATGTTTTTCCTTTTGATTTCGGTAATCTGGTGTTCGGTAGTCACTGCAATCGTGGTCAAAAGGATCGTGAAATAATGGCTTACTTAGTTCTCGAATGCGGTTCCTCTGCTAGAGGAGACGCAAACTCGAGCAGTGATAGAGATGTAGTGTGTCTTTGGACGGGTTTCTTCCCGAACATAATAGGTATAAAGGAAAAATATGGCGATGTGATGGTGTACTCGCTCGACACCATCTTTCGAATGAAAAGTAAGGGGTCGCTATTCCTAGTTCATCTTGATGTAGATGGAAAATACCTAGAAGGGGACATAGATTTATTAGATGTGATCAGGGGGTTTCGACCTCGGCGGGAGGCTATAAATTTAAGCTTGGATAAGACTGTGGCATTCATAAAAGATATTGAATGGTATCCTTCAGCGGCTCGCGGGTTTTTATGGTTGCTTGACACATTATATGTGTCTTTGAGGAACTGCATATACTGTAGAAATGCTCTTCATGGGAATTATCTCTTCGGGTACATCAGTGCTCTTGAAATATTTGAGCTATCTGCTGAAAATATAGAGACGATGATACTAATTCGTGAGGGAAAGTACAGATACAGAATATCACAGCAGGCTGACGAGTATCTTGTTGGATGTGATCGAATTAGTAAGGTCTGCAAAGAGATTTTAGGGCGCCATGTTACTTTTCAACGGGGAGGAACCACTGATTGGCTTCGTCATTGGGATTTGGATTACTGGGATGAGCGGCTGATAGAACGCGCAGTTCTAAATAGTGAGCATGTCGCGCCGGAGTTCATGGAGAAAATGCGGAATCACAATTATTTCAAAGGCGCCCTGAAGAAAGAAATGTCACTCATAGTGCGATCTCATATTAAATGATTTCGTGATAAGCAGGCAGGATTAGGTCGTTGACACTGAATCTCTTATCTTTGATGATTGTTTTGAGTTTGTGAGGCGATCTTTGAATATCAATGTCCGCTGGTTTTTATTTACGGCATAACAGCCGTGCTACCAGATCAGTCCCTATGCTCCATCGTATTTGAAATAGATTTTTTACTAAAGCCTAAGCGCGATTCGATATCGAGAACCAGTCTGCCTATTTCCCTCGTAAGTCCCTTCAAACCGTCAGCGGTAGTGCCCATCCCAATCAAAAATGCCATCCTTCGAGCGTCATCTTCATATTTGGCAAGAAGCGCGCTGATCTGCTGCTCTTCGGACATGTTGACTGTCAGTATTTGATATGGCTGGCTTTGCAGTTCGAGGTTGGCATATTCTCTTGCGCGCTCCGTATCGGCATTGTTCATTTCGATCATCGATATCAGGCCTTTTGCGCGCATATAAAATCGTACGATCTGCTTTGATGTTTCGGAAGGCAACTGTGTTAGACAGGCGGGTGCGGAATCAAAAACTGGAAAAGGATTACTGCCTACGGGAAACACACAAAGATAAGGATCTCCGTCCGGAAGCCCCATGAGATCTAACGCATACTCTGCTTGGTAGAGATCCCAAGCGGTAGCTATCTCAACCATAATCAGCGCAACAGTATTGGTAAGCACCAGTATGCGGTCATCTTCCAGCTGACGCTGCTGGAATTCGCGCTCGTTCGATGCTCTTATTGATTCACTTTCCTGAGCCGCTCGCGTTGCCCATAGCGTGAACATTCCCCCAATCATCGCCCCTGCCAGAGCACTCCACAGTTCTTTGGAAAAGGCTGCATTCACTGTGCTAATAATCCAGGTTGCGATATCCGTCAAGTCCCTACCCTCCCGATCTATATTCCGCTATTTCCTATGGAGCATATCGCTGCAGGCGCAGCACCTAGCGGGGCCATGATTCTTGTAGCCCAGTTATTTCATTCCCGGCTCCTTGGCCAGTGCACGCGAGGACTTCGGTGGCGGCACTGGGGTAGTGACACTCACGTAGATCCATCCTTCGATTTCAGCACCCTGGTAGTCTACTGAAACGTGGAACCAACCTTTGTTGTTCTGTTCCATTACCTCTACTGGGGTGCCAAGAGGCAAGGACACCAACGCTTCAGCGGAAATGCCAGGATTTGCTCGCAGCCTAGCTCCTTCTCTATTGACAACACGGTAGTCGGCAAGCAGATCGCGCTCGTGATTCGGTAACTGCTGTACTTGGTTCTGAACATCTGCGGGTGTCGATGCCCCCGACAGGAGTGCTATCAGTATTAAGTAAGCAGAATAAGTGTCGACGAGCCGAAGAAGGGTGTCCCAAAAAACGACGAAAGTTAGATATAAAGATTGCAGGCGCTGGAGCGCTGAGATCGAAAGATTATCAATGTTGTTAGTTTCAAGTGCGCTGACAATTTCTCGATCCATGACGTCTGTGGCCATGGCCACTTCTCTAATCTCTAGCCTTTCAGAAACATCAGCCACAATAATGCTTTCAGGAGGAGCACCTGCTGCACCTACGGATGCAAAATATTTAGCTAGGGAAGATGAGCTGATTAGCTCGGAATACGAAGCAGACACGGCAGAAAGGTTTTCTAGGAATCGAGCGTTGTTACCGTACGTTGAAAACTGCTCTTGGATTGCTGTGAAATACGATGGCTTCGCCATTACAGCCATTTGCTCACGCATCTGCTTGAGCAAAGGTGGATTAGCTAACGCTTCCATTTGTTTCCGCAAGTCGTCCATATGTGGCGGATTTGTGAATGCAGCGACTTGCTTACGAAGCTCGGCGATGTAGGGTGGACTTGTTAAAGCATTCAGCTGGTCACGCAAGAGGGCCATGTTCGGAGGATTCACGAATGTGGCCACTTGCCCACCAAGCTCCGCTATGTACGGAGGATTAGCCAATTCCTCCAATTGCTTTCGCATCTCGGCCACTTGCGGTGGATTCGCGAAAGCGCCGACCTGCATTCGGAGGTCGGCAAGGTACGTGGGGTGTGCTAATTTCTCTAGCTGCTGGCGTAGGCTTGCCAGATGCGGTGGATTGGCGAATGCGATGATTTGCTTTCGAAGCTCGGCTAGGTACGGGGGATTTGTCCATGCCTCAAGCTGCGCTTGCAGTTCAGCTGCGTAGGATATATGTGGACTTGTTTCTTTCGCCATTGCCTTCCCCTAGTTACGTCGTGCAAGTGCTTTATCTGCCTCAGGAACTCTGCTAGGACAGCAGGCAGATGCCAGTAGCATTTGAAGTTCTGCATTGTGTTCAATAGAGTGCCTGATTTCGCCGACAGACGCACCTTCGGCGCTACGAGTAGCGTCTTTCCTCGTAATTCCCGACTGCACGTAGGGAGAGGTTGCGACTGCCTAGACCAAATAATATGTCTAATTGCTACTATCGAACGGTTCGCTGCTATCGAGTCTTGCTCTGACCTCAATGGCATCCTAGACCAACATGGAGGGGCAAGGTGGTGCAGGTCATTACAGCGACGACCAGGCTTCGTAGAGGCATTCGCTCCTTTCAGCAGGCTCTCATCGACCAAGCAGAACACCGTGGGAAGATAGAGTGGGCATTTCCAAGTGGAGATAGAGCCCCATGCCGCACTTATGCTTTGGTAACCGATCTTGGAGAAATGCTTTTCGCAGTTCCACCTCCCTGGGATGGGCGACAAGCGCACCTGTTCAAGCTGGGTTTCGAGGGCGGCACCCTATCTCCTGATGCAGAAATCAATATACCCAATGCCCTCAACCGCAAGGTTTCGGGGGTGTTGGTAGCCGATTCTGGCGACGAACCTCTCATCTGCCATCGTGGAACCTTCACGGCTTTTCGTGGCAGGGTTCCTCGCGCGGACGCTTTCGAGCATTTCAAGAGTTGGCTGATACAGGTTGATGACGATGGTAGGGCGGCAGAGGTGATTGCCGCTTCCTCCACGGGCTCCCCTACCATCGCCAATGATATAGCCGAGTTCCTGTTCAAAGTGAGGCAGCTCAAAGAGCAGAGGAACGCGGGGCAAGGAAGCGGCGTTGCAGATTCCAATGACGCCATCGAGCACGAACGCCGACCGAATGATAAATGGCGGGAGCAAGAGGAGTTCGAGGGTAGCAATTCGTTCACACCAGGGCATGAAAAAAGCGAGTACCAGTATCTTCATGGCCCGCTTTGCAACGCTCTTCAGCGCAAGCTTGATGAGCTTGTTCAAGATCATCCAACTCTTAAGGTTGGTAAGCATCGTGTCGACTTGGCCCTAGTAGATAGGAGCTCCGATAAGGCCAAAGCAATTTTTGAGGTCAAGACCAGCGCCTCTATGTCGACTCAGCTCTACACTGCCTTTGGGCAGCTTGCGTACTACCAGCACCGCTTTGGTGGCGGGGACACGAAGCTTTTCCTGGTGCTTCCTGCAAACACCGCATCCGAATTCGAATCAGCGAAGTTCTTCGCCCAGGCCAACATTCAGGTACTGTTTGGGGACGGTGGTGTCTTTGAAGCCGCTGATGGCGCAAGCTTGGAAGCTATGTTGGGCAGCATGCTTTAACAGGATATGCCGCCGGGCGATAGCTCATTTACTACGTGGATGGTTCGCTGACATTCTCCCGGGGATGAAGGGAACCGGTTTTCCGCTACGGCCACCAGCCACCATGGATTCTATGGCCAACAGGCAATCGTCACTAGAGCCGAGGTGGTACGGAGACGCGCCGGGTCTCAGGGGAGGGCAATGGCTATGCGGAATATCACTGGCAAGCGGAGCGCGCTAGACGTGAGGATGGAAGCCCGACAGGGCCGAGACGATGGCGAGGATCGCCGGTGGCTAGGTTCACGACAGCCGTCCCTGGAAGGGCACGCACAGCCCAGAAGCCATCTCACAACGCTTTCAGCCGCCGTTCGAGCGTTTGGTGCTCCCAAGTGCTCATCAATGCCAACGGGTCTGTTCCAGACCGATCTCCAGGATCAAAGCACCAGCGCCTACCATCCGGACTAACGCATTCTTCACAGTAATCAAGCTCATCACAATCGTTGTACAGAGTGATACGCCACCCCTCGACATCGACGATGAAATGGCATGCGTAGACTTCGTCCCAGGTCTGGGTACCGACCTCGAGCATCGTCCGGCGCTCGAAGACGACTTCCCGAAGTACCTGGCATACCTCCCTGGCAGTGAGCGTGCCTGAAGGGCTGTCTAGGACATTACCTGCTGTTATGCATATAGTCCTGATTACGAGTCGTCGGCCTAGCATACAACCCGCGAGCTACCTTTAGCTGGCCCCAACCACGAGATAGATACGTAGCTGCTCCAGAAGACGTAGCGTATAGATCGCTGGAGCGCTCAATGAAGAAAAGCGAACTACCCGTCAAAGACTGTGCTGCTTGCGGCAGGCCATTCACATGGCGCAAAAAAAGGGAGCGCTGCTGGGATGAAGTCTGTTACCGCTCAGAGCGCTGCAAGCACCAGAAATCGAGCTAGGAAGGCCCAGTAAGATGACTACACTCAGATGAGCGGTTTCGTCGAAGAGAATGACGTCTTCTGCACTTGCATCCCACGACAACGAGTCATAAAAATCATCTCCTAGAATGACTTCTGGCGTTTCAAACGGTAACGAAGGTATTCGACCGCGTTTTCGTGGAATCTGACTTTCACATCGCCATTCAGATTATGAATCCTTTTCTCGGCGTCGTTTACGCCGGGGTCGACCACCACGCTGCCACGGGAGTCGAAACCGAAAACGTCTGCATCCATCAGTCTATGCAAGGAGGCGGTCAGAAGAATGCCGTTGTAGGGATCCGTAAGTGCCGGGTCATCAGGATCGCAATCCGCGACCGGTTTGAGATGTGCGGCTTCGAGCGCTAGTGATGAACCGGTGAGGGCGCACCGACCGTTCCACAATGCTGAAACATCCAGACTGAACTGGGTCTGAAAATCGCGAACCCGAGTAACACGCTCACTAAATATGGCTTTGGAGCTGGTTGGTACCAAGTCAGCAGGAGGGTGGTGAAGCCTTTCTCTGATTTCCCGTTCGGTGATCGTCTCCAGCTCGTCTACATGGATTTTGATCCAGCCTTGCCTAGGGCCTAGCAGTGAAGGAAGAGATGATCCGTCCCTCCATCGAGCCTTGCACTGGGACTGAATTACTCTCTTTTTATTTCGTGTGATTTCGAAGGGTTCAGACTCGTCGGCTACGAATGCAGTCTGGATCCCGATGAGAGCGGAGAAGTAATCACTAAGCTCTGAGCGAGCTTTGTAGCCCCACCGATACGAATTATTAATCCCTTTCCATGGCAGAAAACACCAGCCTTGCGCATCCGAATATCGACCTACGGGTATCCAGATCGCGGTGTCGCCTGGTTGAAACACACATGGCTCCATGTCTTGCTAATCCTTTGACTAAAGTCATAGAGCTTACCGCAAAGCGGCAGCACCGAGGGCACTCTATCTGTTGCCCATGAGCCTCTATCATCCACACCTTCAGCCGGGTCGAGCCTTAACCATTGCTCGTAATGAACGCTATGATCCATACCAACCCATCAGCAAGGAGAGCGTCAATGGATACGCTAGAAACACTTGGAAGCACCGAGTTCGCGATGACTCGCGCCTTGATCCGCATAGATTCAATTAGCGCAGCAGCGACCGCCCCAGACGCTATTTTTCGCTTTGCTTCCGCTGTGGGCTACGTCAATGCATGCGCAGACATCAAAGCGATCAGCGAGAATGCGTGGGCCAGGCTGCTTGATCTTGCTGACAAAGCCTACGATGCTCACCCTTTGGCCACAGGCCGGTCTGACGACTTCTAGGTATCAGCGGGGGCGGTGCTAGATGCGCGATTGCTCGCCACGCTCTACCGCGAACTCTGCAGTCCCGAGCCACAGATCAAGGAACGGCAGTAATGGCCACCAACAATATTTATCAGCGCGAGGTGGCGAGGAGAAAAGCACTCTGGGAGCTAGCCCGCTTCGCGGCCAGAGACCCTATGGCAGAAAGTACCTTGGCGGTTCTTGATGACATTGATGCCCAGGACAGCGGCAACTCGCATTTGTCTGGTCGAGCATTAAGCATCGATGAGGTTGCCAATTCCGTCCCCGAAGAGGAGTTACCAAGCGGAATCTGGATCGTTCGAGAGGCGGGGATTCCGCAGACATAGCTGGAGCGTTTTCGGTGCGCGAGCGTTGGGTCGACTCGCGTGGTTGAAGAGCCATATGCGACTGACTGGAAGAAATTCCTCAGAAAATGGAAGATTGAGATTTGCCATCTGGACGAGCACAGATCTGTACGGGCCAAACGCGGATAGGGTTCTGGCGGCACTGGCTCACATTCGTGGGCGCGGTGATGAAGCCTCACCATGGTCGAAAAACCGTAGATTTAGAGACACCAAGCTCCTCTGCTGTCTCGCGTTGGGTAAGCCGGAGATTGATGAGAATGTTGAGTAAGAAGCGCTTATTTGCCAGAGCCAAGGATTACGAGAGCCTTTCCCTTTAGGGCACGCACAACTATCGCAGTAGCGGAGCGCAGAGCCGACTAGATTGAGTGGAGAAATCAGATGGGCATGACTGACGATGAAGACACTGTCTATTGCGACATTCAAATGGCCTTGGCGCAGGGCAGAGAGCTTCTGCAGTTGGTGAGCACACTCAGGGAGTCGAATGCCTACCCGACCCTAGATGGAGTCTTTGAGCGCATGCAGGATGAGCTCAGCACCTCAATCGGTATCATTGAGAACCCACCGAACTGGAGGCCATGGAGTCAGTGAATAGACCTCCATTGAGCACCATGTTTAAATTTCTGAACCCGTGCGAATGGGCTGTGGTTGCAAGCAGGTTGCTTACACGCTGCCGTTACTTCTGAACCAGGTCTTTGTATAACTCACGGGCTGCAAGGATATGATCCCGGAGTTCCTCGGGGTCAATGCGCATTCCACCGCGAGGCGTTACCTGAAGCGTTTTTAGGCGGTTCGCAGCTTTAATGAATTCCCGTTCTTCCGCCTGAATCCACACGGGGCGTTTGTCTTTCCAACATAGCCAACCCATTTGCCCGGCCTCATCTTTGATCGGATGCTCAGCAGTATGTGGGAGCGGTAGCCAATGTCCAAGCTGGGAAGTGAACGAAGGCTGATGCAGAAAGACCAGCGAGCATTCGCCATGCAAAAGCCGCGAACTGCGTATTGGCGGTACCATCTTGATTTTCAAGTCCGACGCGTGCAAGCAGGTGCTCCGGAGCGCTGATTTCACGGCCAGGAAGCACATCAGCCTATCCGTAGCAACCCTTTACCCCCAGCAGTTATGGCCTTTTCTGCAAATGTGGCAAGTGGAGCGTTTTGCCTTCCCTTCATCCGCAAAGCTTGATGGTAGTGAATGGACATGTCATGAAGCGGGTAGTAGCATAGGGCCATCAATTAATTTGTTCGCCTAATGCGAAATGGAGTTTGCAGATTGAAGAAGGTAGAAGAAGTCTTTGGCGTTAGCAGTGAAGATATTTTCAGCTACGTAGAACGGACTCATGTTGATGATAAATTTGCGTCAGCGCTAGAGGCTGGGCATCAAATAATCGTATACGGCGCGTCTAAACAAGGTAAAACAGCGCTTGTGAAGAAGCATCTAAACTACGATGAAAATATTGTCGTCAGCCTGTCTCCTAAGACAACTATTCGAAACATCTATCAATCCATCTTGCGAAAGTCCGGTGTGACTCTACAGACTTCTTATACTGAAGGTACGGGCGATACTTCCAAAGTAAAAGGAAAAGCCTTTATTGAAGGTGCAATCGCGTTGGTTCTCAAAGGTCGTGCTGAAATTGCTACCGAAGATGAGAGCACATATAAAGTTGAGGATAAGTACGAAGAAATCGAGTTAAATCTCGATTTGCCGGATGACGTCGCTAGCTTGATGGTTAAGTTTGGAACGAAAAAAACTGTTATTCTCGAAAATTTTCACTACTTACCTGAGAGTGTGCAAAGAGACTTTGCGTTTGATCTGAGAACATTTCACGATCTCAAAATACGTTTCGTTATACTCGGTGTATGGAAAGAAGCAAACCGGCTAATACAGTTTAATGGTGAGTTACAGGATAGAGTTGCAGAAGTTCCTGTAGAGCCTTGGCATGAGGATGACTTTCTTAGAATTGTCGATAAGGGTGCACCGGAACTAAACGTTCAGTTTTCGAGAGTTCTCGTTCAAGAGTGCATAGACAATGCTTTCAGGAGTGTCGGTGTTTTCCAGGAGTTACTTAAGGTCACCTGCTTAGAAGCTGGTATCACCGAAACGCAGGCAGCTAACCAGTTTATAGATGATATGGATGTGGTCGCCAGAGCAATAAAACAAAAGTCCGACGATTACTCTGGTAGGCATCTGAAAAATCTTGAAGCTATCGCTTCCGGAAACACTTCCGTCATCGACAAGTCAAAGCCGCTTCCGTATTTCTTGAACTACTACATCGTTATGCATATCCTTGATATAGGATTTGCGGGGATTAATGGTGGCATTAGCAAAGAGGCGTTATTGCATGCGATCAAGCAGATACATCATCGCAAGGAAGATCTGAAGGGTTCTCAATTGACCTCAGTCCTAAAAGGTCTAGCAGAAGTTCAGTCTGGGAAGGGGATCAGTCCGCCTGTTCTGGCGTATGACTCCAACTCCAGGCAGTTGAAGGTCGTTGATTCCACCTTCTATTTTTTCCTGAAGAATGCAGACTTGGCGCTGGTCAAAGAGGAAATTCTTTATCCTCTTGACGGGCTGGACTTGTAAGCAATCCGTCAACAGCCGGCGACATCGAGGATCCCCCAGGAGCTATTTGAATGGGGGCGTTTCGGGGATTTCGTAAGCGGAGCGCGCAGACCAGGAGGGTCGAAGGGCATGAGGATGTAAGCCCAAAGGGCCAAGACCTGTCGTAGACAGGGCTTGGTTCACGACAGCCGTCCCTCCTAGGGCATGCCACAACAACCGTAGCGTCGATGGCTAACGAAAGGTGCGCTGCCCGAATGACCTTGGCATAACGCCCTGCGCGTAGAGGTCATACGTTTTGCGCAACGCTACTTCGTCGCCAGAAGACACTCTAGCGTGGGTAAAGATCGTCGACAAAAACCGCTTCCGCTCGCCATTGCCGAGCTCAGACCAGATCCTCGGCTGACCTTGTGCATCTGGCACCGCAAGACGATCAAGGAAATACTCTTCAAGGCTGTGAAGCCGTTGCTGGCCATCAATGAGAATCTCGCTGTTCTCCGCCAATGCCCTGCCTGTGTCAGCCGGCTCGCACCAGTCGTTTGTAAGGTAACTTCCCAAGTCCGCCCCTGACCAAACAGCGCTAATAAAACGAGCCTGCTGGCCTACGTTCCACTCCAATCCGCGCGCCAACGTTGGTACGGGCATGCCCATGACAAATCGTGCAGCCCACGGAAACCTATCCTGAGCGGAGGAGGGGTCAACCAGATACTTTTCCCAGTGGCCTACCAGAACATCAATTGGGTAATGGCTGACGGTTGTAGCCAGAAGCCGCTGCGGCATGTGGATGCGTAATTCGGTCGGTTGGTCGTCAGCATAGCGCTGAAAAATAGAAGTCATGGTACTCACTGGTGGCTACAAATAGGTGGAAGTGCTGGAGCCAACACGGGCGCATCGCCAGGCGTCGACAGTCTCGATGATCCACACATCTCGTTCGATGGAAATGTCGATCTGGTCGCTGTCGACCAGCGCATGTGCGTAGCCCTCTACATAGGCTGCTGCTTTATCAAATGCAGAAAGGGTTTCTGAAGACTTGATGACGCTGATCAGACGTTGCCAGGCACAGCGCTGGCGGTTGCCCAGGATCGTCTCGGGAAACAAAATGGCGGCACTCAATCGCTGTGCGTAGTCATCGGTTCGTGGGATCAAAGCGATTCGCTCGAAGGGATACATACCTATGACAAACGGTTGGTTTCGGAAAACCTTGAGCTGGTGCGGAAGATTTTGTCTGCAGTCCAGGTTGAAGGCTTATCGCAACCAGCAAGCTGAGCGCGCTGGCGTAAGGATGAAAGTCCGGCAGGGTTAGGACAACGGCGAGCATCGACGGGCCTGGCTCAAGACAGTCGGCGTTACTAGCGCACGTGCTCGGGCACCATCCCGATCACACCGCGCTAAGTCACCTACAATCCAAACTTCAGCTGCATCTGTTCTGGCAGTCCTTCCTGACCTGGGATCAAGCCTCTCCAGTAGGGCCTGGTAAATACGAGGATCGGGTTTGGCAGCGCCGTTCTCGAAGCTGAATGCGTGGGTATTCATGCTCGGGAAAAGCTGCTCCACCGCCGCGCCATAGGGCTTGGCAAGGTTGCTGCTGATACCGAGAGCAACACCACGCTCCCGGAGCATAGCGACCGCCTCAATTGCATCGGGATATGCCTCGATGGAGTTGAGCTCGGCCTGCAGAGCGCACTCCATCTCGACTCGCCGAGATTTTGAAAGCAGGATGCCGACGTGCTCGGCGAGCTCATTCAGCTCCAAGTTCAGCATCATGATGACGTATGCATCACCAAGGTGAGAGCGCCGGCCTTGCTTGATGCCTTCCCGCAGCAATTGGCGGTATCGGGTCGTTCTTCGACCTATCCGCACAACCGTCCCGAACGTGTCAAAAATTGCCGTCTTGGTCACCGTCACTCCCACCCTGAACGTCTCGTCTCGTCTCAATCGCTGAGTTTGGAGTCCAAGCCGCTACTCAGGTAATACTTCGTCATCGACTCCGTTGGCCAGTGGCCCATTTGTTTTGCCACGATTGGGAGCGGACTACTCACAGTGGCCATCTGCATAGCCGCGTTCAACTTTAAGGACATGCGAATCGTGAGTGGACTGACTTTGGCAGGATCAATGCCAGCGTTGCGTGCCCAAGCCTCGCATAGTTTTTTAAGCGCCGAACGCGACATAGGAATTTCTGGGCTCCTTTTGGATTGGAACAGAAGGGCGTTTCCCGCCAGATTCGCGGTGATGATCAAGCGGCTGATGGGTGTCCAGTATTTGCGAGGCAATGTGACTCGCGCTTTTTTGGGGCCCCGAGACACAAAGAGGATGCGTTCATCATTTCCAGAAAAGTCGCTGGGCCTAGCGCTTAGGTATTCCCCTTTTCGAAGGCCGGCCATCATGCAGCTCATCAGTGCCTGATCTCGCAGGCTCTCCGTGGTCTCAACGGCCCGACTGAGAGACTCAAGTTCTTCCTCTGATAAGTGGGAGGAGAGCTTCCGTGCAAACTTCGCCATCTGAGTTCTCAAAGCGGACATATTCGACCCAGTGGACTGTTCACCATGACGTGGCGGTTGATGAAGCTTTTTCGGCATCTTGAATGCTGAAAGAGCGTTAAGGTGCAGCGACTCAATCATCTGCGCCAGTGCCGCCTGGTCTGAGGCAAACCACTCGCTGGGTGTCATCGCCGCTTTGATTGCGAGCATCAGTGCCTGCCGCACCGCAGACTGGCTTGGAAAGGTACCTGCTGGCATCTGCTCACTCGTGGAAACTGCCAGATCCTTGTAGTCCTTGTAACCAAGACCCTGGGCAAGGAGCTCCAGGGCTGATGTGTGGGTGAGTGGGCTTGGGCCACACCACTGCTTCTGCAGATTCTTGGCGAGCTTCTTCAGGCTACTGTTGCGGATGAGGTCTTTTGGATGTACTGGAACGCGCATAGGCAGTTCTCCAATAACGTCGAGGCGTCGGCTGCCCGCTGACTATTGTCGAAATGCGTGCGTAAAGAAGGGTGTAGCAAACCTGTGGCACTAAGGCCTTCGCGAGCCGACCGCCCGATCCAGATACATCGGTTGGCGAAAACTATCACGTTTTTCTTCGAGCTGTCCACCTGAGCGGGGTCGGTGGCCGGGATGGTTGCTGGAGCGGCTGGTACCCGAAAACATTCTCGCCTTTCGTGGATTCTGGAAGCTCCGTCGTTATGGTCTTTAGGGTACTCGTAAGCGCGAGTAACTCTGATGCACGTTTAACGCTAGTAGTCTCATGGCACGCAGTCCGTCAGGCAGGGGCCCATGACCCCTGCAAATGATCATGGTGATAGGCGCTATTTATTTACAGTGCTGTTTTTCGCGGGCAGGCACTTAAGAGCGTCCGGGAAGACCTGGGGAGGGCTAGAGTCGCGACATCCCCCCATCGCGGTTTTTAAATAATACTCGGTCATTTTCTGCATATCGTGCGTATGTAAAAAACATTTTTCCAAGATTTCGGCAGATAGGGTAGTGAATGTCGTGATGTCTTTCATTATGTATCTCCATTGACGTAGTGGGCATTAGTGGCTGGCAGGGGAACCATTAGGTACAAAATCAACAACGTTCGTGTATTTTTTCCAGCGCTGCTCGTATTCATCAAGCTGTTCGAGAAGGAACAGTTCACGGGCCAGGGCGGCCTTCCAAAGATCCTCAAAGCGTTCCACTTCACTACGAAGCTTAGCGACGCGAGCTTTGAGCTCGGTAACCTGGCCGTTCTTCTTGGCGCTCTTCTCCTTCTGAACGGCGGCGTAGTGTTCAATGTCCGCAATCAGAATCTCATAGATATCACGATCACTCTTAACCAGGCTCGGATCTTTTCCGGCCTCAAGTGCAACAGTGCGTCGTGAGATTTTGGTGCCTTTCGGGACGCGCTCCGGCGTGTTGCTGACCAAGCGGAGTAGGGCATCGTAAAGTTCTTGCAGGCCTGCGCCTTTGATATTGCTATTCATAATTAATCTTCATTCAAGTGGTTGAGTATGAATTCATAGTCCTGGATATTACGTTGCTCCATCCTATACTCGAAGGATTTTGGATCAAGATCCATGAGATCAATCTTGGCATGCTCAATGACTGACTTAACGTTGCTTGCCTTGAGCACGGAACTGGCGCATCCGAAGCAGTTAGTGAAGTTGCCATGAGCTCGTTCGTTGCAAGGTTTGCTACTTGCGCACCCACCCAGTGGAGTGCGTTGGTAAGAAATAAGGCCTTTTTTGGCTTTCTGCATGGTTTCTTCGGCAGTTTGCCGGTAGATAATTCTGTCAGGGTCATTTGCTTTGCTCATGGTCGTTACACGCTCACCGTGGCCACCATGCAGCTTCTCGCTCGAATACAAAACTTCATTCAGGTATGAAATCCACTGGGCGTCATTCATGGCGGTTTTGAATTCTTTTGAAAGCTCAGGACTTTTCATATTCATGTTGTAGCCACCTGCGGAGCAGCCCCGCTGGTAATAAATGCTCATGGATTCGGTAAGGTGGGTTAGCAGTCTTTTAAGTTCAGGGATATCCAGCGCCTGGCTTTGAGCGCCGAAGACTGCCATTGTCCTGCGGAATTGGTGAGACGCAATTTTCCACGGCTTTCCTACCTTGTATTTAGGATCCGAGCGCCAGTCTGCAAGTGGATCAATTGCTTCCAATTCGAGAATGTCAGCTTCTTCAATGCGAACTACAGGCAGATATTTGTCATATCTCGCAGGATTTTTGGGTATGACAGTTTCTCCGGGTTTGACTTGGCTAAATGGCAGAAATGAGGGGGTCAAAATTAAACACTCAGCTCCTGGTGTATTTTCAGGTACATATGGGATGATCATTTTTTTGATCAGCTGGAGAGCGTTGATGGGTTCAGTGATGAGCTCGTTTGCAATCCAAGCAGTATCTTTAATAGTACCTGTTAGTTTTGTTGATACTCCCATCATGTATAGTCCTTTAGAGTTCCACCCCTCTGCGGGTTTAACGCATTCGTCCTCTAGCAGTTTTGCTTCATGATCTCTAACCAACGTATAGATGTGAACAAGGCACTTCGCACTATGCTGCACAACATGCAAATGTGTGCAGATTCTAGCGGCACATGAGATTCCATATTTTTTTGAATATTCGTGCAGTTCGTGATCAGCCAGAGCTTGATTGAAGTTGGTACAGGTTTTTTTCTCCTCTGATTCGTGTTCGGGGGAGCTTTTCGACCTGCTAGCCTTGCTGGCGTCCCGGCCATAGAAAGGATCATTAGATAATTTATGGGCCAGAGATTGAATTTTCTCATAATGCTCGATAAATTCATGAATAACGCTATTGTATTGATGATACTTGGCATGAGGGATCCGGCTTGGAATAACAGGGGTTTGCTTGCCGTCTGTATACCTAACGACATGAGCTTTCTTGAATGAATAAAATAGCTTGTTGTGCGGCTTTAGGTTAAGTGAGTTATTGGTAAGCTTCAGGTAGTCCCGAATGATGACGGATAATATAGATGCGTGGTTTCCGCCAATTTCTTGAGCAAATTCAACGTGTTTAGGCGCGGATATGAGCTCTTGGATTGTTATGTTACGCTTGTCGGCGCTCCTTGTTGCTGCTCTAAGTGCAGAGTAGGCAAGGTGGGAAGTGGAAATTCTTAGTTCGCGACCGGCATGATTCCAAGAGAACATGTATGTAGCAAGCAACAACTGGGCTGCTTCTAAGTTTTTTGCGTTAAATTTCGCTGTGGAAATAAATTTATCAAATTTAAATTCGGTACGGTCCGTAGGTACTAAGCCCAGATGCGGAAAATCCCAATGCAGATTTTTTAGAAAGATTGGCTGGCTATTTCGATCATGGCTGATAATGCAGTCCCCAGTGAGGGCGTTGAGATCCATCCCAATGTAAGCAGTTATGCTTTTGTTGTGGTCAGCGCTTAGCGTGCTTGGTGTTTCTGAGTCAATAGGAAGGGCGGTTTTCATGGTAATACTCTTAATCGAACCAGGCGCTCTATGTGGCGTTGCCAGTAGTTAGTGAGGCTGTTGTTCTCGTAGACGTCTGTTCGCAAGTCTTCTAGCTTTTGCTGAAAGGATGGGTTTACGGATATCATTTCGTTCAGAATGTGGTCGATTTTCTGCAGTGTCGGGCCATGTATCAGTTCGAAGTGTTCGAGGCTTGAACTTGCGTGTATCATTTGCTTGGTGACATATTCGAAACTCAGTAGTTTCCAGGCATCTTCATCATTTGCGTGTACTTTATGATGAGCGCAATTCAAACAGCCTGCTTCGCTTTTGCAATTCGGTTCTATATTGATTTGAGTGTCAGTTTTCTTCTGTGGAGAACCTTCGTCATTGCAACCGCCTACAGGAGTGGAGCAAGGGTGAGGTTTGTTAAAAAACTCATTGACCACCGCGTTGAATTTACCGATTTTATCAACTGCATTTTTTTCGTTCGCTTTTAAATAGTTCTTTCTTTGCGTTCTTTCGCTATGGCCTAGGAGGATTCTGGACGCCTCTTGGCCGTGATTCTTTGCAGTGTAGTTATCTTTGTAATTTCTGAAGCTCTTGTATCTAAGTAAGGGTACGTCCGGGTCAATTAAGCGAGTCAAGCTTGCATGAAGTCGACCTAAGATATTTGTGTCCATGATTCTATAGTTGGACTTGTGGTTACCATTAAATCCAATGAAAAGGTAAGGGTGGTCAATTCCTTCGCAAAGAAAACCTCTTAGCTCTACAAATTTCTTGAAATGTTTAATAAATTCGACCTTGACCCGGACGGTAATGGTTTTGTTGTTAGCCCGAAATTTGATCGTTCTCATGCCGATCTCTTCATCTTTGATGACTTCGTAGTTTGGATCCCAAGGTAGTTCGCGCAGCGGCGACTCATTAATCCCCGTATTTGCTACGAACATGGCTACGAAGCAATCGTGAGCGTACCGACCTAATCTGATTCGATACTCATTGTCTTTCTTGGAGTTTGCTATATGTAGCCTTGATGCATAGGCCTTGAGTGCCTTTTTATGAGGTTTCGCACAGGTACTTATGGAGCGGGCTTTGTACTCTTCTAGAGTACGCATCCGACCTTCGCTGTAATTGACTGTCAATGAGGCAGTGGAGTGGGCTCCGTCCCTTGAAAGTATTTTGCTAGTTATGATCGGATATTTAATGTGTGGGGTAATCCATGCGAAGTCTTGATTCACCTTAAGCTTGTAAGGTATGGCAGTGTTTTTTATTAACAGATTAGTCAGGCCTGTGAATACTGGCTCGCATGTTTGCAGGTGATGCTTAACTGACTCTTCACTGGGCGGTTCAATAACTTTTCCTGGCTTTTTTCTCGGTCGCTGAATCATCGGGATTTTTGCGGGCAAGTAAGCTTCTTCAGGAAATATTTGTTGCCCGAACGTTTTACATGTTGTATGTATGCGCTTGCGAGTTACGTATGACCTGTGATCGCTATTCAGGTATTCCGTGAATTTGTTGAGCGCCTCGTAGTAAAGCTCAGGTGATTCGATAAAGGTTTCTCGGCCATTGTCTTCGCACCAACTAGCCATGCCAGCCCAGTCATTAGTGGCGCTGTAAGCGGAGGTGAGCGCTATAGATGTCAGGCCGGCTGTGATTATGTGGCTCGCGAGAATTTTCAGGTTGGCGAAGCGATTAGGCAGGCGGGTGGATAAATCAACTTCTTTCCATGCTCTTCCGCCAGAACGTTTTGCGAAGCACCAAGCCCCAAAATCAAAGGCTTGGCGGTGATTGAAGCGAATAATAATTGATTCTATTGGGTTTGTTGCTAGCACCTGCTGAGCAGTGGCTAGCAAGGTAGCATTGTTGATCTGCGCGTCTAGGCGGATCTCGCAGCACGTTCGGTAGTGCATTATTAATTTTCCAAAAGACCCATGATGTGCTTTTGATAGTCAGAGTCTGCCTCGTGTACCAATTCGCTAATTCTCCGGTAATCCAGGTAACTCATTGTTGTTTTGCGATTGGAGTGGTGGAGGCGCTTGGCAACGTAGTCGATCAATTCCAAGTATCCGATCTTGCCTTGAGCAAGGAGTTCTTTGCGTTCTTCTACCAAGTTCATACCGAAAGAGGCCCTTAAGTCATGGAAGCTAAAAGTAAAATTGTGACCGCGCGCTATGAGTAGAGGTAAGATCGTGTCACTTATGAATTTGCGTATTGCAGAGCCTTTCTCATGGCTTTTATACTTGTTTTTGTCCAATGCGCTCACGTACATTGGCTTGCCAGTTCGGCTAAGGAAAACATATTGCTCGGATTCATCTCTTTCAAGAGCTTGACTCCTTCTGTGCTGGTAACGTTCGGACTGGATATAGGTGAAAAGCCGATGATGTACCCACCCAGGAACTTGAATATTTTGCCGCTTACCATATTTGGTATCTACGAGGTAATCCTCGCCAGCGAGGATAGGATATGTTGTGATATCATCTGCTGATGCCTCAAGTACGTTGCCAATACGTATTGTTAGTACCGTTTGAATTCGCATTCCGGAGAAAAGAGCTAGTATAAATGCAAGCAGCATTTCAACGTTGCTTACAAGTAGAAGGGCCTCTACTACAGCACCCTGCTCGTGCTTGGTTAAAGGACGAAGCTTGCCTCCGTCATAAATAAAGTCACTTGACTCGTCCTTGTTGGTGGGGAAAGTTAAGTCCGTAGTGATAATTTCGCGGATTCGTATTGCCCCGTGCCTGTCAAGTCGTGAAATAGGAGTGATCTTCTCCTTCCAGGCTGGCTTTGCTGGTTTGAAATTTCGATGCTTGATCCGCCATCGATAGTAACGAATCATCGTGCGTATCTTGTTATTCACGCATCCAGCAGTTATTTCGCCTCGTGCAATTGCCAACTTGAAATACGCTTTGAAAATATAGGTCGGCCTTTCAAATTCCCTGCCTTTAAAGTCGAGATGGTCTTGATCGTGATCTAGCATCACATTCATGAACTCTCTGAGGTTTGCGGCTTCCGATCCCAATGTGCCCTCTGAGAGCTTTGGGTACTGCTTGGCCCGCGATAGGAGATAGAGATTGCCTTCTGTCCAGGGAGTGCCATCTGGCTGAAGAATGATCTTCATACCATGAATGTAATCTTCGTCTTGGTAGGACACCGGGTAAAATACGGGGGGCTCAGTTGGAATTGAGATCATCGATTCTATGGTGGGTTCGTAGCTCTTGATGAAAGGAGTGATCCCTTTCAATTCCACATTCGTATACATATCGCACTTGCAGGTCAGATGCCAGGTGGGGAGCAAGAGTTAGGTGTCCGGCTCCATATCAGTGGGCGAACAGGTTAACGAGTGTCGAAAGTTTTGCAAGAGATGACTTTTTTGGATCTCATGATAAGGCTTTTTTAATTGGTTATATATTGTTATGGGTATTTTGTTTTCTTTTTTGATTTTTATAATGATTTTGAGAAGGTGTGCTCAGCCGAAGGCCGCGTAGTCTCTGGGTGATGGTTTTTTGTTTTAAAAAATTGCCGGTTTATTGAATGTTTTTTGTTGCTGGATGGGGCTGCGCCAATCTGAGGCTTCATTTTATATGTCAATTAACGCAATTAAAGGTGTGTGGCAGGGAGTCGTGCCTGCTAGGGGCGCCTTGCAGGCTTCATCGTTGCTGAGGTGAGGAGATTTTCTGCCTACTGATGATTTATTTCAAAGAATTGCCCAGGCGGCCTTCAAGACGTTTTTTATTCGTGAATTGACATAGAGTTTTATAATGGCCAAAAAAAGCGACGGGCGGTCGAAAAGTTTTCGCACCTAGTCGTTTTGACTCAGTGTTTTAGGCCGCACAGCGGGCTCGGTATCGCTCTGGAGTCCATGTGCCCCTACTTAAGAAACGGCTACGACAGCGGGAGGAGTTGATCTGTTTCTGGATGCTGACCCCTCCGGGCTGGCAGCTAGGTTTCGGTTTCTCAGGTCGCGTGGGCAGTTAGCTTTCGAGGCTAGCGAGGGTTGGCCTAACTGGGCTACTGGCCTTCTCAGTGAGCTCATTGAGGAAGGTGAAGGCCATCGGCCTTAGTGCCACAAGGGGGCTCGCAATGCGCCTCCAACGAGGCAGGTGCTGATCTAGCCGCATGAAATGCCCCTACCACGTTGCAATGATCCTGGGGCACGCCCGGCACCAGGGTTTAATAGAGTCTCAGCTGACGACATCGACATTTGCGGGGGAGGGTATTTATTTTGGGGCTCAAGCTGCATCTGGCGCTCGGCATCTTCATCACTTTACGAACCCAGGCATGGGTCTAGGAATCGGGGGGGGGGGCGAGTCTTGATCGCCGACGTTCGAGTCGAGAAATCGCTTAGAACTCAAAGCGGTTGAGCGCAGGACGTCAGGGTAGGCTGGAGATTTACATCATCCTCGAACAGGTGCTGCTACCTCGCGTCGGTGTCGATCAGTAGATATGTAGGGATCTCCGATTCATGTGAAGCAGGTGGTCGAGTCTGGCCGAACGGCCTTGAGGGCAACCCACCCGGAGAACGCAATGTTGGGGTGGAAGGGTTATGCGGTGGCGGGGGGGCTCACACCATCAAAATACAAGGCGATACGTTGCTCTGGCTGAGATAGGTGAGCCTGTAGGCATGGGCTCCCATCATCAGCTTTTCTCGCCACTCCCTGTCATTCATCACCATGATGAGTTGAAACGGATGGATGGACAGATGTGTACGTAGGGATGCGGCTTGCCCAGGAAAGAGCACCCCACGATGGGATTAGCACTCCCACTCGGACATCCCCGCCCATATCTTGCTGTCCAGAAAATCACTCTGGTTTCTCTCTGTTCTTGTATAGGAGAAGGGCTTGCGAATGCGATATTAAGAGGGGGAGGGAGATATGGTCTGCGCGGCTTGAGGTAAGAGAGTAAGGCCCAGCTCGCCTCGCCTGTACAACGTTCGAGGAGGCTTGTTGCTGTCAAGATTGCTGTGAGCTCACGATACGACGAAGCAGGCTTCAACTCACGCGTAGTTCTGGATCTTCACCGTGTGCAGGGTGATGTCGACGACGTCGCCGTCGGCGCCCACCTGGGGCATTTCGATCCAGTCGCCAACGCGCAGCATGTCGTTGCTGGTCAATTGCACGCTGGCGACGA